>ERZ724517.243-NODE-243-length-34161-cov-6.067525_pt1 | contig 34161 bp, 28 predicted proteins | sample MGYA00376050_ERZ724517 | MGnify/ENA primary metagenome ERZ724517 (study PRJEB28724, sample SAMN07190886) | activated sludge metagenome | isolation source: activated sludge of sewage treatment plant in Hong Hong | place: USA: Christiansburg, Virginia | collected... | reverse complement strand
GCGCAAGTGCTCGCGCCGTGACGAGTGCGCGCGACCCGGCGCGATAGCCTCCGAGGGTGTACTTCACCGACCGTGGCATCGAGGAACTCGACGCGCGCCGGGGCGACGAAGAAGTGACCTTCTCGTGGCTGGCCGAGCATCTGCGCACTTTCGTCGACCTGCACCCGGAGTTCGAAACCCCTGTCGAGCGGCTGGCGACCTACCTCGCCCGACTCGACGACGACGAGGAGTGACCACTCGTGACCGAAGACCATGTGACCGGCCACGACGGCCCGGCCTACCCAAGTGCAACGGACGGCGAGGCGGCACCCGAGTTCACCCCGAGTGCGTCCTTCACCGTCGATGACGATGGCCGACGGGACATCGGGTTGTGCTTCGTCGGCGACTCGTTCACCGTCGGGTTCGGCGACCCCAAGGCCCTGGGTTGGGTCGGCCGCGTCGTCAGTCGGACGCACCACCCCGACGTGGAGATCACGGCATACAACCTCGGGGTCCGCGGGCAGGACTCTGGTGACGTGATGGCGCGGTGGCGCGCGGAGTGTATGCCGCGCTGGGTCGGCCGCGGCGAGCGGCGCCTCGTCGTGGCGGTCGGCGCCAACGACCTCGGGCAAGGGTTGACGACTGCGCGCTCGCGACTCAATCTCGCCAACATCCTCGACGATGCCTCCGCCAAGGGGATCGCGACGTTCGTCGTCGGGCTGACCCCGTCGCTCGATCCAGAACTCAACGCCCGGATCGGGGTGCTCGCACAGGCGCAGGCCGACGTGTGCTCCCGCCGTGGCGTCACCTATGTCGACTGCTACCGGCCCTTGGTGGCGCACGAGCAGTGGGCTGCCGACCTCGCGGCCGGCGACGGGGTGCACCCGGGGCAGGCGGGCTACGGGCTGATCGCCTGGCTGGTGCTGCACGCCGGCTGGAACGCGTGGATGCAACTGGGCTGACAGTCGACCGTCTGGTTCCCGTGGCCCTTGCGATGCGGACTATCGCGATATAACGTGTCTCTCTAAGACGCGATATAGCGCGTGCATCGGAGTCGAGGAGACACCATGGCCGAACAGTGGTTGGTCGACGGTCCGCGCGTCATCGACGTGGGCAGTGATCGCGAGCGGGTCGAGAAGGTCGTCGTGGGCATCATCGGTGGCCGCGTGAACGTCGTGACGCATGACGACGGGTACGGCGCGCGAGTCGAAGTCTCGAACGTCGAGGGCCTGCCACTGCGGGTCTCCTGGGATGGCCGAACCCTCAAGGTGATGCACACCAAGGATGGTGGGAGCACGGTGCTGGACACCCTGCGACGCCTCGTCGAGCAGGTCAGCGGTCAGCACGCCGATGTCAGCATCTCGGTGCCCGCATCCGCCCGCGCGACCGTGTCGACCGTGACCGCACCCATCGTCGTCAGCGGGCTGCGCCGCGGCCTGGCCGCCAACACGGTGTCCGGCGAGATGACGATCAGCGACGTGCAGGGCCGCAGCACGATCAACACCGTCAGCGGGGCCACCGAGTGCGCCGACCTCGTCGGCGACGCCAAGATCAACTCCGTCTCTGGCTCGGTGACGGTGCAGAGCAGCGATATCCCTCGGGCTCGCATCAACACCGTCTCCGGGGAGGTCGCGCTCGACTTGGTCAACACCCACTTGGACGTCCAGTCCAACTCGGTCACGGGCGACGTCACCATCCGCGCGCCCTTCTCGGGGTATGCCGTCACCGCCACCAGCGCGACCGGCCAGGTCATCGTCGATGGCCAGTCCCTGCACGGTGCCAGCAGCGGGAGTATGCCGCCCGGCGGCTGGGGCGACTGCGCACCGGGCGGTTCGAGCGGGCGCGGAACGCTGCGCAGCGGCGACGAGTCACTGACCCTGCGCGCCAATTCGGTGTCGGGCGACGTCATCCTGCTGCGGGCCGCCGCACCAGCGGCCGGTCCGTCCGGCAGTGGGGATGCTGGGCCACAGGACAGGTCTCCCGAAGTGTCTCCCGGCGGACCGCAGGATGCGCCCGCGCGCGACGAGGTGCGGGAATCGTCAATTGACGACGAGGGGCAGGACACCCCGTGAGCCCCGTCTTCGCCCACGGACAACTGCGCCTTTACCTCCTGGTCCTGCTCGCTGAGGCACCGCGTCATGGGTACGAGGTGATCCAGGACCTGGAGACCCGGTTTGGCGGGCTCTACACACCCAGCGCCGGCACGGTCTATCCCCGGTTGGCCAAACTCGAAGAGGAAGGGCTCGTCGAGCGGACCGACGAGGGCCGCAAGGCGACCTATCGGATCACCGAGGCGGGGCTCGCCGAGGTGCGCGCCCGTCATCGGGAGGTGGAAGACCTCCAAGCCGACCTCGACCAATCGGTGCGTCGCCTCGCCGAGCAGGTCCGAGCCACCGTCCAGGGTCGCTCGGCCGATCTGCGGGCGGAGTTGAAAGCGGCTGCGCGCGAAGCGCGAACGACGGCGCGTCCGGCCGGATCGACCTCGGGGACGGGCTGGCCACAGGGATCGAGCCCGGGATGGGGCCAGTCGCCCACGGACCGAAGGGCAGGCGCGGGAGCGTATGGCGGGACGGGCGACAGGTCAGGCTCACGGTCTGACTCCGGGTCAGGCGCCGGGTCTGGCCGCGCGTCTGGCGGCGGGTCGGGGGCCGGGACGTTCGCCGGGGCGGATTGGACGGACGTCGAGCGCGCGGCGTCCGAGGTGCGCGAGCAGGCCCGCCGGGCCTGGCGCCAGCATGGGCTCACGGCTGAGCAGACCGCCGAGATCGTGGAGATCCTGGCCGACACGTCCCGTCGGATCGCGCAAGTGCTGCGTATGCCGCGCGACTGACCGACCCGGTCGATCAGTCGCTACCGGAACCGCGAGCCACTGTGGCTGCTCCGATCGACAGCACGATGGCGACAGACAGCGAGAGGGTGACGAGCCACTGGCCGGCCTGCGCCATGCTGACGACGACCGGGATGAGCAGGGCGTGCCAGACGACGGTGGGAGTGCCTGGCCACCCGGAGCGACCGAGCCAGAGCCGGGCCAACAAGGCCATCCCGGCGGCGAAGGCCAGGATGAGGACCGATTCGGTGATGACCCGAGCGGTCCCGGTGCCGCCCCCCCGGGCGAGTTCAACCAAACCGTAGATCCCGAATCCGGCCATGGCCAGCGCCTCAATCGCGCAGATGATCGCCGCCACCCGCCGCGCCGAACTAACCCTCGGACGGAAGCCACCAGTACTCACGGCCCGAGCCTAACGGCGCGGCGGCGGGCGGTCGCACCCCCTTCGACTGCTGGAAGCGCAGCGTTGTAGGCCCCTGGATGCTCCGATTCGTACCGTTTGACAGGAAGAAAGCGCCGTTCGGGAACAAACGTGATGGATGTCCCGTTGCCGAAAGGTAGTCCTTTGGACCACAATGTCGTGTTGGCCTCCCAGAGTTGCGGGTGCCATGACGGCTTGCGGGTTCCGTGGGGGATACCCGCATCCACGGTCGTCTCAGCATTGCACTCATCATTTGGGGGACCCCGACGGTCCTGGACAGAACCTGCATCATCGACATCTGCTTGACCCCAGACGGCACGACCTCGAACTAGGAGCACGATCCACATGGACTGGCGCGACCGCGCTGCCTGCCTCGACGAGGACCCCGAGCTGTTCTTCCCCATTGGGAACACCGGGCCCGCGATTCTGCAGATCGAAGAGGCCAAAGCGGTCTGCCGTCGTTGCGAAGTCCTCGACACCTGCCTGCGATGGGCGCTGGAGTCCGGTCAGGACGCCGGCGTGTGGGGCGGGCTGTCCGAGGACGAGCGCCGCGCGCTCAAGCGGCGCAACGCCCGCGCCCGTCGCGCCGGCTAGTTCCACCGCCGCCGCCGCGTTTATCACCTGCGCACGGTCACCTGCGCATGGTCACCTGCGCGCTGTCGCCGATGGCTTGGCTGCACCGCCAGGATCGAGCGGTTAACGTAACCGTGCCGTGAAGCGGACCCGGGTTCCCTGCGGTTCGGCAGGTCCCCACGAGATCTTCCCCCGCAGATCCTGAACGAGGGATTGGACGATCTGCGTGCCCAGGCCGGCCCCGGCCGGAAGTCGTCCACCAGGCAAACCCACACCGTCATCGGTGACGGTCACGGTAAGAACGTCGGTCTCGTCCTTGCCCTCCTTGCGCTTGACCTCCAGGTTGATCGTCCCGCCCTGCGACGCGACCCCGTGTTCGGCGGCGTTCTGGACCAACTCGCTGACAACCATGGCCAGCGAGGTGGCGTCCTCTGCCCGAACCCGCCCGAACGACCCGGTCCGTCGCACGGCGACCGACCGCCCGCCGGCAGCGACCTCGACGACCGCGCGGATCGTGACATCAGCGACCTGGTCGAACTCGACGGTCTCGTCCAGGCCATGGCTGAGGGTGTCGTGGACGAGCGCAATCGTGCCGACCCGTCGCACGGCTTCTTCGAGGGCCGCCCGCCCCTGCGCATCAGGCATCCGGCGGGCCTGCAGACGAAGCAGGGCGGCCACCGATTGGAGATTGTTCTTCACCCGGTGGTGGATCTCCCGGATGGTCGCGTCCTTCGTCATCAATTCCTGCTCACGGCGGCGCAACTCGCTGATGTCGCGCGCCAGCACGATGGCCCCGATCCGCTGCCCCGACTCGCTGAGCGGGATCGCCCGCATCGAGATCACCTGACCGGCACTGGTCACCTCGGTCCGCCACGGTTGGCGGCCCGTGAGGACGAGCGGCAGACCTTCGTCGACCGGCGAGGTGTCGTGCAAGACCGACGTGACGAGTTCGGCGAGCGACGTGCCGAGGATCTCCCCCACATAGCCCAGCCGGTGCAGGGCCGACACCGAGTTGGGGCTCGCGTAGGTGATGACCCCCTCGGTGTCCAGCCGGATCACTCCGTCGCCGACGCGGGGAGCCCCTCGGCGCAGGCCCGTCGGCGCAGTCGGGTGGGGGAACTCCCCGTTGGCGACCATCCGCGAGAGCGCGTCAGCAGTGGCCAGGTACGTGAGCTCCAACCGGCTCGGGGTGCGCAGCATCGACAGGTTGGTATGCCGCGTCAGCACCGCGATCGCGCCGCCGGCCCGCACGACGGGGATCGACTCCTCACGCACGGGGTCATCGGGGTCCCACTCGCTGTCGCGCTCGCGGACGATCCGGCGCTGCAGGTATGCCGCCTCCAGCAACTCCACCCGGCTGGTGCCGGCAACCCGGCCTACCTGATCGCGGAAGTAGACCGTTTGCCCCGTCGTCGGCCGGATGTGGGCGACGGCGAGCCAACGATCAGGGGAACTGCGCACCCACAGGACGAGGTCGGCAAAGGACAGGTCTGAGAGCAACTGCCAGTCCGAGACGAGCAGCCGCAGCCACTCCTGGTCCACCTGTGGGAGGGCGGCATGCTCCTGGATCAGCTCGGAGAGGGTCGCCACGCCGCGACTCTAGCGCCGAGCCCAGGTCAGCCGTCCGTCGGTGTGGCCGTCTTGACGAAAGCACGCAGCGTTCGCAACGCCACCGAGAGGGCCGCAATGTTGGCCGACTCCAGACGCAGGATCGCTTGCAGCCCCGACCGGGCCCGGTCGAGCGCTTCCTGGTTGGCCTTGGCCCATTGGTTGAAGCGCGACTTGGCGTCGGCCTTCGGGTCGCTCGTCGCGAGGACGTTGCGGGTGATCCCGTCGAGCACGGCATACAGGTCATCGCGCAACGCACCACGCGCGGCGGAATCCCACCGGTCGTCCCGCGCGAGCTGGGACACCCGGAAGAGCATGTCGTCGATCCCGAACCGTTCGGACGCGTGGTAGTAGACCCGCAGGACGTCCTGCGACGGTGTGCCCGTGGCCTGCGCGATCTCGACGATGTCGAGCATCGAGAAGACGTCGAGGAGTGACGCGGTGCGCATCGCCAGCGCCTCCGGAACACCGAGTGCGGCCAACTCGGCCGCCCGGCGGTCCAGACGGCGACGCTCGGACCCCTGGAGCACCTCGGGGACGAGAGCGGCGTGCTCCTGGACCGGCGCGAGGAACCGAGCAATCTCCTCGGTCACGTCGATGGTGCCGGGCCGGTTGGCCAGGAACCATCGCAAGGCACGGTCCAGCAGTCGACGGAACTCCAGGTAGAGCACCGTCTGCACCTTGGCCGGCAGGGTCGCGTCGAGGGACTCGACGGCAGCCGAGAACCCGGCCAGATCAAACACCTCGCGGCAAACGATGAACGCGCGAGCGACCTGCTCCGGCGTTGCTCCGGTCTCCTCGGCCGCTCGGAAGGCGAACGTGATGCCGCCCCGGTTGATCAACGAGTTGACCACCGAGTTGATGATGATCTCGCGCTTGAGCGGGTGTTGGTCGAGCTGGTTGGCATGTTCGTTGCGCAGCCGGGTCGGGAAGTACTCCGCCAGGGTGCCCGCGAACCACGGGTCGTCAGCCAGCGCGGTGGGCAGCAGGGCCGCCTTGAGGTCGAGCTTGGAATAGGCGACGAGGACCGAGAACTCCGGCGAGGTCAGGCCCCGCCCGTCGGCCTGCCGACCGACAATCTCGGCGTCGCCGGGCAGATACTCCAGGCCCCGGTCGAGGTCGCCGTTCTGCTCGAGGTAGTGGATGAAGCGCTGGTGGACGGGCAGCATCACGAGCGTCTGAGCGCGGGCGTTGCCAAGCAGGACGTTCTGCTCGTAGTTGTCCCGCAGGACCTGAGCTGCCACCTCATCGGTCATCGAGGCCAGCAGTGTGTTGCGCTGCTTGATCGTCATATCGCCGTCACGCACCAACTGCCCGAGGAGGATCTTGATATTGACCTCATGGTCGCTGGTATCGACGCCTGCGGAGTTGTCGATCGCATCGGTGTTGATGCGCACCCCCGCCTGAGCGGCCTCGATTCGGCCCAACTGGGTGCACCCGAGGTTGCCGCCTTCGCCGACGACCCGGCAGCGCAGCGCGCGGCCGTTGACGCGGATCGAGTCGTTGGCCCGGTCGCCCACCTCGGCGTTGGTCTCGCCGATGGACTTGACGTAGGTGCCGATGCCGCCGTTCCACAGCAGGTCGACCTTGGCCAGCAGGATCGCCTTCATCAGCTCCGCGGGGGTGAGGGCCGTGATCGTGGGATCGATCGAGAGTGCCGCGGCCATCTCGGGGCTGACCGGCACGGCCTTGGCCGATCGCTCGAAGACGCCTCCGCCGGCGCTGATCAGCGAACGGTCGTAGTCGGCCCACGACGAGCGCGGCAGGGCGAACAACCGTTGCCGCTCCAGGAACGAACTCGCGGCGTCGGGGGTGGGGTCGATGAACACGTGCCGGTGGTCGAAGGCTGCGACGAGCCGGATGTGTTCAGACAACAACATGCCGTTGCCAAAGACGTCGCCGGACATGTCGCCGATCCCGACGCAGGTGAAGTCCTGCGTCTGGGTGTCGTGGCCCATCTCGCGGAAGTGCCGCTTGACCGATTCCCAGGCTCCGCGGGCGGTGATCCCCATGCCCTTGTGGTCATAGCCCGCCGAGCCGCCGGAGGCGAACGCGTCGTCGAGCCAGAACCCGTAGTCCTGAGCCTTGGCATTGGCGATGTCGGAGAAGGACGCGGTGCCCTTGTCGGCGGCCACCACGAGGTAGGAGTCGTCGGCGTCGTGCCGCACGACGTTGGCGGGCGGCACGATCTCGCCCCCGACGCGGTTGTCAGTCACGTCCAGCAGACCGGAGATGAAGATCTGGTATGCCGCGATCCCCTCGGCCAGCCACGCGTCTCGATCGACGGCCGGCTCGGGAAGTTGCTTCGGGAAGAAGCACCCCTTGGAGCCGGTCGGCACGATGACGGCGTTCTTCACCATCTGGGCCTTGACCAGCCCGAGCACCTCGGTGCGGAAGTCCTCGCGTCGGTCGCTCCAGCGCAGACCGCCACGCGCGACCTTGCCGAAGCGCAGGTGAACGCCCTCGACCCGGGGGCTGTAGACCCAGATCTCAAACATCGGGCGAGGCGCGGGCAGGTCGGGCAGGGCCTTCGGGTCGAGCTTGACCGACAGGTAGCTCTTGGGTTCGCCCTCGGCGTCGACCTGGTAGTGGTTGGTCCGGGTCGCCGCGAGGACGATCGCCAGCAGGGCACGGACGATCCGGTCGTGGTCCAGGCTCTGCACCTGGACAAGCGAGTCAGTGATCCGCTCGACCACAGCCTGCGCGGCATCCGTGCGCTCGGCACCCGGGAGACCGGCATACCGTGTGGGGTCCATGCGGATCGCGAACAGCTCGACGAGATCGCGGGCGATGCCCGCGTTGGCTGACAGCGCGGACTCGACGTAGTCCTGGGAGAAGGTCGACTGAGTCTGGCGCAGGTACTTGGCCAACGCTCGAAGGACGAGGACCTCCCGCCAGGCCAGCCCCGCCTGCAGGACGAGGGCGTTGAAACCGTCGGACTCGGCGCGACCGCGCCAGATCGCGCTGAACGCCTCCTGGAAGCGCGCCCGGCAGTGCTCGCGTTCGGCGCCCTCGCCCCACAACGCGGCCGACGTGGCCCGCAGCCCGAAGTCATAGACGTGGACCCGGGCTCCATCTGCGCGGTGCAGGACATAGGGACGCTCGTCGGTGACCTCGACCCCCATGTGGGTGAAGACCGGAAGCACTCGGGTCAGCGAAAGCGGACTGCGCGTGTAGAGCTTGAAGCGGCGCTCGTCGCGCGGCCCGCCCGCCTCGGCATACATGTTGAACTCGACGGCGTCGTCGGTGCCGAGGACCTCGATCCGACGGACGTCCGCGATGGCAACCCGGGGGGTGAAGTCCTCTTTGTAGGCCTCGGGGAAGGCTTTGCCGTAGAGCGCTGCGAACCGGGCGCCGAGCTCCTCGCCGTGCTCGGAGCGGGCGCTCTCCAGGAGGTCCTCGTCCCACGTGCGGGTGGCGTCGACGATCTCGGACTCCAACGCCGCAGCGTCGACGTCCTTCACCTGGGCGCCCTTGGGCACCCGCAGAACGAAGTGCACCTGGGCCAGCGGCGACTCGGACACCCGGGTCGTGTAGTCGACGCTGTCGGCGGCGAACGCCTTGCGCAGCAGCGCTTCCATGCGCAACCGGACCGCCGTGTTGTAGCGGTCCCGCGGGAGGTAGACCAGCGCTGACATGAACCGGCCGTAGACGTCCTTGCGCAGGAACAGTCGGGTGCGGATCCGCTCGTGCAGGTGGACGACGGTCTCGGCGATCTCGGCCAGCATGTCGGCGTCGGTCTGGAAGAGCTCGTCGCGGGGGTAGCTCTCGAGGACCTGGAGGAGGTCCTTTCCGGAGTGGCTGTCACCGCTGTAGCCGACCCGGTCCAGGACCTCGCGGGCCCGGTCGCCGACGATGGGGATGTCCATGATCGAGGCCGTGTATGCCGCGGCAGCGAAGAGCCCGAGGAAGCGGTGCTCGCCGGTGACGTCGCCCGCTGCGTCGAAGGTCTTGACCCCGACGTAGTCGAGGTAGACGGGCCGGTGGACCGTGGCGCGAGAGTTCGCCTTGGTGATGATGAGCAGCTCGCGGTCACGGGCCCGGGCCTGGGCCGGCGGGCTGAGGCGCGCGAAGGCCGTCGATCCGGCGGCGTCGTAGCGCAGCAGCCCGAGGCCCGTTCCGGTCACCGGGTGCAGGACCGTCTCGCCGCCATCGTCGCCGAGGACGTACTGGCGGTAACCGAGGAAGGTGAAGTGGTTGGCGGCCAGCCAGTCGAGGAATCGCACCCCTTGGGCCACCTCGGGGCCATCGATGCCTGCCGGCGCTGCGGCGCGCAGCCCGTCGCTGATCTCGACGCACCGCTCACGCATCTTCGGCCAGTCCTCGACGGCGTCGCGGACGTTGCCGAGCAGGCTCTGCAACTCGGCGGACAGCGAGTCTCGGTCGGCCGCGTTGCTCATCCGGTCGACCTCGATGTGCATCCACGACTCGACCCCGACACCGAATTCGCCAGACGGAGCCTTGTCGACGTCGAGGACCTCCTCAAGCACGCCACGAGCATCCCGGCGGACGATCAGCTGCGGGTGAACGAGCAGGTGGACGCCCAGGCCCCGGCGGGTCAGCGCCATAGTCACCGAGTCGACGAGGAACGGCATGTCGTCGATGACGATCTGGATCGCCGTGTGCCCCGAACTCCAGCCCTGCGACTCGACCGTGGGGTTGTCGACGAGCACGCTCGCCGTGCCGACCGGCCGATCATGGGCGAGGTCGAGGTGTGACAGCGCCGCCCCCAACAGGTCTTCCGGGGACCGCGCGAGCAGGTCCTCCGTGGACACGTGCCGGTAGTAGCGCGTCAGCAAAGGCTCAACGGGATCCCCGGAACCCTTCTGAGCCAAGCCCGCAGCGCTGCGCAGCACGTTGCCGCGAGACTGCTCAAGCGAGATGGTCATGGTGAACAACCCGTTTCTCGTCGTCATGGGCACGTCGTTGTGCCCTCACCGAGCGTATCGGCAGGTGAGACAAAGGGTCGAGTCTGTGCGGGACCTTCGGCCTGGGGACAACCGCAACGGGGTAGGGGCGAGGTTGTCTAGGGTGGGTTCGTGCCCGATGGTGAGCGCCCAGCGCACCGGTCCACACGCCGCGACCACGGCGCGCCTGCCGATGTCCTCGCGCAGGTGCGCCAGCACGCCCTTGACGCGTCCGAGAGCCTGTTCGCCGTCGACCCGATGCTCGGCGACCCACTGATTCAGCGCGGGGTGGACGAGTTCGTCGAGCAGGTCGTGGATGCGCTGCGGGTGATCGCCCAACTGTCGCAGCAGCGGGACCCTTCGTGGGCCGGGGCCGAGGAGCACCACGCCGGTTCGGACGTGCAGCACCGCGTTACGCCTGACGTAGCGCGGCCTGGTGGGCGCGACGCGACACGACGCGCCGGGTCGGACATGGATCGACCCCGATGGTGACGACACTGCGGGGAACGGACCCCGGCTCGGTGTCGAGGCTGGGCGGCCTGCTGCGCACCACGGCGGACACCCTCTCCGGCGATCTCGCGGCCCTGCCTGCAACCAGCCCTTTGGCGCAGTTGGCCACAGCCACCGCCGACCAGGTCGATGCGATCGGCTCGGCGCTGCAGGTCCATGCCCAGGAACTCGCCGAAGCGGCGGCGGCATACTCCCGGCTGCAGGAGCGCGCGGCGGCCCTGGGATTGATCGTCACCGATTGGACGGTCACGGAGCCCTTTGGCCTGATCGGCTCCGACGTGGCCGCCCGACGCGGCGTCGAGCGTCCGCAGGTGCAGGCCCAGGCGGATCGGCTGGCGTCCCGACTAGCTCGGGGCCGGGCCCAACTCGCCCGCCAGCTGGCCCAGGCCAGCCAGCAGGTGGCGCGCGCATCCGCGGCGGCTCGCTAAGGTCGGGAACCATGCAGATCACCGAGACCCTCGTCTACCCCGCCGCCATCGAGGTCGTCTTCGACATGATGACCGACGAGGCGTTCCACTCCCGGGTGTGCGAGGCGACCCACGCCATGAGCTACTCCGCGACGGTGAGCCGCCAAAGTGATGGGGCGACGGTCATCACCCACCGTGAGATGCCGACGAACAGCTTCCCCGACTTCGCTCGCTCGATGGTCGGGCAGAGCATCGACATCGTCGAGACGATCGTCTACGGCCCGCCGGGACCACACGGGACGCGCATCGGCGAGATGTCGATCTCGATGGGCTCAGCCCCGATCCATCTCAAGGGTGACATCCGAATCATCCCCGCCGATGACGGCACCGAAGTGATCATCGAGGGCAACCTCAAGGCGAGCATCCCGTTCGTCGGCGGCAAGGTCGAGTCCGCCGCCGCGCCGTCGGTGATCTCCGGGATCCATAAGGAGTACGGCGTCGGCCTGGCCTGGCTCGCCGAACGCGGTCACACCGACCAGGACTGACTCCCCCCCGCGCGCAGGACCCTCCAGGTATGCCGCGCGCCTACGTGAGCGAGCGGCATACCTGATGGTGGTGGTCAGCCCACGGCGGGGAAGCCGCGTCGATCAACCCATCGAGGGGTAGCGGTAGTCCGTCGGCGGGACGAACGTCTCCTTGATCGAACGGACCGAGGTCCAGCGCATGAGGTTCTGTGCGGCACCGGCCTTGTCGTTGGTGCCGGACGCACGGCCGCCGCCGAAGGGCTGCTGGCCGACGACCGCTCCGGTGGGCTTGTCGTTGATGTAGAAGTTGCCTGCGGCATACCGGAGCTTGTGGGCGGCTGCGACGATCGCTGCGCGGTCCTGGGCGATGATCGACCCGGTGAGGGCGTAGGGCGCGAAGGACTCCATCTGGTCGAGCATCCTGTCGTAGGACCGATCGGGGTAGACGTGCACCGAGAGGATCGGGCCGAAGTACTCCGTGCGCAGGGACTCGTCGGTCGGGTCGTCACACTTGAGGACCGTGGGCCGCACGAAGAAGCCCTCGGAGTCGTCATAGGTGCCACCGGCGACGACTGACACGCCGGGAGTCGCGTGAGCGCGGTCGATGGCGGCCTTGTGGTCGGCGAACGCGCCGCCGTCGATGACCGCCCCCATGAAGTTGCCGAAGTCGGTGACGTCGCCCTGGGTGAGCGAGTTGACCTCGTCGGCCAGGTCCTTGCTCAGGCGCTTCCAAATGGACGCCGGGACATAGGCGCGCGAGGCGGCCGAACACTTCTGGCCCTGGAACTCGAAGGCTCCACGGACGAGCGCGGTGCGCAGCACGTCGATGTCCGCCGACGGGTGCGCGACGACGAAATCCTTACCGCCGGTCTCACCGACCAGGCGCGGGTAGGTCTTGTAGCGGCCGATATTGGCCCCGACCTGCTCCCACATCGAGTGGAAGACGCCGGTCGACCCGGTGAAGTGGATGCCGGCGAAGTCGCGGTCGGCGAGGACCGCGTTGGACAGGGTCGCGCCATCGGAGGTGACCAGGTTGATGACGCCGGGAGGCAGCCCCGCGGCTTCGAGGATGAGCATCGTGTAGTGGGCGGCCAGTTGCTGCGTGCGGGCCGGCTTCCAGACGACGGTGTTTCCCATGAGTGCGGGCGCGGTCGGCAGGTTGCCGCCGATCGCCGTGAAGTTGAACGGCGTGATCGCGTAGACGAAGCCTTCGAGCGATCGGTAGTCGCTGCGGTTCCACACACCCTTGGAGTTGAGCGGCGGCTGCTCGGCAAGGATCTGCTGGGCGAAGTGGACGTTGATCCGCCAGAAGTCGATGAGCTCGCAGGCCGAGTCGATCTCAGCCTGCGGGGCGGTCTTGCTCTGCCCGAGCATCGTCGCCGCATTGAGCGTTGCCCGCCACGGCCCGGAGAGCAGCTCGGCAGCCTTGAGCAGGATGGCGGCCCGGTCGGCGAACGGCATATCGCGCCACATCGGGGCGGCGGCCTTGGCGGCGTCGATCGCGCTCTGGGCCTCCGTCGGGGTGACGAGCTTCATCGTCCCGAGAACCTTGCGGTGGGCGTGCGGCTGAACGACCTTGCCGGTCCGGCCGCCCCCCATGACCTTGCGGCCACCGATCGTGCTCGGCAGGTCGATCTGCTCGCCGCCGATCCGGGCGAGTTCGCCTTCGAGCGTCGCGCGCTCGGAGCTACCTGGCGCATATCCCAGGACCGGCTCGTTGGCGGGGGCCGGCACACGGAACAGGGCATCCATCGGAGGGTTCCTCCTCGTCGAGGGTCACGTCATCGGCCGAGCGGGTGGCGTCGGCCTCGTCCGCTCATGGTGTCACGTTCCCGCGGGTGCCTGTCAGCAGTCGGTCGTTCGTCCGCCTTCCGATTCACGTCCCTCTCGCGGTCGGCGCGGTCGCCATGCCACGCTTGCGCCGTGAGTGCGGCGACGACGACGTCAGAGCGAGTAGCGGTCTTCGGGACCGGTAGTTGGGGGACGGCGTTCGCGTCCGTGCTGGCTGAGGCCGGGTGCGAGGTGCGGATGTGGGGGAAGTTCGAGGACGAGGTCGCGGACATCCAGCGCCATCACGCGAGCGTGCGCTACCTGCCCGACCTGCGCCTGCCCGACAGCCTGACGGCCACGACCGACCCCGCCGAAGCTCTGGCTGGCGCCGGCATCGGCGTGCTGGCCGTGCCGGCCCAGACCTTGCGGGCCAACCTCGCCGAGTGGGGGCCGTTGCTGCCGCCGGGGATCGTCCTGGTGTCGCTGATGAAAGGCCTGGAGAAGGGCACGTCCAAGCGGATGACCGAGGTCGTCGGCGAGTGCCTCGACCTCGCGCCCGAGCAGATCGTTGCCGTGAGCGGCCCCAACATCGCCAGGGAGATCGCCGCACGCGAGCCGGCCGCGACGACGGTCGCGAGCGCCTCGCTCGCCACCGCCCACCGGGTCGCCGACGCCTGCGCCACCCCGGCGTTCCGGCCGTACGTCCATGACGACGTCGTCGGGGCCGAGCTCGGCGGAAGCGTCAAGAACGTCATCGCGGTGGCCTCGGGGATGACGGAAGGCCTGGGCCTCGGTCACTCCGTCACCGCTGCCGTCATCACGCGCGGGCTGACCGAGATGCGATTGCTCGGCGAAGCCATGGGAGCGCACCCGGCGACCTTCGCCGGTTTGGCCGGGGTCGGAGACCTGGTCGTCACCTGTTTGTCGCCGCATTCGCGCAACTCGACGTTCGGCCGGAACCTCGGCACCGGCATGACGGTGGCGGAGGTCGTCGCCGTCACGAAGCAGACCGCGGAAGGGGTCTCTTCCTGCGGGGCGATCCTCGCACTCGCGCGGTCACACGGGGTCGACATGCCGATCGTCGCCAACGTCACCGCCGTCGTCCAGGAAGGCCGCACCGGGCCCGAGTTCGCCCAGGTGCTCATGGACGACATGTTCGGCGGCCGGTAGCCCCGCCCGTGGCAGGGTGTTCCTCGTGAGCGCGGCCGACTACCCCTACTTCGCGCCTCCGCCGTTCGGGCTGGCCCACCGAGGCGGGGCGAGTCACCCTGCCAACGTCGGAATCGAGAACACCCTGGCCGCGTTCGCCACGGCAGTCGACCTGGGCTATCGCTTCCTCGAGACCGACGTCCACGCCACCGCCGACGGGCGGTTAGTGGCCTTCCATGACGAGCATCTCGACCGCGTGACCGACCGGGCGGGCGCCATCGCCGAGTTGCCGTGGAGCGAGGTCGCGGCCGCCCGGATCGCTGGCAGCCAACCGATCCCCAGCCTCGACGACCTGCTCGACGCCTTCCCCGAGGCGCGGATCAACATCGACATCAAGGCCCCCGGCGCGGTGGTGCCGCTGTGGGAAACGATCCGCAGGCACGCGGCATACGACCGGGTGTGTGTGGGCTCGTTCGGAGAACGTGGCCTGCACGCGTTCCGACGCCTGGCCGGAGCCCGCGTGGCCACCGCTGCCGGCCAACTCGGCACGGCTGCCCTGAGATATGCGCCCGGCCGGCTGTCCACGCTGGCGCACTCACCCGGACAGGTCCTGCAGATCCCCACGACGCACGAGGTGCGCGGGCGGACGTTCCCGTTGGTGACGCCAGGGCTGATTGCGGCGGCGCACCGGTTTGGGCTGCAGGTGCATGTCTGGACCATCGACGACCCCGACGAAATGGTCCGGTTGTTCGACCTCGGTGTCGACGCCATCGTCAGTGACCGGATCGACGTGCTGCGGGACGTGCTCGCCGCCCGAGGGGCGTGGCCGACGTGAACCGCGCCGCCCGCACCGGCACTGCCGTCCTCCCCCGCACGGATCGGGCCATCACGGCTGCCTTGCTGCTGCTGACGACGATGATCGCCTTCGAGAACATGGCCGTCGCCACGGCCATGCCGGTCGTGGCCGCCGAGTTGGGAGCGCTCGGGTCCTACGGCCTGGCCTTCTCGTCGATGATGACCGCGATGCTGTTGGGCATCGTCCTGGCTGGCCCGTGGACCGACCGCGCCGGCCCGCTGCCGCCGGTGTTCGTCGGCCAGGCGCTGTTCGCCATCGGAGCCGTTCTCTGTGGCGCTGCCCCCTCGTTCGGCATCCTGCTGCTCGGGCGGGTCATCACGGGGCTCGGTGCCGGGTTGGTCGTCGTCGTGGAGTTTGTCGTCATCGCACGGTCGTTCGCGCCCGAGCAGCGACCTCGGGTGTTCTCCTGGCTGTCCGCGGCGTGGATCCTTCCGTCGCTCATCGGTGGACCGATCGCCGGCTGGTTGGCGACGGAGTTCAACTGGCGCTGGGTCTTCTGGGTGATCGTCCTTCCCGCGCTGGTGGCAGGGGGGCTGTTGCTCCAACGTCGCGAGACGTTGCGCTCCCCCGGCAGTTACTCGGCCGCCCAGCCGACCGCGAGCGCGAGCGATGCTCGACGACTGGCGGATGCAGCGGTCGCGATGGGCCACGTCGGCGCACTCGACGACGGCGCATTGGACGCCACGGCCGACGCCCCAGTTGCCGACCCAGCCGTCCGCGAAGCCGCCGACCCTGCCGATGACCCTCCCGACGAGCGACGCCAACATCGACGCACGGCCCGTCTGGGCGCCGTCGTGGCCGGCGCGGCCGGCGTGGTGCAGTTGGCGATCCACGAACGGCCCCCTGCCGTGTCGTTCCTGACTGCGGCCGCCGTCCTAGCTCTGATCGCCGTCGCCATCGCTGCGCCCAAGTTGCTGCCTCCCGGGACGTTCCGCAGCGCCCGCGGCCTGCCCTCGGTGGTCCTCACCAGGGCATTGCTCAACGGGTCGTTCCTCGGCGCCTTCGCCTACCTGCCGCTCATGCTCACCCAGGAGAAGGGGCTTGACGCCACCTCGGCCGGGCTCGTTCTTGCGGCCGGCTCGCTCGGCTGGAGTGCCGGGTCCTGGGCGCAGGGTCGCTCACGACGGTCCGGCATCGACGAGCGGACCGGCTTGGTCGTCTTGGGCGCATCCCTGCTTGCGGTCGGGTGGGCCGCGTTCGTCGGCCTGACCCTGGGACACGCACCGGTGTGGACTTTTGCGGCGGCCGTCGCCGTCGGCGGGTTGGGCATGGGCCTGGGGTCAACGACGCTGTCGGGGCTGGTCCTTGAGCTGAGCCCCGACCACGAACACGGGCGGGCGTCGGCCGCGTTGCAACTAGCCGACGTACTCGGGACCGTAGTCGGCATTGCTGCCGCGACGGCGGCGTTCGGGATCTGGCACACGACAGGTGCCCACCGCGGCTTCGTCATCGTGTGGATTGGGCTGGCTGCCTTGGGCGCGCTGGGGATCGTCTCGGCCGCCCGCTGCGCATCGGAGACCTCACGGTCGGGCGACGACGTGCCCCACCGCAGTCTGTAGCCGAACCCAGCGCCCGCTTCGCCATACCCGCACCGTCGCGCTCGGCTCCGGAAGGAACCCGAGCACGTATGCCGCGAATGCCGCCCCTGCGGGGACGCCCTCAAACCCGGTTGGCCGCTGGTCATCGGCACCGTTGACGGGCCCGTCGTCGACCCCTGCGGGGATCGGGACGGCCCGCGCCCAGACCCGGCGGCGCAACTCCTGGACCGCCCGAGACCCGGCGGCGGCACCCGTCTGTCGCGCATCGACGCCTTCGGCGATCTCGGCGATGCCGGCCCGGGCCGCGTCGATGAGTGCCTGCGCGGAGATGGCTCCAATCGACGACCACCCCGCGACCGCCGGGAGGGCGCCGGCCCACGCGGCATACGTGCTGGCCGGAGGGACCGACAGCCTGCTCGCGCCGACACCGTCGTAGGCGAACCGGTCGCTCAGCGCGGCCGAGGCGCAGACGAGGTCGAGCGCGCCGGCCTCTGACGCGGAACCGCCCGCATCCTCATTCGCCAACTCGATGCCCCGGACGCCGACAGCGGCTCCGTCGGCGAGCAGTCCCGTGCCCGGAAGGACCCCCACCCACACCCTGAGGACCGCACCGGTGACCTGCAGGCGGACGGCCGCGTCGGGATCGGCCTGGCGGGCCCGACGCACGAGAGTGGCCAGATCGGCATACCCCTGCTGATCGGGGAAGACGAGATCGGTCATCGCGTGCTCATCTGCGCTTACGCAGCGGCGCGGGGGCACCGAGGTGGGCGGTGAGGCACTCGCGCTCCACGGCAGTCGCCCGGCGCGGTGTGTTGGCGGCGAAGTCGAACAAGGCAAGGGACGTCTCGGCTACGGCGTAGACCGTGCCGGAGCCCACCCCGTCGGGGTCACGGACGACGTAGGCCAGGTCGTAGCCTGCTCCCCCGATGCGGGTCACCCAGAGGTCGATGGCGACCGGCTCCGGGCGGTAGTCCAGTTGCGCGCGGTACTCGATCTCGTGACGAACGACGAGAATGCCCCGTTCGAGCAGCGCCAGGCCCTCCGGGAACCATCGGGGCAGGGCTGCCACGCGGGCGTCTTCGAGCAGCCGGAGGAACTGCGTGTTGTTGACATGGCCGTAGGCGTCCATGTCAGACCACCGCAACGGGACGAGCACCTCGGTCGGATCGGGTGCCACAGGTGCGGCGGCCGGTGTGGCGGCCGGCGCGCTGGCCAACGTGCTGGCCAACGTGCTGGCCAACGTGCTGGCCAAGATGGGGTCGGGCATGGGCGCCATCCTGTCAGTCCCCAGGGATAGCCTCACGCTCATGAGACTGCCCGACTCGGCCGCCGACTCTGTTGCTGACCTGCTCGACGTTCTTGACCTCACCTGCTTGGGCGAGGCACGGATCGTCGTCGAGGGCGCGCCCGGTGACGAGGAGACCGATCTGGGCGAGTCGACCCCGATCGTCTTCGTCGGGCGCAGCCAGAAACAGGCGCATGGGCGGGTGTTTGGAGGCCAGGTGCTGGCTCAGTCCCTCGTCGCAGCGGCCCGGACGGTTGAGCCGGTCGACGGCGTAGCCCGCCCGATCCACTCGCTGCACGCGTATTTCGTGCGCGGCGGCGACGACAACCATCCGATCCGGTTCGTCGTCGAACGAGTGCGGGACGGGGCGTCGTTCTCGACGCGGCGGGTCCAAGCGGTGCAGTACGGCCAGACCATCCTGTCGATGGGGTGCTCGTTCCAAGAGCCGGCGGACGGCATGGACCATCAGGATCCGATGCCGCCCGCGCCTGACCCTGACGACATCCCCACGCTGGCCGAGGCCCTGGGTGAGCACCTCGACCCGTCGGCCGCGCAGTTCTTCGCCGCTCGCCGACCCATCGAGTTGCGGCACGTCGAAGGCAACATCTATGTCAAGCCCGGGCGGCAACGAGCGGCGCGCCAAAGCGTGTGGCTCAAGGCCCGCGCCGAACTGCCCGACGACCCGGTGATCCACGCAGCGGTGCTCGCCTACGCCTCCGACTACCCCATGCTCGAACCAGTGCTGCGCCGCCATGGGGTCGCTTGGCAGGACCCACGCCTGCGCCCGGCCAGCCTCGATCACGCGATGTGGTTCCACCGCGCGCCCAAGGCCGATGACTGGGTGCTCTACACGATGTCCAGCCCATCGGCCTCTGGTGGTCGGGGTTTGGGAGTCGGGCGGATGTTCAGCGCCGACGGGGCACTCATGGCATCGGTGGCCCAGGAAGGCATGCTCCGTCTCAAGGAGGGGTGAGCAGCCCCGTGCGTAGTGGTGACCCGTGCGCAGTGGTGAGCGGGCGGCATACCCTCGGGGTCGTGACTGACACCCCGGCTGCGTATGCCGTCAGCGACCTCCTCGACATCCTCGACCTTCGCGAGGTGGGCACCGTGCACACGGGGTGGGCGGTCGCCTCCCCGTCCGAGAGTCCCACGGCAGCCGTTACAGCCGACATCGCCACGGCCACGGCCACGGCGACCGCCGCTGTCGCTGACCTCGCCGTCGAGGTGGGCGCCGGGTCGCGGGTGGCGCGGGTGTTCGCGGGACCGAGCCAGAAGCAGCGCTACCAGCGGACGTTCGGCGGGCAGTTGCTCGCCCAGGCGATCATCGCCGCCGGGCGCACGGTCGCCGCCGACCCGGCCGGTGCCGGGCGACCTCTGCACTCGACCCACACGACCTTCCTGGTCTCGGGGGCCGACACCGACGAGGTCCACTACGTTGTCGAGCCGCTCTCGGACGGCCGGTCCTTCTCGACCCGGCGGGTGTCGGCGCTACAGCACGGCACGCTGTTGGCGATCGTGACCGCATCGTTCCAGGAGGCGTCGCCGGGGTTGGACCACGCCGAGCCGATGCCCGCGGCGCCGAGCGCCGAGAGCCTGCCCAACGTTGCCGAGGCTCTGGCCGGTGTCCCCGAGCCGTATGCCGTGGTCTGCATCCTCGACGGCCCCATCGAGCTGCGGCACGTCGAAGGGCACCTTTACGCGGGGGCGCGGCCGGACCACGTCGCGCGACAGGGCGTCTGGCTGCGTTCGCGGCGCCCGATGCCCGACGATCCGATCATCCACGCGGCGTTCCTCGCCTACGCCTCGGACTATTCGATCCTCGAATCGGTGCTGCGCCGCCATGGGACGGCGTGGTCCGATCCGCGACTGCGCCAAGCGAGCCTCGACCACGCCATGTGGTTCCACCGGCCGGGCCGCGCGGACGAATGGGTTCTACATGCGGGCCACTCTCCGTCGGCCTCCGGCGGGCGCGGGCTCGGCCTGGGCCGGATGTATGCCGCGGACGGCACCTTGCTCGCCTCGATCGCCCAGGAAGGGATGCTGCGGCTCAAGGGGTGATGCACCCCACCCTCAGCGAGGCAGAGACGGCCTGCCCGCGGCATACCGTGCCGTCGTAGGCTCGAAGCGACACGCGCCGGCCGTGCGCGCGACCCGTCCACTCGAGGAGTCTCCCGTGAGCACCACCCCCCGCACCGCCATCGTCACCGGAGCAGCCCGCGGAATCGGCGCGGCCACCGCCAAGCGGCTCGCCGCCGACGGACACGCGGTTGCAGTGCTTGACCTTGACGAAGCTGCTTGCGCTGCAACGGTTTCCGAGATCGTCGCCGCAGGCGGTCGCGCTCTGGCAGTGGGCGTCAACGTCGCCGACAGCGCGTCGGTCGCTGCTGGTGTCGAGCGGGTTGCCGCCGAGCTCGGAGGCCCGACGATCCTCGTGAACAACGCGGGGATCACCCGCGACAACCTGCTGTTCAAGATGACCGAGGAAGACTGGGACAGCGTGCTGTCAGTGCACCTGCGCGGCGCGTTCCTCATGTCCAAGGCCTGCCAGAAGTACATGACCGAGGCGACGTTCGGGCGCATCGTCAACTTGTCGTCCACGTCGGCGCAGGGCAACCGGGGGCAGGCCAACTACGCCGCAGCCAAGGCCGGCATGCAGGGCTTCACCAAGACGCTGGCGATCGAGTTGGGCAAGTTCGGCGTGACGTGCAACGCGATCGCCCCGGGGTTCATCCAGACCGAGATGACCAAGGCGACGGCTGACCGCCTCGGGGTGTCGTTCGAGGACTTCATCGCGTTCTCGGCCAAGGAGATCCCGGTCGCCCGCGTCGGTCAGCCCGAGGACATCGCCGCCACCGTCTCGTTCCTCACCAGCGACGAGGCCGGTTTCGTCAACGGCCAGGTCATCTACGTCGCAGGCGGCCCGAAGGACTGACCGGCCTTGACACCCGACTCGGCAGCCGACTGACCGGCGCCGACACAGAGCCAGGGGCGGGGCGGCATACCACCGGGTGTGCCGCCCCGCTCCCGTCACGCAGCGGGAGGATCGGGCCCGGCGGCCTCGCCCGCCTTGCCCCCGTGACCCGGCGCCGCGAGCGCGCGATCGTAGGAACCCAGGCGTCGATCCCAGTCGACTCCATCGGACGTCACCTGCCCGAACAGTCGGTCGCGGTGCACCACCGTGTGATGTCGCCCGCACAGCAGGGCCGCGTTGGACAACTGCGATACGCCGCCGTCGAGCCAGTGGATCAGGTGGTGGGCATCGCACCAATGCGCGGGGATCGAACATTCCGGGAACGAACACACTCGATCGCGCAGCCACAACGCCGCCGTCTGGCCAGCAGTGAAGAGCCTGGTCGCCCGCCCGAGGTCAAGCACTTCGCCCTCGCCGCCGAGCACCACAGGGATCACCCCGGCATCGCAGGCCAGCTTCCGCACCGTCTCGGGCGCAATCAGCTCTCCGGCCTCGCTCGACCCCAGCACCTCCCCCGCCCCCAGTCGGTTGCTCAGGTCGGCGAAGGGCATCGTCACCATCAGCGTCGACTTGACCCCGCTAGGAGGTATGCCGCCCGCAGCCGTCGCGCGGCGGCATACCTCGATGAGGGCCTCGCCGCGACGGCGCTCGGGTGGACGCGGATCGCGGGCTCCGTCTGGCCCAGGCACGGGAGCCGAGAGCGGGCCGATCGCGGCCTCCAACGCCGCCTTGCCCTGGGCGTCGACGACCAGCCGATAGGTGAACGCGCCGAGCACGTCGCCGACCGCGCGGTCCAGTGCGACCAGACGCCCGGCGGCATCCTGCACTTCCTGGAACACTCCTGGGTCGCCGAACTTCGCCAACAGCGCCGGCCGCAGCCGACGGACGCCCCGACGCCCTTGCTCAGCACCCATCTGCACGAGCCCGTCGAGCACGGTGGGTCGCGCCTCGTTGCGCAGCATGGGTCGCAATGCCTGGAACTCGGACACCACGCCGAGCCCCACACCCACCGAAACCGTGCCGCCCTCGACCGCCGCGCGCACAGTCGCCAGCTCCGGAAGACGACACTCCTGCACCAACCGGGCCACTTGACCCGCCCCTTCGGCGGCCAGTGAGGGAGCGTGTCGAGCCACCCACTGAGTGCTCGTCCCCGCCTGGCTGGCCGAAATCTCACCTCTTGAGTCAGCCTCCGCGACCACGGCGACCACCGCCCCCGCAGCCCGGGACGCCAGTGCATCGAGCTCACCCACCAGGTGGCCCAACTCGGCACCGGCGACCTGGCACAGCAGCCCGGTCAACCCGTCGAGGGCCGACCGCGCAGCCACGAAGGCGGCCCGTCGGTCGGCGACCGACGCACCGCCCGACACGGTGGCCGACGTGCTGCTCATGACCTCAAACTAGCCAGGGGGCCTGACCCTCCCCCGCCGCTCAGCCCGCTTATCCACAGGCGTCGAGGTCACAAACAGGTCACAGTTCTCCTAGGGTTTGCAGCGCGCCGCTCTTCCGACGGCTTTCAGCGCGCCGCCGACCCCGACGTCGACCTGACACCCGCCACCCGTCCGCAAGGGACCAGACCCGTGATCCTCCCGAAGGTGCGAGACCCTCGCCTCGTGACGATCCGTCGTGGCGGGCTCCTGACCGACCCGGATCATCACCTCCTGGCGTTGTGGGCAGCCGCCTGTGCCGAGCACGTCCTTGACCTGTTCGAGGCCGAATGTCCTAGTGATCTCCGGCCCCGGCACGCGATCGCCGGCGCTCGGGCCTGGGCTGCGGGCGAGCTCGCCATGATGCAGTCCAGGGCAGCCGGTGGGCACGCGATGGGGGCCGCCAGACCGTTGAGCGGGGCAGCCCGTTTCGCGGCGTATGCCGCGGGCCAGGCAGCCTGCATCCCCCATGTCCCCGAACACGACCTCGGCGCAGCCGCCTACGCGATCAAGGCAGCCCAGGCCGCCGCCGCGGCTGGTGACGACGGCGAGGCCGCCGCCCGTCGCGAGTGCCAGTGGCAGCTCGACCAACTGCCTGACCCGATCCGGGCGCTCGTCCTCGACGACCAGGCCCGACGCAACCCCATCTGCTGGTCGGTGTTCACGGAGCCCGGCCCGCTGGCTGCTGGCCCCACCCACCCCTCGGGCGGGCTACAACGGTGAGCGGGCGGCAAACCCCAAGGGTATGCCGCCCGCTCCAGTCCGTGCGTGCCCGCGGTCAGTTCTCGGTCGACTCCACGGCAGCCTCCGCCACCGGGGCCTCGATGACCTCGGGCGCCGCCGACTCGACAGCCGCCGACTCGACAACCGGAGCCTCGACGACCGCTGCCGTCACCTCGACCGGACCGGTTGTGGGCGCGGAGGCCTCAGCAGGGGCCTTCTTGCCTGCCGACTTCTTGTCTGCGCCCTTGGCGTCGCCGGCCTTCTTGCCCTTGGCCTTGGCCGCGCCCTTCTTGGGCTCGACGACGAGGATCGGCAGCGTGTGCGCGTGGTCCGGGACGTAGCGGTTGGACTCGCGCGGCGGCCGGTGATAGCCGACGGCAACCGGACGGCCCGGGATCTCCACCGCCTTGGGCTGCTGGTCCTCGTAAGGAATCGTCGAGAGCAGGTGCTGGATGACGTTGATCCGCGAGGTCTTCTTGTCGTCGGACTCGACGGTGTACCACGGCGAGTCGGACAGGTCGGTGAACTGCATCATCGTGTCCTTGGCCCGGCTGTAGTCCTCCCACCGGGTGATCGACTGCATGTCCATCGGCGAGAGCTTCCACCGGCGCATCGGGTCGTTGGCTCGCGAACGGAACCGAGCCTCCTGCTCGACGTCGCTCACCGAGAACCAGTACTTGCGCAGCATGACGCCGTCGTCAATGAGCATCCGCTCGAACGACGGGGCCTGGCGCAGGAACCGGGCATATTCGACGTCGGAGCAGAAGCCCATGACCCGCTCGACGCCGGCCCGGTTGTACCAGGAGCGGTCAAAGAGCACGATCTCGCCGGCGGCCGGAAGGTGCTCGACGTACCGCTGGAAGTACCACTGGGTCTTCTGCCGCTCGGTCGGCGCCGGCAGAGCCGCAACGCGCGCCTGCCGAGGGTTGAGGTACTCCGTAATGCGCTTGATCGACGAGCCCTTGCCTGCCGCGTCGCGCCCCTCAAAAAGGACGACAAGACGGCTGCCAGTGCCGATGACCCATTGCTGCATCGTCACCAACTCGGCTTGGAGTCGGAACAACTCCTTCTCATAGGTCGCGGTGTCCAGCTTGAGGGTCCCGTTTGCGGTTCGCTTCGCCATGGCGCGCATTGTTCCACTCCCGGTGGTCCCCTGTCGCGGGGCGTCTCGTATGCCGTTCATCTCGCGTTCACCCGTGCCTCACCCCTTGGCGACGCGCGGGGGTAGCGCTTACACTCCGGCTCGATCCGGCCCGGAACACGGGCGCGCTCGCCGTGGTTGTCGTGTCAACCACATTCCGACGAGGAGCCTCATGTCCGAGTTCACGCCCGCGCCTGGCACAGTGACGATGTTCACGACAACGTGGTGTGGCTACTGCCGTCGCCTCAAGAGTCAGATGGAGCGCGAGGGCATCGCCTTCACCGAGGTCGACATCGAGGTTCAACCCGAGGCCGCTGACGTCGTCATGTCCGTCAACGGTGGCAACCAGACCGTGCCGACCTTGATCTTTCCGGACGGCAGCGCCGCCACCAACCCGTCGATTGGGCAGGTCAAGGCTCGGCTCGCCTAGGTCGTCGGGCGCCAGCCCTCGATGACCGCGTGCCCCGCCGCCACCTCAAGATCGGCACCGAGCCACCGTTCGATGATTCGCCGGGCGATCGAGATGCTGCCCGGCACCCGGATCGCCCCCGACCGCAGCAGCGCGGCATACTCCGCCCGCGTCACCCAGCGCACCTCGGCCATCTCGGTCGGGTCGTGGGTGAGTTCAGTGGTCACCGCGCGGGCCGTGAAGCCGAGCATCAGTGAGGACGGGAACGGCCACGGCTGGCTGCCAAGGTAGCTCACCTCGGTCACCACGACGCCGGACTCCTCCAGGACCTCCCGCGCCACGGCCGCCTCCAGCGACTCTCCCGGCTCGACGAACCCGGCGAGCACGGAGAACTGGTTCGCCGGCCACGTCGCGCCGCGCCCCAACAGCAATCGCCCGTCATCATCGATGACCGACATGATCACCGAGGGATCGGTGCGCGGGAAGTGCTGGCTGCCGTCGCGCGTGCACCGCCGCACCCAGCCGGCGGAGGCTGGCTCGCTCGGCGCCCCACAGCGCGAGCAGCGGTCGTGACTGCGATGCCAGTTCGCCAGCGCGAGCAGGGTCGCGGCCAGGCTCGCGTCCAGGTCGGGCAGCAACGCCCCGGCCGCTCGCAGGGTCTGCCAGCCCGCGTCGCGGTCGCCGTCCGTGGGTGCCTCCACGACTCCCAGGTATGCCGTCCGCTCACCGTCCTCGCCCGGGTGCAGACCGAGGAAGACCGCGAGCAACCCGCCATCGGCTGCGGAGGGTGAGCGAAGGACCAAACCGAGCGATCCGGCCGCGCCATCGGCCGGGGCCATCGAGTGCGCCGGCACTCGCGCAACGAGCACTCGATCACCACGGACCGCGACCACCCGGGTCCCCGCGTCCGCCAGGAGTCGGTCGAGCAGGTCCGCGTCCTCGCGCAGATGAGCGGCCCGATCCGGTCCGCCATGCGAGAGCAGCAGGCCCCGCAGGCCCGGCGTCTGTTCCATCCGAGCAGTCAAGCACGGGCGAGGCGCCTCGCACCGGCGACATTCACGGCATACCGTGTGAGCGTGAGTCCCGAGAGCCGAAGCCCGGCGTTCCTCGCCGCCCTCGCCAGCGCGGCCGTGCCGGGGCTCGATCCCGTCTCGGCGCGCGCGGTGGCGCCCGGCCCGGCCGGTGAGTTCGACGCAGCGATCGTCATCGATGAGCAGGACCGGCCGTGGTTTGTCCGCTGCCCACGCACTCCGGCGGCCGGAGCGCGGCTGGAGTCGGCTGCGGCGTTGGCTGCTTTGCTGGCCCGGCGGTTGCCGTTCCAGGTGCCGGTGCCCAAGGGTTTCGCCGCGCTCCCCGACGGACGGGCCGGCGTCTATCCCGTCCTGCCGGGTCGACCGTTGGCGTTCGACGCGCTCCCGGCCGGCCCTGGGCTTGCCGCTGACCTCGGGCGGGCCATCGCGGCGATCCACAACGTCGATCGGGGCGTCTTCGACGAGGCTGGTATGCCGTCCTACGACGCCGACTCGTATCGCACCAGGCACCTGGCCGACCTTGATCGAGCCGCCGCCACGGGGCATGTCCCCACGGCCTTGCTGTCCCGCTGGGAGGGGGCCCTTGACGACGTCACCTTGTGGCGCTTCGCTCCGGCACCGGTCCACGGTGGGTTGACTGGGTCGCAGGTGCTGGCGGGGTTCGACTCCGCTGAAGACGCAGCCACGGGGCGGGTGCGGGCCGTCGTCGGTTGGGAGGACGCCAAGGTGGCCGACCCTGCCGACGACTTCGCCGCCATCGTCACTCTGGCTGGGCCGGCTGCCGTCGAGTCGGTGTTGGAGGCCTATGCCAACTCACGGATCGAGCGCCCCGACCCCCATCTGCGCCGACGGGCGCGGCTGGCCGCTGAGTTCGCGCAGCTCACCAGCCTGCTCACCGCGGTGACCCTCGGCGATCCGGACCGGGTGCGGGCGATGGCCCGACGCCTTGTCGAGTTGGAGCGGCGGGTCACCGACGCCGACTTGAAGGCGCCGGAGCCGGTCTCCGTGGTCCCCCGGGAGGTCATCGTTCCGAAGCCGGTGGCAGCGGCAAGCCCGGCCGCCGCGAACGGGTCCGGCTCGGGTGAAGACACCGTGGCCGTCCACCCGGACACCCTCTTCGACGACACTGCGCCCGTTCATGGCACTGCGGCTCACGATGGCAGTGCGGCTCACGATGACACGGTGACTCCCGATGACGCTGCGGCTCTAGACGCCACGGCGACTTTAGAAGACACCGTGGCGATGGACCCGCGGACCCTCTTCGATGCCACCGAGGAGATCCCTACCGCCCACGGCCCTGCTTCGCCGTCAAGGCCTGACGCGCCGGCAACGCCAGACGCGCCAAAACAGCAAGCCGTGCCGGCAACGCCAGACGAGCCGGCCTAGTCGGCGATCGACCCCAACAAGCGGATGAGCTCGGCCTCGTCCGGCAACGTCGGCCGAACCGTCGTCCCCGTCCGCGCGTAGTAGAACGCCGCATCCACCTGATCGGGCGACAAGCCACGAAGCCGCACATAGGCCAGCGCGTACGCACCCACCTGCAACGCCCGATGCGCGGCGTCCGCCCCCGACGGTTGTGGCCCGGTCTTCCAGTCGACGACCGTGACCCCGCCGTCCGCTCGCCCGAACACCGCGTCGATGCGCCCGCGCACAGCGATGCCGTCGATCACCGTCTCGATGGCCACTTCGACATCTATCGGCGTGCGCGACGCCCACTCGCTGGCCAGGAAGGTCTCCTTGAACTGCGGCAACTCGGCGTCGGAGCCCGGATCGTCGTCGGCGGCACCGGGGAGCTCGGCGGGATCGAGCAGGGTCGCCCGCGCGTAGTGCTGCTCCACCCATGCGTGGAAGGCCGTCCCACGGCGGGCCGCAAGCGCGGGCTCGGCGGGCATCGGTCGGCGGCGCTCGCCAGCGAATCGCTCAGGATCCTCGGCCAGCCGCACGATGTCCGACGCTGACAGGTGCCGTGGCACTTCGACGACCTGGGGGCCCGTCTCGCGGGCCAACGCCCGCTCGGCGAGCAGTAGGTCGACATCCGCGGCATACGGATCGTCCGCGCCGCCACCTCGGGGGGCGAGCAGGGCCGCGCGCGGGTATGCCGCCACCCCCTCCCCAGTCGCCGCACCGATCGCTCCCGCACCGAGCGCTCCCGCACCGATCGCTCCCGCACCGATGGATCCCCCACCGATCGTCCCCACGTCTGAGGTTCCCGCGTGAGTCGCCCCGGCAGCCGCGCGTTCACGACGGGCCATCGCGACGACTGCCGCGGCCCGCTGGGCGTCGTCGAGGCGGCTCTGATCGGGCGGAGTCGGCCACAACACGCGCACCGTCTCGTCAGCGACCGGGTTGGTGCCGACCGCAGCCGGGTCGGGCATCGCATCCCAGCGCGCGACCCGGACACCGAGCTCGTCACGAGCCCGAACGACCTCACGGAGGAACCTGGAGGTGACCTTGTGCCGCTGGGTGTTGGTCCACACGCTCGCGGTGAGCAGCAGTCGCCTCCGGGCTCGAGTGACCGCGACGTAGGCCAGACGGCGCTCCTCATCGAGATCGCGCAGCCCCTCCTCGACCCGGAAGGCCGCGACCCGTTCGCTGAGAGCCTTACTGTCGGAAGCGCCCTCCACCTGCAGCGTCGGCAACCCGTCCCGGTCGCCGCGCAAAGCGAACGGAACCCCCGCGAGCCCGACGAGCCAGCCTCCCGGGGTCGGGTCGGGAACCACCCAGCGAGCACCGTTGTGCTTCGGCGTGGGCGAGCCTTCGCGGGCAGGGAAGGTGCCCTCCACGAGGCCCGGCACTGCCACGACGTCCCATTCCAAGCCCTTGGCAGCGTGAATGGTGAGGATCTGCACGGCCTCCGCGGACGGCTCGAGGGTGGCACGTTCCAGGCCGCGCTCCTGTGCGACGGCAGCATCGAGCCAGGCGAGGAAGCCGATGAGGGTGGGGCGGTCGGCAGACGAGGCGAAGTCGGCAGCGACGTCGGCAAAGGCATCCAGGTGGGCCCGCGAGGTGTCGGGCGTGTAACCCGGGCGCGAGAGCACCTCGACGTCCAGCCCGAGCGCTCGTTCGGCCTCACCGACAAGGTCCGGTAGCGGCAGCGCACCGAGCCGTCGTAGCCGCCGCAAGGCGGTCGACAGCCCCTTGAGCCGAACCAGCGCGCCCGCACCGACGTACTGACCCTCGGTGCCACGCCACACCTCGGGCGGCAGATCGTCGAGCGCCTCAATGATGCTCGGCTCGTCCAACACCTCGGGCGCGAGGTCCACGAGCGCATCACCGGGACCCTCGACGCCGTCGTCCTCGTCACGATGTCCAGGGTCGAGGTCGATCGGCAGCCGCCCCTGCGACTCGGCCTTGACGACCTTCTGGCGGAACCTCGCCCACTCGTGCAGCCCGTCGAGGTCGGCGGCCCCCAACCGGCACATCGGGCCGGTGAGCAGACGCATGAGCGCATCACCGCGGCTCGGGTCCGCGATCGCGCGCAACGCGGCGACCAGGTCGAGGATCTCGGGGGTCAGCAGCAACCCGCCAAGACCGACGACCTCGTAGGGAACGCCGGCGGCGTCGAGCGCCTCCATCACCGGACCGAACTGGGATCGCTTGCGGCACAACACTGCTGCCGTCGTACCCGCGCGGCTCGTCGCGCCGGCCAGCCAGTCGGCGAGGTATGCCGCCTCCTCGACGTGAGTGCCGACGCGGGCGACGACGACGTCCCCGACGCCCGCGTCGGGACGAACCGCGAGGGGTGCCACATCGACCCGCGCGGACGCCCGAAGGGGTGCCGCGAGGTGGTTGGCCACCTTGAGGATGGATGCGTCGTTGCGCCAGGTCGTCGCCAATTGCCGCACAGGAGTGGGCGACCCATCGGTGAACTCGGCCGGGAAACGGGTGAGGGTCGTGGCGCTCGCTCCGCGCCAGCCGTAGATCGACTGGTTGGGGTCGCCGACGGCTGTCACCGGGACCCCGCTGTCCCCGACCGCGAAGAGCGACCGCAGCAGGACGAGTTGGGCCTCGGAGGTGTCCTGGAACTCATCGAGCAGCACGACCCGGAATCGGGCCCGCTCGCCGGCCCCGATGTCGGGGCACCCCACCGCCAACCGGGCTGCCAGCGCCACCTGGTCGGCAAAGTCGACGGCATCCCGTGAGCGTTTCAGGGAGCCGAAGGCGTCGACGACCGGCAACAGGGCCCGGCGGGCCCGCAGCGTGCCCCGCAGCGTCGCCAGGTCAGCGGGCAGCGTCTTCGCCGTGCCGGCCAGCGGGGTCGCGTCGATCGCGCGAACGATCCGGTCGAGGACCTCACGCAGCGTGCCGGTGTCGACGAGATGCTCTGCCAGCTCACCCGCGAGGTCGACGACCGCCCCGATGGCGGTCGATTCCGCCTTGCCCATCTCGGACATGTCCCCGTCGTAGCGGGAGACCACCTCGGCGGCATACTGCCAGGCGGCGGCTTCGGACAGCAGTCGCGAGTCGGGCTCGTAGCCCAGCCGCAGGGCGTGCTCGCGGACCAGCCGACCGGCATACGAGTGGTAGGTCGCGACGGTCGGCGTCCCGCCGAGGACCTCGGCACCCTCCTCGTCGGGCGCGGGCGTCCAGAGCCCCGCAGCCTGCAGGCGGCGCAGCCGTTGGTCGATCCGCTCGGCGAGCTCGGCGGCCGCCTTGCGGGTGAACGTGAGCCCAAGCACCTGATCGGGGGCGACCAGCCCGTTGGCCACGAGCCAGACGACTCGTGCGGCCATCGTCTCGGTCTTCCCGCTACCTGCCCCGGCGACCACGAGCATCGGCCGCAGCGGTGCCTCGATGACCGCCGTCTGCTCCGGCGTCGGGGCGTGGGCCAACCCCGCCGCGCGGGCGACCTCTGCTGCACTGTGCCGAACCGTCGCCATCAGATGCTCTGCCCTTCGGGCCGGGCCGGGCAGGCCGCCACGACCGGACACATCCGGCAGTGCTCGCCCGGCGTCGCCGCGAACTGTCCCCCGCCCATGCCCGCTGCAGTCTCCTCAACGAGGCGGCTGGCCCAGCCGGGGTCATCGTCGTCAGCGAGCGCGGGCTGCCCCTGCAGGGTGACCGATTTGTTCGACGCCTTGCCCAACTGCAGTAACGCAGCCCCGGCCGATCGGGTCCCCAGCTCACCGAAGGCGCCGTGCTCGACCGCTGCCTGATAGACCCCGAGTTGGGGATGGCGAGCCAACTCGGCCGCGGTCGGCTTGCTCGACCCGGTCTTGTAATCAATCACCCGCAACGACCCGTCGGTATGCCGTTCGAGCCGGTCCACGCGCCCCTTGAGCACCGCACGCCCCACCTCGACCAGCGCGTCGACCTCGACCCCGACCCGCTCCCAGGGGGCGGCTGCCGGCGAGACGAAGTAGGCCGCGGCGCGCCCGGCCATGGCATGAGCCTCGGCGCGCTGGCGCTCCTGCACCCACCCGGGAGTGAGGCCGAGTTGTGCCCAGCGGCGCTCGATCTCGGCCTGCAGGGTCGGGGCATCAACGTCGCCGAGCTCGGCGACGACGTCGTGCACGAGGGTGCCGATCGATGCCGAGGCACTCTTGACGCCGTCGCCGCCACTGGCCCGCAACAGCCAAGCCAACTCGCACTTGGCGAACTGCTCGACCTTGGACGGAGAGACCCGCACGGCCTGGTCAGGGCCACGCCGGGGACGATCGTCGGCGGCGGGGACGAGGGACCACCACTGCCCCGGGTCGGCTCCGGTCACGCCATCGTCAGCGAGCCGCGCCAACTGCCGCCCGGCCCGGGCGGCCGCTACCTCGTCGGTGACCGACGCCGCCACCTGACGCAGGGCACCGACGACTCCGGCGGTGGTCAGCGCGCGACCGAACGGTGTGAAGGGTCGCCCTAGGGCGCCGTCTGCGTCGGCCGGCAACGGGTCGAGCAGGTCGAGATAGACCGACGGCTGTTCGTCGTCGTTGCGCACGGCGCTGACGATGAGCCGCTCGCTCGCCCGCGTCACGGCGACGTGGAACAGCCGGGTCTCGTCGTATCGCACCGCGGCCTGCGCCGCACGCACCGAGCCACCTCGACCAGTGACGACGTCGACGAGGTGCTCTGAGCCGAGCAGCGACCCCCGCAACCGCAGGTCTGGCCAGACGCCCTCTTGGACTCCAGACACACACACCAATCGCCACTCCCTCCCGGCAGCAGCAGCGGGGGTGAGCACCGCAACCGTGTCGACCGCAGGAGCGCGCAGCGCGAGGGTGTCGCCAGGCACCTCTTCGCCGAGCACATGGTCAAGGAAGGCATCCGGCCCGGAGCCCGGCAGCCGGTCGGCATACCGGGCAGCCGCGTCGAACAGACCAACCACCGCGTCGAGTTCGCGGTCGGCCCGGCCTCCGCGGCTCCCGCCGTCGAGCGCCGCGCGCCGCCAACTCGCCGCGACGCCAAGGGCCGACCAGATCGCCCACAACACGGATTCGGGGCTGACCTCGGGGGCCCAGCCAGCCGCGTCATCGGTCCGCCGGGCAGCCCCGACACCGGCGAGGATCGCCCGGGTCAACCGCCGCAGGGGCTCCCCGTCCACACCGGCCTGGGCACTGAGCACCGGGTCGCCAAGGGCTGCCGCCAGCAACTCGTCGCTCGACCGTCGTCCCCCGCCGTCGAGCTCGATCCGGCGCAGCGCCCGGCGCAACCGGCGCAACGACACCGCGTCGCCCCCACCCAACACCGACAAGCAGAGGTCGACGGCCTCCGTGGGCGCGATCATCGCGTCCGGGTCGCGGGCCAGGCGCAGACACAGGTCGAGCAGCGCGAGCAGCGGCCGGACGGCGACCTCGTCGCGCACCGGGACCTCACCATCGGGCGGGGCCAGAGGCACCCCGGCGGCCGAAAGCACCCGGCGCAGAGTCCCCGCGCGACCACGGCCTCGGACGAGGACGGCCATGTCGCGCCACGGCATACCCTCCTGCAGGTGCGCGCGACGCAGCGTCGAGGCGATGAACCCCGCCTCCTGGGCGACCGAGCGAAGCAGCGCCACCTGCACCTCACCGCCGTCGCGAACGGGCTGGGACCCGCGCCGGTCCGCGCCGCCGGTCGCCCCGATCCGGCGCACAACCTCGCTCGCCGCGTCGTGGAGCCTGGTCGGTGTCCGGTATGCCGTGCGCAGCACCACCGTGGGCGCATCGCGCAGAGCGGGCCACCGGTCCCACCACAACAGCCGTGGGTCGGCCCCGCGGAAGGTCTGGACCGCGCTGTCGGGGTCGCCGATGAGGATGATCTGCATTCCGGGATGGGCGATGGTTCGAAGGAGTCGAGCTGCGGCCCAAGTGAGCTCTTGCGCGTCGTCGACGACGATCAGCCGGATCTGCTCGCGCACCCGCTCGAGCGCCTCGGGGTCGTCCTCGAGCAGGTCAGCAGCGGCGGTGAGGATCCAGGCAGGGTCGTAGGCACCCGGCTGCGACAGCGCCGTCACCTCGTCGTATTCGTCGAGGACCGCTGCTGCCGACACCCACTCAGGGCGGTCGTGCTGGCGTCCGAGCTCGGCGAGGTTGGCCGCGTCGACTCCGTGCTCGACGGCCCTCATGAGTAGATCACGCAACTCGGCTCGGAAGCCCCGCGTGCCCAAGGCAGCGGCCACCCGCTCCGGCCATTGCGGCCCGCCGCCGCTCGCCACGTGACCCGCGAGGAGATCGCGCAGGACGACGTCCTGCTCCGGGCCGCTGAGCAGCCGCGAAGCCGGCGCACCGCGAAGGGCTGCCTCGCGGCGCAGCACCGCGAACCCGAACGCCTGATGCGTGCGCGCGAGCGGCTCGGTCGACGTGCGCGCCAGCCTCGCGGTCAGCCGGTCGCGCAGAGCAGCGGCGGCGAGCCGGGTCGGAGCGAGGACCAGGCACTGGTCGGGGGTGAGCCCCAGCCGGTCGACCCGATCGAGGACCACCTCGACGGCCACGGTCGAGGTGCCCGTGCCGGGTCCGCCGAGCACCCGAACGACGGGGGCGTCCAGCGCGAGGGCAGCCTGCTGCTGCGCGTCGAGGGTGGGCGCCTCGACGACGAGCGCTGGTGCACGCCGCAGGGTGAGCATGCACTCATCCCATCACGGGCGACCGACACCCCTCCGCTGCCTCCCCCGGAGATAGCGCTCGCACGGTCATCTTTGCGGG
>ERZ724517.241-NODE-241-length-34211-cov-8.549801_pt1 | contig 34211 bp, 27 predicted proteins | sample MGYA00376050_ERZ724517 | MGnify/ENA primary metagenome ERZ724517 (study PRJEB28724, sample SAMN07190886) | activated sludge metagenome | isolation source: activated sludge of sewage treatment plant in Hong Hong | place: USA: Christiansburg, Virginia | collected... | reverse complement strand
AAGTGCATACTACTCATTATCTCTCTCTTTTGATAATTGTGTAGATACCTTTGCCCTGAGGGAGAGGATGCAAAACGCGCGTGTTCGGTGAGATGCGTAAGTCCTGAGATATCAATGCGGCAATATAAGCAACTTAGCCATACGCACCACTTCGATAGCAGGTTGTGGATACACACCCACCAATAAAACCAAACCTGCTATACCCAATACCATAAGGCCACCTGTACGCTCTCCCCAGTTACTAGCAGCATCATGCTTAGGCATACCCGAAGTCGCCATATATAAAGTTACCATGACACGTAAGTAATAATACAAACCCATCGCGCTGCCTAAAACTACTACACCTAGCAACCACCAATTACCTGTATTAACCCCTGTTAATATCACATAAAACTTACCAATAAAGCCTGCGGTTAATGGAATACCCGCCAAAGACAACATCATTACCGTCATTACCGCTGTTAGGTAAGGTCTGCGCCAAAATAAACCACGATAATGATGCAGGCTGTCGGCATCTTCGTCATCTTGACCTTGAGACATTAAAGTAACCACACCAAACGCACCCAAAGACGTTAAGACATAGGTCAATAAATAAATATGTACTGTTTCGAGCGCTGTACCGCCACCCGAAGCCAAGGCCACTAATAAATAACCTAAATGGGCAATCGAGGAATAACCCAACAAACGCTTAATGTTAGTTTGTATTAAGGCCAATAAGTTACCAAAGATAATCGACAATACCGCCACTACCGTAAATACGTCACGCAATGGCACGGTATATTCAAAGGGAGTTTCGATTAAAAAGCGCACCAACACTGCAAATACCGACACCTTAGCTACAGTGGCCAAAAATGCGCCAACTGGTGCTGGTGAGCCTTGATAAACATCGGGAGTCCATAAATGAAACGGTGCTAAAGACAATTTAAAGCACACGCCAATCACAATCATACCCACACCAAATGACGCTAAATGCCCCATTGCTGCGCCAGCACCTAATTGCTCACTCACGCCCGAAAACGCTAATGTGCCTGTTTGAGCATAAATTAATGCCATCCCAAACAACATAAATGCCGATGCGGTGGCCGACAACACCATGTATTTAATACCACTTTCTAAAGAGCGGCTACGATGATGGGTATAAGCAATCATGCCATACACGGGCACAGACATTAACTCTAAGCCAATAAAAAACGAGGCCATGTGACGGCTACACACCAACACTAACGCGCCTGCGGTAGCAATTAACAACAACAAATACATTTCTTCGCGGTTGTTTTTATAACTATCAATAAAAGCATGCGTTAAGGTGGCACACGCTAAGGCCGCCACCAAAATCAAGCCCATATAAAAATAAGCAAAATTATCGACCACCAATAACGGGGTTACTGCCGCAGGTGGTGTGCCATGCCAAACCAAAGCCAAAACAGAAGCCAGAGCTAAATTTAAGCCCAACACCGTTAAGGTTGCGTTCCACCAATGATGACGCGCAAAAGCAATGGCTAACATGACCACGACGGTCGTTAAACCTAAAATACCTACAGGCAATAGAGGTAAAAAAGTCTCAAATGAAAGATTCATACTCACCTCAAGGAGCCAATGTAGAAGCTGGAGCTATCACAGAGCTTGTGCTAACTGGTGCGTAAATATGTTGAATACGCGCCATTGCTCCTTGTGAAACATTTAATACAGGCTGTGGATACAAACCTAAAAACAGCAAAATGCCGACCAAACTTACAATTAACGATAACTCTCGTCCCGACAAATCAGGCAGTTTGTCTTGCGACTTAGGCTGACCAAACAAGGCACGATGAATCATAATTAAGGAGTAAACACCCGCTAAAATTAAACTTGCCGTGGCAATAATGGTAATGACTGGCACAACTTTAAAGGCACCAAGCAAAATCAAAAACTCACCCACAAAATTACCTGTACTTGGCAAACCTAATAAAGCCGCAGCAAAAAACATCATCAAGGCAGGCAAGTAACTAAAACGTCCCCACAAGCCACCCATTTCACGCAAATCACGAGTATGTAAACGCTCGTATAATTGACCACATAAAATAAACAAGCCGCCTGCACAAATACCGTGTGCCAACATTTGGATGACTAAACCTTGTAGGGTGAGCAAGTTACCTGCATAAATACCAATCAACACAAAGCCCATGTGCGACACACTGGTATAGGCAATAAGACGTTTAATGTCGGTTTGAGCAAAGGCCAAAAATGCACCGTAAAACACGCCAAAGATACCCAACCACATAGCAATCGGGGCAAAATCGGCAGAGGCATTAGGAAAGAAAGGAATACCAAAACGTAACAAACCATAAGCGGCGGTTTTTAACAAAATACCTGCCAAATCCACACTACCTGCGGTAGGGGCTTGGGCGTGGGCATCGGGTAACCATGAATGAAACGGTACAATGGGTAACTTAACGGCAAAAGCCACAAAGAAACACAACATGATGCCCATTTCTACACTGGGAGTCATGTATTGATGTGCGCCTAATAAGGCATCGTAATCAAAACTTAATACGCCAGTCGCTTGATAATTGACTAATACTAAAGCCAAAATACCCACCAACATAATTAAGCCACCCGCTTGGGTGAAGATAAAAAACTTGTTGGCGGCATAAATACGGCTTTTGCCGTCTGAGCCTGCGTGTCCCCATAAGGCAATTAAAAAGTAGACAGGAACGAGCATCATCTCCCAAAAGAAGAAAAACAAGAACATATCTAGCGAGATAAACACCCCAATAACACCACCTAAACTCCATAATAAGTTTAAGTGAAAAAAGCCCACATGACGTTGAATCTCACTCCACGAACAGCCAATGGCCATAATGCCCAATAAGCCTGTGAGTAATACCATTAACAACGACAAGCCATCTAAGGCCAAATGAATACTCACACCTAAATGTGGAATCCAAGTATAACGTTCTTCGAGTTGCCAGTTTGGTGCGCTACCTACATTGGCATTCGCCAAGGAGTAATCACCTTGCGCCCACAAATATAAACCCAAACCAAACACAGCAGCCATACTAATTAAGGCTATCCAACGCGGAAAGCCAAGGCCAAGTTTTTCACCAAGCCAACACAATAAACCACCAATAAAGGGGATTAGGATAAGTGCAGAAAGAATCATGGGTGACTTAGCCTCTTACCATAGCAAATTGAAGATACAACACCATGCCCAGCACTAAAATTGCGCCGAGGGCAATACTGGAGGCATACCAACGTAAACGACCATTTTCGGAGACACTCAAGGCATCATGGCCTGCACGCATAATACGTGGAATTAAACCAATGGCTTGGTCAATACCATCACGACGGTTAAGGTGCGCAATAAGCAAGAATGGTTTGACAAATAACCAGTTATACAACCAATCAAAGCCCCAACCACTCATCCATAAGCGTGATACCGCTTGACCCACCGCACTGCTGGCTAAGGCACTCGGAATACGACGCTCACCCATAAATAAAGCTGCGCCAATGGCTAAGCCTACTAAACCTGCACCAATCGCCAATATTTCTACAAAATGTTTGGTTTCTTCGCTAATTGGACTCGCAAAAGCAGGCAATACACCATCTAAAGGCTGATGTATAAATGCACCTACGCCTGTAGATAACACCAACAATACGCCTAAAGGTAACCAGTACGACACACCATGAATGGCATGAGCATGGCCGTTTTCTTTGCCATGAAACACCACATAAATTAGACGGAAGGTGTACATAGAGGTAAAAAATGCACCTACTAAACCTGCCCAAAATAGCTCGGTGTGGCCACTGGCATAGGCTTGTAATAAAATGGCATCTTTACTATAAAAACCGACTGTTAAGAACGGGAATGCTGCTAATGCACCGCCACCAACCAAAAAGCACGCATACACAAAAGGAATCTTTTTGTATAAACCGCCCATTTTAAAAATGTTTTGTTCGTGATGACAGGCAATAATCACCGCCCCTGCCGACAAGAATAATAAGGCTTTAAAAAATGCGTGAGTCATTAAGTGGAAAATAGAGGCACTCCATGCGCCTACACCCAAAGCCAAAAACATATAACCAATTTGGCTCATGGTGGAATAAGCCAAAATACGTTTGATGTCGGTTTGTACTAAAGCCGAGAAACCTGCCAAGACTAAAGTCACTGCACCTACAATACCAACTAACTCTAATACATCGGGCGCAAGTAAAAACAAGCCATGCGTACGGGCAATCAAATACACCCCTGCGGTCACCATCGTTGCCGCGTGAATTAATGCCGAAACAGGCGTAGGGCCTGCCATCGCATCGGCCAACCATGTTTGCAAGGGTAATTGTGCCGATTTACCGACTGCACCACCTAACAACATAAGCGTGGCAAAGACCACCATTTGGTCGCCCATTTGCCAATGTTGTGGCGCAAGGGTCAAAATTTGTTGAATGTTTAACGTACCAAGCTCTTTGAACAAGATAAATAAGCCAATCGCCATAAACACATCACCAACACGAGTGACGGTAAAGGCTTTAATCGCGGCTTCGCCATTGGCTTTATCAGCATAATAAAAGCCAATTAATAAATAACTACAAACGCCTACGCCTTCCCAACCCAAATACAATAAGGTGAGATTGTCGCCCAGTACCAACAACAACATACTGGCCACGAATAAATTCATGTACGAAAAAAAGCGTTCAAAACCGACTTCACCGCGCATATACCACGAGGCGAACAAATGAATAAAGAAGCCAACACCCGTGACTACACCTAACATGGTTAAAGACAAACCATCTAAGTGCAAACCAAAACTGGCATTAAAATCACCGACTTGCATCCACGTCCATAAAGTTTGTACATAAGAGCCGCCTTGTGGCACGGTTTGCAAAAAGTCCATGCCCACATACAAGGTCGTTAAGGCCGACAAACCCATAGAGCCAACACCAATCACGGCGGCTACGTTTTCGGACAAACGATGGCGCAATGAGGCCAACAGCAAAAACCCGACTAAGGGAAAAACAAAGGTTAAATAAAGAAGGTTCATCCGCGCATCTCACTTGCCACATCAATATCTAGCGAATGATGACGACGATAAAACTGAAGTACGATAGCTAAGCCAATCGCTGCTTCGGCTGCTGCTAGGGTTAAAATCAAAATGAACATCACTTGGCCGTCGGGTTGTGCCCAACGACTGCCTGCAACCACAAACGCCAATGCCGCTGCGTTCATCATGATTTCAAGACACATCAACATAAAGAGGATATTACGGCGTACCATGACCCCGACTAACCCCAGTACAAAGAGCGTGGCAGCCAGTGCCAAGCCGTGCTCCATTGGTATTGCAATCATACCCGTACCGCCTTTTGACTTAGGCGCATTGCGCCATTAATTTGAAATCTTTTATTCCCTCCCCTCAAGTGAGGGGAGGGTTAGGGTGGGGTTTTAAATAATTAACCCCCTCCCTGCCTCCCCCTTAATTAGGGGGAGGCGTTATCACTCGTCTTCGGGTTTCCCCAAATGATAAGCAGCCACTAGCGCGCCCAATAGCAATAAAGACGCAAGCTCTACCACCAATAAATACGGGCCAAACAACGCTATACCAACCGCTTTGGCATCAACCAACTCATACGCAGTTTGATGCACGCCATTTTGGCTTAATAAAAAAATCATTTCGGCTAACAAGATAGCGGCTAAAACACTAGCCCCCACCCATGCTTTAGGGCTTAACCATTGTTTTTCTTGGTTAACGGTGTGTTGCCCTAAATTGAGCATCATCACTACAAACACAAACAACACCATGATTGCGCCCGCATACACAATAATCTCTAAAGCACCCGCAAATGGCGCACCCAACATAAAGAAAATCATCGCCACCGCTAATAAAGACACCACTAAGTTCAATAACGCATGTACAGGATTGCTATTGGTAATAACACGTACCGTGCTATATATCGCAATCGCGGCTACGAGATAAAACAATATAATTTCCATGATTCACCTCGCCTTAAGGCATTAAGCTCTTAATATCTACTGGTGCAGATTCGTTTTGCGCTTCGCCTTTGGCTTTGCCCGCAACAGCCATACCCGATACCCGATAGAAGTTGTAATCAGGATTTTTACCGCCACCCGAAATCAGCAAATGCTCTTTTTCGTACACTAAATTTTGACGGTTAAATTCGGCCATTTCAAAATCAGGTGTTAATTGAATCGCGGTTGTGGGGCAAGCTTCTTCACACATGCCACAAAAAATACAACGCGAAAAATTAATTCTAAAAAACTCAGGATACCAACGACCATCTGCCGTTTCGGCTTTTTGCAAAGAGATACAACCCACAGGACACGCCACCGCACACAGGTTACACGCCACACAACGTTCTTCGCCGTCTGGGTCACGGGTTAATACAATACGACCCCGATAACGTGGCGGCAAATACACTTTTTCTTCGGGATATTGAATCGTGTCACGCTTACGAAAGCCATGACTAAACACCATAGCGATACTGCGTAATTGCGTACCTGCGCCTTTAATAATCGAGACGGTTGATTTATAAGCTTGAATAATCATGATGGTGTACCCCACTTTAAAATCACCGCAGCAGTCACTAAGAGGTTAAGTAAGGTGACAGGCAAACAAAATAACCAGCTAAATTTCATCACTTGGTCATAACGTGGCCGCATGACAGAGCCACGCACTAACACAAATAACATGATAAAAAAGGCTGTTTTACCCGCAAACCAAAAGAAGGCAGGAATAAAATCTAAAAACGAGAACAAGGGCAACCAACCACCAAAAAACAAGGTAGTTAATAATGAGGACACCATAACAACGCCAATATATTCACCCACAAAAAACATACCCCATTTCATACCTGAGTATTCAATGTGATAACCGTCGGCTAGTTCTTGTTCGGCTTCGGGTTGGTCAAAGGGATGACGGTGCGTTACAGCAATACCTGCCATTAAAAAGGTACAAAAACCTAAAAATTGTGGAATGACGTTCCAAACGTGGCTTTGTGATTCTACAATCTCGCGTAAATTAAACGAACCCGCTTGAGCAACAACCCCCATTAAGGCGATACCCATAAAGACTTCGTAACTTAAGGTTTGAGCTGCTGCCCGCAAACCTCCCAACAAGGCATATTTATTATTAGAAGCCCACGCGGCAAACATCACCGAATACACGGCTAAACCTGCCATACCAAAAAAGAACAACAAGCCAACATTAAGGTCTATTACACCCCATGTAGGCGTAATCGGAATCACCGCCATTGCCAGCAATAAAGCACCCATGGCGATTGCAGGAGCTAATCTAAAGGTTAATTTGTCGGCAAAAGGCGGAGTCCAGTCTTCTTTAAAAAACATTTTGAGCATATCGGCGGCAATTTGAAACATACCATTAGGCCCAACACGATTCGGCCCGTAACGGTCTTGCCACCATGCTAATAAACGTCGCTCAATAAAACTTAACAACGCTGCACTCACAACCGTTACTAATAAAATAATAACCGCTTGTAAGACTGCAATTAAGGTATCAATAACTTGAGGAGTCAACCAGTCAAACATTATGCGCCCTCCCCGACCACAGTAACCCATTCGTTACCTTGCACCACAGGTACACCGTCAATGCCAATAGGTAAACCTACGGTGCCTTCGGCTTGCATTTCATCAATACGCGCGGTGAGCTTGAGTAATTTCATATTTAAGCCCAACACAATCGTTTGTTGGTCAGCAACACGCAAACGCTGTGCATCGGCAGTCGATAACGACACATAAGCGGTTGCCAAACGCTCGGCCATGACAGGTGCGCGTGATGATAACTCATCGCTACCAAAAATATGATGAATCGGTTGCACCAAAAATTTATTGGTAACAGGTGTAAACGCCTCAGGGATATGTTTAGCATAACCCCCTGCATGACGCGGTGCAGTATCAAATAAACGCACGCCCGAATCACCCGAACGTAAATGACCACCGACTTCGTCTTGGAATTTATTCCATGCTTGAGGTGAGTTCCAACCTGGAGCCCACGCAAAAGCAGTTAATGCGCCTGCGTTTTGAGTGCCTACATAACCTTCCATCGAAAAAGTTAAGGCACTGTCTTTATCTTGCGGCTGACGCGGCTCATGTACACTAATATTAGCGCGCATCGCGGTACGACCACTGTAACGACGCGGTTCACGCGCCATTTTTAAGCCTTTAATACGGAATGATGCATCAGGTGCAGCATTTTTAATTGCGGCTAAAACAGGATAGGCAGCCACAACAGTGTCAATCACTTCGTCAAGCTGAGTCCAACTAATCTCGCTTTGGGTTGCGCCTGTATGAAGCGCATGTAACCAACGCCAGCCTTCTTTAATTTGCTGCTCTGGTTTGTAGTAAGAGGCTTCATAAACTTGGAAGAAACGCTGAGCGCGGCCTTCGTTGCTGACCACCGTACCATCACCCTCGGCAAAACTCGCTGCTGATAACACAATATGTGCTTTGTTGGTGGTCGCTGTTTGTTGATGGTCTAATACAATGATGTGTTTGGCTGCATTTAGAGCAGCATCAACTAAACCAGTAGGTAAACGACGATATAAATCGTTTTCGGCAATCACCACTGTGTCATATTGACCTGCTTTAAGTGCCGCTAATGCGGCTTCTAAATCTTGACCACCCAACAAACTTACACCCAAGCTATTTACTTCGGGAACAACTAAAGTGATAGCCGCTTGTTTGCCTTTGACTTGTAAGGCTTGTACGATGCTGACGGCTGCATTTAACAAATCTATGCTAGCTGCCGATGTGCCTGCGACCACTAAAGGCTGCTCTGCGGCTAATAAATCGGCGGCGATTTTTTGCGCCCATGCTAAGGCTTCAACACCCATATTTGGCACAGCAGGCGCGTTGCTATCGATGGCATGAGCCACGGCAAAACCTAAACGGGCTTGGTCTGGAATTGCTGCAAAACAGGTTTCGGCAATATCATCTAAACGTGTGCCGCTTAAACTGGTGATATACACAGGCGATAAATCATGCTGCGCTATATTTTGTACTGCTAATTGTTGCCAATCGCTGGTTTTACGCTCTGCCGCCAATTGTTTGGCTTTGTTTTTGGCACTTTGGCGTAACGCTAACGCAATACGTGGTGCGGTTTGTGTCACATCTTCGCCCAAGACCAAGACGGCATCTTTGTCTTCAATAGCGCGTAAAGACGGGGTATCAATACCTTCAGTTTGTAAAATCTGTGCGACTAAAGCAACACGCGCTTGCTCGGCAGCAGTCATGCCTGTGGCAAAGTTTGCCGCACCCACCAATTCACGCAAGGCAAAGTTGGTTTCGAGGCTGGCACGTGGAGAGCCAATACCTAAAACTTTTTTGCCATATACCATCGCAATAGCACTGTCTAAGGCATTATCAACCGTCGTAATTGTTAATTGCTCAGCTTGACGAATCAAAGGCTGACGTGGTCTGTCTTCACGATTGACATAACCATACCCAAAACGGCCTCTGTCACACAAAAAGTAATGATTGACGGTGCCGTTATAGCGGTTTTCAATACGGCGAATTTCGCCATAACGCTCACCTGGACTGGTATTACATCCCACCGAACATTGTTGGCACACACTGGGGGCAAATTGCATATCCCATTTGCGGTTATAACGCTCGGAGTGCGTTTTGTCGGTAAACACGCCTGTAGGGCAAACTTCGACTAAGTTACCCGAAAATTCGCTTTGTAAAGTACCACTCTCGGGACGACCAAAATACACATTATCGTGTGCGCCATATACGCCTAAATCTTCGCCACCCGCATAGTCTTTGTAATAGCGCACACAACGATAACACGCGATACAGCGGTTCATTTCGTGGCTAACAAAAGGCCCTAAATCTTGGTTTTGATGGGTACGTTTGGTAAAGCGATAACGACGACGGTCATGGCCTGTCATCACAGTCATATCTTGCAAATGACAATGACCGCCTTCTTCACACACAGGACAGTCATGGGGATGGTTAGTCATTAACCATTCCACCACACTGGCTCTAAATTCTTTGGCTTCTGCGTCATCAATCGAAATAAACGTATTGTCCGTTGAAGGAGTCATACATGACATCACTAAACGGCCACGCTTATCTTCGGCATTGGCGTATTGCTTCACTGCACATTGCCGACACGCGCCCACACTACCTAGCGCAGGATGCCAACAAAAATAAGGAATATCTAAACCTAAAGACAAACACGCCTGAAGCAGGTTATCAGCACCGTCAACATCATACTGTTTGCCATCTACATGAATCGTTGCCATGCTTGTTTACCCGTTTACTGTGGCATCTTGTGCAATGCCTTGTTCAAATTCGGAGCGGAAGTATTTTAATGCACTCATGAGAGGTTCCATGGCACCTGGTGCGTGAGCGCAAAAGGTTTTACCAATCCATAAATCGCGGGTTAATTTGCTTAACTGCTCAATATCTTCGGGACGGCCTTCACCACGCTCTAAAGCACGTAATATTTTGACACCCCACGGCAAACCATCACGGCACGGTGTACACCAGCCACAAGACTCGCGCGCAAAAAACTCTTCGAGGTTGCGTAGCACCGAAATCATGTTTTGTTGGTCATCAACCACCATAATTAGGCCAGTACCCATACGGCTACCTGCTTTACTAATGGTGTCGTAGTCCATCGCCAAATCAAGATGTTCGGGCATTAAAAAGTCGGTTGACGCGCCACCGGGTAACCAGCATTTAAGGCTTAAACCGTCTTTCATGCCACCTGCGTGAACCTCTAACAACTCACGCGCGGTAGTGCCAATCGGTAATTCCCAAACGCCTGTACGTTTAGCTTTGCCAGACACACCATACAATTTAGTGCCTGCATCGGGGCTTTTGCCTTCGGATAAACTCTTAAACCAATCTGCACCACGCATCACAATCGCAGGCACATTACATAAGGTTTCGACATTGTTAACGATAGTCGGTTTGCCCCATGCGCCTGCAATTTGTGGAAACGGTGGTTTGGCGCGTGGATTAGCACGGCGGCCTTCGAGTGAGTTAATTAGCGCGGTTTCTTCACCACAAATATAACGCCCTGCGCCTGTATGAACGTATAAATCCATACTCCAGCCTGAGCCTAAAATATTGTCGCCCAAATAACCTGCGGCTTTGGCTTGTTTAATGGCATCGTTTAAGCGGTCTGCCGCCAAAATGTATTCACCACGCAAGAAGATATAAGCACGTGTCGCTTGAATGGCATAACCTGCCACAATCATCGCTTCGACCAATTGATGGGGCAATTTTTCCATCAATAAACGGTCTTTAAAGGTGCCTGGTTCCATTTCGTCAGCGTTACACACAAGGTATTTAACCCCTGCGTCTTCGCCCATCGGAATCAAGCTCCACTTAACACCTGTGGGAAAGCCTGCGCCACCGCGTCCGCGTAAGTTGGCATCTTTAACCAGTTTTTGTACATCAACAGGCGACATATTTTCAACAACTTTGCGCACCGCCGCATACCCTTCTAAAGACTCATAAGTCTCTATATCGGTAATGGCTTCGCCATGTTGAAGTCGCCACGTTAAAGGCCGAGTGTCGGCAGAGACCACTGTCATTGGTACTGCTCCAATAAAGAAGAAATCTGTTCGATGCTGACGGGGCCGTGTGTGTCTTCGTTAATCATTAACGTTGGCCCTTTGTCGCAGTTGCCTAAGCAACAAATCGGTAATAAGGTAAAGCGGTTGTCGCCTGTGGTTTGACCGTAATCAATGCCTAAATGGGTTTTAATGGCTTGTATCAGGTCTTCGTAACCTGTCAAAAAACAGCCAATGCTGTCACATACCATAATCACATTACGGCCTACAGGCTTACGAAAAATTTTGTTATAAAACGTCGCCACGCCATCTACATCGGCCGCAGGAATTTTTAAAATATCTGCAATCGCATAAATTGCGCTATCAGGAACCCAACCATGCTGTTTTTGCACAATTTTTAAGGCATCAATACAGGCAGCGCGTGAATCTTCGTAATGATCTAAAGCGTGTTCAATATCGTGACGCTCTTGCTCGGACATAACATAACCGTCAGTAAATTTGGGACGGCGGTCGGTACAAATAATCATTTTAACTCCTATCAACTTGCGCGGTTATCACCCTCACCCCAACCCTCTCCCTGAGGGAGAGGGAGGAGCATAGCGTAGGGTGAGGGAACCAGAAGTTCAACTCACATTAACGGTCAACGTCTGCCATCACAAAGTCAATACTGGCTAAGTACGCAATCAAATCTGGAATCATACTGCCGTTAATCACCGACGGAATTTGCTGCAAATGCGCAAAACTGGGGGTACGAATACGGGTACGATAACTCATGGTAGCTTTATCACTGGTGAGGTAATAACTATTAATGCCTTTGGTTGCCTCAATCATTTGACTCGATTCACCTGCGGGCATAATCGGCCCCCATGACACACTTAAAAAGTGGGTAATTAGGGTTTCGATATGCTGCAAAGTTTTTTCTTTAGGCGGAGGACAAGTCAACGGATGATCAGCTTTATAGTCGCCTGCGGGCATATGGTCTAAACATTGTTTGATGATACGTAAACTTTGACGCATTTCTTCAATACGCACCGTACAACGGTCATAAGCATCGCCGTTGTGTGCTAAAGGCACGTCAAAGTCAAAGTTTTCGTAGCCAGAGTATGGACGTGCTTTACGAATATCATAATCCACACCAGTAGCACGCAAGCCTGCGCCTGTTACGCCCCATGCTAAGGCTTCGGCAGAATTATATTGTGCTGTACCAATGGTACGCGCCCGTAAAATACCGTTTTGAATCGCGGCTTTTACATATTCATCAATACGCTTAGGCATCCAGTTTAAAAAGTCACGTACTAATCTATCCCAACCTTGTGGTAAGTCATGCGCTACGCCACCAATCCTAAACCATGCAGGGTGCATCCGTCCGCCCGTAATCGCTTCAATCACATCGTAAGCTTTCATACGGTCGGTAAACATAAAGAAGATTGGGGTCATACCACCCACATCTTGAATATAAGTACCTAAGAATAATAAATGACTGGTAATACGGAAGAACTCCGCCATCATGACACGAATGGTTTGTACCCGTGCAGGCACAGTAATGCCCGCTAATTTTTCGACAGCCAACACATAAGGCAAGTTATTCATCACCCCACCGAGGTAATCAATACGGTCGGTATAAGGAATAAAACTATGCCATGACTGACGTTCGGCCATTTTTTCGGCACCACGATGGTGATAACCAATATCAGGCACACAATCAATAATTTCTTCGCCGTCTAACTGCAACACAATACGGAATGCACCATGCGCGGACGGATGGTTTGGCCCTAAGTTAAGGAACATAAAGTCCTCATCTTGAGTACCGCGTTTCATGCCCCATTCTTCTGGGTTAAAACGTAAGGCTTCTTGCTCGGCATCTTGCTTGGCTGCATCGAGCATAAACGGGTCAAATTCGGTGGCACGGGCAGGATAATCTTTGCGTAAGGGATGACCTGTCCATGTGCGCGGTAGCATAATGCGTACTAATAAAGGATGGCCGTCAAACTCAATCCCAAACAAATCCCACACTTCGCGTTCATACCAATTGGCATTTGGCCAAATGGAAATAACCGAAGGCACACTTAAACTATCGGCAGATAAGGCAACTTTAATACGCACATCACTGTTACGCTCAACCGAAAGCAGATGATAAAACACGGTAAAATCGGCAGCAGGCAGGCCATAACGATGTTGACGCAAACGCTCATCCATCGCGCTTAGGTCATATAACATCACATACGGACGCGGCACATTACGTAAAAAGCGCAACACCTCGACCAATTTACTACGCTCCACCCATAAGGTTGGCACGTCGTCTTTGGTGGGTTGCAATACAAAGGCTTCTGCACCAAATTGTGCATATAACTCGCGCACAACTTCAGGCAGTTGGGTATCAACAGCAGTATTTTCAGCCATCTATCGACTCATCGCTAAATCTGGACTTAGGCATCGTTTGGTATTATTAAACAAACACCACCACGACAACCGTGCAGTCTATAAAAGGTAAATTTGCCCTCTCCCCAACCCTCTCCCAAAGGGCGAGGGTGCTCTCTCCCTCTGGAAGAGAGTTAGAGTAAGGGATTAAACTTGGTCTGGCGTACGCAAATTAGTTACTTGAATACGCTCAGCTTGTTTAACATCTCGCTCAACAGGCATAACAGGACGATAGACCCCTTGGTCTCCGCCTACCCACGTTAAGGGACGACGCTCTTTGCCGATAGATTCTTGCAACAACATTAAACCTTGTAAAAAGGCTTCGGGGCGTGGTGGACAACCCGGAATATACAAATCAACAGGTAAAAATTTATCGACCCCTTGTACCACCGAGTAAATATCGTACATACCACCCGAATTAGCACATGCACCCATCGAGATAACCCATTTAGGTTCTAGCATTTGCTCATATAAACGCTGTACTACAGGTGCCATTTTGATAAAACACGTACCAGCAACTACCATTAAGTCAGCTTGACGCGGCGAGGCACGAATAACTTCTGCCCCAAAACGCGCTAAATCGTGCGGCGCAGTAAAAGCTGTGGCCATTTCGACATAACAACAAGACAAACCAAAATTGTAGGGCCATAAGGAGTTTTTACGCCCCCAATTAACCGCACCATGCAGCATGTCTTCGAGTTTGCCCATATAAATATTTTTATGGACTTGGTCTTCGAGTGGGTCACGCACAGTTTCTGTGGCCGCAGGGTAACGCTGCTGCGAGCTATTTGGGTTGATGCGCGTTAAGGTGTAATCCATGGGTTAGCCTCAGGATAACTGTTGGCGGGGCTTTTGTTTACGGCGACGTGCATCTTTGGCAGTCCAGTCCAATGCGCCTAACTTCCAGATATAAACCAACCCTGCTAACAAGACAAAGATAAAAACGAAAGCTTCAATAAATCCAGCCCAACCGCTTTCGCGTACTGATACCGCCCATGCGTATAAAAACAGGGCTTCGATATCAAAAATCACGAAAAACATGGCAATTAAATAGAATTTGGCAGAAAACCGTAAACGCGCTCCACCTGCTGGCACAATCCCTGATTCAAAAGGCTCATTCGTGGCGCGGCCTGTGGCTCGACCACCTAGCCATACAGGAATAGCCAACATAAATATGCAAATAAAAACAACGCCAAAGATATAAATGGCAAACGACCAGTTATGCGCCATTGCATCAACAGGGGACATGCAGGGAACTCCTAGCATTCAAAGCGGGGTAATTAACAGATTTGAATGTAAGCAAACATTAATGCCAGTTACATACAATTACAGTTATTGTACTACAGGTAGCATTATTTTTACTAGATGAATCAAATGCCGTTTTACATACTAAAGTCTAGGCTTTGCATCATAACTTCATATTTTAAAAAATGAACCTATCCCTAAGGATAGGCAGCAGAGGCCAAGACTAAAGCCACTATCTTTTGATATAAACTCTCTTTTTTAACCAATTCAAACAACAACTTTGCTTGTGGCCAATGTTGCGACAACATCGCCAACCATTGTTTGTAGCGGCCGATTGCGCCTTTTTCGGTGGATTTAACATAGCCTTCATGGATGCTATTAGGTTGTACTACCGCTTGATGCATATCGTCTAAAAACTTTAATTGCCATTGCACTAATTCTGACCATGTTAAGGCGGCTTGTGTACCGCGTATTTGTGCGACTAAATCAGGGCGAATTACCGCACCACGGCCAATCATCACGTCAAAACACTGCGACTCGTGTAAACATTGCGCAAGGCTACTCATCGAATTGACATCACCATTAGCAATCACTGGCAAAGTTACATGTTGACGAATTTTTGCTAACTCATGCCAGTGTGCAGGCGGTTTATAGGCATCGGCTTTGGTACGGGCATGAACCGTAAGCCAACTTGCGCCTGCACTTTGAATTGCTAAGGCATTATCTAACATCGGTAAACGGTCATTAAAGCCTAAGCGCATTTTGGCACTCACAGGAATATGCGTAGGCACGGCTCTACGCACCGCAGACACTATCTGATAAATGGTTTCTGGCTCATCTAGCAACACCGCCCCACCTCGATGCGAATTAACCGATTTGGCAGGACAGCCAAAGTTTAGGTCGATGGCAGGTGCGCCAAGCTCTGTGGCAAGATGAGCGTTTTCGGCTAAGAGTTGCGGGTCACTGCCTAATAATTGAATATGAACGGGTGTACCTACAGTGGTTTTGCTGCCTTGTAATAGCTCGGGGCAATATTGATAAAAGATTTTGGCAGGTAATAATTGCTGAGTCACACGAATAAACTCGGTGACGCACCAGTCATAACCTTGACGGCCTGCAATGGTGGTTAAGATGTCACGCATATACACATCGGTTAAGCCTTCCATGGGCGCAAGGAGGATTTTCATGACATACAAAACAATTTTAAAAGAGAATTATTCTACTGCTTCTTATGCTCGTCATCCCATTGTTTTTGTCTATCTTCATTAATAAAATCGGGAAACCATTTTACATGCGGAAAAAACAACACCCGCACCAATGCAACCAACATCCACAAATAACACGCACTAAATACAAAACCACACCACCATGTCACATATTCAAAATGGGGAGAAACATATTTAATGCCCCACCACGACATAACATCAGTTAACGAGGCGGCTAAACCTAAAGGAAATATCCATTGATAAATTTTTAAGCGATTGAAATGTAAAGAAAAAGGAATGCCGATAATAAAAAAACTGGTGGTAAAGCCAAATAAATGCGCATGAGTAAATGCAATTAACTTACCTACACCCATTTGAGCAAAATACGCTTCGGCACTGCCATGCAAAGTCATTTGATAATGTGCTTCTAAGCCGCCAAAACAAAAAGCAATACCAAATAAAATCACCGCCATACCAATACCACGTTGCGCGGCGACAGGCAGACTGTGCAAATCAAAGTGCATATCAGTTTCTTTAAAAGGAATCAACCACTTAACTATCAAACAAAAACAAAAAAAGAAGCCCAACAAGGCAATCGGTGCGCCGTAAAGTAACCAATCTGGTTTAGGTTCAGGCGTATGAATTAAAGCCGCTTGAGGAATGGGTTGGTCGCCAAAAAAGTTAATATCTAGCTCTGCCCCCCATGCCCACGTACTCAAAAAGTAAATCACTAAACCCAATAAACGCCACATGGTTACGCCCCTTTTAAACGCACATACAATAAAACACCTGCGTTTTTGACTGCTTGCGTAATCGCTGCATCAAGGTCTTTGGTGCTTGGTGCAGGCACGCTTTGGGCAGGTACACCCACTAATTTGTTATACACCGTACTTGATTTGGCCGCAGGTACATCTTTGGCGTTCATAACTTTTATTTGGCTAATTTTGAGTTGTTTGTCGGTAGACATTAACAAAAAGAAGGTTTTGCCTTGATATTGAGCAGGAAAAATTAACGCTGTGCCAGCAGGACGTTGATTTTGTACAGGAATATAAATAGTGTTTTCGTCTGCGGCACTTAAGTTTGCACCCATTGTTTTGGCGGTGGCAATATCGGCAGCCGTCAATACTGCATCTTTAGGCAACCATGCGCGAATTTGTGGAAATAAGGCTTGAACTTCTTTAGGAATTAAACTGGCTAAATCTAACCAATCGCCCGTTTTGTTGGGTACAGATTTTTTGTCGGCAGGATTGGCTTTGGCTTGTGCTTCTATGGCGTTGGCAATGCCGTCACCGTCACTGTCTAAGTTGGCTATTTTGGTGAGTGCAGCAAGGTTTTTGCCATTATCTTTAAAGGCTTTGCCGTAATTGTTTAAGGGTGTGCCGCCACCTTCGGTATGACACGCATGGCAAGAAGGCATATAACCATATTGTTGTTTGTAATAACGCGCAAAGGCAGGCATGGCATGAGCAGGAATCATTTGTAATAACAAAAATAACGATGATACAAGCAATGAAGTAAAACGCATTATTATCCTCTTCGCGGTTTAACTTAAAAGTTCCCTCCCTTTTTTAAGGGGAGGGCTAGGGTGGGGTTTAAGCAAACACCCCCTCCCAATCTCCCCCTTGTCAGGTGGAGGAGCTACACCATACTAAAAATCAAACAAGCTCGGCACTGTATCACGCATTTGCTCGCGCACTTTAGGGTCAAGTTTTTTAAGCTGTTGATATTGTAATGAATCACGCGGCGGCATGAGTTTACTAGCTTTGTCTGTGCCTTCGTAACGCTCCCAATCAAGGGCATCACGAATTTCTTTTTTGGCTTGAATATTAGCTAATACCTCATCTTCGTTAGCCCCTGCCATAAAATTAAGACGTTTGGCAGGATTACCCCGATGACAGGCAAAACAGTTGTCGGCAAAGGCTTGTAATTGGGTATTTTTGTGAATCGTCAATGGTGGCACACCCGACGCTTGAGGCGGCGACATTTCGGCGGTATTTAAACAACAGTAAGTTTGTGTTTTACCTGTTAAGGCTTGCATCATTGCCACTCGCGAAAACGGCTTAGCAGCAAACACCTCAAGCGGCAAGGCATTCACTTTTTTTATTAAGTGACTCATATTATGGCCATTTTGCTCAGCTAATACTTTTAAATCGGCTTGAGTAAAAAAGCTTGCTACGCCATACACGCCATCTATGTTATTGGCGGTTAAGAGTTGTTTTGGCGCACGAATCGTGAGTGGGTCTAGCTCTTTACGCAACGGTGGCAGCTTATCAAATTCGCTTAAATCTTCGTTGTCTTTTGCCCCTTCGCCAAACTTAATATCTCGCGTTATTAGTGAGCGTAACCAGCCTTTAAAGCCTTGTCTTTCGCCAATAACGTCACGGTTTAGCAAATCAGATTCGGCAACCGCAATCCCCTCTTTAGGAAAATACGCTGCTTGCAGTTGCTTTAAACGTTGAGCTTGGGGACTATTAGCATCAAAGCCACCTGCATTATCGGTGTATTGCAGGGCTAAACTGAGCATTTGCCGACGACATTGATTGCCCTCTTTGCCACAACCATCAAGCCATAAACGCTGTGTTGCTTGATAAAAATTGCCGATGTCGGTTAATTGGTCAAAACGCTCCGAACTGGCTAAAGGCTGTTGTAAAGCAACACCATGATAAGCCTCTTGACTACCTCTGGCCACAGCAATAGCCGCCGCAGTGCTTTGTTGGCCGTTAGTTTCGTTCCACGGGCGTTGCGAAAAAATAGGCGCACCGCCCCCTTGATGGCACGTGGTACAAATGGCTCGACGTGCATACACAATACGCGGCACGCAACCTGCACAATAATTTTGCACCAACTGAAACTCAAACCGACCTGCGGCCTCGTTATAACTTAACACTTCGATTTCGTTGGCATTTTCGACAAAACCCAAAAATAATTGGCCGCGTGTTGCCATACCTAAGCTAGTGGCTGTGTTGTGTTGGTCAAAATCGGAGGCAACTACAATGCGCGGACGTTGATTATCGGCTTGACCTTTAAGTAAGGAGCGTCCATTAGGAATCAGTAGTGTTAATGGCTCATTTCCGTCTGGATTTTGCGCTTTTAATAAGGCAACTAATTTACTAAATGGATAAGGTAAACCATCGTTTTGAGCAATAATATGGTCAAATAAAGAGCGTGTTCCTGCGGGTGGCAAATCGGTATCAGGAATAATTTGATTTGACAAATAGGTATTTTTAGGCGGATTTTGTTTGGCTAATTCGGTAATCGGTGCGCTACTTGGGGTATTAAATAAAGCTATTACAGCAATAGCTAAAAGTAACAAAATAAAAACTATCCCAAGTGTGATTTTTTTCATAGTGGCTCTAAAAAATTATTATTTTGGTATAAGTCCCTCCCCTAGTTTAGAGGAGGACTAGGGTGGATTTTGTTTATCCCCTCACCCCAACCCTCTCCCAAAGGGAGAGGGGGCGGAGGAGCGCAATTTACATTAACTTCAAGAACTCACGTAATGCAAATTTATCTTGAGGTGTTAAGTCAATACCAAACTGATGGCCTTTGTTTTCTACAAGGTCATCACACTTCATAAACAACGGGCTATGTGGATTAGAAGATAAGGCATGTGCAACAGGTTCACCTTTTTTGAAGGGAATCAACGCAGGCCCTTGAGCATCTTCACGACCACTACTCTTAAAGTCTTCGGTAAAGCCTGTAATCTTTTGAGGACGACTAGGCGATACTTTAGGATTATCCGACATCATCAATTCGTCAAAGGCCATTTCAAACTGTTTAATACGACCACTTAAAGTGTAGTCTGGCGAGCCATCTGGTAAGAAAGTCACCTCACCAATCGCATTATTATGTAAGAAAGGTGCTGTTGCCCACACCGATAACAACGAAATATTACGCATATAACCTGCTCCACCATCAATGGTACGCTCACCAAAAGGCAAACCACCAATTAACGGAATCACACGGTTAAAGACTTGTTTGACGCTACCCGCCGCAGGACTATTTTTAAAGGTTTCTGACGAAAACTCTTCCCAAATATGGCCTTTATTATGGTTATCATGCAAGGCTCTGCACATATTAGTACCAATAATACCAAAAGGAATACGCTCGTCATTGCCTAACCAGTCTTGACCAAAAACACCTTTATCGACAAATTGTTTAGGGCGCAAATTACCTTTTAAGTCTTTAGCAAAATACTTAGCCATAAAAGACGCATCTTTTTGCTTTTCTGCACTTACTTCATTACGCCAGTAATCTTCTTTACCAAAAATATGGCCTTCATAAAACTTTTCTAGGGCATTTTTGTCGGCACGTACGTTTTCTGGGGCAACTTTAGAGCTATGGCAACTGGCACATTCACGGGCAAACACGTCATGACCCTTAGAGACTACTTTAAGGTCGATATAATGACTACCTATCGTGTTGTCTTTATCTTGTGCTGCCATCAAGTAAGTTGGACCGCCTGTAATCAAGAAAGCGGCTAGGTCATCCATTTTGCTGTCAGCATAGTTCCACGCATCACACTCATTCGCACATTGCATAATACGCATTGGGCTTTGTTTAGTGCCACGTCCTAACAATTGACCAGGATAGGCAAAATTAGGTGTCCAGCATTCTTCAGTACACATACCAATATTCACATAAACCCGAATTAAGGCTAAATGCTCACCGACCGAGTCTTCGCCACCTTTTAATACATGGCGTGTATTGGCGGTTTTAATTTCGCCTGTTACAGGGTCTTTCATCACCTGTTCAAACAAACGCTTATTATGAAAATCCATAATATTGTTTTGTGTACCAGGGTTATGTTGCCAATCGTTGGCCACAATTGAGGTATCAATCGTGCCTAAACGCCCAGCCATTACCGCTTGGTTTACTAAGTGATTACTTGGTGCGCCCTGAAAAAAGGCCAACGGTTGACGAATATGTTGATTACCAATGGTGGCACTCAAGTTTTTCCACTTAGGCTCATTGGGGTTTTCGGGCGGATTGGTGGGGTCAAAACCAACGTGACATTGCACACACGGATGACCAATCACATAACGCTTATTTTCTTTAATTTCTGTTTCGGAGTATGGTGCGGTTTGAGGGTCATAAATGACCTTACCTGCTTTGTCTTTAATGGGGTCAGCGTAGTATTTGCGATAACCCAAAACACCAGAGGAATGAGGGTCTTGGCATTTGTCATACCAATTGGTTGATTCATCGCCTTGCACACAATCAGGGTCGTTAATTAAACCCCATTTACTAAAGCGTTGTGAACGTGTCTTGGTGTCAAGCCACGGGTAATACATGTTTTCTTTACCAACAACACGCACTTGTAATAAGGTATTTTCATCTTGATTACCAAAAGTACCTTTAAACCAAACATCACGGCCACGACGTACTTGCTCACGCATGGTATTGGCTTTGGCAGGGTCTTTGGCTGCTACATCGGTAAATAAGCCTAATACATAACGACAGCCTTCGGCATCGTAGCCTGTAGGCTGCATATCAGCGCAAGGCGGCGGTACATATTGGGGAATAGGCTGATATGTCCATGTAACAGGGTCGCCACGCTTATGGGTATCAGGTGATGTACCTTCTTTCCAGACTTTACGTGCCGCTAAGGTGTTGTAAAAATTGTTATCAAACCAATCAGCACGTTTTTTCCAATACGGTGTACCCGTATAGATGCCTGTAGTTAATTTTCGGTCTGCTAAATCTTGTAGCGACACACTACGATTAGTTGAACGATAGGCTTCGCTAGAAACAGGGACTTGTCCTGTAGGCATATCATACGCGGTCAGCGTCGGTACATCAGGAATAAGAATCATTGCTGGAACGGGAGGTATTGCAGGTGGTGCAGGCGGCAACGTGGTAAAGTGTACCGCTGCTGTGACCACACCAACAGTAGATACTGTTAATAAACCCCAAACTCTTTTTTTCATGCTGGCTCCTAAATTTGAGCAATTTTGCAGCAGTCTAACGATATTGTTAGCGTTAAACAACTGGTGCAAAAGCTCTAATTTTTATTTTGTTTTCAATATATTAGCGTTTTTGTTTTAGAGTAAAAACTCCATTTTTTGATTTTTGATTTTTGTATATTTTTTTATTTATATGGCAATATCTCGCTCGCTTTCTAGCCACTCGCGCCATACGGCAGCTAACACGGCCAAAATGACTGGCCCAATAAACAAACCTATCATACCAAAAGCACTTAAACCACCTAATACACCAAACATCACCAATAAAAAATGAATTTGTGTGGCACTCGAAATCACTAAAGGGCGAATAATATTATCAACCCAACTAATGATAAATGTTCCCCATGCTGCCAAGCTTAGTGCTTCTATAGTATAACCTTGCGTTAACAGCCATACCGCGACACTACCCCACGCAAACGGTGTACCAAAAGGAATCATCGCTACTAAGGTGGTAACGGCTGCCAAAAATATTGGGCTATCCATACCTACAACAGCATAACCCAAACCTGCTAAAAAGCCTTGTGCCACGGCGGTTAATACAATGCCATAAACAACGGCGCGAGTGGTATCGCCAATCGACTTAATATAACCATGCACTCGCTCACCAATAAGCACCGTTAAACCTTGCTGTATTTGGCGCATAATGCTCTGGCCATCGCGATAAAAGAAAAATAAGGTAAAAATAGCCATAGATAATTTACCTAAATTTTTACCGATGCTACCTGCGACTTGGGCTGCTGCGCCAAAACCTTTTTGAAACCACGTTTGTAGCTGTTCTTTAAAAGACGTTGGATTGGCAAAAACATCATCTAATATCTTTTGTAGCTCATTTGCAAATGGCCACTTTTGCATAAAACTCGGCAATAATAATGCTTGGTGACTCATTTTGTCGGCAATTATTTGATAAACATGGCTTGCTTCGACTCTTAACATCACAACCGCTAATAATAACGGCACAATAATTAATAAAGCTAAGGTAACAGTCATTAAGGCAGCAGCTAGGTTGGCGCGCTGTCCACAGTGCCTTAATAAATATTGATAAGCTGGCCATGTCACATAAGCCAATACGCCTGCCCATGCCATTGGCGTTAAAAACACTTCTAAAATGTTGTAACCCAAAATAAACAGCAGCGTCAAAATCACGGCTAAAATGAGCCGATGCAGCGTTAATGCCTCAAAAGAAGACATGAAAAATTCCTAAAAATCAAAGGCAATATAGAGGGAGTTAGACTTTGCACCAAAAGTGTATCGTGTAAACCATAAATAGCTAGTGGAATAATCGTATTTTATCTTGTTGAGAACATTGATATATAGCTTATTATTTTGTTGATTGTTTTTGATAAAGCGAGATGTTTATTTTTTGACATGAAGCTTGGCTTACAACTTGGCAACACGTTTGTTGGCAGTAGCTAAGGCAAACAGCTCAAACGTCAACAGACCCTATTTAAACTGCAACAAATTTTGGTACAACACGGCTATCATATCTGAGCGACTAATAATGCCTAACATTTTTCTATCATCACCAACAACAGGTAAATAATTAAACGATTTTTCGACAAAATAGGGTATCAGGTCTGCAATATTTTGCTCTGGCTTGACCATCACCACCTGACGGTGCATGATATGTTTTACTTGATTTTGCCATGTTCCACGCATCTCAGCCTCATTACAAAACCACTCTACTACGTCCGACAGTGCCAATGTACCAACCAATTGATGCGTTGTATTTAGCACAGGCAAACTCATAATATTCATTTCTTTAAAACGTGCTAAAGCATATACAATTTCATCGTCTGCATTCAAAAAAACAACACTTTTAGTCATTATCTCAGTACAGGATTGCCCAATATCTAAACGATGATTCGCGTGTTGTTGTGCCTCTAAAATAATACTTTCTAAATCATACTGACTAATATCAAGTAATTCGGTGTGTTGCTCGAGAGCATATTCAATATCTGCGGGTTGAATCGTGACTTTTTGTGTAGGCGTTGGGTCGGTGGAACGCTGATTAACTTGTGCAGGCTGTGGGTAGTGGCGGCCAACCATTCGATTAAAAATAATGGCCAAACCCAGCAACAAGACTGAATTTAACAATACAGGATACAACACAAAATAATAGCCCAAACGATGTACAGCATCTCCTCCAAGTACGGCAGTTATTGCCACCGCACCACTTGGGGGATGCAGTGAATCGGTTGTCATCATCAAGAATATTGATAGCCCAACGGCAATACTAAATGCTAACGTTAAATTTTGAATCAATAAAGTACAACTGACTCCCACTAACCCAGCAATTAAATTGCCAACAATCATATTCCAAGGTTGTGCTAATGGGCTACTAGATACCGCAAACAATAACACTGATGTTGCGCCCATGGGGGCGATATACCAAGCATTCATGCCACCTAAAGCATACCAACACATTAATGAAGAAAGCATGATACCTATTAATGCACCAAATGCACTAATGCTACGCTCTTTGACAGGCAATACTTTAAAGTTGGGCTTTAGAGAATAAATCGCATAAAAAAATCTATTTGACATGGCTTAGCCTAAAAAAACGGCTCACTTAGAGCCGTTTTGCCCTCAAAATCTGTTATTGCAACTGCGAAATATCCGCTACTGCCAAAAACAACGCCCGTAAACTGGCCAACAAATTCAAGCGATTTTGACGAATCGCTAAATCATCAGCATTCACCATCACCGTATCAAAAAAGCTATCAATCGGGGCGCGTAATGCTGCTAATGCCGTTAAAGCTGGCGTGTAATCCCCTGCGGCAAATAATGGCGTTAGCTCTGCTTGCAGCTTGGCCACTTGTGCGGCTAAGGTTTGCTCGGCGGCTTCACTTAACAAGCTGTTATCGACTGCACCAGTCACCGTTACACCGTCTTTGCTCAAAATATTGGCTACACGTTTGTTGGCGGCAGCTAAGGCTTCGGCTTCGGCTAAGTTACGGAAGTTGGCAACGGCTTTAATGCGACGGTCAAAATCTAAAGGCTGCGTGGGCTTAAGCGTTTGTACCGCTTGAATCACATCAACACCAATATTTTGCTCTTCATACATGGCGCGATAACGGCCAAGCAAGAACTCAAACACCTCGTTGACGGTATTGGCGTTGCTTAACTTGCTACCATAGGCGTTGACCGCTTGTTGGCTTAACACGTTAATATCTAAGGTCAATTCTTTTTCGATAATAATGCGCAATAAACCAATGGCGGCACGACGCAAACCAAAGGGGTCTTTGCTACCTGTTGGTGGTTGGTTGATGCCAAAAATACCCACTAAAGTATCAAGTTTGTCGGCAATCGCCACCGCTAAACCTGTTGCCGTACTTGGCAACACATCACCCGAAAACTTAGGCAAATACTGCTCATTCAACGCTAAAGCAACTTCTTCGCCCTCTCCATCATGTTGTGCGTAGTAATAGCCTGCAATGCCTTGTAACTCAGGAAACTCGCCAACCATCTCGGTGGCTAAATCGCATTTAGACAAAATACCTGCCCGTTGAGCCAAAGCCACATCGCCACCAATTTGGGCAGCAATAAATGCGGCTAATTCACTAATACGTTCGGCTTTTTCATAAACCGTACCCAATTGTGCTTGAAAAACCACAGTTTTTAGGCGTTCGTTACGGCTTTCAAGCTTAGTTTTTTGGTCTTGTTTAAAAAAGAATTCGGCATCGGTTAAACGTGGGCGCACCACTTTTTCGTTGCCTTCAACAATAAACTTCGGATTAGAACTTTGAATATTGGCGACGGTAATAAAGCGCGGTAGCAATTTGCCCTTGGCATCGACCAAGCAAAAATACTTTTGATTATCTTGCATGGTCGAAATTAACGCTTCTTGCGGCACATGCAAAAAACACTCTTCAAAGCTGCACACGAGCGGCACAGGATATTCGACCAAGCCTGTCACTTCATCTAATAACGCCGCAGGCATTAAGGCGTTGCCACCCTGCTCGGCAGCTAAAGCCTCAACCATAGTGACAATCATTTTTTGGCGTTTGGCAAAGTCAGGTACTACATACGCCATTTCTAGGTGGGTTTCGTAGTTATGTTCTAAACTGGCTGGATAGTTGGTGTAATGCAAGGCAATACGCTTATCTTGCGCCATAAAGCGATGGCCACGCGTATAACGGTCAGCTTGTTGACTCAATAAGGTGCTAGGCACAACCTCATCACCCAATAACATCACTAGCCATTGTGTGGGACGCACAAACTCCACTTTAGACGCGCCCCAACGCATACGCTTGGCAATAGGCAAAGCATCTAAAGCCTGTTGTACAATTTGGGGCAATAAAGCAAGCGCGGTGTTGCCCTCAATATGTTTGCTGTAACGTAGTTTTTCGCCACTACGGTCAACTTCACTAATATCAATCCCGTTCTTTTTGGCAAAACCTAAGGCCGCTTGTGTGGGGTTGCCATTGGCATCAAACGCGGCCTTAACGGGTGGTCCATCGACGGTTAATACACGGTCGGGCTGTTGCAAAGCTAAATGCTGCACACTCACCGCCAAACGACGTGGAGCAGCATAATAGCGCGCATGGTCATACGGCAAACCTGCTTGTTTTAAACCTGCTTCAATGCCTGCCAAAAAACTTTCGGCTAAGACTTTTAACGATTTTGGAGGTAACTCTTCGCAGCCTAATTCGACTAAAAAAGGAAGTGTGGTCATTATTTGCTCTCCGCCGCTAATTTGGCTAATACTTCATCACGCAAGGCGGGTGTAGCCATAGGAAATCCTAAGGCAGCGCGGGAATGTAAATAACTTTGCGCAACAGAACGTGCCAATTGACGCACACGCAAAATATAACGCTGCCGCTCGGTAACCGAAATGGCACGACGCGCATCTAATAAATTAAAACTGTGTGAGGCTTTAATGACCATTTCGTAGGCAGGTAAGGGCAAAGGCTTTTCTAAAACCATTAAACGTTGCGCTTCGCTTTCGTAAAAATCGAATAATTTAAACAGTTCAGGTACATTGGCGTGTTCAAAGTTAAAAGTGGACATTTCGACTTCATTTTGATGAAACACATCGCCATAAGTCACTTTACCAAATTGGCCGTCTGTCCACGTTAAATCATAAACCGAATCAACACCTTGCAAATACATCGCCAAACGTTCTAAACCATAGGTAATTTCACCAGTGACGGGATAACACTCCACGCCACCGACTTGCTGAAAGTAGGTAAATTGCGTCACTTCCATACCGTTAAGCCACACTTCCCAACCCAAGCCCCATGCGCCTAAAGTTGGTGACTCCCAGTTATCTTCCACAAAACGAATATCATGCGCCAAAGGGTCAATACCAATATGACGTAAAGAGTTTAAATATAACTCTTGGATATTGTCAGGATTGGGCTTTAACACCACTTGAAATTGATAGTAGTGCTGCAACCGATTGGGGTTTTCACCGTATCGACCATCGGCAGGACGGCGTGACGGCTGCACATAAGCGGCATTCCATGTTTCGGGCCCTAAAGCGCGCAAAAAGGTAGCAGTATGAAACGTGCCTGCGCCCATTTCCATGTCATAGGGTTGCAAAATGACACAGCCTTGCTGCGCCCAGTAATTTTGTAAGGCCAAAATTAACCCTTGAAAGGTGTTAATGGCTTGAGGAATGGCATTGCTGTTCATTGTTATACAAATTAAATAAGAGAAAAAAGTGCCTTAGTATAATCATGCTATAGGGTCAGGGCTAGACTTAAACTTTAATTTAAAGCACGATGTTGCTCGTGGCTCAAGGCTTAAGACTAGAGAGAAACGCTAGACAATCGTCTATTTTTTGTTCTATTGACAATTGACGTAAGCACAGCAATAGGCTAAACCTACTACAGCGCAAAAATGTGCGTTAATTCACACTAAATGGAGTTTTGTGAACATAAAAAACAGGAAAACAACAAAAGACGCACCTTTTTAGGTCAGAGACCCGTCTTTTTATATAGAGTTAATAATAATCATGCCTGTTATCTATCATTTTTCTAAAAATTTTTCTAAAAACCGCTTACCGCCACTCACCTTGTTAGTCGCCTGTTTAAATCAACCTGCCGCCTATGCAAGCAATAGTTTGTGGGATATGTCTTTAGAAGAATTAGGCAAAATTCGTGTTACCTCTTTAGCTTCTGGTACAGCCACTCCGCTCGATAAAGCCGCTGCGATTGCAACTGTGATTACCGCTGAAGATATAGAGGCGATGGGTGCGCGTGATATTGATGAAGTATTAGAAACCGTACCCGGTTTACATGTAGGGCGGCTACCTTTTTCGCCACCCAAATATAATATTAGGGGCATTACTTCTACTCATACGCCACAAACCTTAGTGATGATTAACGGTGTACCGATTTCGTCTTTGTATATTGGTCACCCCTCCTTAATATGGGGCGGTATGCCTGTTAAAGCGATTAGTAAAATTGAAGTAATTCGCGGGCCAGGTTCGGCATTATATGGGGCGGATGCCTTTGCAGGGGTGATTAACATTGTGACCAAAGGTGGCAATGATATTCAGCAAGATACAGCAGGTGTACAAGTAGGTAGCTTTAATACCACAAGTGCATGGGCAAATTATGGCACACGTCAACAGAATATTGATATTGGCTTAACCTTAGAATACAGCCAAACCGATGGTTTTGATTCTGTTGTCAGTGCCGATGCCCAAACTTTACTCGACACCATTACAGGCTCTAGTGCGTCATTAGCTCCCCATAAAATGAATATGGGCAAAAATATGCTCGATGCTCGTTTACAACTCGATGGCGACAATTGGACATCTCATGTAGGCTTTCAGCGTCGTTATCATTTACAAATGGGGGCAGGTATTGCCCAAGCGATTGATACACAAGGTGAGTTTTCGAGTGACCGTATCAACACCGACTTAACCTACCGTTGGCAGCAAGTGCCTGATAACTTTAAACTCAGCACCCGCTTGAGCTATTACTATAACGACCAACAAGCTACAAAAGATAATTTACTATACCCTGCGGGCAGCAATACCGTTTATCCTGTCGCTCAATTTCCTAATTTATACCCTAATGGTGTAGTGGGTAATCCCGAATACCGCGAAGAACAAGCACGCTTTAATATAGATGGTGAGTTTAACGGCTTTAAAAATCATATTTTACGCGCAGGAACAGGCTTTTTTTGGGGTGATATTTACGAGGTTACCGAACAAAAAAACTTTTTGCCTAACTTACAACCGCGTCCTAACGGTATAGAAGAAGTTGCCGACACGCCCGAAGTCTTTTTGCCCGAAAAAGGCCGTACTAATTATTCTTTGTATGCTCAAGACGAATGGTTATTTGACCCACAATGGGCATTAACCACAGGCGTACGTTACGATAACTATTCGGATTTTGGTGATACAATTAATCCACGCTTAGCCTTAGTATGGGCAAACAGTGACCGTACCACCACCAAACTGTTATATGGTAGAGCCTTTAGAGCACCGTCTATTTCGGAGTTATTTGCAGTGAGTAACCCTGTTACGCTGGGCAACCCCGATTTAAAACCTGAATCTATTGACACTTATGAGCTTGCCTTTAGCCATCAAGTATCATCACAACTTAGCTATAGCAGTAATATTTTTTATTATCAAATTAGTGATTTTATTGCTTTTGAGTTTAATCCTGCCACTTTTGCTAAACAGGCACAAAATACGGGCAATATTCAAGGGCAGGGTTTTGAGCATGAAATGACCTATACGCCTATCGAATCATTAAAACTCACAGGCAACTATAGTTATCAAAAAACCAAAGATAAAACCAATGGTGGCACGGTAGGCGAAACACCTAATCAAGAGTTTTATTTACGCGGCGAGTGGCAAATTACTCCCCATTATAGCCTTAATAGTCAAGTAAATTGGGTCGGTGAACAACAGCGAAGTGCAGGTGATGACCGTGCGCCTGTTGCAAGCTACACCACCGTTGATGTTAATGTGCGATTTAAACAACTCATCCATAACCTAGATATGGCGTTAATTATTAAAAATGCCTTTGATGCCGATGTGCGCGAAGCCAGCCAGCCGCCCTTAAAGCCTTTTTATCCTGTTGCTTTTGTGCCTAACGATTACCCTATGGCAAGACGTAGCGTATTTGCCGAGTTGGCTTATAAGTTTTAATTTTTGAAGTCCCTTCGACTCCGCTCAGAGAACATTTATGTTGACTGAGCGGAGTCGAATCGGCATTTTTATACGTAATTTAGGGCAAGCACAAATCATTTTCCTCACTCTAACTCTCTCCCACAGGGAGAGAGAACTCCCTCTCCCTGTGGGAGAGGGTGAGGGCTATATCAAAACGTCAACAACCCCCTACTCCCACGCTCTTTTAGCTCTGCCGTTATATACCACACTGCTACAACGTACAGGAAAAAAGCTGCCTTGTGGACGCTGCAAGGCATCTAAATAACACGGCGGTTGACCTGCATATACAATCAAATTCATATATAAATGAAACTGCTCAGCACTAAAACCAAAATCCAAACCCACCGCCGCATCTAAAGCTGCAATATTCATCGCTTTTTGTTTGTGTTGAATCAAGTAATCATTGACCGCTAAGGCCATTTTAACGCTTGAGCCATTTGCAAAACCTAAATCCTGTATTTGTTTTAAGGTATGAGGAATACGCTCGTCTAAACTGGCCAATGGACGACCATAACCATAAATCATGCCATTTGCTTGTAATTCATCTTCAATAATTTGTGTCAGGCTTTGTCCTGCTTGCTTTGCTTGATTAGCACGATAAAAAAAATCAAAGGCTCTTTTTAAGGGTCGCAAACCAAATAAGCTCGCTTCTGATGTAACCAACCCTGCGGCCATTGCCAAAGACGCAGTAGAACGCACCGAAGCGGCTAAAGCAGCGGTATTATTTGGCCAAATACTGGCATCAGGATAACTGGTACAACTCCACAAATACTCTAATAAAGTCAGTTGCTTAGGCTCAAAAAATCGGCCTGTAATCGCATACAAATGCACCACAAACCATGAATGCTGATTGGCTAAGTCATGATGTAAATCTAAGCCTCTCAACACCACTCGCTCAGATAAAAACGCTTTGCCCATGTGGGTTGTTAAATTATTTTCGGCAGCTAATAAGTCTTGTAAGCTCATCGTTATTCCTTAACACCACAATCATTAGCTAATTGAATTTGTTCACCAAAAAACGGAAACTTACGCCACCCTAATTGCTGCTGTTCTAGGGCAAAGACTGCCGCCGAAGGCAAACGTAATATTAAAAATAACATTTCGGCTTGATGCTCAGTAAAGCCTAAGTCATAAAAAGCAGCCGCCATTACACCCGTTAGGGCTAACGAAGCATTAACTGTTTGCTCTAAAGTTTCGCGCTGCAAAAGTAGCCACTTTAAGGCTTGGCCGTCACTCATCTGCGCCAATAACCTAAGTGCTTGTAAAATAGGCGTAGGACATTGTGGACAATTTGGGTCAAAACCAATCGGATGTTCAATATCATGCCAAATATCAGCCACATGATGTGCCGTTTTAGGCTGCTGATAAGCCAATAAATGGCTTTGCCATTGGCCTAAATCACAACCACAGCGTTGCCATAATTGCATGGCTAAATTAACTTCGTGACTACCACCATATTGCCCTGCCCCAACCGCCAAAGCCGCCATTAAGGTAGCCGCATGGGTTGCGCCACTGACACCACTATTCATGGCGGCGCGTACACTGGCATCACGTATGCTAGTGTGACTCAAAATAACAGCTACTTTTTCTAATAATTGGGCTTGCTGGCTTGAAGGGCGTTCGCCCTTAAATAATAAAAATAAAGACTCAATCCATGTGGCGTTTGGCACTATGTGCTTATAAACATCATAACCATGACAAAAATAGGCTTGGGCAGCAAAAGGGTTATTGGCTTCGGCTTCTTCTTGCCAAATATTGCTTTGATACACTAAACGAGACTGACTCATTATGCCGCTCCTGTGAGCACTTTCATACGTGAACCCATCGGCGGCACTTCATCACCATCTATCACTACATCTAACAAACACGGTTTATTTTGTGATACTAATAAGGGAATATTTAACGCCATTAAATCATCCATGCTTTCTATACGATAGGATTTTACGCCCATGGCTTGTGCCATCAGTGCAAAATTAATGCTTGGTAACTCATGGCCTATGGATTCACCACCACTTAATTTTTGTCCATGTCTCACCATACCCAAAGACGAATCATTGAGTACCACAAATAACACATTCAGGTTGTGTTGTAAGGCAACGGTAATCTCTTGACCACTCATTAACATACTGCCATCACCTGTCACGCACACCACAGGTTTACCTTTTGCGCCTGCGGCCACACCCACCGCCGCACCAATCGCCCACCCCATTGAGGCAAAACCAATACCAATATGAAATAAAGTTTTTTTTGCATCAAAATTTATAGGGCGACGACAATTCCAATAATGTATGCCCCATAAAAAACTATTACCGCTATCAAATAAGGCGCGAGTATCATCTGGACAAACATCACTCAAATAAGTAATCAGAGCTTGTGGTTTAACTTTTCCTGCTTGAACTACGCACTTCTCATGGTTATCAATGACCAAATGACGCGGCAAACCATATTCATCCTGTTGTATCAGCCATTTTTTACGATGATTATTGCCAGTTAACACCCCTACAAAAGGTTTTAACATCAACTCCAAAGACCCCAAAATACATAATTTAGCCATATAAGAGCGGCTTAAATGTTCGGGGTTATCGGATAAATGAATCAGTCGATTAGACATAATCGCGCTATCGTCCCAACCACTGGTTGAAACCTCGTCTAGGGCTGTACCAATCACCACCACACGTTCGGCGTTTTCGGGCAGTAATGCGTCTTTAGCACTCTCATGACCTGCAAACCCAAACACGCCACGATATAGCGGATGATAATGATTAACTAAGCCTTTGGCGCGTGGTGTGGTCACAAACAACCAGTCTCGTGCTTCAATCAGCGCAATAATGCCCCCTATTGCACCTGCCGCTCCTTCGCCAATGACCACCGTCACTTTTTCTTTAGTCGCCAATTCTTTAAGCACTAATTGCATCGCTTCTTGACTAGGTACAACTTGGTGATTAATAAAAGCTCTCATACCTACCACAGTGCGTGACTCTTCAATAGCTTCACGCATCACATCTAAGGGCACACTTAAATGCACAGGGCCTGGCGTATTACTGCGCGCATAACTCATGGCTTGTAATAATTTGGGTTCTAGTTGCGCCGAATGAGACACTAAGGTATTGAAGCGAGTGCAATGATTAAAAATTTCGACGGTATTAATGCCCGCACAAGAACCATCTTGCAAAGCCCCACGCCCAAATTTTTCGATAGAGGTTTGTGCCGAAATAACCAGCATGGGTATATTATCGGCATAGGCACAAGCAACACCTGTGAGTAAATTTGTCGCTCCCGGCTCTGCGGTAGAGCAACACACCCCTACTTTTCCTGTTTCGCGGGCATAACCATCGGCCATAAATGCCGCGCCTGTTTCATGACGTGCGACAATGCTTTTTATACCTTTATTACGCTCACTACGTGCTAAGGCATTATAAAAAGGCTCAATGCTCCCGCCTAACACCCCAAAAACATACTCTACGCCCCAACGCTGTAAATAGCTTAAAATCAGGTCGCCATTCTCCATAACATCAATTCCATAAAATTATTATAATTCAACAACTTACTTTGTTTTTATAGTAAGAAACCGTCCATTATATAACGCCTATTAATCTTAAAAATCAACTGCTCTTTACAAAAACTCTATCCTAAATTAAGTACAACACCCCCTCAGGGCAATTGCGCTATGAAATTTGTTTCTGAAAAATAATTTTCTCTCTATAA
>ERZ724517.238-NODE-238-length-34457-cov-4.583135_pt1 | contig 34457 bp, 28 predicted proteins | sample MGYA00376050_ERZ724517 | MGnify/ENA primary metagenome ERZ724517 (study PRJEB28724, sample SAMN07190886) | activated sludge metagenome | isolation source: activated sludge of sewage treatment plant in Hong Hong | place: USA: Christiansburg, Virginia | collected... | reverse complement strand
GCGCCTTGAGCTTGCGGTGCAATGCCGATCGCGCCATGCCGATGAAGACCGCGGTGCGCGAAATGTTGCCCGAAAAGCGCCGGATCTGGGCGCGCAGATATTCGCGCTCGAACGCTTCGCGTGCCACACGCAACGGCGTCCCCATGATCGACTGCGCGGCAGGGCCGGGAAACAGCTTGGCCGGCTCCATGGCGATTTCGGGCGGCAACATGTCGATATCGATCTGGCCGATGCGCTCGGGCGCCGCGAGAATCAACGTGCGCTCCACCACGTTGCGGAGCTGGCGCACGTTGCCCGGCCATTCATAGCCCTGCAGCACCGCGGCAGCCGCTTCGGTCAGCACCGGCGTCGTCAGCCGGCGCTCGGCCGCGTAGCGTGCCAGGAAGTAGTTGACGAGTTCGGCAATATCCTCGCGTCGCTCGGACAGCGACGGCAAGCGCACCGGTACGACGTTGAGCCGGTAGTACAGATCCTCGCGGAACCGACCCTCGACGATCTCGGCCGACAGGTCGCGTGAGGTCGCACTGATGACGCGGACATCGACGCGGACCCAGCGTGACCCGCCGATGCGCTGAAACACCTGCTCGGTCAGCACGCGCAGGATTTTGGCCTGCGTCGTCAGCGGCATGTCGGCGACTTCATCGAGGAACAGCGTGCCGCCATGCGCCTGCTCGAACAGCCCCGAGCGCACGACATGGCCGCCTTCCTCGGCGCCGAACAGTTCTTCCTCGACGCGCTCGGGTTCCATCCGCGCTGCGCTGACGACCACGAACGGCGAGCCGGCGCGCGGGCTCCATTGGTGCAGCAGTCGCGCGGCGATCTCCTTGCCCGACCCCGCGGCCCCGGTAATCAGCACGCGGCTGCCCGTCGCGGCGACGCGCTTGATGGTGGCGCGCACGCCGTTGATCATCGATGACGAGCCGGTCAGTTCGGTCTCATAGCCGGCACGTTCGCGCAGTTCCTCGTTTTCACGCTTCAATCGTTCGGTTTCGGTGGCGCGCTTGACGACCTGCAGCAATTGCTCGGTCTGGAACGGCTTTTCGATGAAGTCATAGGCGCCACGCTTGATCGCAGCGACGGCGGTTTCGACATTGCCATGACCCGAAATGACGATCACCGGCAGCGCCGGATCGCGGCGCTTGACCTCGTCGAGCAATTCGATGCCGTCGAGCCGCGAGCCCTGCAACCAGATGTCGAGGATCAGCAGCGATGGGCGCCGCTCGGCGAGTGCCGCGAGCGCACTGTCGCTGTCGCTCGCGGTGCGCGTGCCATAGCCCTCGTCATCGAGCACGCCCGAAATCAGCGCGCGAATGTCTTCCTCATCATCGACGATCAGAATATCGAGTGCCATATCAACCTTGCTGTTTGAACTGAATGATCGTTGCCTGCGCCGGCGCATCGCCTGCCGGCACGGTGACCGGCTGGACGAAGCGGTCGACATGCAGCCGTGCCGCTGCCGCCAGATCGAAATGCAGCCGCGCGACCGCCCCCCGCCCGGCCCCGCCGCTGGCTGGCGCATCGCCAAGCTCGAGCGTGCCGCCATGCTCCTCGACAATCTTCTTGACGATTGCGAGCCCGAGCCCGGTGCCGCGCGCGCGCGTCGTCACATAGGGTTCTGTCAGGCGGTCGCGCTGCTCGAGCGGCAAGCCGACGCCGTTGTCGGTGACGCTAATGACCAGCTGGCCAGCCTCGACGCCGGTACCCAGTTTTGCAGCGAGCACGATTTCGCCCGGTATTACCGCCGGCGCCGCTGTCCCCGACTGCTCGGCATGCAGCTCGTCGGCCTCTACGCGCGCCAGCACCGCCTCGGCGGCGTTCTTGAGCAGGTTTGTCAGCGCCTGGGTAATCTGTCGGCGGTCACATTCGAGGCCCGGCAGATTGCCGGGTGCATCGAGCCTGAAATTGATCGTCGGATAGCCAATTTCATGCAGGAACAGCGTTTGGCGCAACAGGTCGAGCACCAGCTCGGTGCGGAACACCGGCTTGGGCATCCGCGCGAATTCGGAAAATTCATCCACCATGCGCCGCAAATCGCCGACCTGACGGACGATCGTACCGGTCAGGCTGGCGAAAGTTTCAGGGTCGGTGGCAATTTGCGGGCCGTACTTGCGCTGCAGTCGTTCCGCCGATAGCTGGATAGGCGTCAGCGGGTTCTTGATTTCATGTGCGATGCGGCGTGCGACATCGGCCCAGGCCGCGCTGCGCTGGTCGGCGAGCTGCTCGGAAATATCATCAAACGTCACCACGAGACTCTGGCCGTGGTCGCTTGCATCGGCGCGCGTGTGGAACGCGCCGGTTTCGGCGGCGATCTGCACGACCAGCGTCTGCGTGTCATTGCCGCGGGCAATCCGCACCTGCCCGCCGGCAGTGCCGGTTTGCGCGGCGACGGCGAGCAATTCGGTCAGTTCGGGCACGACATCGCGCAGCCGCGTGCCCGCCAGTGCACCTTCGGTCGATTGCAGCAGCTTGGCGGCGCTCTGGTTGGCGAGCCGGACAAAGCCGCCCGAATCGACCGATAACACGCCTGCGGAAACCCCCGACAATACGGCTTCGGTGAATTGCCGGCGGCGATCAAGCTGGCTGTTGGCGCTGACCAGCGCGCTCTGTTGCGCTTTGAGCTGGCCGGTCATGCGGTTGAATGCCCGGCTCAGCGTGGCAATTTCGTCGGTGGCGCCGCGCACCGGCACACGCGCATCGAGATCACCCGCGCCGACGCGTTCGGCCGCATCGGCCAGCGCGCCGATCGGCGTCACGAGCCGGTTCGCCAGCCACAGCGCGAACCAGATCGCCACCGCCAGAATGATCAGCGACACGACCACCATGATCAGGTTGAAGCGCCACTGCAGCAGCCGCGACCGTTCGATCAGCGACTTGTAATCGCTCAATGCCGTCGCGGTGCGCGCCACCTGGTTGAGCACCTGCGGATCGACCTTGCGGCTGGCATACAGATAACGACCGCTCGCGACATCGAGACGAACCACGGCTTCGATACGGTCACCGCTCGACGCAATGACCAACGGCCCGGCGCCGGCCTTGACGAGGTCGCGCGGCTGGATGCGATTGGTCATCGGCCTGCTGTCGAGTCCCGTCGCGGCGATGATTGTGATGCCTTTGGGCGAAGTCGTGAACACTGCGGCTTCGGACAGGTTGCGCGCCGCGAGCTGGAACGCCAGACCGTCGGCGAAACTGGGGCTGGCGATGCCGAATTCCTGCGCATAGCCACGGACGTCGCGCGACATGGCGACAACGTCATCGAGCAGCCGCGTCTTGTTTTCGGCGACATAGGCCTGTGCGACGCGGTCGGCATTGTCGAGCACGGTCCGCGCGCGGTCGGAAAACCAGAATTGCACGCCAAACTGGAACAGCAACGACGCAAACACCACCACCAGTAACGTCGGGACAGCGGCAATGCCGGCAAACAATGCCACCAGCCGGATATGCAGCCGCGCGCCTGCGAGTCCTTGCCGGCGATTGCTCAGCAAGATAGCGAGCCGCCGTGCAATCAGCACGAGCAAGGCCATGAGCGGCAACAGGTTGACAACCACTAGTGCCGTCACAAACGGCGGCGAAAGACCTTCGGCCGGCAAGCGCTTGTTGGTCAGAAAGGCATAGCTCGAAAGGCCGATCAGCAACGTCAGCGCCGCGACGGCGATCTCCAGACGGGGATAGAAATCCACGCGCGATGACCAACGCCGAAAGCGCCGTTCAATCCGGCGCTGGAACAGCCGCCAAGGCTGCGGCCGCACCATTTTGGCGGGGGGCGCATTCATGGCAAGCGATGTCGTGTCGGCTGCATCATACGTCATTACACGCAAAGCGTTGCCAATGGAACACAGTCTTGCGACGAAGCGTTGCTCGAATGTGACGCCGGACGAACCTATTGCCGGTCCGGCCTATGTGCGCCGCAGGGCTGTGGGGTCGACACCGCGCTCGGTCAACTTCTTGCGCAACGTGTTGCGATTGATGCCCAGAAGTTTCGCCGCCTGGATCTGGTTGCCTTGCGTCGCGGCGAGGCTCAGCATCAACAATGGCCGCTCGATTTCGGCAAGGATGCGTTCGTACAGCCCATCTGGCGGAAGATCATCGCCGAAGACATTGAAATAACGCGCAATATGCAATTCGACGGCATCTGCCAGACTGTCGCCTGAGTCAGGGCTGCCACCGGCGCGCGCGGGCTGGCCTTCGTGCAGCCCGGCCTCCAATGCGGCTGCGTCAATGGTCTCGCCGCGCGTCAGCGCAGCCAGCCGGCGCATCAGATTTTCCAGCTCGCGGACGTTGCCCGGCCAACCATATTGCTGCAGCCGCGCAACTGCAGACGCATCGAGGTGCTTGAGCGGCAGCCCTTCGGCGACGGCGCGCGTCAGGAAGTGCCGCGCCAGTTCGGCAATATCGTCGGCGCGCGCCCGCAGCGGCGGCAAACGCAACGGCACCACGTTCAGCCGGTAAAACAGGTCTTCACGGAACTGGCCGTTCTCGATGGAGCGGTGCAGGTCCTTGTTGGTCGCTGAAATAATCCGCACATCGGCGCGCAACGTACGGTTGCCGCCGACAGTGGAGAACTCGCCCGACTGCAAAACGCGCAGCAGGCGTGTCTGCGCATCCAGCGGCATGTCGCCGATGTCGTCTAGAAACAGCGTCCCGCCTTGTGCCTGCTCGAAGCGGCCACTGGTCCGCGTCGCCGCGCCGGTAAAGGCACCGCGTTCATGGCCGAACAGTTCGGTTTCGATGAGTTCGCGCGGGATGGCCGCCATGTTGATCGCGACAAAGGGTCCGGTCCGCCGTGCGCCAAGGTCGTGCAGTGCGCGTGCTACCAGTTCTTTGCCGGTGCCCGACTCGCCGAGGATCATTACTGACAAGTCGGTCGGCACGACACGCGCCATGGTCCGGTAGACTTCCTGCATCGCCGGCGAGCGGCCGATCAGCGGCAAGCCGTCGCCAACCTCTGCGGCACCGGCATTGGGGTGCAGTCCCTGCTGTATAGCCGCGACCGCGCTGGCAACAGCGCGCGTCAATTCATTGATATCGAAGGGCTTTGGCAGGTATTCAAATGCGCCCTGCTCGGTCGCACGCACAGCGGTCGACAAGGTGTTCTGCGCGCTGACGACAATGACTGGCATTCCAGGTCGGCGGTCAAGAATGCGCGGAATGGTGTCGAGGCCATTGGCGTCGGGTAGCATGACGTCGGTGATGACGATGTCGCCCACGCCCTCCTCAATCAGTCGCCAAAGCCCGGCAACGCTATCGGTCGTGCGGACCAGGTAGCCGGCGCGGGTCAGCGCCTGCCGCACCACGGTACGGATCGCGGCATCGTCATCGACAACAAGGATTGTGGCACCGAGTGCCGGCAGCATTTCGGTCATCGCGCGTCCGCCATCGGCAGCAGCACCCGCAGTACAGTGCGCGGCTCCGCTTCATGCGTACGGTCATATTCGATGATCCCGCCATGATCGCCGACGATCTTGGCAACCAGTGCCAAACCGAGCCCGCCACCGTTGCGCTTCGACGTCACGAACGGATCGAACAGGTGATCGGCAAGCTCGACAGGGGCGCCTGGGCCGTTGTCGATGATACAGACCTCTAGCGGCAACGATATGCGTCGTGCCGAGCCGCGCACCGCAACACGCAAACCATGGCGATATGCGGTGGTCATCATGATCTCGCCGCGCACGGAACCTTCTGTCTGGCCAATGGCTTCTGCAGCATTTTTGACAAGATTCAGGAAGATTTGCACGAGCGCGTCATGGTCGCCCATGACATCGGGCAATGATGGGTCGTAGCGTTCGCGGAAGGTGATGCCGCGCGCCACCCCCTGCTCCGCGACGCGCTGGACATGGCCGAGGATGGCGTGGATGTTCTCCGGCGCGCGCGCCAACGGCCGCGTGTCGGTGAAATCCTCCATGCGGTCGACCAGCCGCGTTATCCGGTCGACTTCGGTGCAGATCAACTCGGTCAGTTCCTCACCGTCGCTGTCGGCGTTCTGCGCCAGTAACTGCGCCGCGCCGCGGATGCCCGACAGCGGGTTCTTGATTTCATGCGCCAGCAGCGCCGCGACACCGACCGCCGACCGCGCCGCACCCTGGTGCACCATCTGCCGGTCGACCATCAGTGCGACGCTGCGCGTCTGCAAGCTGATCGTCCGCCAGCCCGGTGCATCGGCCACCGGCCCGACCAGCACGTCGACACGTGTCGTGCGGCCGCCGACGAAGCTCAATTCAACGTCGTAGGCGGCATAGCCACCGGCCATGTCGCGCGCTTCCTCGAGCAGGCCGATCAGCGGGCTATCGGCGGGCAGCAGCCCCGCCCAACCGCGCTCGGCGAGCAGGCTGGCGCTGGTATTGAAGAAAGTTTCGGCGGCAGTGTTCGCAAGCCGGATGCGGTCGTCGCCATCGAGCACCAGCATCGGTGTTGGCAGCGCATTGAGAAGGTCACCAAGTTCGGGAATCGGCGGTTGCGGCGCCACAGTGCGACGCAGGCTACTCAGCTTGGGCATGATCATGCGGCGCGGCGGATATCGATGCCGCCGGCTTCGGCGTCGATCGATCGGGTGTAGAAATCGTGCAACATCAGCTGCACTGCAGCCGGGTCATCGACAAAGTTGACCTTGTTGCGGAATTCCGCCGAACCGTGCAGCCCCTTGGTGTACCAGCCGAGGTGCTTGCGCGCCATTTTGACGCCGATGAAGCTGCCGTAGTGTTCGAGTATCTCATTGTAATGCTCTATCAGTAAAGCATATTGTTCAACCAGCGTCGGGTCGGCGACACGCTCGCCGCTGCTGCACCACTGCATCACCTGCCCCAACAACCACGGCTTGCCATAGGCGCCGCGACCGATCATCACGCCGTCGGCACCCGACTGCGCCAGCGCCGCATCGACATCGTCGAGGTCGCAAATGTCGCCGTTGACCAGCACCGGCAATGAAACCGCATCCTTGACCTTGCGCACGAAAGCCCAGTCGGCGGTGCCGCTATACAGTTGGTTGCGGGTGCGGCCATGTACGCTGATTAGCTTGACGCCAAGATCCTGCGCGATACGCGCCAGCTCGGGTGCATTGAGGCTGTCATGGTCCCATCCCATGCGCATCTTGAGTGTAACCGGCACGTCGACGGCCTTGACGGTGGCCTCGATCAGGCTGGCGGCGAGCGGCAGGTCGCGCATTAGCGACGAGCCAGCATGGCCGTTGACGACCTTCTTCACCGGACAGCCCATGTTGATGTCGATGATCGCCGCGCCCATGTCGGCGTTCAATTTGGCGGCCTCTGCCATGACCTGCGGCTCGCACCCGGCAAGCTGCATCGATACCGGTTCTTCGGTCGCGTCCCACGCCGCCTTTTGCACCGATTGACGGGTTTCGCGGACCATCGCCTGGCTCGCGATCATCTCGGTCACGGTCAGCCCGGCACCGAAGCGCTTGACGAGCTTTCGGAACGGCAGATCGGTGACGCCGGTCATCGGCGCCAGCACGACAGGTGCCGTAATCGTCAACGGGCCGATGGATATGGGTGAAAGGCGGGGCATCTATCAATTCTGCCTAAAAACTGGGCAGCACCGCTTATATTGAAATTCCATGTCTCGCAAGCTATGCCGTTGTCATGACGGGTGTGGAACCAGTCGAGCGCGAACTCAAGCTGGATATCGATCCGGCCGCTGCGGATAAGCTTGCCACCGGTCACTGGTTTGCCGACACGGACTGTGTGGATATCGAATCGGTCTATTTCGACACGCCTGACCAAGTATTGCACAAAGCGGGATATCTGCTGCGCGTTCGCCACTGCGGTGACCGCCGCACCCAGACGCTCAAAGCCCGTGCCGGTAATGCTGCCGGGCTGTTCGCGCGGACCGAGTGGGAGCGCGACATTGCCGGCGATATCCCCGAAATCAGCGATGCCGACGGACCGTTGGCTACGTTGCTTGCGCAGCACGGCCACGCCAGGCTCAAGACGCAATTCCGTACGAAGATAGAACGGCGCCAGCGCCGCATGACTGTCGGTGAGGCAGAAGTCGAGCTCGCGCTCGACCGCGGCATCGTTATTGCGGGCAAGCGTAGTGCGCCGATCTGCGAACTCGAGATCGAGAGCGTTTCAGGGTCGGCGTCGGCACTGTTCAATGTGGCGCGCCAAATTGCGCTAACCACACCGCTGCGTCCTGCCGCGCTTGCGAAGTCCGATCGTGGCCGCTTGCTCGCCGCCAAGCTGCTATTTCGACCGTCGAAGGCGGCAAGTCTGAGGCTGGAGCCCGAAATGGCGGCAACGCTGGCGTTCCAGCAGATCGCATTGTCATGCCTCCAGCAATTCCTGCGCAATGCTGCATTGCTTGACCACGATGAACACCCCGATATCGTGCATCAGGCACGTGTCGGCTTGCGACGGCTGCGGTCGGCGTTGGCACTGTTCCGGCCACTGCTTGGCGAACATGCGTCTCGGTTGCTGAACGGCGAAGTGCGTTGGCTGGCGCAGCAATTCGGCCCCGTGCGTGGCCTTGACGTGCTGATCGCGGCAAGTCGTGACATGCCCAGCCGCACTCGCCTCGCAAATTTGCGGCATCAGGCGTTTGCAGTACTGCTGGACGTTCTGCGTGGGCCGCGCGTTCGCACCTTGCTGCTGGACCTGACGCATTGGTTGACGCTGGGTGCTTGGCTCCGACAACCGCAGCCCGCGCCAAGGCTCGACACATTTGCCGCAGCACAACTCGAACATCGTTTCCGGCGCCTAAAACGCCGCGGCCGGCATTTTTCCGAGCTTGATGATGCGCACCGCCACCGCGTGCGCATCGAGGCGAAGAAGTTGCGCTACGCCACCGAGTTTCTGGCTTCAGTCTTTCCAGCCACGAAGGCTCAGAAGCGCCGAATGGGCTGGCTGGAAACCCTCGAAGCGCTGCTCGACGCGCTGGGGGATCTCAATGACCAGGCAAGCGTCACAGCGCTGCTCGACGAATTCGGTATCAGCGCTGCGGCCATGCCGTTCAACCGCGCAGCACATGATGCACTGTGCGAGACCGCCGAAACGGCGCTTGGCACATTGATCGGGCTCAAACGCTACTGGCGCTGACCATGCAGCGGTGCAGCGCCAATCGCCCCGTCCCATATTTATACAATCGCTTGCGTGGACGCACAGCCGGCGGCAAGCCCGTTATGTTCGGTACCGGCGATGCCGATATCATCGCCTTTGGCTGGGTGCGCGACGGCAACCGTGTCCGCGTCATCTCCAATCTGTCGGGCAAGTCGCGCAACCTCGCCGCTTGGGACCCATCGCGGTCAACTAGCGCGTCGGGGCTTGCGCGTGGGCGATATTGCATTCACGGCGCGCTTCCAGCATCGTTCGCACATGCGACGCCTTGCGGGAACCGTGCTGCTGCTGACCGTCTCGGCCTGTCATACCACAGGCCCGGTTGCGCCGCCGCAGGCACCACCGCTATCTCCCCTGATCGGCACCTGGGGCCTTGAGGCCGATCAATGCCAGGGCGACAACGCGCTGGCTTTCGACAGCAACGGCAAGTGGTCGGCGTATCGCACCGGCGGCAGTTGGCGCCTCGATGGCACGTCGCTGACGATCGTGACGACCAGCGTCGAAAGCGACAACGGCCAGACAATCACCGTCGCGAACCCGAAGGACCAGCGCCAGCAGATCCATTTCCCGGCCAATGACCGCCTGATCATGGTGGCCACCGATGGCAAGACGACCCGGCTCAAGCGTTGCCGCTAGCACAGGTGCCTTGCGACAGGGACTGCCCCCCCTTCCCGCTCGGGGCAGATCAAGCTAAGGCAGCCGCGATGCATGCACCCGTTCAAGTCCTGATCGTGGCCGCCGGCCGGGGTTTCCGAGCCGGCGCCGGTGGTCCCAAGCAATACCGGACTCTGGGCGCCCAGACGGTGCTGCGCCATGCTGTTGATGCGCTGCACAGCCACCCGCGCATTGATGCCGTGCGCGTCGTCATCCACCCCGATGATGCCGCAGCCTATGCGGCGGCAGTCGACGGGCTTGATCTGCCACCACCGGTGCACGGCGGGGCGACACGGCAAGCCTCGGTGCGTGCCGGGCTTGAAGCCATTGCCAGCGATGGCGGGGCGAAGGTCGTGCTCATTCACGATGCTGCGCGGCCCTTCGTGCCGCAGGCGATGATCGACCGCCTCCTTGCAGCATTGGCCACACAGCCGGGCGCGACTCCGGCGCTGGCCGTCGTCGACAGCTTGCGGCGCGGCGCCGGCGGACTGGTTGAAGCCAGCATCGAGCGTACCGGACTGTGGCGCGTCCAAACGCCACAAGGCTTCGCATTTGACGCCATTCTCGCGGCGCATCGCAACGCTTCGCCCGACGCTACTGACGACGTCGAAGTCGCACGTGCCGCCGGGATTGAAGTCGCCATCGTTGACGGTGACGAGCGCGCCTTCAAGCTGACCGTCACCGAAGATTTTCGCCGCGCCGAAGCCGTGCTTTCGGCCCGCACCTTGCCCGCGGCCGGCACCGCTCCGACTTACATAAGCCGTACCGCCAGCGGCTTTGATGTGCACCGCTTCGGGCCGGGCGACCATCTTTGGCTCGGCGGCATCAAAATCGCCTACTCGTTAGGGCTTGTTGGGCACAGCGATGCCGATGTCGCGCTCCATGCACTGACGGATGCCCTGCTTGGCACGATCGGTGCAGGTGATATTGGCAGCCATTTCCCACCCAGCGATCCGCAGTGGAAGGGCGCTGCATCGGACCGCTTCCTGTTGCACGCGCGCGACCTGGTGCGCGACGCCGGCGGCATCATCGATCACGTCGACCTGACGATCATGGCGGAGGCGCCCAAGGTCGGCCCGCACCGCGAAACCATCCGTGCACGCATCGCCGAGCTGCTTGAAATCGCCGTCTCCAATGTCAGCGTCAAGGCGACAACAACCGAAGGGCTGGGCTTCACCGGCCGTCGCGAAGGCATTGCCGCGCAGGCACTGGCGAGCGTAAGGCTCGCGCCGCAAGCGACTCAGACGTAAACTCTGCCGCGCGACGAACCCAACGAGGGACAGATGTTCGACGAAGAAACCATGAACCTGGCCGAACGCGTCATCCACGCCAACCGCGCCAGCGGCTTGACGGTGGTTACCGCCGAATCGTGCACCGGCGGGCTGGTCGCGGGCGCACTGACCGAGGTGCCGGGTGCGTCTGAAGTCTTCGAACGTGGTTTCGTCACCTACTCGAACGAGGCCAAGCTCGAAAGCCTCGGGGTCAACCTTGAAATCCTCGAAACTTTTGGTGCGGTGTCGATCGCGGTGGCCTGGGCGATGGCGCAGGGTGCGCTGAAGCACAGCAACGCCGATGTTGCGGTCGCGATTACCGGTATCGCCGGGCCCGATGGCGGTTCCGAACTCAAACCTGTCGGTATGGTCGTCTTCGCTCGCGCCCGGCGCGGCGAAGACCCCGATCACGTCGTTGCCGACACCAAATGCTTCGGCGACCTCGGCCGCAGCGAAATCCGCCGCCAGGCGATGCTCGTCGCACTCGAACTGCTACTGCCGGCCTGAGCTTCCCGCCAGGCGCAATGCCGTTTGCGTCAGCGCTGCAGCACGTTACAAGATGGCATGGGTATTGAAACCATCACGCTCCACGGCGGCTGTCACTGCGGCGCAGTTCGTTTCAACGTTAGCGTGCCGCAACAGGTCAAGATAACCGACTGCAATTGCTCGCTTTGCGCGATGGCCGGCTATCTGCATCTGATTGTAAAGGCCGATGCCTTCGAGCTTGAACGCGGTGCCGACCAACTCAGCGAATACCGCTTCAACACCGGTACCGCGCGCCACCTGTTTTGCCGCACCTGCGGTATCAAGAGCTTTTACGTGCCGCGCTCGCACCCCGATGGCTACAGCGTCAACTGGCGCGCCCTCGACAGCAGCGCCGGCGTCAGCGCCACGATTGTGCCGTTCGATGGCGCCAACTGGGAAGCCGCGCGTGCCACGCTCGATTGACCACCCATTGACCCGAGTCCCCGCCCCTTGTCGCCGCCTGGCGCATCCGAAAGCCGCAGCATGACGCAGTATGACTATGATTATTTCGTCATCGGTGCCGGCTCGGGCGGCGTTCGTTCGGCGCGCATCGCCGCCAGTCACGGTGCCCGCGTTGCGGTGGCCGAAGAGTTTCGCATCGGCGGCACCTGCGTCATCCGCGGCTGCATCCCCAAAAAGCTGCTCGTTTATGGAGCGCATTTTGCCGAAGATCTCGATGATGCGCGGCGCTTCGGCTGGACGCTCGGCGAACATCGCTTTGACTGGCACACACTGCGCGACAATGTACTCGCCGATGTCGACCGCCTCAACGGCCTCTACACCGCAACGCTGACCATTCACAAAGTCGATCAGTTGCTCGACCGCGCGGTTCTCACCGATCCGCACCATGTAAGCGTTGGTGGCCGCACTGTCAGCGCACGCCACGTCCTCGTGGCGACAGGTGGCCGGCCGCTGATCCCCGACGTGCCCGGCGCCGAGCACGGCATCACCTCGAACGAGATTTTCCATCTCGATGCACTGCCCAAGCGCATGGTCATCGCCGGGGGCGGCTACATTGCCAACGAATTTGCCGGCATCTTCCACGAATTCGGCACACATGTGACGCTGGTCAATCGCGGCGACGCCATCCTGCGCAACTGGGAATCGGCTTTACGCGAACGTCTACTCGAAATTTCGACAGCCAAGGGTATTGAGTTCCGGTTCGACACCGCCTTTGAACGCATTGAAAAATTACCGGATTCGAGCTTGCGAATCCATTTCAAAGACGGCTCCAGCCTCGATACCGACGTGCTGCTCTGGGCCGTTGGTCGCGTCCCCAACGTCGAAGGCCTTGGGCTTGAAGCCGTCGGCGTTGTGCTCAACGCCAGCGGCGCCATTGCCGTCGATGCCGACAGCCACACGAATGTTCCGTCGGTCCACGCCGTCGGCGATGTCACCGACCGCATCCAGCTCACGCCGGTGGCTATTCGCGAGGGCCATGCGCTGGCCGACAAGCTGTTCGGCGATAAGCACTGGCGCGTCGATCACAGCTGCGTGGCCTCGGCCGTGTTCTCGAACCCGCCGCTGGCCAGTGTCGGCCTGACCGAAGCCGAGGCCCGGGCGAAATACGGCGATGTGCGCGCTTTCACCGCCGATTTCCGGCCGATGCGCAATGTGCTGGCCGGCCGCAACGAACGCGCGCTCTACAAGCTCGTGGTCGATGTCGCTACCGATGTCGTCGTCGGCGCGCACATGATCGGCCCCGACGCCCCCGAAATCCTTCAGGCGCTGGCGATTGCCGTCAAGGCGCGGCTGACCAAGGCGCAGTTCGACGAGACGATGGCGCTGCACCCGACGATGAGCGAGGAACTCGTACTGATGCGCTGAACAATCGCCGCAAATGTCAAAATATGCACATTTGTGCGATTGCGTCGCTGTTACATCAACCCTCGGAGGGCATTGCGGTAAGCGTTGCTGCCACCGGATATTGAGCCCATCCGGCGGTTGCAACCCCCTCCAACCCCGCTGCCCCGCTCACCTTGGCACACGCGGCATGGCTGACGCTTGAATCTCGTCGCCAGAAAGCGCAAAAGCCCGGCGCATGGACACCGATACCACTTGGACCCCCGCCTCATGGCGCACGCACACCGCGCGCCAGCTCCCCGTCTATGCCGATCAGGCAGCGCTCGCGAAGGTCGAGTCCGAGTTGCAGAGCTATCCGCCGCTGGTCTTTGCCGGCGAGGCACGGGACCTCACCTCCAGCCTCGCGCAGGTCGCGGCGGGCAAGGCGTTCCTGCTCCAGGGCGGCGACTGCGCCGAGAGTTTTGCCGACTTCCACCCCAACAACATCCGCGACACGTTCCGGGTACTGCTGCAAATGGCGGTCGTGCTGACGTTCGCGTCGAAGTTGCCGGTGGTCAAGGTCGGCCGTATGGCGGGCCAGTTCGCCAAGCCGCGCTCGGGCGATTTCGAAGAACAGGACGGCGTCTCGCTGCCAAGCTACCGCGGCGACAACATCAACGACAACGCCTTCACCCCCGCAGCGCGCGAGCCCGATCCGGAGCGGATGCGTACCGGCTATATGCAATCGGCCGCCACGCTCAACCTGCTGCGCGCCTTCGCCAGTGGCGGCTATGCGAACCTGCACCAGGTCCATAAATGGAACCTTGATTTCACCGGGCGCTCGCTGTGGTCGGAACAATATCAGGCGATGGCCGACCGCATCGGTGAAGCGCTCGACTTCATGGAGGCTTGCGGCATTTCGCCCGAAACCGTCCCGCAGCTCAAAGGTACCAGCTTCTACACCAGCCACGAGGCCTTGCTGCTCGGCTATGAGCAGGCGATGACGCGGCAGGATAGTCTGACCGGCGACTGGTATGATACGTCGGCGCACATGCTGTGGATCGGCGACCGCACGCGGTTCGAAGGCTCGGCGCATCTCGAGTTCCTGCGCGGCGTCGGCAATCCGATCGGCCTCAAATGCGGCCCCAGCCTCGCGCCTGACGAACTGCTGCGGCTGATCGACACGCTCAACCCGAACAACCAGCCCGGGCGCTTGACGCTGATCACGCGCTTTGGCGCCGACAAGATCGAAACCGGCCTGCCGCCGCTGATCCGCGCCGTCGAACGCGAAGGCCGCAGCGTCATATGGTCGTGTGACCCGATGCACGGCAATACAGTCAAGGCTGCCAATGGCTACAAGACCCGGCCGTTCGACCGCATCCTGGCCGAAGTGCGCGGCTTCTTCGCGGTGCACCGCGCCGAGGGCACGCATGCTGGCGGCATCCACGCCGAAATGACAGGCCAAGATGTCACCGAATGCACCGGCGGCGCTATTGCCATCACCGACGAGGGGCTAGCCTCGCGCTACCACACACAGTGCGACCCGCGCCTCAATGCCAGTCAGAGCCTCGAACTGGCGTTCCTGCTAGCGGAGAGCCTTAAGGCCGAACGCACAGCAACCGCCAAGGCCGCTGCGGCCTGAGTCCTGATGACGTAATGCAGGTCGCTTGACACCGGGACACCCGCCCCATATCGACGCGCATCGCTGACGTGGCACCATCTGGTCGCCACGCCACCGGCCCCTTCGTCTAGCGGTCAGGACGTCGCCCTCTCACGGCGAAAGCACGGGTTCGATTCCCGTAGGGGTCACCAATCGCTCATAAGCGATTGATTCGACGAATATAACTATAGTGGGTGCACGTTGCGCGGTTCGTAGTGGTCCATATAGGTGGTCCATATGAACCCGAAACTCTCCTCCCCCTGGAAGCGTCCAAACTCGTCGAACTACTAGTTTCGGCTGGCAATACCTATGCGATATCGGTCTAAAGTCGGTCAGGCCGAGATCAAGCAATCGCTGATGACGCCCGAGCTGGGTGAAGCGCTTCGACTGTGTGCCCAGCTCCAAAGTGACTCAGAGCGGGCGACCATAGCCAGACGGCGCATAATGCTCTCGCAAGGTTCCTCAACCAATGTCCTTCCCGGTCGCGAGGCTGCCACGCGGCGCGCCTTCAATAGCTCTGCGAAAGCTGGTCGGGCACCGCCAGTCGCGCCCGCACGCCGCCACCAAGAGCTTCCAGCAGTGTGAGATCGCCGCCGTATAGCCGGGCAAGGTCGCGTGAGATGGCAAGGCCAAGCCCCTGGCCAGCGCGGCGCTCGTCAAGCCGGGTGCCGATGACGAAAACCTCCTCGCGCAACGCCGGGGCGATGCCGGGGCCGTCGTCGATGACGTCGATGATCACGCCGCTGGCATCGCGCCAGGCCTGAACGGTGATGGTCTGCGCGGCCCATTTGCAACTGTTGTCGATGAGATTGGACAGCAATTCCGAAAGATCGCCCGAATCGAAATTGACATCAAGTGTCGGCGGGACATCGACAATGAAGGTCAGATTGCGCGCGGCATGCAACCGTCGCATGGCAGAAACAATCGCCTGCGCCAGCGTCGCGACATTGGCGAGGTCGCCGGTCAGCCGCGTACCGGCGGCGCTGGCGCGCATCATGTGATAGTCGATCTGGCGCTGCATCCGGTCGCACTGCGCGAAGATGAATTCGGCCGATACAGCTTCGCCGCGCAGCTTGAGCTGCTCGGCCTCGTCGCCAACCAGCGCCAGTGGCGTGCGTAGCCCATGCGCCAGATTGCCGGCCTCGACCCGGGCGCGCTGCACCAGCGCCGCCTGTGAATCGAGCAATCCATTCAAGCGCGAAACGAGCGCACTGAACTCGCTCGGCACGTCGGTGGGCAGCCGCGCCAGCGTGCCGCGCCGCAGCCGGTCGATGTCGTCGCCGATACGCCGCAGCGGGCCGAGGCCATAGACAATCTGCAATGTCGCGCCGCCGAACATCAGTGCCGCAAACACCAGCAGCGACACGGCGAGATCGCGGCTGAACCCTGCCAGCGTTTCGTCGAGCAGGCGTTCGTCCGACGCGATGGAAATTCGCAGCGGCATGCCGCCTGCGGGTGACGGCGCTACGATGCCATATTCCAGAACGCGCCCATACGGTCCGGCGGTCCAGCCCGAATGCTGCACCTTCGCGGTCGCAAAGGCGCCGCTGAGTTGCCGGTTGCCAAGCGTCGCGGATTTGCGCGACGGGCTGCCGACGCGATCGATCTGCCAATAGAACCCCGATCCGGATTCGAGAAAGCGCGGGTCGGACAGCGGCCGGGTCAGCACCGGGTGGCCCTTGGCATCAAGCGCCGACAGCCCGACAAGTTCGGACAGATGGACCTGCAATTCCTCGCGGAACTGGACGGTGAGGTGACGGCGATAGAGTCCCGAAATCACCAGCCCGGCCACGATCGTGGCGATCGTGACCCATAGGAAAGCCGCAAACACGAAGCGGAAGCGCAAGCTTTCGGTATCGACCCAGGCGCGATGCGAGCGTGTCATGGCGTCAACCGGTAGCCGAGGCCGCGGACCGTCTGGATGCGGTCGCGGCCGATCTTGCGGCGCAGGCGGCCGATATGAACCTCGACGGTGTTGAGGTCGCGGTCGGTCTGCAGCGGATACATGTGGTCGAGGATCATGGCTTGCGGCAGTGTGCGGCCGGGGTTGTAGAAGAACAGCGACAACAGGCGGTATTCGGTCCCGGTCAGCGCCAGTGGTGCATTGTCCAGATAGGCCTGCCGCTGCGCGGGATCGAGCGCGAGGTTGCCAGCCACCAGCCGTGCGTCGGCCTGTCCGGCGGCGCGACGCGCCAGCGCGTGCAGGCGCGCCACCAGTTCCTCGATCCGCACCGGTTTGACCAGAAAATCGTCGGCGCCGGCGTTGAGACCTTCGACCTTTTCCTGCCAGCTGCTGCGCGCAGTGAAGATCAGGATCGGTGCGACGAGTCGCCGCTGGCGCAAACGCCGGATCAATTCGATGCCACCAATACCCGGCAGACCCAGGTCGACGATCAGCACTGCGAACCCGTCGAACGCGAAATCTTCCGCGTCTTCAGCGCTTTGCACCCATTCGCAGGTGAAGCCATGGCGCACCAGACTGGCGACCATGCGCTTGCCCAACTCCGAGTCGTCTTCGACAATCAGTACCCGCACCAGCTCTTCCTTCCAGCGATCGTCGCCGGTGTAGCGCGCGATGCTGCCAGAAACCTGTGGAATTGACAGCCGATTGTCAGCTTCGTCGTTTATAACGCCGACCATGGAGCTGAATCGCAAAACCTGGTTGTTTGTTGGCGCGGCGGTGATCGCCGGCTTGGGTGCGATCTGGTGGTTCGGACTGCGCGACACGGCTGCGCCGCCGGCTGCAGTGCAAACCGCCGCGCCTGCGTCCACGGACGCGCCAGGTCATATCACGATCAGCGACGATCAGATTGCCAAGCTTGGCATCCGCTTCGATAGCGCCGCTGCCGCCGGCGAATTGCCGCTGGCAAGTTTGCCGGCGATCATTGCGCTGCCGCCCAATGCGCGGGTCGCCGTCGCCGCGACGATCCCGGGTGTGGTCACGCAGACCTATGTCGTCGAGGGCGAGACCGTGCGGCAGGGCCAGCGCCTTGCCGAAATTGCCAGCCGCGAGGTTCTGACGATGGGGGCTGACCTCGCACGGGCGCAGTCGCGGCTCGACTATGCAGCCGCCAATGCCGCCCGGCTCGGCCAGCTCAGTCGCGATGGTGTCATCGCCGGCGCGCGTGCCGATGAAGCCAACGCCAGCCTGCGCGAGGCGCAAGTCGATACCGACGAAAGCGCCCGGCTGTTGTCGGTCGCCAACGCATCGGGAAGCCGCGGGTCGTATACGCTGACGGCACCGATTGCCGGCCGCATCACCACGGCGAGCCTGCAGACCGGCAGTTCGGTCGACGGCACCAGCGCGCCCTATGTCATTGACGCCGCGAGCCGCTACGAGATCATCGCGCAATTGCCCGAACGGCTGGTCGGCAGCGTAACGCCGGGGATGCAGGTGCGCCTACCCGGCGGCGTTGGCGGCACGGTGACGTCAGTCGGCACCACGATCGACCCCGCCACGCGCTCGGCCAGCCTCAAGGCGAAGGTAAGTGCTGCGCCGGGTGTCGTCGCCGGCAAGGCGCTGACGATCATTTTACTGGCCAAGGCACCCGATGGGGCGGTGCAGGTGCCGGCGTCGGCGTTGACGACGCTGGATGGTGCCGAGGTCGTGTTCGTGCGCGGTCCGGGCGGCGTCACGACGCGCAAGGTCGGCGTCGGCGGCAAGGCCGATGGCAGTGCGGTCATTCTGTCGGGCGTTCGCGCCGGCGAGAGCGTCGTCACCACCGGCACCAGCGAGCTCAAGTCGCTGGCGCTCGAGAAGTAAGCACGTGCTCCGTCAACTTGTCGCGCTTTCGCTGTCGTACCGTGCGCTGGTGCTGGTGCTGGCGGTTGTCGTGGCCGGACTGGGCGCGTGGGCGTTCACCAAATTGCCGGTCGATGCCTACCCCAATATCGCGCAGACGCAGGTCAAGCTGATCCTCAAGGCGCCCGGCATGACGCCCGAGGAGGTCGAAAGCCGCATCATCGCGCCGATCGAAATGGAAATGCTGGGGATTCCCAATCAAGCGATCCTGCGTTCGACGGCGAAATATGCGATTGCCGACATCACCATCGATTTCATCGACGGCACCGACATCTACTGGGCGCGGCAGCAGGTTTCCGAACGGCTGACCGGCGTGCTCGCCGACATGCCGGCGTCGGTCAGCGGCGGCATGGCGCCGATTTCGACCCCCTTGTCCGAAATCTTCATGTTCACCATCGAAGGCCCGCTGAGCCTGGCGGAAAAACGCACCCTGCTCGACTGGACGATCCGCCCGGGCCTGCGCACGGTCGCGGGCGTGGCCGATGTCAACGCGCTCGGTGGCCATGTCGCGACGTTCGAGGTACGGCCCGATCCGGTTGCCCTGGCCCACGCCGGGCTGAGCATCGCCGACATCCGCAATGCGATCGAAAGCGGCAACCGCAATGATGGCGCCGGCCGGCTGGCGAACGCCGAAGAGGCGCTGATCGTGCGCGCCGTCGGTGCGGTGCAGAGCGCGGCCGACCTCGAAGCGATGGTGCTTGCCAGCCGCGACGGTAAGGTCGTTCAGCTGGGCGATGTCGCGACTGTCGGGACGGGCAGCCTGACGCGATACGGTGCGGTGACCCAGAACGGCAAGGGCGAGGCGGTGGAGGGGCTGGTCATCGCGCTGCGCGGTGCCGATGCGCGGCAGGTTGTCGACGGGGTCAAGTCGCGGCTTGCGGAGATCGAACGGTCGCTGCCGCCGGGGACGCATATCAAGGTGTTCTACGATCGGTCGGATTTGATCGACCGCGCCGTAGGCACTGTCGAAAAGGCACTGATCGAGGCGACCATCCTCGTTGTCATCCTGTTGATGGTGTTCCTTGGTGACTGGCGTGCTGCGTTGATTGTCGCAACAGCGGTGCCTATGGCGGCGCTGATCACCTTTCTGTTCATGCGCGGCATGGGGCTGTCAGCGAATTTGATGAGCCTTGGCGGGCTGGCGATTGCGATTGGCATGCTGGTCGACGGCGCGGTGGTGGTCGTCGAGAATGTCGTCGAGCGGCTCAACCATTCGCATGACAGCGGGCACCCGCGCCTCAATACCGTTTATCAGGCGACCAGTGAAGTCATCGTGCCGGTTTCGGCGGGGATCATCATCATCGCGCTGGTGTTCCTGCCACTGCTGTCGCTGCAGGGGCTGGAAGGCAAGCTGTTCGCGCCGGTGGCGCTGACGATCGTGTTCGCACTGACCGGATCGTTGCTGCTTGCGCTGACGCTGGTACCGGTGCTGGCATCATACGGGCTGCGCGCCGGCGGCCACGGCGAGCCCTGGATCATGCGCCAGTTGACCCCGCGCTACATCCGGCTCCGCGACGCGGCGTTCGCCAACAAGTCCGTGATTTACGGCCTGTCGGTATTGGCGCTGGTGGTTGCCGGTGTCGCCTACACCGCGGTCGGCAAGATCTTCATGCCGACAATGGACGAGGGGTCGGTGATCATGCAGCTGGCCAAGTTGCCGTCGATCGGCCTCGAGCGCTCGCTGCAGGTCGACATGGCGGCGGAGCGTACGGTGATGGCCGCTGTGCCCGAAGTGACCGGGGTCATCGCACGCACCGGCTCGGACGAAATCGGGCTTGATCCGATGGGGCTCAACGAAACCGACGGGTTCATCACGCTCAAGCCGCGGTCGCAATGGCGCGGCGACAAGGACTTCATCGTCGAGGAATTGCGCAAGGCGATGACCGCCATGCCGGGCGTCAAGCCGAGCTTTACGCAGCCCATCGAAATGCGCGTGTCGGAAATGCTCACCGGCAGCCGCGGCGACCTGGCGGTCAAGATTTTCGGCCCCGACCTTGCGACGCTGTCGAGTCTGGCGGCGCAGATCCAGACTGAATTGACTGCCGTGCCCGGCGCGTCCGAAGTGATGACCGTCGCCAACGACAGCGTCGATTATCTCCAGCTCGACATCGATCGGACCGCCGCGGGGCGCTACGGCATGCCGATCGGCGACCTTGAAGACGCGTTGCGCGCGCAGCTCGAAGGCATGCACGCCGGTATCGTTGCACAAGGCCAGAAGCGCGTGCCCATCGTCATTCGCGGCAGCGACGATATTCGCGGCGATCCGACACGGTTTGGCGATCTGCAATTGCGTACGGCCGGCGGCAGCCTCGCGCTGGTCAGCGATATGGCGCAAATTAGCCACGTCGCAGGGCCGGTGCGGCTCGATCACGAAAATGGCTCGCGCTATGCACTGGTGCAGGCGTTCGTGTCGGGGCGCGATCTGGTCGGCTATGTCGAAGCAGCCAAGGCGCGCGTGGCGGCGAATGTGACGCTGCCGCCGGGCTACCGGCTGGTATGGGGCGGCCAGTTCGAGAACCAGCAACGTGCGGCAGCACGGTTGATGCTGGTCATTCCGGTGGCGCTGCTGATGATCTTTTTCGTGCTGTACGCAACGCTGCGGTCGCTGCGCGCGTCGGTGCTGATCCTGCTCAATATTCCGTTCGCTTTGGTTGGCGGCATCGTATCGCTGTGGGTGTCGGGGCAGTATCTGTCGGTGCCGGCATCGGTGGGGTTCATCGCCCTGCTTGGCATTGCCGTGCTCAACGGGCTGGTGCTGGTCGCCTACTTCCGGCAGTTGCGATACGAAGGCCGGACGATGGCAGAGACCGTGCGGATCGGCACCGAGCGGCGGCTGCGGCCGGTGCTGATGACGGCGTGCATTACCGGCTTCGGGCTGGTGCCGTTGCTGTTCGCGTCCGGGCCGGGTTCCGAAATTCAGCAGCCGCTGGCGATCGTGGTGATTGGCGGGCTGGTGACATCGACAATGCTGACGCTGGTGCTGCTGCCGATCCTGTTCGAAAGCTTCGGCGAAAGCCGCGAGGAGGCCCGCGATGGATGAGGTTGTCATCACCTTCTATTGCGCCGTCGACGACAGCGATGAGGTACTTGCGGCGTTACGCGCCAATACCAATGAACCGGTGCATTTCAATCGTGAAGCCGTGCGCGGCCATGACTTTTCCGACGCGCTGACGGCCGAGCAGGTGACGGGAAATCTGCAGCGGGCTGCGGTATCCGTCACGGTGGCGCGCGCGCAAACCGATGTGCTGATTGCAGCAGTCGCTGCCGCACGGCGCACGCGCGCGGTGCGTTGGGAAACCGTCTCGCTGGCCGGCCGCGGCAGGTTCGAATGATGCGCTGGCCCGCGTTGATAACCGTCGTGCTCGCGGTCGCTGTGACGGCGCCTGTGCGGGCTGAACGCACCGACCTGCCCCCGACAGCCGCCGTCGACGAAGCGCTGGACAGCGACCCTGGTGTGACGGCCGCGGCAGCGCGGGTCGACGCGGCACTGTCACGCGCGCGGATGCTCGACGCCGGCACGCACGAAGTCACGGTGACCGGCAACTATTTGCGCCGGACGATCGATCAAGTCGGCAGCTATGACGAATTCGACGCGATCGTCGGCCGCGCCGTGCGCTTGCCCGGCAAAGCGTCGCTCGACCGCGCCGCAGGCGCGCTCGGGGTCGAAGTGGCCGAAAACCTGATGGAAGATGCCCGGCACCAGGCCGCGCTGACGTTGTCGGGGCTGTGGCATGACTGGCTGCTCGCGGGTGAACTCTACCGCAACGATGCAGCGACCGTCGCCAGCTACCAGAAGGCGCTGCAGGCAACCGAACTCCGGACCGCGCTGCGCGATGCTGCCGCGCTCGATGTCGACCAGGCACGCTCGGCGCTGGCGCAGGCGCAGGCGCAGCTGACGGTGTCGGCGAGCACGAAGCAGCGCACGCGGGCGATGCTTGCCGCCACCTATCCGGGCCTGCCGCTGCCCGCCGAGCCACCCGCGCTCGGGGCACCGGTATTGCCTGCCGAAAGCCTGCCGCAGTTGCGCAATCTGGTCATCGAGCGCAGCCATGAGATCCGCGCTGCCGACCGCGAGGCGGCCCGGCTCGATGTCGTGGCACGGCGGGTTCGTCAGGACCGGGTCGCCGATCCGACGATCGGCGTCCGGGTGCTCAGCGAGCGCAGCGGCATGGAGACCGGAATCGGCGTGGTCGCGTCGATGCCGATCGGCGGCAGTTACCGCCGCGCCGCCGCCGACCAGGCTTCCGCCGACGCCAATGTCGCGACCATCGACCTCCTCCAGGCGCGCCGCATGGTCGAAGCCACCGCCGACACCGATCTGATCGATGCGCAGACCCGGATTGCGGCGTGGCGGGCAACGCAGGTCGCTGTCGAAAGCGCCGCAGCCGCAGCGCAGCGCATGGCCCGCGGCCAGAAGCTCGGCGCAATCGACTTGACCGATCTGCTTTATGCAGAGCGGCAGGCCAACGACGCCCGTCGCAGCGAAATCATGGCGCGCGCCGAGGCCGCCCGGGGGCTCTTCAAACTGCGCATCGATTCGCATACAATCTGGGCGCCAGGGCACGAAGAGCACAAATAGTAAAAACGATTCTCGGGGCGACTTTGGCGGGGATCTGAATGTTCGCCTCGTGCCATCTCCATCATGGCCTCAAGGTCTGGTTGTGCGCGTGGCGCATCGTCGGCTTTGAAAGTCGCGGAAAGGGCGCAGCCGAGCGCTCACGATGCATTGTCTGGTTAGCAGACTACTCCGCATCGAGCTGCTGCCGGAATCGTGGATTTACGAGGCTCCCAGGATCCTTTGGCGGCGTCTCGCGCAGTGGCCTCCACGGCTGGCTGGGTCGCACGCCCAACGCGCGCGCGCAGCAACAAGATGCTTGGCGCCAAGGTGCGCGCCAGATTCATCGCCAGCTATCGGATATATGCTGCGCGGCGGGTCTGGCATGATGTGCAGGCCGCAGGTCAGCAATGCGGCCTGCATTATTTCGAACGTCTGATGCACCTGCAGGCGCTGAAGGCGCGGCCACGCTGGCGCGTCCTACCCCAGAACGATGGCCGGCGCCCGGTTATTGCCGAGAACGTCCTAGATCGCCAGATCAGCGCTGAGGCGCCGACCCGGAAGCGGCTAGCCAGGCGCTCAATCCGCCGGATTCAGGTGATAGCCAACACGCGGGAAGTGCACGTTGACCGGCCCTGTCACGGTCGTTTCACGCGCGATGACAATTCGATCGGGCGTCGTCGCCACCAGCGTGCCGGCGATTGGATCGCGGCCGTAGTCGTCGGCCGAAACGAGCACTGGCGCACCGGGCGCCAGGCCTGCAACGTCGTACGGATCATGCGCCGGTGGCAGGGCCGGACTGGCGTCCCGCGCGGCTGCGAGCGCCGCGGCCGGGGCCATCTCGCTGCGTGTGCCATGACCGATCGCCTGCACCCGCCTAAGCCATGCCGTCACGCCTGTCAGGCCGTTCAACAGCGCAGCTGCCGTTTGCGGCACCGCGCCGCAAAGCCACCAGACGTTCATATACGCCGCAACATCGCCCAGCGACGGCGCTGCACCGCCCAGGAATGGCTGGCCGCGGCTGAGGCCCTGTTCAATCCACGCGGCTTGCGCACGCCACTGCGCGCGCATGACGCCGGCGCCGGCCTTCATCGCGGCCACATCGAACGGACGGCCCGACAGCTTCTCGCGGTCAGCCATGAAATCCGCCGGGGTCTTGTCACCCAGTTCCGCGAACACCGCAGTGACGGTGGCCTGAAAAAACAACCGGTCTGCCCACAGATTCACCGCCCAGTCGACGGGCTGAACGACCGCGGGCGCGGGATAGCGAGCTTCCAGCTCGGCGATTGCCACCTGGCTGTCGCAATAAATGTCAGCGCCGATTTGCAGGACTGGGATGCGGCGGTAGCCGCCGGTCAGCGGCGTCAGATCGGGTTTGGGCATGATCACCGGCTGGATCACCGAGTGCCAGGCGAGACCCTTGAGCCCGAAGATCACGCGGATCTTTTCGGAAAATGGTGACGTATCATAGTGGTGCAGGATCAATTCGGTCATGGGCCTATGCTCCTACTGAAAATCGGGGGAAAAGCGGATGTTGGCGCGTTCGAGTCCCTTCAACACCACGTCGATCCCGCCGCTCTTGACCATCCATTCGAGCCGGTGATCGCGATATTCGCGCTTGAAGAGCCCCTTTTCGACCATGTCGGCGACACTGGTCATCGGCGCGACCTTGGCCATGTCGATCGCCTCCTGCGTCGTGGCGGCGACCGAAGGGCGCGCATTGGCGCGCAGCAGCCACGCGGCGAGCTTCGAGTCTTCCGGTACCGGAAAGCCGTGGCCGCGCGAGCCGTTGAGATAGGGCGCCACCGCCAGGTCGCCCCAGCCGAACGCGGTGCCGTTGAACCATTCGCGGTCGCCGAGCTGGCGTTCGAGCCACGCGAAGTAACCATCGAGCTGGCGGCGCGCGGCGGCAAGCAGCGCGTCGGCCTCGGCACCCTCGGCGCGGCGGAAGGCGCGGATTTCGGACAGCGCCCAGTTGATCGCCTCGTAATGCGTGTCCATTACCTCCTCGAGCATGCGCACGCGGGCGCGCTCGGCCGGCGTCGCGGGCAGCAACGGCGGTGCTGGCTGCAAGTCCTCGATATACTCAAGGATGATGGTCGAATCGAACACGGCGACGCCGTCGTGGATCAGCGCCGGCACTTCAGCGCGCGGATTGGCAGCAACGAACTCGCCCGCCGCACCGCCTGCCCCCAGCCCGCCGGGCAATGCGGCTTCGAACGCCAAGCCCTTCTCGCGTAGCGCGATTTTGACCTTCTGCGCATAGGGCGAAAACGGGTGGTCGTAGAGCAGCATCATGGCGGATTTCCCCTAAGCTCGTCACGGATCTCGCCGCAGTGAAGGCCGCGACTGCCCGTTTGAACAAAGCTGTAGCGCACGCCGGCCTTGTCGCAACGCCGAAGTTGTCGCAGCCACCAAGATTAGAGTGCACTCCAAGCTTATTGACAAACGATCGGCGCACCGTGATCAATGCCGGTAAGCTGGCGCCGTGCCCTTCGGGTTCGGCGCCTTATAACAAGCAATGAAACGGCACCCCATGCAGGGCAGCCGGGGGAGCATCACGATGGCGCGCATGAAATTCGGTGCATTTCTCGCACCGCACCACCCCATCGGCGAGCACCCGATGCTGCAGATGCGCAACGACATCAAGTTCGCGCAGCATCTCGACGAACTCGGGTTCGACGAATTCTGGGTCGGCGAGCACCACTCCACCGGCTGGGAGGTCATCGCCTCGCCCGAACTGTTCCTGGCGGCGGTCGGCGAGCGCACGCACCGCATCCGGCTCGGCACCGGCGTCGTCTCGCTGCCCTATCACCACCCGTTCAACGTCGCGCAGCGCATCGTCCAGCTCGACCATATGACCGGCGGCCGGGTGATCTTCGGCACCGGCCCCGGCGCGCTGCCGTCGGATGCCTATACGCTCGGCATCGATCCGATGACGCAGCGCGACCGCCAGGACGAGGCTATCGGCGTCATCCGCCGGCTGCTCGCGGGCGAGCGGGTTACCTATGAATGTGACTGGTTCAAACTCCAGGACGCGCGGCTGCAGCTGTTCCCGCTGCAGGAAGAGCTGCCGATCGTCGTTGCCTCGTCGATCAGCCCGTCGGGCATGACGCTGGCCGGCAAATACGGCCTCGGCGTGCTGTCGATCGGCTCGAATTCGAACGCCGGACTGGCGGCGCTGCCGACGCAATGGGGTTTTGCCGAAACCGCCGCCGCCAAGTCGGGCGAGAAAATCAGCCGCGACGACTGGCGCGTGCTGATGACCTGGCACATCGCCGAAACCCGCGAGGAAGCCCGCGCCCAGGCCGGCGCCGGGCTGATGAAGTGGCACAATGAATATACCGTCGGCACGCTGATGCGGCCCGGCGCGCTGCCGTTCGCGACGCCCGACCAGGCGGTCGACGAAACCGCGTTTGCCGACGGCGCCGCCGCAGTGATCGGCACCCCCGACGACCTGATTGCCGCGATCCGCAAGCTGTCCGAATCGGCCGGCGGCTTCGGCACCGTGCTCGGCTTCGTCCACGACTGGGCGAGTCGCGAAAACAACCTCAAGAGCTGGGATCTGGTGGCGCGCTACGTCATTCCCGAAATCCACGGGCTGCTCGAAGGCTATCGGACGTCGCGCCAATATGTTGTCGACCACCGCGAGGGGTTCGAGCGCGCCGGCCAGGCGGTGCTGTCGAAAATCATGGCGCACGAAGGCGCCGCCGCGGCGCTGAAGGCCGGGATGGAAGGCGGCGTCGCGATGCGATCGCCTAACGCGCCCGACCTCAACAAGGCGGCCAGAGAGATGAAGAGCTAACGAAGACGTCCTACGCCGTCGAGCCGCTGTAGCAACCACTGATGGCGCGTCACCGTGCTCGTGCCGGCGATCACCGGCGCTAGGCGTTCGGGAAGCGGCGCCCCAACCAGTCGAGCAAGGCGCGCGAAACCTCCTCGGGCTTTTCCTGCTGCGTCCAATGGCCCGATTCCTTGACCAGATGGCGTTCGAGATCGGGGACATAGGCTTCCATGCCCTCGGTCATCGCCGGGCTGAGCACGACGTCATTTTCCGCCATGATCATCAGCGACGGCACGCCGACATGCTCCTGGCGGCCGGCGGACGCTTCCCAGTTGCGGGTGAAATTGCGGTACCAGTTGATGCCGCCGGTGAAGCCGGTCGCCGCAAAGCTTTCGGCGAACGCGGCGATTTCGTCATCGGTCAGGAACTGCTGCGTGTCGGTCGCCGCGTCGTACAGCTTGAGCGCCTCGCCCAGCGCCAGTGTCCGCATTTCGGCCGGAAGCTGCTGATATTGTTCGAGTGTCAGCAACGGCTTGCGCATGAAAAAGCGGATCGAGCGTTCAACATCGGTGCCGAGCACGGCATCGGCGAGGCCCGGCTGCTGGAACCAGACGACATACATGTCGTCGCCGTATGCCGCGCGCATCGCGGCGATTGGATCGACCGGACCGCGCGGCAGGAACGGCGTGTTGACACCGATGACACCGGCGACACGGTCGGGATGGCGCAGCGCCATGTCCCACACCACCATGCCGCCCCAGTCGTGGCCGCAAAAGATCGCCTTGTCGATGCCGAGCCGGTCGAGCAGCCCGACAAGATCGCCGGTCAGATATTCGAGGTCATAGTTTTCGGCGCCCGCCGGCCCGCCGGTCAGGCCGTAGCCGCGCTGGTCGGGGGCAATCGCCCAGCGCCCGGCGGCTTCGAACGCGCGCAGCTGGTGGCGCCACGAAAACGCCAGTTCGGGGAAGCCGTGGCAGAAAATGACCGGCACGCCGGTACGCGGCCCGACTTCGTAATAGGCCATGCGGATGCCGTTGGTGTCGGCATACTGAACCGGCGGCATCTGCCGCGCGAGGGCTTCGGACATGCTGTTCTCCTCTGGTACTCGGCCTGCGTGGCCGGTTAGGCGCCGGGGCGCACCACGATCTTGCACTGGGCTTCGGGGTCGGCGAGCGCCTTGAACGCGGCCGCCACGCCCGCCAGCCCGACCTCGCTGGTGACCGCCGGCAGCACGTCGATATGGCCGTGCGCGATATTGTGCAGCGTCGCGGCGAACTCTTCGGGCGAATAGCCAAGCACAAAGCGGAAATCGAGCTGCTTGTTGATGCACAGGAACGGCTCGAAGCGGTCGGTATCCATGCAGACGCCGGCGACGATGATCTGCGCGCCGCCGGGTGCGGCCTCGATGATGCCCTGCAACACGCCCGGTACGCCGACGCATTCGAAAATGACCGCGCGCTTGCCGGTCTTGCCCGACAGCGATTGCAGCATGCGCTCGGCGGTTGTCGTGGCGACGCCCGCCGCCGACCAATGGCTGTGCGGCGAGATCTGCGCCGGATCGACGATGATGTCGGCGCCGAGCTTTTCGGCGACCGCACGGCGCGCCGGCGAGAAGTCGGACGCGATCACCGGTCCCAGCCCGCGCGATTTGAGCGCGGCAATGACCGCCAGCCCGACCGGCCCGCAGCCGATGACCAGACAGACGGCGTCCGGCCCGGCCGCGGATTGCGCGACGGCGTGTTCGCCCACCGCGAACGGCTCGGTCATCGCCGCCTGGACATCCGACAGGCCATTGGGCACCTCGAGCAGCAGCGCTTCGGTCAGCACCATGCGTTCGGCGAAGCCGCCGGGGTAGGTGTTCGAATAGCCGATCGCATCATAGCCGTCGGCGCGCAGCGCGACGGGCATGCTGACGACGCGCGTGCCGGGCTTGAGCCGTTTGTCAGTGCCCGGTCCGTGTTCAAGGATTTCGGCGCAGAATTCATGGCCGAATACAATGTCGGCGGCGGGATTGACGGTCGATGGCGCGCCGGTGCGTGCCCCGAGTTCGAGCATGTGTTCGAAGCTGTGCAGCGCGTGCAGGTCCGACCCGCAGATGCCGCAGCACAGCGTGCGCGTCAGTACCTGTCCGGCACCGGCGACCGGCTCGGCGATTTCGGCGCAGACGAGCTGCTTGTTGCGGCGGACCACGGCTTGCATGCGACTCTCCCCTGTTCGGCGCGCCTCGGGGCCGCTTGTGCAAGTTTCTGGACCGCCGCGAGCCCGGCGTAAAGCAGAAAAACATAACAGGTTAGGAAATTCGTTTCCGTCGCGGATGCGTTGCGTTATACATTGACCAGCAACGGGGGCCAGCAACGGGTGCAGCACCCCGCACATTGGGCGAGACAATGACCATGACAGGCACAAGCACGAACGACACGGTCTATGTGGTGGGCGCCGGCATTGCCGGGCTGTGCACGGCGCTGGCGCTGGCACCGACCGGGCGCCATATCGTCATGCTCGAACGCGACGCCGGACCGCCCGAAGGCAGCACCGACGAAGCGTTTCGCGACTGGCAGCGCCCCGGCGTCAGCCATCTGCGGCAAAGCCATGCGTTCCTCGCGCGGCTGCGCAACATCATCCGCGACACGCACCCTGAATTGCTCAGCGATCTCTATGCCGCAGGCTGCCGCGACATCGTGTTCCGCGATTTCCTGCCGATCGACCAGATGCAGAAATATCAGCCCGAACCCGGCGACGAGGACCTGACCATCATCACCAGTCGCCGGACGACGCTGGAACTGATCATTCGCCGCTATGTCGGGCGCCAGCCCAATGTCGACATCCGTTCGGGCACCAAGGTGCGCGACGTGCTGACCGGGCGCGCCGCCGATGGCACGCTGCGCGTCACCGGGCTGGCAGTCGAGGACGCATCGGGACAGCATGACATCGCGACCGCGCTGGTCGTCGATGCCGGCGGCAAGGGCGCCCGGCTGCTCGACAAACTGATCGCGGCGGGCGCACCCATCGCCGAGGAAATGGAAACCGCCGGCGTGCTGTATTTCACCCGCCACTACCGGCTGCTGCCCGGCGTGGCCGAACCGGCGCGCAGCGAAGTGCCGGCATCGGGCGATCTCGGCTATATCAAGTTCGGCGTATTTCCCGCCGATAACGGCTGTTTCTCGATCACCCTGTGCGTGCCCGAAATCGAGCTCGAACTGCGCAAGGCAGTCAAGGAGGCCGATAGCTTCCACGCCATTTGCCTCGAGCTGCCCGGCCTGGTGCCGTGGCTGCGCGCCGATGTGTCCGAGCCGGTGTCGCGGGTCATCGGCATGGGCGATCTCCACAGCCGCTGGCGCATGCTGATGGCGGACGGCAAGCCCAGCGTGCTCGGTTATTTCCCGCTCGGCGATGCGCTGATCCGCACCAATCCGCTGTATGGCCGCGGCTGTTCGTTCGCGGCGGTCAGCGCCGGCGTGCTGCGCGACGCGCTGGCGTCGAGCGCCGACCCGGCGGCGCAGATGACCGCGTTCGCCGCAGGTATCGAAACCGAGTTGCGGCCGTTCTTCGACCATATGCGCGACCAGGACCGCACTGCCATTCGCCGCGCCAAAGCCGCGCTGACGCCGAACTACAAGCCGCGGCTCAAGGCGCGCATCATGCAGAGCTTTGCCGAAGACGGCATCACCATCGCGCTGCGCTCCGACATCGGGCTGATGCGCCAGGGCATGCGCGGCTTCCACATGCTCGAGCACCCGTCCGACTGGCTGCGCAAGCCGCGCAACCTGATGCGCGTGCTCGGCTACTGGGCCCGAGGCAAGAAGGCCAATGCCGCCGCCTACCCACCCAAGCCCGGTCCCGACCGCGAGGTGCTGATGCGCGCCGTAGGCATTTCGGCCGAAGCCGACATGCGCAGCGACTGGCTGGCGGCGGCCTGACGCCGCCGCCCGTCTGCACCGCCAGCTGGCGTCATTTGGCGGCGTCGGCCTGTTCCTTGAGCAACGAAAAGATCGTGCCGGTCGCCAGGCTGTCGCGGGTCTTTTCGGGCTCGAGCGTCGCGCTCTTGTCGAGCTCGATCAGTTCGGGCGGGACGTACCAGTGCAGCTTGTCCGAGTGATAGGCCTCCCACACGACCTTGGCGACTTCGATCGGCGGAATCAGCCGGAACATGCCGTCCGACGCTGCGGCCGCCACGGCTTCGCGCGGAATGATCGGCGTGTCGATCAGCCCCGGCAGGACATCGGCGACGCGGATACCATAGGCCTTGAATTCGATCGACAGCGCTTCGGTCAGTCCCTTCACCGCGTGCTTGGTGGCGGAATAAACGGCGATGCCGGGCATGCCGAACGTCGCCGATGACGATGACGTGGTGAAGCACATCGAACCCGGCGTCGCCTTGAGCAGCGGCACGCTGAGATGGATGCCGATCAGCACGCCGATAAAATTGACCTGCACCACCGCCAGCACGTCTTCGAACGGCTGGTCGGCGAACGGCCCGCCACGGCCGATGCCGGCGTTGTTGTACAGCATGTCCATCTTGCCGTCGGTCGCCGCCGCAAACGCCGCGATTGCCGCCTTATAGTCTTCACGGTCGGTGACATCGAGCCGGCGGACGATGCAATTGTCCGCACCGATTTCCGCGGCAAGGGCGTTCAGCGCCTCCGCCTGCACGTCGAAACCGCCGACAAACCAGCCCTTGCCGGCAAACAGCAACGCGGTTTCGCGGCCCATGCCCGAAGCGGCACCGGTGATGAAGATCGATTTGCGGCCTTGTGCCTTGCCCATGATGATTTTCCCCGAATGGCTGGATGATGTTTGCCCATCCACGCCGGCCAAGCCTAAGCGCGCCGCGCCGGGCGTTCCACAAAAATATCGAACGTGTTAGGTTTTTCGCCAAAGCGGCAAGCGGCTTGCTTTTGCCGGCCATTGGCTCGATGCGGGGCCAGCGCCGCAACGGGTGCGCGGAAGGGAGGATCGGGATGAGCCGGCGCGAAGACGCCAAAGCCGAACGGCGGCGTCGCATCGTCGCCGCCGCGCGCGACCTGATCCGCGAGACCGGCGACGCGGGGCTGTCGATGCGGGCGATCGCGGCGCGCGCCGACGTGTCGCTGACCACGCCCTACAGCCTGTTCGGATCGAAGCGCGCAATTGTCATTGCGCTGCTCGAGGACATGCGCGAGTTCCACGAGCGCTTTTCCAGCCTGCACCGGACCGATCCGGTCGACCGCATTTTCCATGCGCTGCAATTGTCGCTGAGCTATTATGCCGGCGATCCCGACTTCTACCGGACTCTATGGAGCGAGGCGCTCAATGCCAGCGGCAAGGAGCTGCGCGCCGAACTGATTACGCCGCAGCGCTATGCCTTTTGGTGGGCGCTGTTGGCCGAGGCGCAGCGCGAGGGCGCGTTGCTCGCCGACATCGATCTCGACTTGCTGCTGCGCAGCCTCGACCTGGTCTTCGGCGCGACGATGCTGGCCTGGGTACTGGGCGGCCTGCAGGTCGAGGAGCTCGAGGCTTCGGTCGGCTTCGGCTATGCGCTGGCGCTGCGCGGCGCGGCCACCGCCGAGTGCCAGGCGGACATCGAAAAGCGCCTCAAGACGTTCCAGCGCGCGCTGGTACGGTCACGCCGGAAGCCGTAAGTCGCCTGAACAGCTTCGGGTGGCTCTACGCCTGACACAATTATCCGGCGTCTCAAGCAGGTCAAGCTGCCGATGAATTTGCTTGCCAGGCGTTGCTCACCCACATGACTTCAATATTTGAAGTTAAGTGGGTCGGGGGAAGATGAAGTCCAAATCTTTTGCCGGCATGCGCTGCTCGATCGCGGGCGCACTGGAACTGATCGGCGACCGCTGGGCGCTGCTGGTCATCCGCGATCTGTCGCTGGGTCTGCGGCGCTATGACGACCTGCGCGCCAGCACCGGCACCCCCGCGGCCACGCTTGCGGCGCGGCTCAAGCACCTGATGTCGTCGGGCATCGTCGAGCGCCTGCGCTATCAGGAGCGCCCGCCACGCGACTAATACCGGCTGACCGTCAAGGGCCGCGACCTCTGGAAGGTCAGCATCGCGCAGCGCGAATGGGGCGGCCTGTGGGACGCGAGCGGTCATGGCGCGCCGCCGGTGCAGACCGTCGACCGCGACACCGGACGCCTGCTGACGCTTGCGCTGGTCGATGCTGCAACGGGGCTTGCGGTGCCGATCGAGCGCGCGCGCTTCCGCCCCGGCCCCGGCGGCGCCGATACCATCCGCCGCCTTCTCGAACCCGCGACAAGAGCAACGCAATGACGCAGCGTATCGACGCGTCAGAAGCAGTGGTACAACTCGCTGCCAACACCGATGAGGCTGCAGCGCGCGGCGTCTTCGGCTCGCCCTCCATCTGCATTGCGGACACTCGCTTTTTCGGCAACGACCGGCTTGACTTCGTCAGCGAGGAAATCGCGCGTCTGGAGGCGGCAGCATGATCGCCAACAAGCCCCTTGCGCTGATCACCGGCGTCGGCCCCCGCACCGGCGCAGCGCTCGTCCGCCGCTTTGCCGAAGGCGGCTACCGCGTCGCCATGCTGGCGCGCGACACCGAACGCCTAGCGCAACTCGCACAGGAGATCCCCCATACGCTGGCGTTCGGCTGGCGCAGCAACTCTGTGCTCGTTGCCGTGGCGGGTTTGCGGGTGGCAATTTTTTCCGGCGCAGTGCCGGCGAGACGTTACCGCCCGACAGGCGCAGACCGGCACGATTGGGTGCCATCACCCGCACCTACGGCGCGCTGGCGATCGACCCGGCGCTTCATCTGTCCGGCAGTCGCCGTCAGTCCAGTGATCGGCTGCCTATACAGTTTCTTCGGTGCGGCCCCGGCGATCCTGATGGCCGGCATGGGGTTGGTCAATCCGGTTGCCATCGCCATCGTGCTCGAACCGTTCGGCGACCGGGCAGGCATGGCATCCGCGTTGCTGGGATTCCTGCAAATGTCATTTGCCGCCATCGGCACGGCGCTGATCGGCGCGCTGCCGATGGGGCCGGCGACGGCCGATACCTGGTTGGTTTTCGGCGGCACGGCCCTGGCGGCGGTAGCCTTCCTGCCAGCATTGCGGATCGGCGCAGTGCTTGTTGTCGAAGACCGGCGCGCCGGCGGATAGCCAACCCCTGCCCGCATTTCCCGGGTTGGCAAGCGCCGGGCATCTGTGACAAAGGCGCGGGCCGCGCTGCACCGATAGGAACTCTGATGCCTGCCCAGACCGTAACGCGCGTGCTCGGGCTCGACTTCGGCACGACCAACAGCGTTGCGGCGCTCAGCCTTGGCGGCGGCGAGCCGCGACTGATCGAGTTCGGCGCGCCCGGCAACGCCAGTGTCGATGTCTTCCGTTCGGCACTGTGCTTCTGGCAGGATGAC
>ERZ724517.236-NODE-236-length-34501-cov-7.496632_pt1 | contig 34501 bp, 35 predicted proteins | sample MGYA00376050_ERZ724517 | MGnify/ENA primary metagenome ERZ724517 (study PRJEB28724, sample SAMN07190886) | activated sludge metagenome | isolation source: activated sludge of sewage treatment plant in Hong Hong | place: USA: Christiansburg, Virginia | collected... | reverse complement strand
TTTTTTAATTTGAGCGACAAAGATAAATTAAAAAAAGTTGTCGGTTGACGGTTGACGGTTGTTGGTTAAAAGTTTTGAGGTTAGGAGCTGTTTCCCGCTATACGTTCCCAATTCCCGATTAAGAAAAGCTACGGCTACCGCCTTGTTTTCTAAAACCGGGAGATTTCCACTGCTATCGGGGCTAGGGTAGTTGGTTTACCTTTCATGATTTACCATCAAAGCAACAAATGATGAAACCAAGAAAAATTGTTTGGGCAGTTTATACATTTTGAGTTTCCCGATGGTGTTTCCGCAAACTTAAATAGAAAAAAATAAGGTAAAAGATAAAAACCGAAAATACATTAAACACCAAAACACCCAAAAATCCACCGCCGTAAATAAAGAATATGGAAAACAGCATCAAAAAAGTATTGACAAGAACTGCTTTTACGAGCGCTTTTTCTCTGAATGCATTCAGATATTCAGCTTCTTTTTTTTCTTTCGAAAATACAATGAGCGCAAAACCAACCACAAAAAGCATCAGCGTAATTTCATCGATAATATTGGTTTTGGTGATGGTAAAAAACCGATTATCTAAATAAATAGAAATCACAGCAAATACAGAAGTAGTATAATTGAAATCAAATTTTAAGTAGAGTACACAAAAGACGATTCCAAGAAGCAGCAAAAGAATGCCAATGGTTTTGTAAAAGTGGGGTAAAAGGAAATGCTTCATTTGAATTTTAGAATTGATTTTTACATTCAATTGGGTAATGCTTTTTAAACATCACCCAATTGAAATATTGCTGTTAATTTTCAGCACTAGAGTAAACTGGGAAAGTGGCGTTGGTGCCGTCTTCAAAATTCACTTTTACACCGACCATTCCAAATCGGTGGTTGGCGATATAGGTAATTTTATTGATGCCGCTAAGTCTGGCAGCTTCACTTACGGTCGATTCGACTTGGATGGTTTTGATCATATAAAATCCATAAGGATAATCATCAACGCCTGTTTTACTAACCACCGTTCTGACTTTTCCGGATCCGGCAGCAAAAGTATCTCCAACAGCAGCGTCATATTTCACTAAAACACCAGCAAATGGACCAGTAACACATTTAATACCATCGGTAGTTTGTTGGATTTTTAAATCACTAATGGAAACATTATTGCCATCAATCACAACACCTGGGAAATTGGCGATCATGTTTTTTACTAACGGATTGGTAACCGTTGCTTGCGCACTATAGCTTGAAATTCCGTTTTCAAGGCTTTCTACAACCGCAGAGAAATTACTTACACCAGCAATTTCAGAAGAGCTTGAGGCTACCGTTACGCCAACCAAACCCATATCAGATTGGCTTCCAGTTAATACACCTGAATCATCATTATCAGAGGAACTGCTGCAAGACATATTTGCGACGCCCAGAGAAAAAAATACGAGCCATTTCAATACATTTTTCATGATTTTTAATTTAAATTACTACTATTAAAGTTACGAAATCGAGAAGTCGAAACCTATTAAAGTCGTCACTAAATCACATTGAAAATCAATATAATCGACTTCAAGAAGCACCACTAATTCTTTCTTTTTTTAGCTGTTTTCTGTTTGTGTTTTTACCACATTGAATCGTGATTGTTTTAGGAAGCTTTTTTTTAGGTTCTTTTAATTAAGGCCAGTTCATCATCGTTTCTGGAAGCCGCGTGAGGGATTGCAACGGTATCCTTTTGTGCCGGCGTTCGGCGCAAAAGATTTAGTGGAAAGCCCGACCTTTATGGTCACGCCCAAACCAATCGCGATTAACCAATTAAACATTTCTTCATTAAACAAAAAAATGTAAATTTGCTACACTAAAAAATCAAACACCATGAGTTCATTTGACGTAGTCATTATAGGTTCCGGACCAGGCGGATACGTATCAGCCATTCGTTGTGCCCAGTTGGGTTTCAAAACAGCCATTATCGAAAAATACAGCACACTTGGAGGTACTTGCCTCAACGTAGGGTGCATTCCATCCAAAGCTTTATTAGCTTCATCGCATCATTACGAAGAATTGCAGCATTTCGCCGATCACGGTATTGAAGTGTCTGGCCAAGTCAAAGTAAATCTTGAAAAAATGATTGCCCGCAAACAAGCCGTGGTAGATCAAACTTCAGGTGGCGTGAAATTCCTAATGGATAAAAATAAAATTACTGTTTTCGAAGGTTTGGGTTCTTTCGTAGATGCCACGCACGTAGCGGTTGCCAAAGCCGACGGCACTTCAGAAACCATTGAAGGAAAAAATATTATCATTGCGACTGGTTCCAAACCATCGAACTTACCGTTCATCAAACTCGATAAAGAAAGAATCATCACTTCCACCGAAGCGTTGAAATTGAAAGAAGTTCCGAAACACCTAATCATTATTGGTGGTGGCGTGATTGGAATCGAATTAGGACAAGTGTATCTTCGTTTGGGTGCGCAAGTTTCTGTAGTTGAATTTATGGATAGAATCATTCCGGGTATGGACAGTTCCTTATCGAAAGAACTAACCAAAGTATTGAAAAAACAAGGCATGAAATTCTACGTTTCTCATAAAGTAAAATCGGTAGAAAGAAAAGGAAAAGCCGTAACGGTACAAGCTGAAACACCAAAAGGAGAAACGATTTCCTTAGAAGGTGATTACGCATTGGTAGCCGTTGGACGTCGCCCATATACTGACGGATTAAATGCTGATAAAGCTGGAGTAAAGCTTACAGATAGAGGTATGGTTGAAGTGAATGATCATTTGCAAACCAACGTTTCAAATATTTACGCGATTGGTGATGTAGTTCGCGGCGCGATGTTGGCCCACAAAGCCGAAGAAGAAGGCGCTATGGTAGCAGAAATTCTAGCCGGACAAAAACCACATATCGATTATAATTTGATTCCAGGTGTGGTTTATACTTGGCCTGAAGTGGCTGCTGTTGGACAAACAGAAGAGCAATTGAAAGCTTCTGGTGTTGCATTCAAATCAGGCAGTTTCCCATTCAAAGCATTGGGTAGAGCGAGAGCGAGTGGTGATTTAGACGGTTTCGTAAAAATCCTAGCCGATGCCAAAACCGACGAAGTTTTAGGTATTCACATGATAGGCGCAAGAACAGCCGATTTGATTGCAGAAGCAGTTACCGCTATGGAATTTAAAGCCTCAGCCGAAGACATCTCAAGAATGAGCCACGCGCATCCAACATTTGCAGAAGCTATCAAAGAAGCAGCTTTGGCAGCTACTGATAACCGAGCATTGCATGTTTAGATTTTAAGACTTTAAGATCATTTGATATTAAAATAAAAAAGCTGTTCTTAATGGAACAGCTTTTTTTGTAAATTAAAATCTGCGATAATCTGAGTAATCCGCGAAATCCGTGTTCCATCTATGCTCTAAACAAAGGTTTGTAATTGTCCCAATGTCTGTAAATCATAAACAGGTTTCCAAGAAAAACAAACAATCCGATAGGTAGGCTTTCTGGCGCCAAAAAGATGTTGATCAACAAAATGTTTAAGGTCACCGGCAAAATAATGAGGTTGGCAAGTGTCACAAATTTGTTGGTTACATAGGCCAATCCGCAGAGCAATTCGATGCCTTTGGCTAACGGCATTAAATAAGTTGAAGCGATTAATCCGACTTGAAATGCTTTAAAATCACCTGTCGTGACGGGTTCTGGAACCAACTTCAAAAAGAAACTGATTGAAGCAAATAACAATAATAATCCGATTAAGGTTCTGATAATCAAGGTAGCAATTTTCATAAGTTTAGTTGATTAATGGTTGGTAATCAAAGTTAAACAATATTTGCTATCGATTTTCAAAAGCTTTCTTTTTTACTTTTTGGTATATCTTTTAAAGAGCAAGAAAATCAACACGCCCAATAAAATCAAGCTCCAGATTTGCACTATAAAAACCAATAGGCTTTCAAGAATGTACCAACCTGATTTTATGGAATCCATCAGTTGTAATCCTAGATTGGGTTGGTAGGCATGTGGGTCTTTTTCATTGGCAACCACTTCTTGTTTTATAGTTTCCCTTTGGTAAATATGGAGTGTGACGGTGCTGAAATTGACTTGATCTTGCAAGGTTAAATTTTCTATTTTTTTGGCGTCTTGCTCTGCATGCGTGGCATCCACTTTATCTTCAGAATCTACAATCTGATTCAATTTTTTGCCTTTGGTGTCGATGGCTGTTTTCAATCTTTTTTGATGTTCAACATTGCGATTTTGCGCCATTTCATTTGATAATAGTTGCAGTGCCACATCATCTGCTTTGATATTTCGGCTATCTAGAAATGCTATTTCCTTAGCTATGGTTTTGACAACCGTGTCGAATTGGGTATTAGGTATCCGCAGCGTAATATTATTTTCGACACTATATTTCGTCGTTTCAAGGGTGCTGTCTTGACTAATCTTAGTCGATAATTCCTGATGAATGGTGCTTTCTAGATTTGAAGCGGCTACAAATCCACCATATTTTCTAGTGGCATTCTCGATGGCGTCGGTTGATTTTGAGACATTTTTCACTTTAAATTTTATATCGGCAGTACGAATAAATTTTCGTTGTGAAGGTGGCATTGTGTTGGGTTTGTTTTTACCAATAACGTCAGTTGACATTTCCGTTTTTTCATTTGAAGCGGTTGCTTCTTCGGCGGTTGTTTCTGCTTGCTTACAAGATATAATCAACAATAAAACACTGAAAATAAGCAAACTAATTTTAGAAATTGTTTTCATAAAAATTGATTTTTAAGGATGAATAAAAAACTACTTGAATTGTAATTGGGTTGTTGCGCTAAAACCGAATAAGTAATTTTTTATCAATAAGCTTTCAATTTTATGAGGAAGATTTTTCTGTTTGCTAATAAAAAACGTGCCACAAATTTTATCCAGTTTTTATTGTAATTTTGAGACTTCTAAAACCTATTTTTTGAGAACAAATCTTCACAAGCAAATTGCCAATCCGACTAACTTTAAACAGCAACTTTTAGTATGGTCACAACAATTTCGGGAAGTTGTTTTTTTGGATAGTAATGCGCATCAAGATTCTTATTCACAATATGATTGCATTTTGGCTGTTGATGCTTTCACTTCATTAAAAACAGATCAATTCAACGCTTTTGAAAGTTTAAAGCAATACCAACAAACCACAAAAGATTGGCTTTTTGGATATTTATCCTACGATTTGAAAAACGATGTAGAGGTTTTGTATTCAGCAAATCAAGACGGATTGCAATTCCCAGATTTGTATTTCTTCCAACCCAAAAAAATATTTTTAATAAAAGGAAATAACTTAGAAATTCGCTATCTAAATCTGTGCGATGATGAACTAGAAGCAGACTTCTCAGACATCCAACGCACACCCTACAACCTACAACTTACAATCGTCAACCTACAACCGTCAACAGTCAACATCCAACAACGAGTTTCCAAAGAAATATACGTTGAAAAAGTAGGCAAGATGCTTGAGCATATTCACCATGGCGATATTTACGAAGCCAATTTCTGTATGGAATTCTTTGCTGAAAATGCAACGATTCATCCATTAGAAAAATTCGTAAAACTTAACGCCATATCACAAGCCCCATTCTCGGTTTTTTTCAAGAATCACCAACATTATTTGCTTTCCGCTTCACCAGAACGCTACCTGAAAAAAGATGGCGAGCGGATTATTTCGCAACCTATTAAAGGCACTGCCAAACGATTTGCGGATCCAGAGCAAGATGAAATTTCCAAAGAAAATCTCGCCAATGATCCTAAAGAACGCTCAGAAAACATCATGATTACTGATTTAGTCCGCAACGATTTGTCGAGAACAGCTCAAAAAGGTTCTGTTAAAGTTGCCGAATTGTGTGGCATTTATTCATTTTTGCAAGTGCATCAGATGATTTCTACAATCACTTCAAACCTCAAAGAGCCATATGCCGCCATAGATGTTTTGAAAACTACTTTTCCTATGGGAAGCATGACCGGTGCGCCAAAGATTTCAGCCATGCAAATCATCGAAAATTTAGAAGCCACCAAACGCGGATTGTATAGCGGTGCCGTGGGTTATTTCACTCCTGAAAATGATTTTGATTTTAATGTTGTGATTCGCAGTATTCTATACAATCAAGATAAAAAATACGTTTCGTTTTCGGTAGGTAGCGCCATCACATCGCAATCGATTCCTGAAATGGAATATGAAGAATGTTTGTTGAAAGCTAAGGCCATGTTGGAAGTGTTAGAGGGATGAGGGATAAGGCCAAAGGGATTAGCCATAAGGCAAAAGGGATTAGGCAAAAGAGATAAAATAGACTAAATATTTGATATTATGAATAGTTATAGAGATTTAATTGTTTGGCAGAAGGCTATGGTTTTGGTTACTTTGGTTTATAAACTCAGTAAAAAATTTCCTGAGGATGAAAAGTTTGGATTGACTTCACAAATTAAGAGATCTTCTGTTTCAATTCCGTCAAATATTGCTGAAGGTTACGGTAGAAAATATTCTAAAGATTATTCTAGATTTCTTCAGATGGCTCGTGGCTCATTGTATGAGTGTCAAACACAATTTGAAATAGCTTTGAATTTAGATTTTGTAAAATCAGAAGATTTAAAAGCAATTAATCAAATTTCTTTGGAAGTGGAAAAAATGCTAAATTCGCTCATTAACAAAATATCCGATTGATTTTATCTTATGCCTTTTAACTTTTGCCTTTCACTTAACCAAAAAAATGTTTAAAAAATTTCAAAGTCTACTTTCTGAAAATTTTCTTTTTTTAAAGGACAAAAAGTTGTTGCTTGCTACAAGTGGTGGTATCGACAGTATGGTAATGGTAGATTTGTTTCACAAGCTTCACTATAAAATCGCCATCGCACATTGCAATTTTCAACTGCGAAATGCCGAAAGTTTTGAAGATGAAAAGTTCGTTGTAGACTACGCTCACAAGCACAATATTCCCATTTACACCACAAAATTCGATACTCAAGCTTTCGCCAACGATTATAAATTGTCAATCCAATTGGCGGCTCGTGAACTCAGATATCATTGGTTTGATGAATTGCTCGAGGATGAAAACTACGATTACATTTTAACAGCCCATCATACCGATGATAACCTAGAAACGTTTTTAATTAACCTAAGCAGAGGCACTGGTCTAGAAGGATTAACCGGAATTCCGGAGCAAAATGACCAAGTCATTCGACCATTATTACATTTCAGTAGAATTGAAATCGAAGCCTACGCTCAAGATAATAAAATCGAATGGCGTGAAGACAGCAGCAACGCTTCCGATAAATATTTGCGCAATAAAATCCGCCACGATTTGGTGCCTTTATTCAAAGCATTGAATCCGAATTTTTTGAGTTCCTTTCAAAAAACACAATCTTATTTGCAGGAATCGAAAGTCATGGCCGATGATGCCGCAATCATGGTTTATCAGCAAGTGGCAAGTGAACATGAAGAAGAAATTCACTTCGATTTAAAAAAGCTAAAACAGTTGGCCAATTATACGTCTTATTTATACCAATGGCTCAGAGTTTTTGGGTTTACCGCTTGGGATGATATTTATGCTTTGACTGATGGACAATCAGGGAAACAGGTTTTTTCACCCGAATACCGTTTGTTGAAAAACCGCCATTTTTTGATCGTCGCACCTATTGTAGATGAAGAGGAAACTACGGAATTCACCATCGAAAAAAACCAGAATGAAGTTAATTTTCCCTTAAAACTATCATTTTGTAAAGTAGCCGACATCGGTAACATTTCTAATTCGGTTATCTTTGTCGACGAAGAAAAATTGCAGTTTCCGTTAACACTAAGGAAATGGCGAACTGGCGATTTTTTTCAGCCTATCGGAATGCAAGGCCAATCAAAAAAGCTCAGCAAATTTTTCAAAGACGAGAAATTGTCTTTAATCGAAAAGGAAAACACCTGGCTTTTATGTACCGATGATAAAATCGTTTGGGTAGTAGGGTTTCGCCAAGATGAACGGTTTAAAGCAGCACACAACACTAAGAAGATATTAAAAATTGCAGTCACACTATGAAAAACATCATTTGTATTCTTTTTGCTTTTTTAGCAATTTCCGCGAAAGCTCAAATTTTAGATCCAGTAAAATGGACCAGTAAAACCGAGAAAAAATCAGAAACCAATTACGTTTTAGTATTTGATGCAACGATTGAAAAAGAATGGCATGTGTATTCTCAATATACCGATGAAAATGGTTCATTGCCGTTGACTTTAACGTTCAAAAATCAAAATGGCAATTTTAGCTTGGTTGGAAAAACCAAAGAAAGAAATACGAAAACCGCTTTCAATGATGTGTTTGCCGTGAATGAAACTTTCTGGGAAAATAAAATTCACTTCGAACAAGAAATCAAAATTACCAACCCAAAATTAAAAATCGTTGAAGCGGTTGTTGATTACCAAGCTTGTAAGAGTTCTTGTGTGAATTTAGTCGAGAAATTCAAGTTCAGGATTCCAGAAATAGAGGCAACTGCCGAAGTAGTTCCAACCGAAGTAAATACTGCAACTGTTGATACCACTGCAATAGTAGCCGAAGTAAAAGCACCAATAACAACCAAAGCAACTTCTGAAATTAAAAAACCTGAAAAATCCAAACGCGGTTTGTGGACGATTTTCTTCTTGGCCTTTTTAGGTGGTTTTGCAGCTTTGCTAACGCCTTGTGTTTTTCCGATGATTCCGATGACCGTTAGTTTTTTTACCAAACAAAGTAAAACACCAGCGCAAGGAAAAAGAAATGCATTGATTTACGGTGTTTCAATCATCGCAATTTATGTGGTTTTGGGATTGGTAGTAACCGGAATATTCGGAGCTGATGCGTTGAATGCACTCTCAACCAACGTTTGGTTTAATATTATTTTCTTTCTCTTGTTGATTGTATTCGCAGCTTCATTTTTAGGCGCTTTTGAAATTATGCTACCCAATTCCTGGGCAAATAAAGTCGATCGACAAGCTGATAGAGGCGGTATTATCGGAATATTGTTTATGGCATTAGCCTTGGCCATCGTTTCTTTTTCATGCACCGGACCTATCGTGGGAACATTATTAGTAGAATCTGCTTCCAAAGGCGGAATCGCTCCAATTGTTGGGATGTTAGGTTTTTCTTCAGCATTGGCCTTACCGTTTATGTTGTTCGCGATGTTTCCGGGTTGGTTGCAATCGTTACCCAAATCTGGTGGCTGGCTCAATACCGTAAAAGTGTTTTTAGGATTTTTAGAATTGGCTTTGGCATTTAAATTCTTATCCAATGCCGATTTGGTTTTGCAATTGCATTTCCTAGAACGCGAAGTATTTCTAGCGATTTGGATTGCCATTTTCGGAACATTAGCACTGTATCTATTTGGGAAAATTTCAACACCACATGATAGCCCGATTTCGCATATTTCCGTTGGAAGATTGCTGATGGGATTGTTGGTTTTATCTTTTACCGTATACATGATTCCTGGACTTTGGGGCGCGCCATTAAAACTAATTAACGCTTTTCCGCCACCAATGGAGTATAGTGAAAGTCCATTTGGCGTGGGCAATTCAAATAGTAATGTAGCAGCAACAACAGCTTTGCCTGACGGCGCTAAAATTGGTCCGCACGGTATCGTAGTTTTCGATGATTACGACAAAGGTTTCGCTTATGCTAAAGCTGTCAACAAACCAATCATGTTAGATTTTACTGGTTTCGCTTGTGTGAATTGTCGCAAAATGGAAAACAATGTTTGGTCGGAAGCACCAATTTTATCGATACTAAAAAATGAAGTGGTTTTAATTTCACTTTATGTAGACGACAAAAGAGATTTGCCTAAAAGCGAACAATTTGTTTCTAAAACTACGGGTTCTGAAATTGAAACAGTAGGCGATAAGTGGACCGACTTTATGATCACACGCTACAAAACCAACACACAGCCTTTGTATGTATTGACCGATTTGGAAGGCAACAGTCTTAATACCGAAACACCAACAATTAGTTATGTAAGTGTAGCTGAATATGAAACTTGGCTTAAAACAGGGATAGCCAATTTCAAGAAATAAACTATTGCTACAGCAGTAGCATTGTATTTTAGCCACGATTACACGAATGGAAATCAATTAATTTGATAAATTCGTGTAATCGTGGCTAAATTTTTTATTTAAAAAGTAGGGTGCTGTTAATATGAGTTGTCTTAGCTATGAACTTAAAAATCCAATTACTATGAAAACCATTAAAATTTTATTGCTTTTAGTAGCATTTTCTACGGCTACTTTTTATTCGTGTTCCGATGAGAATGCCATCAAAAACGAATCTAGTGCACAAAAGAGTACTGCGTTGAGAACCGTTTTAAATAAATTAAAATTAGAAAACACGGTCGGTCCAAACAGAAGTGCCGTAGTGAGCGCGAATCCTGCTACTCCGATGCTATGTTTCGAATTTGTATTTCCAATCACATTTTCTTACAACAACGGTACGGTAATATCAGCAGCAAGTTTAGATGGTTTATTGGATATTTTAAATAACGAGTCACCAAATCTATATCTTTCAGGTGTGGTTTTTCCGTTTCAAGTACAAACGGGTGGTGCAGTGCAAACCATTGCTGATGAAGCCGATTTGATCGCACTGATTATACAATGCGGACTACCAACCTTCAATGATGATTTGGAACATAGCTACTGTTTTGATATTGTTTTCCCAATTCAAGCGGGTTCAGCAGGGCAAGTGGTTACAATCAATTCGCAATTAGAATTGAACGCCTACCTTAACAATCCAAGCAATGTAACGGAAGCCAATATTATTTTCCCGATTACAATCATTACTGGTAATGAAACGACAGTACTAAACAACGTTTATGATTTTTATGCAGCGGTAAACGATTGTAACGCCGGTCAATGCATTTGTACGCAGGAATACGCACCAGTTTGTGTTCAAACGCCAAACGGTGTAATAGAATTTTCTAATATGTGTTATGCGCTTTGTGAATACACACAAAATGATATTGTATCTTGTGCAGAATGTTCGATATCTAATATACAAGTTACAACTGGAACCTGCAATCCGAATGGTACTTATGAGTTGACACTCGATTTCGATTCGACGAACAGTCCAGGAACAGAATTCAGCGTATATGCCAGCGGTAGTATATTTGTCGGTACATATACAATCGCATCTTTGCCAGTAACAATCAGCAATTTCCCTGTGTCACTTACAGCAATTCCAAACGATACCATGGTCATCAGAATTACGGAAGCATGCTTTGCCAATGCGAGCTGGTTGAAACCGAATTGTAATGACACTTGCGTGTGCCCTACTGTAGTTTTACCGGTATGCGTTCAGACTCCTACGGGTGTAATACAATTCCAAAATGAATGTATAGCGATGTGCGAAGGATTTACCCAGAGTGACTTTGTGACTTGCCCGATACGACCATTCGCACAAGTATTAGAAAATTGTTTCGACATCATCTATCCAGTAACTGTTCAGTGGAATGGTGCTTTAGTTATTGTGAATAGCGACAGCGAGTTATTGCAACATTGGAACCCGACAGTTAGTCCCGTAATGCCAGTGATGAATTATCCTATTACTGCAATTTTCGAAAATGAGGTTCTTACTTTTGCGAATCAAGCCGCATTCGAAAGTCAGATTAATATTTCTTGTCCATAAGGAGTTTTGTTTATATGATATAATTGAAAAAGAAGGGTTAATTTTTTTGTTACCACATATGCTCTCAGTAGGATATGTGGTAATGAATTTTATAAAAATATGAGTCAAACCGATACAAAATCGAATTCTTGTTTGTGTTCAGAAGCGGTATTCAAATCGGTTTTTGAAACGCATTTTAAAGTGTTGCGGAATTTCTTGATTTTTAAGTTCAAAGATGTCGAAAGAGCAGAAGATACCGCACAAAATGCTTTTGTAATTCTATGGGAAAACTGTGGGATTTTGAAACCCGAACAAGCCAAAAGCTTTTTGTTTACCACCGCTATTCGAATTTCACTTAACAATATCAAGCATGATAAAGTGGTTCTGAATTTCGAATTGCAATCAAAACCCAAAGCCACACACGACGAATCGCCCGAGTTTTTATTGCTCGAAAGCGAATTAAAAAAGCAGTTGGAAAAAGCCATCAATGATTTACCAGAAAAACAACGCACCGTTTTTTTGATGAACCGATTCGAGAACCATTCCTACACCGAAATTGCTTCGTTATTAGATTTATCAGTAAAAGCGGTAGAAAAAAGAATGCACTTAGCCTTGGTGTCGTTGCGAAAAGTGATTAAAAATGTATAACATTTCAGAAAAGAAAAAATGAAGACTAAAGCAGAAAATAATGCCAATGAAACTTTCCTATCCGATTGGATTGCAGGTAAAATTACCGACGACCAATTGAAGTCACTGGTTTCTGAATCCGATTTTAAAGCTTATCAAAAACTTAAGTTTTCATTGAAAGCTGTCCAAGTTGATGAGCCTAATATGTCGCGCAATTTCATGGCTATTCAAGAAAAAATCGCAAACAAAAAGAGCCGTAAAAAAGCGAAAGTTTTATCACTTTATACTTATGCAGCCATTGCCGCTTCTATGGTTTTGTTTTTCGGATTGTATCATTTGTTATCCTTTTCAAATACGTTTCAAACCGATTATGGTAAAACAGCTTCATTGATTTTGAGCGATGGTTCTGCGGTGACTTTAAACGCCAAATCCAAAATCGATTATCCGACGCTTTTTCAATTTCGTAGAAGTTTGAAATTGGAAGGCGAAGCGTATTTTAAAGTGGCAAAAGGAAGCACTTTTACAGTAGCCACTTCAGAAGGAAAGGTTCAGGTTTTGGGGACGCAATTCAATGTCAATGTGCAGCAAAATTTCTTTGAAGTACATTGTTTTGAAGGCAAGGTAAAAGTCACAACTGCTACAACAACTCATATTTTAATGCACGGTCAAACGGTACAAATTTTCAATCAAAATGCTGAAACTTCTGAAGATTTAACATTTGAAAAACCAACCTGGATCGCTGGTGAATCATCCTTTCACAACACGCCATTACAAACAGTCATTACCCAGTTTCAAAATCAGTATCAGTGTAAAGTTGCGTTTCCAAATACCTTGTCTAAAGTTCGTTTTACCGGAAGTTTTACCCATCAAAATAGCGATACGGCTTTGCAATCGATTTGTTTGCCGATGCAACTTCATTATGTTAAAACTGATTCAGGAACAATTCGAATTTCAGAATGAAATTTACAACGACATTTTTGATTTTCTTTTTATTTATAACGGTTTGCTGGGCTCAAAAAGCACAACAACATGATTTTGCTTTCCAAAATGCGAAATTGAGTCAAGTGTTGACAATTATTGAAAACCAATTTGATGTCAAGTACTCGTACGTCGATAGTATTGTATCGCCAAAGACGATTTCATTACCTCCAAAAAAATATACTTTAAGTGCAGTCAATGCAGAAATTGAAAACCAAACCGCACTAGAAATCATCCAAATCAACGCACGCTATTTTTCGATTGCTCAAAACCCAGACAAACCCATACGTGAAGAGCAATTACCTGAAATTTTGGTAGAAGGTTTTTTATCTAAAGGAATCAACAAAAGTTTTCAGAAAGTCATTTTGCTACCTCAAAAAATTGAAGCGCTTCCGGGTGTGACCGATGCCGATGTGTTGCTTTCTTTACAGCAGTTGCCTGGTGTTAAAAGTCCGAACGAAACCGCTACCGGGTTGTATATTCGCGGTGGTGCTTCCGATCAGAATTTGATTCTTTGGGACGGCATACGCATGTATCATCCCGGACATTTATTCGGCATGATTTCAGGATTTAATCCGAATGTTTCCCAAACGGTACATTATCAAAATAAAGGCACACACGCTAAATTTGGCGAACGTATTTCGAGTGTGATCGATATTCAATCGACCAATAAAATTGAGGAAGATTTAAAAGTTGATGCCGGAATAAATGCCTTGAATGCCGATGTATACATCAAAGCGCCTTTGGTTAAAAAGAAATTAGGTTTACAACTTTCAGGCAGAAAATCTTTTACAGAATGGCTTCAGACGGCTACGTTTAATTCGCTGGCAGAGAAAGTTTTCCAGAATACGAATTTCGAAAATTTTGATGATAGCAATAAGTTTCAATTCGAAGATTTTTCGGCTAAACTCAATTACAAACCCACCGAAAATACAGATATTTCTTTCACAAGTATTTGGATTGACAACAATTTAAACTTCACGACAGAAACTCAAAATGATGGTATCAACAATCAAAAGATGATGATTTCTAACCAAGGCTATAGTTTGCGTTGGCATCAAAAGTTGGGTTCGAAATGGCAACAAAAAACACTTGTTTATTATTCGGCTTATACTTTCGATTATAAAAAAAATAAGAACAAAACGGCCAACACTTTTGAGCTTTTTCAGAAATTGAATCGGGTAACAGATTCGGGTGTTGAATACAGTTTAGACTATACCATGAATGACAAATTTAATCTCGAATTTGGGTACCAACTTTCCGGAAATGATGTGTCGCATTCGTTTACAAGTGAAAGTCAGGATTTGAGTATCATTCTAGATCAAAAGCAATTGTTTAGCATCACGCATGTGGGTTATTCGTTTTTAAAATACAAATGGGAAACATGGAATTTTCAAGCCGGAGCACGGTATAATTACTTCAGTTCCTTGCAATCGAATAGTTTTGAGCCACGACTTTTCATTCAAAAGAACATTACAGATGCGTTGGTTTTACAAGCTTCTTATGAAAAGAAAACACAAGTCTTGAGTCAAGTTCGCGAAAGTGTTGTGAATGATTTGAGTTTAGAAAATTACCTATGGATTTTATCAGACAACGAAGCAAACCCAATACAAAAAGCCAATCAATATACTTTAGGCTTGATTTACAAAACCAAATCGTGGGTTTTTGATGTCGACGCCTATTATAAAATGACAAAGGGAATTACGTCATTAACTTTCGGATTTCTGAACCAATTCGACTCAGATGTGCATCAAGGAAAAGGCTTTACCAAAGGTTTGGATTTATTGATTCAGAAAAATGCATCCACGTGGCGCACTTGGATTACGTATACGTTTCAGGATTCTCAAAACCAATTTGACAATTTGAATCAGAATGAATATTTCTCCACCAATGCTGATATTCGGCATGCTTTCAACATTTCGTTTTACAAAAAATGGAAGCAATATTCCTTGTCCACCGGTTGGTTTTGGCACACCGGAAAACCGTATAGCCAACTCGATGAAACGAATCAAGTAAAATCATTTAATACCGAACGTTTGCCCGTATACCACCGTTTGGATGTATCCGGAATTTACCATTTTCACGAGCAAAAATCTTGGTCAGGAAAAGTAGGTTTTTCGATTTATAACGCTTACAACCAACGCTCGTTGATTAGCAAAGAATATGAAAGACAATACACCACGATTGGCAGTGTGATTCGTGCGACTTATAAAGTGCAGGATTATCATTCGCTTGGGATTACGCCGAATGTATCTGTGCGGATAAGTTTTTAAACACGGATTTCACAGATTTTCACGGATTAATTTTTATAAATCTGTGGAATCCGTGTTTGATTTTTACTTCAAAATATGCGTACTTAGAATCTTGTAGACTTCATTGATATTGTTACCGCCTTTTCCGAATTGTTTTACAATTGGTGCTGTTTCATCTTTAATCCAGATTTTTAATTCGGCATCTAAATCTAAAATTCCAGCGCTTTCTTTAGAGAATTTAATCACATTCGAATACGGAATAGAAAGATAATCTACTTTGCTTCCGACCAATTGTTTCTCTACTAAAATCAGCCTTTTGTTGGTGAAGATAAACATGTCTTTAATCATCTTGAACGCTTTTTCGATGTTTTCACCATCAATCAAAATAGGTTCAAATTCTTTGGCAACTTGTGTTAAATCGACTTCTGAGGCATTGCCTAAAATGGCATTGAAAATTCCCATAACTATATAATGTTTTATTTTATTTCGGCTCAAAAATACTTCAAATTGATGTTGAAGCGAAGAAAATTTTACTAATTTTAACCTTATATAAAGTATACGCCATGTTAGTTAAAGTATTTGGAAGCGCCGTTTTTGGGGTCGAAGCCACGACCATTACCATTGAAGTAAATATTGATAAAGGCATCGGATACCATCTGGTAGGTTTGCCCGACAACGCCATCAAAGAAAGCAGTTATCGCATTGCTGCCGCACTCAAAAATAACGGGTATAGTTTGCCCGGAAAAAAAATCACCATCAACATGGCGCCAGCCGATTTAAGGAAAGAAGGGTCTGCTTACGACCTGACTTTAGCCATTGGCATACTGGTCGCTTCGGGTCAGATTCAAGCCGAAGAAAGCGCACAGTATGTTATTATGGGCGAATTGTCGCTCGACGGCAGTTTGCAACCTATAAAAGGTGCGTTACCCATTGCCATTAAAGCTAAGGAAGAAGGTTTTAAAGGATTTTTTCTTCCCAAACAAAACGTCAAAGAAGCCGCTGTCGTTTCTGGTTTGGATGTGTATGGCGTTGAAAATGTGCAAGAAGTCATTGATTTTTTTGAAGGCAACGGCACTATTGCACCAACCATTATCAATACACAAGAAGAATTTAGTCATTGTTTGGATTTCCCAGAACATGATTTTAGTGATGTGAAAGGTCAAGAAGGCATCAAACGCTGTATGGAAATCGCAGCAGCTGGCGGACACAATATTATTCTAATCGGACCGCCAGGCGCAGGAAAGACCATGCTTGCGAAACGATTGCCCAGCATTTTACCACCAATGACCATGCGCGAATCGTTGGAAACTACAAAAATTCACAGTGTTGCCGGAAAACTAAAAGAAGTTGGGTTGATGAATCAACGGCCATTTCGGAGTCCACATCACACGATTTCAAATGTGGCATTGGTTGGCGGTGGCAGTTATCCACAACCCGGAGAAATCTCGATGGCGCACAATGGCGTTTTGTTTTTAGATGAATTGCCCGAATTCAAACGCGAAGTGCTAGAAGTCATGCGACAACCTTTGGAAGATCGCGAAGTGACTATTTCTAGAGCAAAATTTACAGTAACTTATCCATCGTCTTTTATGTTGGTGGCGAGTATGAATCCGAGTCCAAGTGGTTTTTTTAATGATCCTAATGCACCAGTAACTTCTTCGCCCAACGAAATGCAACGGTATTTGAGTAAGATTTCCGGACCGTTATTAGACCGCATTGACATTCATATTGAAGTGATGCCGGTGCCTTTCGAAAAATTATCTGACAATCGAAAATCTGAAAGTAGCCAAGCCATTCGAGAACGCGTTACTAAAGCTCGTGAGATTCAATCTTGTCGCTTTGAGAACATCAACAGTGTCAATTATAATGCGCAAATGAGTACCAAATTGATTCGCGAGTTTTGTGCTTTAGATGATACTTCTTTGCAATTATTAAAAACGGCTATGGAGCGTTTGAATTTATCTGCTCGAGCGTATGATCGCATTTTAAAAGTATCTCGAACCATTGCAGATTTGGAAGGTGCTGAAAGTGTCGGTGCGTCGCATATTGCTGAAGCGATTCAATATCGAAGTTTGGATCGGGAAGGTTGGTTGGGTTAGCTGTTAATTGACGGAAAAGTTAGTTTTTTTAACTGAATTATACTACTCAATTTCTGAATTGTATAACACGATTGGCTGAAATCTGTCGAATTTTATAAAACTTTATTGCCAATTTTAATAAAGTACCATTTATACTGCTGAATCTGGGCGTGATATACCTACATAGCGCCCCAGCAGTTAAAATATACAACACTATAGTTTAGGATTTTTCTTCCGCCAAATCCAATTTAAGAGACTTTATTGGTTAGATTATAGTGTTGTTTTTTAATTGGATTTTGTATTTTTGGAAATCTAATTTTTCACTATGAAAATCATCATTTCTCCAGCCAAATCGCTCGATTTCGAAACAGCTTTACCAACTCAAAAATATACTTTGCCAAAGTTCCTGAAAGACAGTCGCGTCATTCATAAAGTCATCAAAAAGAAAAAACCAAAAGAGTTGATGGAACTCATGTCGATTTCAGACAAGCTAGCCGATTTGAATTGGCAACGCAACAAGGTTTGGAAAACACCTTTTACACCTGAGAATGCGCGTCCGGCTTTGTATGCTTTTGCAGGTGATGTGTATGTTGGATTGGACGGTTATTCCATTCCAGAAGAAAAACTAGAGGTCTTGCAAGACAAACTTCGAATACTTTCAGGATTGTATGGTTTGTTGAAACCACTCGATTTGATGCAGGCGTATCGACTCGAAATGGGCACCCATTTACCGATTGAAGATCATAAAAACCTTTATGAATTTTGGAAACAAAAACTCACAGCGGCATTAAACAAAGAACTTAAAAAAGGCGAATTGTTTGTCAACTTGGCGAGTAATGAATACGCTTCGGCTATCGATTTTAAAGCGCTTAAAGTTCCGGTTATTACCGCAGATTTCTTAGATGCTAAAGATGGAAAACTTAAAATGATTAGCTTTTTTGCCAAGAAGGCGAGGGGTTTGATGGTACGTTACATACTCGATACCAATGCCGAAACCATCGAAGATTTGCAAGGATTTGATTATGAAGGGTATCGCTTTGATAGCAATTTATCGAAAGGCAACACTTTGGTTTTTACAAGATAAACGGAACTGTTAATTAAATTGCTGCTTTGTAGTATTTTAGTACATTTACATCCATTAAATAATAAAATTATGATTAGAAAGAGTTTAATATTCGTTGGAATATTGTGTTCGCTGAGTATGACTGCTCAAGATGAATTGATTAAAAAAGTGATTGGAAATGCTTCGGTGAATTCGAAATTTGAGTTTAAAGAAGTAATCAATTTAGAAACAACTTCTGTAAAAACACAAGGCTCTGCAGGAACTTGTTGGAGTTATTCCGGAAATTCTTTTTTAGAATCTGAAATGATCAAAAATGGAAAAACGCCGGTCGATTTGGCGGAAATCTTCGCAGCACGTCACGTATATTTGGGGAAAGCCAGAAATTACATTCTTTTTAATGGGAACTTAGGATTGGGCGACGGAGCCGAAACGCACGATGTCATGAACATGATGCGCAAATACGGAGCGATGCCTCAACAAGCATATACGATGGAAGATTATGGTAAAGGGGTGATAAAATCTGATGAATTTCAAGCGAAATTTAAAGAAATTCTAGAAGCATACATCAAAAATGAAGACCCGAAAAAAGGCGCTTCTTGGGTAACCGACATCAACAATTATATGGATGAAAAGTTAGGTAAACTGCCTGAAACATTCACTTATGCTGGAAAAACATATACGCCACAAACCTTTGCTAAAGAAGTTGTCGGTATCAATCCTGATGATTATGTAGAGTTTTCATCTTACAAAGACAATCCATATTATCAAAAAATGGTGTTGCCCGTGCCAGACAATTGGAGTTTTGATCAAGTATACAACGTTCCGATGAAAGAATTGACAGACATTATCGACTATGCCTTAACCAAAGGATATACGGTGGCTTGGTCATCAGATGTTTCGGAACCTTATTTCAGTTGGAGAAATGGTGTGGCTGAAGTTCCAGATTTAGACCTTTACAACATCACACCCGAACAAAAGAAAACCTTGTTTGATGGTCCGATAAAAGAAAAAGAAGTAACCGAAGATCTGCGTTTGGAAGGTTTGTATACCTTAACCACAACCGACGATCACGCGATGCATATCGTAGGTTTGGCCAAAGATCAAAACGGTAAAGAATATTATAAAGTGAAAAATTCTTGGGGAGAAACCAACGATTATAAAGGCTATTTGTATGTGACAAAAGCTTTTGTTCAATTGAAATCGACAGGGATTTTGTTGAATAAAGCAGGAATCCCGAAAACAACGAAAAGTAAGATTAGAGTATAAATGAAAAATCCCGATGTTGTGTCGGGATTTTTTTTTATTTTTTCGCAAAGTCGCAGAGACGCAAAAAGTAATTATATATTATACATTTAAATTTTGTGCCTTCGTGCCTTTGTGGCTATTCTTTATTCAAATTCCTCATAAAGTCGCAAAGTTTCTCTAGTATGTTTCTTCTGATTTAAAGACAAAGCGCGCATCGATTCAATGCCATTTTTTGCACAGTGGTTGATGTGCCGCAAACCGAATGACAACTGCTCTAATTTCTCTACTTCCGTTGGTGATAGTTTGCTTTTGATTTCCGAAACAAATGCTAAAAATTCAGGAAATACTTGATCGTAATCTTCAAATTCTGATTTCAAATCTTCGAAAGAATCTTTAATTTCTCGGCCGAAATCATTCGAGTAATACTCGCTTTGCATTTTAAATTCCTGCACCATTTTCTTGGTGTTGTTTCTAAAAATTCCCATAATCTGTATCGTTTAAAATAATATAACTAGCTTGTTTTCAGTTAAATGTAGTTATATGTTTTTAAAGATAAAAGCAGTTGTTGATAAAATCGTTGACTTTCAAATAAAATCGGATTAATGCATTGCATCGGCCGGATTAACCTTTGTTTTTCCTCTTTTGATGAATAGAATTACCGGTATGCAACACAAAAACATAATCCCTAAATAAAGAAAAATATCCATATACGATAAAACTGTTGCTTGTTTCATCACCGTATAATCTAAAGCTTGATAGGCTTTTCCTAAGGCTTCGTTGGCTGTAAATCCTTTCGACATAAATCCTTGTTGCAGCTGTTGCACGCGTTGTTGCACTTCCAATTTGGAGGTGTCGAGATGTGAAACCAAATTCACACGGTGCTGTTGCGTAAAACGCGTAATGCCTGTGGTGATGATGGCAATTCCAAACGAACCACCCAACTGTCTGATCATTCCAGTAAATGCCGCACCTTCACCAATGCTTTTCCCTTTGAGGGTCGACAAGGATAAAGTTGTAATCGGCACAAACAATAATCCCAATCCAATGCCGCGCAATATCAAAGCCCAATACATATTGTCAACACTAGTATCTGGCGTCATAACGGTGTACATCCAAAAAGTAAAGAAAAAGAACACCAGAAAACCCACGCCAACCATATAACCTTGCGGTACACCTTTCTGAATCAGATTACCCACAATCGGCATCATAAAAGCTGTCGTAATAGATCCAGGAATCAATAGCAATCCTGCGTCTGTAGCCGACCAACCGAGAATTTGCTGGGTATAAATCGGAATGACTAAGGTAGATCCATACAATCCGAAACCAAGGATAAAACACATCACAATGCCAATCCGCAAGTTCCCGTCTTTGAGTACACTGAGATTGACAATCGGATGCTCATAAGTCAATTCACGCCATATAAATAACAATAATCCAACTACCGAAACAACACTCAAAATCACAATCAAATGATCGTTAAACCAATCGTCTTGTTGCCCGTGTTCGAGCACAAATTGCAATGAACCAATAAACGATGCTAGGAAAACAATGCCCCACCAATCGACTTGGTTCGCTTTGAGTTTGACGCCATACTTTGGACTCTTAACATAAGTCAAAGTCAGAAAAGTAGCGGCAATTCCGAGTGGAATATTAATGTAAAAAATATAAGGCCACGAAAAATGATCCACCAAATAACCACCCAAAGGCGGACCTAGCGTTGGACCCACAATCACACCCATACCGTAAATCGCTTGCGCCATACCGCGTTTGGCAATCGGATAACTTTCGGTGATAATCGTTTGTGCAGTAACCAACAAAGCGCCACCACCCAAACCTTGAATGAAACGAAAAGCCACCAATTCCCAAATGTTATCCGCATTTCCACACAAGAAAGAAGCTATGGTGAAAATCACAATCGATACCGCAAAATAATTGCGCCTCCCAAATTGTTGCGACAACCAACTTGTCATCGGTATCACAATAACATTGGCAATCGCATAAGCCGTAATCACCCAAGCCACATCGGTTAAAGTGGCTCCCAGACTGCCGCGCATATTCGTCAATGCCACGTTTACAATGGTGGTATCTACAATTTCCAGCAACGCACAAAGCACCGCCGTAATGGTAATGATGACGCGTCTGAAACCGTATTCTACTAAATCATCTTCTCCGACTGTAGCCATTTATTAATTGATAATTGATAATTGATAATTGATAATTTTTCCGACTATAGATAATCTTAAATATTAGAAGCTTAATCCTGCTGTACGCTCCTATCTTTTGCGCCGAACGCCGGCACAAAAGGATAACCGCTGCCATCAGGGCTAGGGTCGCGTCGTTTATTTCAAGTGCACGTCAACATCGACATTCATTCCCGGACGCAATAATTTGATTTTTTCTACATCATTATCAGCGTTCAAACTGATTTTTACAGGCAAACGTTGGATGGTTTTTACAAAATTCCCCGTAGCATTATCTGGCGGAAGTAAAGAAAAGCGTGAACCAGTAGCAGGCGAAAAGGAGGTAATTGTTCCTTCAAATTTCGAGTCTGGATAAGCATCAACTTTTATCGAAACCTTTTGACCAATAACCATTTTGTTGAGTTGCGTTTCTTTAAAATTCGCAATCACCCATGCTTCTGCATTGTTGATGATATAAAACAATGATTGTCCAGATTGCAACAGTTGTCCGGGTTGAATGCTGATTTTAGACACTTGTCCGTCGATAGCAGCTGTAACTGCAGTGTAAGCCAAATTCAGTTTGGCAGCATCCAATTGGGCTTGTGCTCGTTTGATATTGGCAGCAGCTACTTCTGTTTGCTTGTCTGAAACAGCCGATTTGGCTTGAATTACCGATTTTTGAAACGTACTGGCTTTTTGTTGTTGTTGCAAAATGCGCAACTGACTTTCTGCTTCTTGTTTGGTAGCCAAAGCTTGCTCGTATTGTTGTTTGGTAATCGAATGGTTTTTATACAAATTGTTGTAGCGGTCGTAATCATTGCTCGCACGTCCTAAACGGATTTGCGCTGTTTCAATACTACCTGAAGCCGATTTGACATTGGCATCCGATACCGAAACGTTTGCAGCAGCACTTTGAATATCAGCTTTCGCAGCAGCATAATTGGCCTGAGCAGCTACCAATGCGGCTTCGGCTTCTTCCACTTTTACCAAATAATCTTTGTTGTCGATGGTAAAAAGCGTGTCGCCTTTTTTTACAAAATCATTGTCTTTCACAAATAATTGGGTCACATAGCCACTAACACGCGGTATAATCGGATTCATGTTTTTCTCGATTTGCGCATCGTCGGTGGTTTCGTGTGCCAGCGAATGCAGGTATTTATAGGTGCCGTAACTTCCGCCTACGAGAAATAATACGATAAAAATGGTGATAAATTTTTTGTTGGTTTTTTTTGCTTCCATGAGGTTTTGTTAGTTTTTGCTGAGATTGAAGGATTCCAATAATTGTCCTGTCGCGTTTAGTAATTCATAATATTTTAAAGCCACATTAGCTTTGGCATTGGCCAAGTTGATCTTAGCACTCAATTGTTCTACATCGGCTTCAAGCAAATCGTTGGTATTCGATAAGCCGTTGTCGTATTTGTCTTTTACAATGCGATAATTTTCAGCAGATTGACCGACCGATTCGCCGTAAACTTGGTCTTGCTTTAAAGCGAGTTGGTAGTCTTCTTGTGCATTTTTGATTTGTATCTTGACAGCATCAGTCAGTTCGGCTTCTTGTTTTTGAAGCTCAATGGCTTTGCTTTTGGCTACTTTAACTTCTTTGCCATTTTTGAATAGTGAACTCAAATTATACGACAAACCCACACCAACATTCATCGCATTTTCAACCGTGATGGTGTTTTGTAGGTCGAGTGCAATATAACCCGCGCTAAAATTCAATGCCGGATAATAACCGCTTTTAGCAACTTTGATATTAGATTCGCTGGCTTTTTCTAAAAGGCGAAGTGACGTTAAATCTTTGCGATTTTCTATAGCTTCGGCTTCGGTTCTTGGTAGGTTGTTGAATAGGTTAGGGTCGATGTTGCTCGGACTAACAACCAACAATGTTTCGGGAGCCAGCTTCAATAAAGTAATCAAATAATAATTGATCATTTTGACATTCTTCTGGGCTTCATCTAAGTTCAATTGAATTTTAGAAACTTGCAGTTGCGCTTTTAACAAATCATTTCTGGCGATAATGCCGTTCTGTTCTGAAGCTGTAAAATCGGTGACGCGTTGGTTGCTGCTTTTAAGACTTTCTTGCAAGAGCTCAACTGTTTGTTGCGCTTTGTATAAGGCTGCGTAGTATTCGATGACTTTGATAGCAGTTTCTTCTTTAGTATGTTCGGCATTGGCAATTTCAGATTCGTATAGGTTTTCCGAAGCTTCAATACTGTTTTTGAGTTTAAATCCAGAAAATATGGGTAGACTCACATTGGCTTGTCCGAGTAGCAATTGGTTGACAGGTTTGGCTTCGCCTGAGTTGTTGGCAGTATTCGATTGGTTTTGTAGGTTGATATCGGCATTGGTCAAACGCATGTATTGCCCGGATAATTTCACATCGGGATACTGGTTGTTTTGAATTGCTTGCCGTTCGTATTTTTTGGTAGCGACTTTGGTTTGCGCTAAACCCACAGCATTGCTTTTTTCAAGCGCCATGGCCACGGCATCATGCACTGACAAGCTTGTTTTTTGTTGGGCGTGGGTGATGAAGATTCCAAATAAGGAAAGTATTAAGAATCCGATGAATTTATTTTTCATGAAGCAGCAAGGATTGAATGGTTTGTTGGATGTGTTTGGTAAGTTCGTTTTTGATGTAATTATCGTAGGCTTCATCAGTTTTTAAATCTAACATTTCCTCATAATTCGGTCGATTCATCTGGAAGTGAAAAAACGGACCAAGAATCGAGGATGGAATCAAAATCAGATTGATATCTTGTTTGAAGATGCCTTTTTCTTGACCTTCAACAATGATTTTCTTAATGATTTCAAAGTTTTGTTTTTTGACTTCGGCAAATGATTTCAAATCGATTTCTCTTTTTTTAGAAGTCAGTTCAAAATGCAGAATCTGGTAGATGCCTTTGTTCTTGTTGATTCTGTGAATGTAAAGCTCGATGAGTTTGTTGATTTTCTCTACGGGTGAAATCGCCTCTTTTGATAAACTTTCGAGTTGCAATTTCATATCTGAAATGCGGGAATAAATAAGCGCTTCAAGCATTTTTTCTTTCGATCCGAAGTAGTACGATACCATCGCAATATTGATGTTGGCTTGCTTAGCAATATCTCTGATAGAGGTGCCATCGAAACCTTTTTCTGCAAATAACTTCTCGGTTACTTGTAGAATCTGCATTTGTTTTTCGTTGAATTCTGATGTCATTCCTTTTAAATTTTAAAAGCGACGACAAAATTAAACGTTTGTTTAAATTAAACGATTGTTTAATTATTTTTTAACGAAATATTAACGGTAAATTTATGTAGCATTTTGAAAATCAAAATCAGAATTGTCAAATCAGAAAATTAATTTTTCAACCAGTTTTCAAGGATTTTTTTCCCGTTGGGTGTGAGTACGCTTTCGGGATGAAATTGAACGCCTTTAACATCAAAGGTTTTGTGTCGGACAGACATGATTTGTTGGTTTTCGTCTGTCGAAGTAATTTCTAATACTTCAGGAAAATTATTAGGATCAATTACCCACGAATGATAACGGCCTACTTCAATTTGATTTTCCAATCCATCAAAAAGAACTTCATCATGCGCAACAATATTGATTTGGGTTGCTACGCCATGGTATACTTTTTCGAGGTTGATGATGCTACCACCAAAAACTTCACCTATAGCTTGTTGGCCCAAACAAATACCAAGCATGCTTTTAGTTGCGGCATAAGTTTGAATTACTGTTTTCAACAAACCCGCATCATCTGGCACACCAGGTCCGGGCGAAAGTAGGATTTTATCAAAAGGTTTTAGTTCATCGATATCAAATTCATCATTGCGAAAAACAGTGACTTCACAATTTAAATCTTCTAAATAGTGTACTAAATTATAGGTAAAACTGTCGTAATTGTCAATAAGCACTACTTTTTTCATAGGTCTTTTTATGGCTTAATTAGCGTTGTTAAAGATAGGCCTTTGTTTAAAAAGTTAGCAGTGTTGACGGAATGAATTAGAAACAAAAAAACCTTGACCGATGAGATCAAGGTTTTTCCTTAGCAATTTTTCCCAATTTAAAACTGTAGGGATACAGTCAAGTCGAAGTTGTCAGAAATCGCTTTATCTCCTAAATTGTCGAAGAAACTTCCTGAACCATATTTAATGTCATATTTTGTTCTGTCTACAACTAAATTTGCTGTAGCAGTGTTTGCTTTTACTGTGATATCAAAAGTTACAGGATTTGTTTTGTCTTTGATGGTAAGGTTAGCAGTAACAGTGTAAACTCCGTTAGCTTTTGGAGTCACTTTTGTAAATAGAATAGTTGCTGTAGCAAATTTTTCAGTTCCGAAGAAATCGTCTGCTTTCAAGTGACCTTCTAATTTTTCTTTCCCTTCGCCAGCTTTCAAATCTGTTACTTGGATGGTTGTCATGTCAACCAGAAACTTTCCTTTGGTAAGTTTATTGTCTTTAAAGAACAAAGCGCCATTTTTAAAATTGACAGTTCCTTCATGTTGTCCGGTTACTTTTTTCCCAACCCATTTGATGCTACTTTTGGTTGCATCAATATTTTTTCCTTGAGCAGAAACTAAAGTTGTTGATAATGCAACGAATGCTACTAATGCTAGTGTTTTTAAGTTTTTCATTTTTGTTAATTGTTTTAAAGTTAGTAATTGTTAGAATTTATAATGTTAAAAATAGTTCTTCTTCAGATTTACGCACTTTAGCGTAATGTTGGGTTGCATCTTCTGCTGATCTGTAGCCAATAGTTGCAACTACTGAAGCATTTAATCCGAGTTTATCCAATCCTAAAATGGCATTAAATTGTTCTGGTTCAAAACCTTCCATTGGCGTTACATCAATTTTTAAGGAAGCCGCAGCATTCAAAAGATTGCCTAAGGCCAAATAGGTTTGCTTGGAGGTCCAAGTGTTTCTATTCTCTAAAGGCAATGTTGTAATCTTTGTTTTCATAAAGTCGGCATAACCATTTAATGCATCAGCTGGTAAGCCTCTGGTTTTGGTTAAATTTTCGATAGCGGCATCAATTTGCTGGTTTCCAAAATTTGTAATGTTTGCAAATACAACCAGGTGCGATGCATCGGTAATTTGACTTTGTCCCCAAGCTGCTGGTTGTAATTGTGCTCTTAAAGTTTCGGTTTCTACAAAAATTACTTTGTAAGGTTGTAAGCCGTAAGACGAAGCTGAAAGTCGAATGGCTTCTTTTAATATTTTGATATCTGCTTCAGATACTTTGCGTGTTGCATCAAATTTTTTGGTGGCATAACGCCAGTTTTGGTCTTCTAAAAATATGCTCATAATGGTTGTTATTTGGTTTTAAATGTTCTGTATTTTTCTAATAATCTGTTTAATTCTAATGCTTCTTCTGTGGTTAAATTTGAAACGAATAACTGCTCGTGTTCGGTAACGCTCGGATCAAGTTCTTCTAGCAGTTTTAAACCTTTGCTGGTGATTAAAATTTCCATTTTTCTTCGGTTCTCTGGACAAACTTCACGGGTCACCAATTCTTTTAATAATAGTTTGTCAATCAATCTTGTGGTGTTGCTGTTTTTGGCAATCATCCGCTCTTGAATCACACACATATTGGCAGGAGCGCCCTTTTGTCCTCTTAAAATTCGCAACACATTATATTGTTCACTTGACAAATCATAGGGTTTGAGTAATTCGTAAAACTTATCTCCAACAACGTTTTGTGTATACATCAAATTAAGTATCACTTTCTTGGCATCACTCAGCGCTACATTTGATTTTATGATTTCTTCAATTTTCATGATAGTTATTGCTATAATTGAACGGGACAAATGTAGTGGATTTAATATTTGTATATACAAATGTTGTGTTATTTTTCTGTTAATTTATTCAAGATGCTAGATATTTATGAGGTTTTTAGGGGTTGAGAAACAAAACACTTTTATACTTTTACAAAAAAAAATATGGACTTAACCCAAAAAGACTGGACCGAGCAATTGCAAAACGATGCAAATGCTGTGATTTTAGATGTTAGAACGCCCGAAGAATGTAGCGAAGGAATTATCCCGAATGCCATACAAATTGACATTTATAAAGGTCAAGGCTTTATCTACAAACTAGAAGAATTGGATCAATCAAAAAATTATTATGTGTATTGCAAAGCTGGCGGAAGAAGCGCACAAGCCTGCAACATCATGAACCAATTGGGTTTCGAAAAGACTTATAATTTGTTAGGAGGTATGATGCACTGGGATGGAGAAGTGGTAGCTCCTGAGTAAAAGAATTTCAGATTTTAGATTTCAGATTTTTTGAATGTCAATACTCTTAATCTAAAATCTGAAATCTAAAATCTGAAATCAAAAAATCTATCTCCCGATTCGGTTTTTTTCCTCTTCCAATCCAGTTTGGCGTTGTCTGGCTTTTTTCACAGCATCACTTCCGAAATTATAACTTAAGTTGAAGCGCAATTGTCTGCTGTCTTCGCCACCATTACCGTTGATTTTTACGAAAGCATATTCGGTTCTTCCGCTCCAAGGCGACGTAAATAAAACATCCGAAACAGCTACTCTTGCCGTGAGTTTTTTATTCAAAAATTGTTTTTGAACGGCCAAATCTAAAGAGCCAATACTCGATGTCTTAAACGTTCCACCCCAAATAGAAGGCGAACTATACCAACCCGAAACTTCTAAATTGATGCCTTTAGGAAGACTAAAACTGTTTTGCCCATAGAAACTTAGTGTTTCTTGTTTGATTGATATGAAAGAGTCGTTGGTCGCCATGAATTTGCTCTGAAAAGCATTCAAACTAAAATAGACATTCCACCATTTTTTTACTTCAAACGGATACGAAACACCAATATTAATCACTTGCTGACTGGCCACATTTCTTGAGGTTAAAAAACTTCTACTCGGACCAGCTGCTTCAATCACTTGGGCGAAATAATCACTCACATGCGTATAACTGATGCTGGTATTCAATGTATAATTGTAAGTATGCGAGAATTTTAGATTGTCGGTATATTGTGGTTTCAAAAACGGATTGCCACGCATGAATGACAACTCATCAAGTTGGTATTCAAACGGATTTAACGATTCGTAATTCGGTCTTTCAATTCTTCGGCTGTACGTCATTGCGAAGGCATTTTTGTCATTCATATTGTAAGTTACGCCACCACTTGGGAAGAAATCGGTATAATTTCTTTTCACGCGCTCGTTATTGCTGGCAATTAAAGCATTCAATTTTCCGTCGGAGTTCGTGTTTTCTACGCGCAAACCAAATTGAAAATTCATTTTTTTATACGTTCGGTTGTAATTCAAATAACCCGCATTGACGTTTTCTTTGTAAATAAATTGATTGCTTCGGTTCGGATTCAACGTACTAATGTCATTCACAATATCAAAGAAATCTAAAGTATTGTCTGTAGTCACAAACGATGTTTTGACACCAATGCCCAATTTTCCTTTTAGGAAATTCTGCTCATAATCGGTTTTGAATGTCGTAATATCAATAGTTACAGGCGTGTTTTGAAAGCTATTGTTTTCGTTTAAAACCGTAGTTTCATCATTTTCATAATAGGTATTCGGCTGGTAATTTTCTTTTTTGCTGTTGTATTTTCCGTAGTCTAAATCCATATTCAATGAAACACCTAAAGTATCCGCATATTTATAATTGACGTTCGAATACAAATTATATGATTTATTGTGTCCGTTGCTTTGCGCCACCAAAATGCTATCGTATACCGTGGCATTAATTGGTTTTATCGGAGTTCGCGTTTTGATGTTGGAAAAACCATTGTTAAAATTCCCGCTGACAATCACCCCAAAAGTATTCTTCGCATTGGCATAATAATCATAACCCAATTTGATGTTGTTGGCATTGACTTCATTTTTGGTCTTCGATCTCGAGTCGAAAAGCGTATTGCTTTGTTCGCGGTAAATGTTGATGAAATCATAATTTGCACCAAATCGGTTGCTGTAATTCCCGTAAATATTGTTCTTTTTGTTGCGGTTGTTTAAGGAAAAGGAATTGATGGCAGTTTCATATTTCCCAATATTGGCGCCAGAAGAAGCGCTTCCGTTGGTGCCGAAGTTTTTATTCTTTTTGAGTTTGATATTTACAATACCAGCATTTCCGGCAGCATCGTATTTTGATGAAGGTTGCGTAATGATTTCAATACTATCAATATCATTGGCTTGTAGCGTTTTTAAGAAGTTCGTCAAATCGGCGCCTGTCAAATACGATTGCTTGCCATCGATATAAATTAATACACCGGTTTTCCCTTCTACAATCAGGTTGTCGTTGTTGTCGATGATCACACCTGGCGCTTTTCGCAACAAATCGAATCCTGAACTTCCGGTGGCATTGATGGTATTTTGTACATTAAAAACCGTTTTGTCGGCCAACACCTGAATCATCGGTTTTTTGGCTTTGATGGTCACTTCTGAAAGTTCATTAACTTTTGCTTTTAAAGCAATCGTAGGCAAAACAATCGAAGTTCCTTTCATCTCAAAATCTTCCGAGCGATAGTCTTGAAAACCGACTGTATTGATTTGTATGTAATAACCACCATCTGGAATATTTACAAACGCAAACGCTCCGTTTTTATCGGCAACAGCTGCTTTATAAAAAACTTCTTTTCCGGTTTGGTATAACAACACGCTAACTCCGGAAGTTGGTGCTTCTTTCGTTGTTTTTAAAGTACCCGAAATTTGATGTTCTTGTGCCGTTAATAAGGTGATAAAAAATAAAAAGGAAATGGTAATGATTTTTCTCATGTTGAAGAAGTAGTGATTTGATTGATGTATTGGCGCGCAAAATTAAGTGTTTTACTTTTACGCACACTACTTGGTCACAGAAAATAAGCTTTAGTTACACTGCCGATTTATTTTTAATAGGAAAATGATACGATTTACTGATTTTGAAGGAGTTTTTCATAGCAAAAACTGTCTGAAACGCCAGCATATTGACCGAAGTTTGGAATAATTTGATACTGATTTTTAGCATAAAGTGCCATAGCTTCAGGTTGGTTTTTGCCTGTTTCTAAGATGCATTTTTTATAATCTAATTCGGAAACCCAGTTTTCTAATGCTCTTAAAATGACCGATGCAAAGCCTTTTCCCCGATGTAACGGATGCACATACATGCGTTTGATTTCCATGGTTTCATCGTCATAATGTTTGAACGCTCCGCAACCCACAGCTTGTCCTTCATAGTATGCAACGACCACATGTTGAATCGAGGCAATCGAATTGAATTGGGCATAAAAAGCATGCTCAGCACCGTCGCGCAATTGGAGTTCAATGTCGAGTGCTTTAACCAATGTTTGAAAATCGATGTTGTCAGATTGAGTTCGGATGGTCGTGATCATGGTGTTGGATTTTGAAAGGTAAAAATAGAAAAAATCGCTCGCAAAGGCGCAGAGACGCGGAGAAAAAAAAGAGGCTGTAAATTTTAACTTTTGAGGCTTGGCGTATTAGCGATTGATTTGGGAAATTATATCTAGTTTTTAGTTTCGCTCAGTTTGGCTGTTGGCCTTTGATGGGCGTGACCACAAGGGTCGGGCTTTTCACTATATCTTTTATGCCGAACACCGGCACAAAAGGATGTCGTTGCAATCCCTCACGCAGCCTTGATTTTACAATAACGTTCTGATGCAACGAATTGTCCTAGCCCCGATAGTAACGTAAATCCTTTGGCGGCGGTGTTCGACGGCAAAGATTGCAGTGTATAGCGGGATTAGCTTCTAAAAAAAAACCTTCCGCTAAATTGTATCTTTTAGCAGAAGGAAATTTAAATGCACTTTGAACGGTAGGTCGTTGTGTGCGCAATTAGGGTTTGATGACGTTGTAAGTTTCTACCGTTACACGATCTGATTTGTCGTCGTAAGTTTCTAAAACCAGATTGCCTTGGGTATCGAAATAACCAATCGCTGTTTTGTTTTTTGCACGAAAAATGTAACTGTTGGTGGATGTTTTTCTGAGTAAAGCTGGTTTCGAATTTCCAGAACTCATGGTATAACCTGATGCGTCGAGCGCCAATTTGTATTGGGTTCCGTTTGAACTGTAATAAGAACTTCTGTCGATATCTACCGTTCTGGTACTGCCATCTGGATTGGTGATTTGCGTGGTTGTCGTAACACTTACAGGCGAAGCTTTCATGTCGATGTTGAGCGTATTTGGCTTGGCTTCGTTGAGTTCGATGTTTTGTACTTCTTTTACATTTTCGTTTTTAACGAAGGTTTTTTCACCATCAGAAGCTTTGACAGTTGTAACTGTAGTTTTGGTGGTTTCCTGCACATTTTTGTTTTGCGCATTACTATGGAATGAACATAGTAAAACTGAGATTCCTAATAAGATTGTTTTCATGATATTTCGTTTTTGTTACTGTCAAAGGTAGCGGGTAATATTTAGGTTCACTTTTACAATTAGCAGTTTAAGTTTCATAATTCACATATTGCGTAATCCCTTTATTTTAAAGGTTTTCAGTGAATTTTACAAATTTTTCAGGTGATTCTTACAACAACCGCAATGCATCGTGGTTGTAAATTTACATCAGCAATAAAGGCTCAGAAAATTCAAATTACAGAAATCATGAAAACAACATTACTTATCATCTTAGGCATTATATTTTTCCCAACACAAATCGTACAAGGACAAGATAAAGAAGAAGCTCCGATAGAAATTGTAATCGAGAAAAATGCAACTAGTGCCTATGTAGATGTGCGTTATTACTACTATCCAAACATGCAAGCGTATTTCGATACCAAACGAGCCCTTTATCTAATCAAACAAAATGGCGTTTGGACTACTTCTGAAACTATCGATTTTACGACCAGAGGTTATTGTGTAAAAAACAGTGCTTACGAAATGCTTAAAGATTACACCGGCGATGAACCACAACAATTCTTAGCGGTGCACCAATTGAAATTTCCATCTAACTTTTCGAGCAGACCCGTTCCGCCGAAAAAAGTGGTGGTACCAATTAAAACCAACCAAGCCATTGCTTTGGCAAACTAAACTTTTCTTAGTAGTAATTTTAGGAAACTTAAAAATTGAAACATTAGCCATAGTGTTTCAATTTTTTTTGATTTTGAATGATAAATTTTTGCGCCTTTGCGTCTTTGCGAGCTAATTTTTAAATCTCGCAAAGACGCAAAGGTGCAAAGTTTTTTATGTAGTTAAATTAGAAATGTCAATAGATTTATGACATTCATGAGATGAAATTAAAACAGTTTCTTAGAAATCCATCCCAATAGACTTCTTACTGGTTTTTGTGCCAAGCCCAATAGTCCGACTTTTGATGTTAAATATCCAGATGTTAATCCGACCACACCTTTCCATAAATCGGATTTGATATCTGGCGATGAAGTAATATCGTGCAGTGTGTTTTTGATGTAATTCATCGGTGACAAACTTTCAAATGATAGGTGCACTTGTTGTTTTAGTTCGTTGAGTTCATTAGTTTGTTGGATTTCAAGTGTTTGGATGCGTTGTATCAGCAATTGTTTTTGATCTGTAGTTTTCATCTTGATTTATTTTAAACTGCCTTTAATAATAAAATCGCTTACTGGTCTTTTAATCAATTCGTATCGCAGCGTATAAATCAGCCCACCAAATACGATATAGAAAAGTGCCACGGCTAAAAATCCGTAGTAAGGTTTGATGAAGTATTCTCCAATCCACATGGCGACACCAATACTGGCGACAAACAAGAAAAGGATTAGTACAACACTAAGCACCAGTTTTACGGCAAGTTTGGCAAGCATGTCGGTAGATCTATAAATCACGTGACATTGCAATAATTCGAAAGAAGTGCGTCCGTAGACTTCTGCTTTTTCGATGAGTTTTTCTATGGTTGAAGTATTGTTGTCCATAATTTGAATTTTAAAATTGGATTAAAAGAAAAAAACCTGCTTATGTTTTGTCACAAGCAGGTTTTCAATGTCGATTACTTTTCGATTTTCGCAATCAGTTTTTCGTTTCTATCGATTACCTCTTTGGCATCTTCGAGGTAGCCATTAAATTTGTGCGACACATTGTCTTTCAAATCATTGAGCTGATCTTTCAAATCGCCTGCATAATCTTTGGTTTTGTTCATGATGCGTTTTCGGGTTTTCTTTCCTGAAGCGGGTGCCAATAAAACACCTGCAATAGCTCCAACCGCGATTCCGCCTAATACTCCTAATAATACTTTACTTGAATTCATAATATTTATTTTATTGTTATACTTTTCTTCCTTGAATCAATCTCAAAAGGATTGCAATAATGGCTATCACTAGCAAGATGTGAATAATCCCTCCGGTAGCATAGCCGAAAAATCCAATGGCCCATACAATAACCAGTATGACCGCAACTGTATAAAGTAGATTTCCCATGGTATTAATTTTTATTGTTAACGGTTAAATTTTTAAACGCATCGCCTAAGTCAGACATATCCGAATTGAATTCACGTTTGAATTCGTTCCAATCGGTTTGTGTTACTTCGTATTCTTTGAGTTTCGCTTTCATGGCTTCGTGTTTTGCTTCCAATTCGGCTACA
>ERZ724517.231-NODE-231-length-34629-cov-7.526610_pt1 | contig 34629 bp, 31 predicted proteins | sample MGYA00376050_ERZ724517 | MGnify/ENA primary metagenome ERZ724517 (study PRJEB28724, sample SAMN07190886) | activated sludge metagenome | isolation source: activated sludge of sewage treatment plant in Hong Hong | place: USA: Christiansburg, Virginia | collected... | reverse complement strand
CTAGCCATATGTACCCATTCGGAGTAATCTTATTTCATGGCAGTTGAGGTCGGAATATTCACAAAGGAGAAACCTAATGAAAGCTTTTACCTTAATTTGCACAATCGCCATGACCCTTGCCACATCTGGCGTAACGACTGCGGTTGCGGCTGGCAAGATCGATCTTGGCAAACATGAATACGACTCGAACTGCGTCGCCTGCCACGGCAACAATCTGAAGGGTGGCGCCTACGTCGACTTCCTCAAGGTGACGCCGCCCGATCTGACGCTGTTGTCGAAGAAGAACGGCGGGGTTTTTCCGCTGGAACGCGTCTATGGCGTGATTGACGGTCGGTATGAAGTGAAGGGGCATGGTTCGCGTGAAATGCCGATCTGGGGTAAGGCATACCAGATCAAGGCCGGCGAGTTCTACGCCGACAATTACTATGATCCCGAGGTCTTCATCCGCGGACGCATCCTCGCGCTGATCGATTACATCAACCGAATGCAGGCCAAGTAAGCTCAACCGGGCGAATATCCGCAACGGGGCACTCGATAGGGTGCCCCGTTTTTCGTGAGCGTCCGATCAAGTCCGAACTTCGATGCGTAAGCGCTTCAGTGTGCACGGCTAGGGGCGGTAAGCAATGATCAGTCGCGCCAGAAGGCCGCCACCGGGGTTCGGCAGCAGTTCGAGCCGTCCGTCGTGCAGGCGGGCGATGCGGTCGACGATGGCGAGGCCGAGGCCGGTGCCGGTGGCGTTGCTGCGCGCCGCATCAAGCCGGGTGAACGGGCGCTTCATGCGTTCCGCTTCTGGTTCGGGAATGCCGGGGCCGTGGTCGCTGACTTCGATCCAGATTTCGTCGGCGTGCTTCGCCAGGCGCAGCGACAGTTCGCCGCCACCGTATTTCCGTGCGTTGTCGAGCAGGTTGCCTACCGCCCTGGTCAGCGCGCGAGGCCGAACCGCCAGATCGGGCAGGGTTTCGGGCACAAAGGTGATGTCCTGGCCACGCTGGCGGAGGCGCTCGGCCATGCCGGCGAGCAGGGCGCAGAGGTCGGTGGCGACGGGCTCTTCGCCAAGGTTGGTACGTGCGTAATCCATGAACTGCGAAATGACGGCTTCCATCTGCTCGATATCTTCGATGACGGCCTGGCGGGCCGATTCATCAGAAACACTCAGTTCGGCTTCGAGGCGCAGGCGGGTCAAGGGCGTGCGCAGGTCGTGCGAGATGCCGGCCAGCACTTCCGAGCGGTCCTTTTCATGCCGTTCGAGGTCGGCTGCCATCGCATTAAAAGCGCCGGCCAGCAGGCGAATTTCCTCCGCCCCAGTTTCCGGTAGCGGTGCCGGGTTGAGGCCGCCGCCGACCGCCCGGGCAGCACCGGCAAATGCCTTGAGCGGGCGGCTGATGCGCGAGGCGATCAGCCAGGCCACCGCCAGTGCCAAGGCGAGTGCGAGCAAACCCCACGCGAGCCAGTGGCTGGCCACGCTGCGCATGGCGCGTTCGCGTGGCAGGATCAGCCAGTATTCTTCATCGTCGTGCTCGTCGAGGCGAAAGCTGACCCAGAAGCCAGAAACGCCGTCGACCTCGGCGGCGATGCGGGTATGCGGGCCGAGGCGTGCCGCGAGTTCGCGCTGGATCAGGTGAAAAAAGCGCGAATCGGGCATCGCTTCGATGCGATCCTCGGCTTCCGCCGGTAGCAACCGAATACCTTCGCGTGTGGACAGGTCGTTGAACAGCGCCGGGCGGTTTTCCGGGGCGGCGGCGAAAAGTGCCGCCCTGATGAGGTTGACCGCGGAAGCCGCCAGCTGGGCCGTTTCACGGGCCCGCGGTTCAGCTTCGATGTAGCGGAAGAGGCTGAGCCAGGCGGTGGTCGTCAGGATGACGAGGATGGCCAGCAGCAGGAAGGTCCGCGCCAGCAGCGAGCGCGGAATCATTGCCGGTCGGCGCCGTCCGGGACGAAGACATAGCCGAAGCCCCAGACCGTCTGCAGGTAGCGCGGCTGGGCCGGATCCCTCTCGATCAGCTTGCGCAAGCGGGAAATCTGGACATCGATGGCGCGATCGAACGGGCCCTGCTCGCGGCCGCGGGCGAGGGCCATAAGCTTGTCACGGGACAGTGGTTCGCGCGGGTGCTGGAGCAGGACCTTGAGCACCGCGAATTCGCCGGTGGTCAGCGCCAGCATCTCCTCGCCACGCCGAAGGGCGCGCGCCGCGAAATCGACTTCGACGTTGCCGAAACGGACCGCCGGTTCGTCGGCTTCCGGCGCGCCGGGCGGCGTCGAGGTCTGGCGGCGCAAAACGGCATGGACGCGTGCGAGCAGTTCGCGCGGGTTGAACGGCTTGGGAAGGTAGTCGTCGGCGCCCATTTCGAGGCCGACGATGCGGTCGACCTCTTCGCCCTTGGCCGTCAGCATGACGATCGGCGTCGTGTCGCCGGTGCCGCGCAGGCGCCGGCAGATCGACAGACCATCCTCGCCGGGCAACATGAGGTCGAGGACGATCAGGTCGAAATGCTCGCGCGTCCGCAGCTTGTCCATCTGTGCGGCGTCGCCGACGGCCTTGACCTCGAGGCCCTGTTCGCCGAGGTAGCGAACCAGCAGGTCGCGCAGGCGGCTGTCGTCGTCGACGACGAGAAGGCGGTGTTGTCTGTCGTTCATGGGGCGAAGAATAGTCTTCCGGTCGCGGTGGGCAGGAACTTAATGGTAACAAGCTTTTACAGCGGGCAAGACGGAAACAAGTTGTTACAAAGCCCGGTGCCCGGTCACTCGCCGCCCCGGCAAAGGGATGCAACAATCGGGACAGAGTAAATGGAATGACCCCGAGAATGCTTGCCTGGCAACAATTCGTGCGTGTGGTGTTGGTGCTGACCGCGTTTTTCGCGGTCGCCGGATCGGTGCACGCGCAGTTGCCGCCGGACCAACGCCGCCAGATGCGCCAGGAAATGCGTGAGCAGTGGCAACAGATGCCGCAGGAGGATAGGCAGCGCTTCCGCGACGAGCGTCGCGAGCGCTGGCAACAGATGCCGCAGGAGGACCGCCAGCGGATGCGTGACGAGATGCGGGGGCGTCGCGACGAGGCCGGGGGGCAGGGGATGCGCCAGGGCGGCGGCTTCCGCGGCGGGCGTCCATGATCCGGTTGCGCCATCTCTTGGCGCTCTCTGCTTGCCTGTGGGCCGGGCTTGGCTGGGCGGCACCAATCGGCGAGGGCGGTGCGCGGCACCTGCTCGAACGTACCGGCTTCGGCGCACCGTCCGCGCAGGTGGTTGAGTTTTCGCGTCTAGATCGGCGCCAGGCGGTCGAGCGGCTGCTCAACGGAAATGCGCGGGGGCTGCAGTCGGCACCGCCGGCGATTCCCTACGAACGTCCGGGCAGGTTGCGGACCCTTTCCGATGCCGAGCGCAAGGAAGCGCAGCAGGAAATGTTCCGCCAGGGCGCGGCCATGCGCGCCTGGTGGGCCGGCGAGATGCTGCGGGCTGCGACCCCGCAGGATGCGCTGCGCGAGCGGATGACCCTGTTCTGGCACAACCATTTCGTCTCCAGCCAGCAGAAGGTCAAGTCGGGCACCTTGATGCTGCGCCAGAACGAATTGCTGCGCCGCCATGCGCTGGGCAATTTCTCGGTCTTGCTGCATGCGGTGTCGAAGGATCCGGCGATGGTGATCTATCTCGACAATGCGACGAACCGCAAGGCCAGTCCCAACGAAAACTTCGCCCGGGAAGTAATGGAATTGTTCACCCTGGGCGAGGGGAAATACAGCGAGCAGGACGTCAAGGAGGCGGCGCGCGCCTTCACCGGCTGGAGCCTTGCCCCGGAAGCCGGCGAGTTTCTGTGGCGGCCGGCGATCCATGATGACGGCGTCAAGACCGTGCTCGGGCGTACCGGCAATTTCGACGGTGATGCCGTTCTCGACATCATCCTTATTCAGCCGGCTACGGCCGAGTTCATCGCCCGCAAGCTGTGGCGCGAGTTCGTCTCGCTGACCCCCGAGCCGGGCGAAGTCAGGCGTATCGCGGCGGCCTTGCGCGGCGCCGGCTACGAGACGACTGCAGCGCTGCGGGCGATTCTGCTGTCCGACGCTTTCTGGTCGCCGGCGAATCGTGGCGCGCTGGTCAAGGCGCCGGTGGATTTCGTGATCGGCACCTTGCGCACCCTGAACGTCGATGTCCCTGATTCGTTGCCCATCGTCTTCGTGCTGCGCAATCTCGGCCAGGACCTCTTTGCGCCACCGAACGTGCGCGGCTGGCCTGGCGGCGAAGCATGGATCAACTCGACCACGCTGCTCGCGCGCAAGCAGTTCGTCGACCGCCTGTTGCGTGCCGAGGAGATGCCGCAGGCGCGACGCGTGCTGCGCGAGGAACTCGGGAAGGGCGCCGGCCGCCTGGGCGAACCGGGGCGGGCCCGGCTGATGGAAGGGATCGCCCAGATGCACTTCGACAGCGCCGCCTGGTTCGCGACCCATCGCGACTGGACGGCGGCCGAGAGCGCATTGTTGGCACTGCCACCCGTGCAGCCCCCCGCCGATACCGCAGCGGGCCTGCCGCTGCTGCGCTCCTTGCTGCTCGATCCGGTCTATCAGCTCAAATAGGGGTATGCCCATGCGTCGCCGCGAATTTCTGAAATTGCTCCCGGCCGGCGGGTTGCTGGCAGTGTCGTCCCATCTCGCGTTTGCTGCAGCCGATTTCAGACGCTTGCTGGTGCTGGTTGAACTGAAGGGCGGCAACGATGGCTTGAATACGGTGGTTCACTATGGCGACCCCCGCTACGCCGAGTTGCGTCCACGCCTCGCTGTCCATCGCGACCAGGTGCTGCCGCTCGACGGCCGGCGTGGCCTGCACCCCTCTCTGGAGCCATTGATGGGCATGTGGCGTGCTGGCGAATTGGCGGTCGTCGAGTCGGTGGGCTATCCGCAGCCCAACCTCTCGCATTTTCGTTCAATCGAAATCTGGGATACCGGCTCCGGATCTCACGAATACCTGCACGACGGCTGGCTGGCCCGGGTGTTCGCGCACCAGCCGGTGCCGCCTGGGTTCATCGCCGATGGCGTGCTGCTCGGCTCGTCCGACCCCGGGCCGCTGACCGGCGCCCGCGCCATCGCGCTGAGCGACCCGGCGCAGTTCCGCCGCCAGTCGCGCCTGGCGCAACCCGGCGAGTTGGAAGGTAACGCGGGGCTGCGGCATGTGCTTAAAGTCGAGAGCGACGTCGCGAAGGCGGCCGCCAATCTGGAGTCGCCGGTTGTCCTGACCACGAGCTTCCCCAAGGGGCCATTCGGGGATGCCGTGCGTACCGGGTGCGGCATCGTCGCCGCCGGCGGCATCGCCGTGCTGCGCCTGACGCTCAATGGCTTCGATACGCACCAGAACCAGGCGGGACTACATGCCAACCTGTTGCGCCAGCTGGCGGACGGGCTGCTCGCCTTGCGCAGCGGCCTGGTCGAACTGAATCGCTGGCAGGATACGCTGGTCATGACTTACGCCGAGTTCGGTCGGCGGGCCAGGGAAAATCAGTCAGGCGGTACCGACCACGGTACCGCCGCGCCCCATTTCGTCCTCGGCGGGCGGGTGCGGGGTGGCCTGTATGGCTCGCCGCCGGCGCTCGATCGACTGGACGGCAACGGCAACCTGCCGTTCGCAGTCGATTTTCGCAGCCTCCAGGCGATGGCGGTGGAGCGCTGGTGGGGGCTGCCCGGCTATCTCGGGCCGGGGGCCAAGTTGCGTCCGCTCGATCTTCTGCGCGCCTGATGCCGGCATGGCGCCGGCCCTCCGGTAAAATGCCGGGAATGAAAATACTGGCCATCGAGACATCTACGGATTACGGCAGCTGCGCCTTGTGGCAGGACGGGGTCATCGACCAGCGCATCTGCCCGCCCGGGCGGCCGCATTCGGAGACCCTGTTGCCGCTGGTGCGGGCGCTGCTGGCCGACAGCGGCCTCGTCCTTGCCCAACTCGATGCCATCGCCTTCGGCGCCGGCCCCGGCGCGTTCACCGGGTTGCGTGTCGCGTGTGGCGTCGCCCAGGGACTGGCGGCTGGCGCCGATCTCTCGGTGGTGCCGGTCTGCGGGCTCGAGGCGATGGCGGAAACGGTCGGTGAACCGCTCGTCCTGAGCCTGCTCGATGCACGCATGGGCGAGGTTTACTCGGCAACCTGCACGGTGAGCGGCGAGGGTGACCGGAAAGCCGGGGAACTGAGCGTCGGACCCCCGGCCACGCTTGCCGTGCCGGTTTCCGGGAACTGGATTGCCTGCGGCAACGCGCTCGCGGCCTATCCGGAACTTGCCGAACGACTGCGCAATGCCGGTTTTGCCTTGCGTCCGGAAATCGTACCTGAGGCTGCGGCGGTGGCACGGCTTGCAGCGTGTCGCTTGAAGGAGGGCGCGGGCATCGACCCGGCGTTGGCGGCGCCACTTTACATTCGCGACAAGGTTGCCCGCACCACGCGCGAGCGGCTTGAAGCCGGGGGAAGGGCGTGAGCGTGGGGCTCGCCCTGACGGCTGATGATCTCGACGCAGTTACGGCCCTTGAGTCCACACTGCAGGTGTTTCCGTGGCCGCGCAGCCACTTCGCCGATTCCCTGGCCGCCGGCCACGCGATGCGGGTGCTGCGGGTCGGGGGTGAGGTGGCCGGATTCACCGTGCTCATGACCGTCCTCGACGAGGCGCATCTGCTCAATATCGGCGTCGGTCTCGGCCACCAGCGACAGGGTCATGGCGCGCGCATGCTGCAGGAAGTCATCGGCGATGCGCGGGTGGCGGGCGCAAAGCGGCTACTGCTCGAAGTCCGGCGTTCGAACCGGCAAGCGGTCGCTTTCTACAGGCGCTCGGGCTTCACCGAGATCGGGGTGCGCCGCGCTTATTATCCGGCTGTTGCCGGGCGAGAGGATGCCCTGGTTTTTGAAAAGGAATTACGATGAGCCTGACCCGCGAGCAGATGCTGGCCGAGATGGGCATAGCGCCGATCTGGCGCCTGCGCGACGCGCCGCCAGCGGCTGAGACCTTGCCGGGAGCTGATGGCTTGGCACGGGCGGCAGGGGATCGGCTGCCGCAGCTTGATCGGGCTGGCGATGGCGTAGCGGTTGCGGTCGACGCCATGGACTGGCGGGAACTGGGTGCAGCGGTATCCGGCTGCCGGGCCTGCCCCCTGGGCGAGCAGCGCAAGCAGGCAGTGCTTGGTGTCGGCGATAGGGATCCCGACTGGCTCTTTGTCGGCGAGGGGCCAGGTGCCGAGGAAGACGTCAAGGGCGAACCCTTTGTCGGTCAGGCAGGGAAACTCCTCGACAACATGCTGGCGGCGCTCGGCATCGCCCGCGGCAACAAGGTTTACATTGGCAATGCCGTCAAATGCCGGCCACCGGGCAACCGCACGCCGGAAGCGGCCGAGATGGCGGCCTGCCGCCCTTGGCTGGAGCGCCAAGTTGCCCTGCTCCGGCCCAGGGTGATCGTCCTCCTCGGCAAGGCGGCGGTGCACTCGCTGCTGCATGACGACAGTTCGCTCGGGTCGCTGCGTGGCAAGCGCTTCGAATACCAGGGCATTCCCGTGGTGGTCACCTACCACCCGGCCTATCTGCTGCGCAATCTGCCGGAAAAGGCCAAGGCCTGGGAGGATTTGCTGTTCGCCCGGCGCTGCCTGCGCGAGACGCTGGCAACTGGGAGCGGCGAACTGCCGTTCTAGTCGCGGCGTCTAGTGATGGGCGTTATCGTCGAGATGGCGGACGTCGTCGTTTGCGAGTTGATTGGCCAGGTGGCGTCTGCGGATCACGTACATGAGGCCGCTAACGCAGATACCGAACAGGGTCACCACGACGTAGATCGACACGTCGTGCTTGATCATCGCGTAGTAGAGCCCGGTCATGACCAGGATGGACAGGTTCTCGTTGAAATTCTGGACGGCGATCGAATGTCCGGCGCCCATCAGGATGTGGCCGCGGTGCTGGAGCAGGGCATTCATCGGCACGACGAAGAAGCCCGAAAGGGCGCCGATCAGGATCAACAGCGGAATGGCCATCCAGATTTCGTGGACAAAATTCATGACCAGCACGATCAGCCCCATCGCGATACCCAGCGGGATGACGCGCACCGATTTGCGCAGGGTGATGAACTTGGCGGCGGCGATGGCGCCGACTGCGACGCCAACGGCAACCACGCCCTGTAGCATCGAGGATTTTGAAAGATCGAGGCCGAGCGCCACTTCCGACCACTTGATGACGATGAACTGCAGGGTTGCGCCAGCGCCCCAGAACAGCGTGGTGACGGCGAGCGAGATCTGGCCCAGCTTGTCGCGCCAGAGCAGCGAGATGCAGTGATGGAATTCGTGAATCAGGTAGTACGGATTCTTCTTGAGCGGCTTGTGGTCGACCCCGGTGTCCGGAATGTAGAGGTTGAACACCGAGGCGATGACGTAGAGCACGCCGATGATGGCAACCGCCATTTCGCCGGCGGTGTCGATCCCGGTATCGATCACCGGAAAATCGAAGGAGAGCAGGGATTGCGAAATATCTGGTCGGATCAGCATGCCGCCGACGACGACGCCGAGGATGATGGCGCCGACGGTCAGGCCTTCGATCCAGCCGTTGGCGACGACCAGCAGCCGGTGCGGCAGGTATTCGGTCAGGATGCCGTACTTGGCCGGCGAGTAGGCAGCGGCGCCGAGGCCGACGATGGCGTAGGCGACCAGCGGGTGGGCGCCGAAGAACATCATGCTGCAGCCGAATATCTTGATCGCGTTGCTGATGAACATGACCCGCCACTTGGGCATCGAGTCGGCGAAGGCGCCGACGAAGGCGGCGAGCAGGACGTAGGAAACGGTGAAGAAGGTCTTGAGCAGGGGCTCGTATTCGGACGGCGCATTCATCTCGCGCAGGGCGGCGATGGCGGCAATCAGCAGGGCGTTGTCGGCGAGCGCTGAAAAAAACTGCGCTGCCATGATGATGTAGAAGCCGAAAGGCACGTTAGCTCTTGTCTCGATTTAGGTCTTTGGAGGCAGCTTATACCACGGAATCACGCCCGGGCAAGCCGCCGCCGGTTGCGGTCGACGCCCAAAAACAGGCGGTTTTCAGCCTTTTTCAGTTCATCCGTGTGGCCAGCGGGACGTCGTTTGTGATTGAATAGCGGGCGCGTTCCACAGGAGAAACACGATGGCAGACCGGCGTTTGCAGGTCTTTCATGCTGTAGCCAGACATCTCAGCTTCACTCGGGCGGCCGATGCCTTGTTCATGACCCAGCCGGCGGTCACGTTCCAGGTCAGGCAGCTCGAGGAGCAGTACAACACGCGTCTTTTCGAGCGCCGGCATGGCGGCATCGCGCTGACACCGGCGGGCGAGCTGGCGCTTTCATATGCGGAGCGGATCCTCGGACTGTCCGACGAAATGGATGCGCGCCTCGCCGAACTGACCGGCGAGATGCGCGGCCAGCTCCTGCTGGGGGCCAGCGCACCAATTGCGGAGAGCCTGTTGCCGGGAATTCTGGCCGCGTTCAACGCCAGCTATCCGCAGGTCCGGGTGCAACTGTCCGTCGCCAACTCGGATGCCGTCGCCACTGGCGTCGCCGGTCATGGCCTGGATGTGGGGTTGAGCGAGGCCGCCTCGCTGCTGCCGGGCCTGAGCTGTGACGCCTGCCGCGAAGACGAACTGGTGGTTATCTGCGCGCCCGAATACCCCCTGGCGGGCCTGAAGAAGGTCGCTCCCCGCGCACTGGCGGAATACGAGTACGTCTCCCGGGAGCCCGGGTCGGGCACGCGGGCGGTGGTCGATGCCTACTTCGCCGCCCACGGTGTGCCGGTCGAGAAGCTCAAGACGCAAATGGAACTCGGTAGCCCGGAAGCCCTCAAGGCGGTCGTCGCTACCGGCCTTGGCTTCGCGATCGTCGCCCGCGCCACGGCCGGCAGGGAGGTAGAGGCCGGGACGCTGCGTGCCATTCCGCTCAATCCGCCACTCCGGCGCAGCATCTACCTGGTCCAGCCGGCGGATCGCTTCCGCTCGCGCCTGGTCTCGACCTTCGCTCAATTTGCCCGGCAGCAACTGAAAGAGATGGCAGCATGACATCCCGACCGATCCGGGCCCGTATTTCCGGCGCTGCGCTGCGCCACAATTACCGGCTCGCCAAGCGCCTGGCCCCTGGTGCCAGGGCGTGGGCGGTAGTCAAGGCCGATGCATACGGGCACGGGCAGTGGCGGGCGGTCGAGGTATTGCGCACCGAGGCCGACGGTTTCGCGCTGCTCGAGTGCGAAAATGCGATTGCCCTGCGCGAATCCGGCGTCACCCAGCCGATCCTGCTCCTCGAGGGGATTTTCAGCGCGGGCGATGCACGCGCGGTGGTTGAGCATCGCCTGACCACCGTCGTTCACTGCCTGGAGCAGCTTGAGCTGCTCCTCGCCAGCGTGCCCGGCGATGCACCGCTGGCGATCTATCTCAAACTGAATACAGGCATGAACCGGCTGGGGATGACTGCGGTCGACCTGCAAAAAGCGCGCAATTTGCTCGCCGCGCCGCGCCGGGTCGAGCTGACCCTGATGACCCATTTTGCCGAGGCCGACGGTGGCCGGGGGATTGGCGGCCAGATGACCCGCTTCGCCGAGATGGCTGGAGACTGGTCCGACGCCGTCAGCCTGGCCAATTCGGCGGCCCTGCTGCGGCACCCGGAGACGCACGCCGACTGGGTGCGCCCGGGGATCATGCTCTATGGTTCCAGCCCGTTCGACGATGCCAGCGCCGACGATCTCGGGTTGCAGGCGGTGATGGCACTGGAAAGCCGGATCATCGGGGTCCAGCAGCTGGTGGCGGGCGACCGGGTCGGCTATGGCGGTACCTTCAGAGCCGGGCGACCGATGCGCATCGGCATCGTGGCCTGTGGCTATGCCGACGGCTATCCGCGCCATGCCCCCAGCGGCACGCCGGTCGCGGTGCTCGGGCGGATGACGCAGACCGTGGGGCGGGTATCGATGGACATGCTGGCCGTCGACCTGAGCGACATTCCCGATGCCGGGATCGATGCCCCGGTCACCCTTTGGGGCGATGGTGCGGCGGGGTCGGTAGCAGCCGACGCCGTGGCCCGCGCGGCCGGGACCATCGCCTACGAACTTTTCTGTGCGCTGGCGCCCCGGGTTCCGGTCACGCTCGTGCGCTAGCCTGGCACTCGCCGGCGGGGTGACCCGTCGCCCATCCACCTGTGGTGTATCCTCGGCCCATCATGGCAAAAAGCAAGTCGATCTACAGTTGTACCGAGTGCGGTGCGACGAGCCCGAAATGGCAGGGGCAGTGCCCCGGCTGCGGGGAATGGAACACGCTGGTCGAGAGTGTCGCGGAAAAGGCCAGCGGCCATCGTTTCGAGTCGCTGGCGCCGGCGGTGCGCCTGCGCAATCTCGCGGAGATCGAGGCGCATGAAAACGAACGCCTGGCCACCGGCATCGCCGAATTCGACCGGGCGCTCGGCGGCGGCCTAGTCGCCGGCGGCGTGGTACTGATCGGCGGCGACCCCGGTATCGGCAAGAGTACGCTGCTGCTGCAGGCGCTTTCGCTCCTGTCGGCGGCGAACAAGGTGCTCTACGTCAGCGGCGAGGAATCCGGCGAGCAGGTCGCCCTGCGCGCGCGTCGCCTCGGGCTCGATACGCGCTTACTGCAGCTGATGGCGGAGATCAACCTCGAACGCATACTCGCCACCCTGCAGGCCGAGCGGCCACAGGTCGCAGTCATCGATTCGATCCAGACCCTGTGGTCTGACGAGCTGTCGAGCGCGCCAGGTTCGGTGGCACAGGTGCGCGAGTGCGCGGCCCAATTGACGCGGCTGGCCAAGCAGGCGGGGATCACGGTGATCCTGGTCGGCCACGTGACCAAGGAAGGGGCGCTGGCCGGTCCGCGCGTCCTCGAACACATCGTCGACACGGTGCTCTACTTCGAAGGCGATACCCATTCCAGCTTCAGGCTGGTGCGGGCGGTCAAGAACCGCTTCGGCGCCGTCAATGAACTCGGCGTCTTCGCGATGACCGACAAGGGCTTGAAGGGCGTCAGCAACCCGTCGGCCCTGTTTCTTTCGCAGCACGGTCAGGAGGTCGCCGGATCCTGCGTGATGGTCACCCAGGAAGGGACGCGACCGTTGCTGGTCGAGATCCAGGCGCTGGTCGATGCGTCGCACGGCAACCCGCGGCGCTTGACCGTCGGCCTCGACGCGCAGCGGCTGGCCATGCTGCTGGCCGTCCTCCATCGCCATGCCGGCATTGTCTGCTTCGATCAGGATGTCTTCGTCAATGCCGTGGGCGGGGTCAAGATTGGCGAGCCCGCGGCTGATCTCGCTGTGCTGCTCTCAATCACATCATCGTTGAAAAACAAACCGTTGCCGTCGAAACTTGTAGTATTTGGTGAAGTCGGGCTGGCCGGCGAGATCCGTCCGGCACCACGCGGCCAGGAGCGTCTGAAGGAGGCGGCCAAACTCGGCTTCACCCGTGCCCTGATCCCGGAAGCCAACCGCCCGAAACAGGCGATCGACGGCATGGAAGTGATCGCCGTCCGCCGCGTGGAAGAGGCGGTGGCACGGATTCGCGACATGGAATAAGCTTGGCGCAGGCATTCACAGACATCCATGTTCAATCTTTCCCGCTACTTCTCGACCCTCAGCCTGATCCTGATCGGATTGGCCGCGGGCCTGCTCGGCCTGATGTACCGCGAGGTCTCGGTGCGCCAGGTGACGATGCTCGCCGAGGACCGCAATGTCGCGATGGCCCAGGTTTTCGAGAACGCGCTGGGCGCGCCGCTGGCCAGCCTGATGGCGGCATCGGTCGGCAAGGATGCCTCGATGCTCAAGGAGGCGGACGAGTCGCAGGCGATGCAGGCCAGCGTCGCGGCGCTGATGCACGGCACCGCCGTGGTCCGGATCAAGATCTACAACCGCCTCGGCGTCACCATCTTTTCCACGGAGCCGGCGCAGATAGGCGAAAGCCGCCTCAACAACCCGGGCTTCAAGTCGGCACTGGGCGGCACCGTCCTCAGCGACCTGACCCACCGCGACCAGATGGATACCTTCGAGGGCGTCCGTTCAAACGTCGATCTGCTGGCCAGCTACGTGCCGATTTCCGGCGAGAGCAGGGCCGTCGAGGGCGTGTTCGAGCTCTATCAGGATGTCACGCCTTTCATGACCTCGTTCCGCCAGACCCTGTGGGTGATCACGGCGATCGTTTTTGCCATTTTCGGCATGTTGTTCTTCATGCAGTTCTTCGTGGTGCGCCGGGCGCAGCGCATTCTTTACGAACAGGCAGAGCGCATCGAGGCGGCGCGCAGTACCCTTGAAGTCCAGGTCGATGCGCGGACCGAGGAACTCAAGCGCGCCAACCGCCTGCTCGAGGGCGAGGTGGTCGAACGCCGCCAGGCCGAGAGCAAGCTCAACTATCTCGCCTACCATGATCCGCTGACCGGCCTCGCCAATCGCCGCTATTTCCTCGAGCGCCTCGAGACGAGCCTGAGCGACGCGGCGCGCAACAATACCCGGGTAGCGGTCCTGTTCATCGATCTCGACCAGTTCAAGCAGGTCAATGATTCGCTCGGGCACGGCATCGGAGACGAACTGCTGGTCTCGGTGGCGGCCGGCCTCTGTGAGCATGTGCCACTGATCGACATGCTGGCGCGGCTTGGTGGCGACGAGTTCATCTGCGTCATGGAGGCGGTCCGTACCGACGAGGACGTCGCGATGCTCGCCCGCGAGGTGATCGCTGCCTTCGATAATCCCTTCCGCCTCGGTGGCCACGAGCTTTACCTGTCCGCCTCGGTGGGAATCAGCGTCTTTCCGAACGACGGCGCTTCGGTAGGCGATCTGCTGCGCAACGCCGATACGGCGATGTATCGCGCCAAAGCCCTTGGGCGCGGGCGATTCCACTTCTACACGCCGGAGATGACGCGCGACGCGCAGGAGAAGATACAGATCGAGTCGTTGCTGCGCCGCGCCCTCGAAAATGGCGAGCTTTCGGTTCATTTGCAGCCGCAGGTCGAAACCAAGGGCGGGCGGCTGGTCGGCGCCGAGGCGCTGATCCGCTGGAACAGCCCGGAACTCGGCAGCGTGCCCCCGGCGCGCTTCATCCCGCTGGCCGAGGAGACCGGCATCATTATCGCGCTCGGCACTTGGGTGCTGCGCGAGACCTGCCGCCAGGTCATGCGCTGGACGGCAAGCGGCTTCGAGTTGCCGCAGGTATCGGTCAATCTGTCGGTCAAGCAGCTCGAACGCCCGGAATTTGTCGACACCCTGCTGGCAATCCTCGAAGAGACCGGCATCGAGCCGGGCCGCCTCAAGCTCGAGATCACGGAATCCGTGGTGATGGCAGTCGATGATCCATTCACGCTCCTTGACCGCCTGTGCAAGATCGGGATCAGCCTCGCCCTCGACGACTTCGGGACCGGCTATTCCTCGCTTAGCTACCTGAAGATGCTTCCGGTACAGCAGCTGAAGATCGATCGTTCCTTTGTCATCGGCATCGGCCAGAACACCGAGGATGAAGCGATCATCCGCTCGGTCATGGCGCTGGCGCAAAGCCTCAACTTCGAAGTGGTGGCCGAGGGCGTCGAGACTGCCGAGCAGGCAGCTTTCCTCAGTGATTCCGGGTGCCATCAGTTGCAGGGCTTCCTGCACGGCTCCGCCGTCGCACCCGCCGAATTCAGGGCGCGCTGGGCCTTGCTCCGGTGAGCGGTCTGGCCTGGCGGCTGCTTGCCCGCGAGTTGCGTTCGGGCGAATTGCGCCTGCTCCTGGCGGCGCTCGTGGTGGCAGTGGCGGCGGTCACCGCGGTCGGTTTTTTCACCGACCGCGTCCGCCTGGCTCTGGAACTGGAAGCCCGGCAACTGCTTGGGGGCGACCTGCTGCTGATTTCGGACCATCCCTGGCCGGCGGCCGTTCGCGACGAGGCGGCAGTTCGCGGCCTCAAATCCGCAGAAACAGTCGGTTTCCCGAGCATGGTGCTGGCGGGTGGCCAGGCGCAACTGGCCGACATCAAGGCGGTGAGCAGCGCTTACCCCCTGCGCGGAAGCCTGCGCCGGGCGACCCGCAGCGGCGAGGCCGGGGAACTGACGCAGAGCGGACCGCCGCCCGGCGCCGTCTGGCTCGACGAGCGCCTGGCCGCAACCCTCGATGCGGCACCGGGGCAGAGCCTGCAGCTCGGCCAGAGCACGCTGCTGGTCGCGGCCATCCTCACTCTCGAGCCCGATCGCGGGATCAATTTCCTGGGCCTTGCGCCCCGCCTGATGATGCACCTCGACGACCTGCCGGGGAGTGGTCTGGTGCAGACCGGGTCGCGTGTCACTTACCGATTGCTGATTGCCGGCGAGGCGGACGCCGTGGCCGGGTTCCGGGGCTGGATCGAGACGCGGCTCGGGCGTGGCGAACGGCTTGAGGATACACGGAATGCGCGGCCTGAAATCCGCAGCGTTCTCGATCGGGCACAGCGCTTCCTCGGCCTTGCGACCCTGCTGACCGTGATTCTGGCGGCCGTCGCCGTGGCGCTGGCAGCACGGCGCTACATGCAGCGCCATCTCGATGCCTGCGCCGTGATGCGCTGCCTGGGGATCACGCAATCCGGACTGATCCGCCTGCATTCGGGGCTATTTCTCTGGCTGGCGCTGCTCGCTGCCGCACTGGGTTGCATGACCGGCTTCGCGATCCACTTCGTCCTCGTTTCGTGGCTCGCCGAGTTGCTCGACCTGCGCCTTCCCTTGCCGGGATGGCTGCCGCTCTTCCAGGGCGCGGCGGTCGCGGCGGTGCTGCTCTTCGGCTTCGCCTTTCCGCCGCTGTTGCAATTGAGCAAGGTGCCGACCCTGCGCGTCTTCCGGCGCGAGCTCGGCCCACCGCGGCCGTTCCTGCTTGGTGGCTATGCGCTCGGTGTCTTGCTGCTGGCCGGCCTCCTGCTGCTGGTTTCCGGTGATCTACGGCTCGGGGGCTTTGCCATCGGCGGGTTTGCCGGTGCGCTCATCGTCTTCTGGCTGGTGGCCCGGCTCAGCGTCCGGCTGGTGTCGCGTTTGCGCGGCGGTGGCGGCTTCGGCTGGCGCCAGGGGCTGGCCAATCTGGAACGGCACGCCGCGGCGAGTACCTTGCAGATCGTCGCGCTGGCCCTCGGGTTGATGGCCATGTTGCTGCTCACCGTGACCCGCGGTGAACTGCTCGACGTCTGGCTGAAGGCAACGCCGGCCGATGCGCCAAACCGCTTCATCGTCAATATCCAGCCTGACCAGACCCAGGCCGTCGGCGAGATGCTCGCGGCCAGCGGAATCACTGCCGAGCTGTCGCCGATGGTCCGCGGGCGCTTGATGCAGATTGGCGAAAAGACCGCCAGCGCCGCAAATTATCCCGACGACGAACGCGCCCAGCGGCTGATCGAGCGCGAATTCAACCTCTCGTGGCGTGCCGCATTGCCGCCGGGCAACCGCATCATGGCAGGCAGCTGGTTTGCGGCGGATGATGCAGGCAAGGGGCTCGCCTCGGTCGAGGACGGCCTCGCCAAGACACTCGGCATCAAGCTCGGTGACGAGTTGCGCTTCATGATCGGTGGCCAGGAGACGCGGGTGCGCGTGAGCAACCTGCGCAAGCTGGACTGGGATTCGATGCGCGTCAATTTCTTCGTCCTGACCCCGCCCGGCGTGCTCGAGACGGCGCCGGCCAGCTATATCACGAGTTTTCATCTGGCGGATTCACAGGCGGCGCTGGTGCGCAAGCTGGTCGAGCGCTTCCCCAACCTGACGCTGATCGATGTCGGGGCCATCCTCGCGCAGATCCAGGCGGTCATGACGCAGGTGGTCAGGGCGGTGCAGCTGATTTTCCTGTTTTCGCTGGCGGCCGGGGCGATCGTGCTGGGATCTGCCCTGCTCACGGCTTTCGATGAGCGGCGCTACGAACTGTCGGTGATGCGGGCGCTGGGTGCAGGGCGGAGCCAGTTGCGGCAGTCACTGCTCGCCGAGCTGGCAGTGGTCGGGGCGATCGCCGGGCTGATCGCCGGTGCCGGCGCCGCACTGGTCGGGCAGTTGCTGGCCCGCAATGTCTTCCAGCTCGACATGCCGATGAATCCCTGGCTCTTCCCCTTTGCCACGCTGTCGGGCATCGTTCTGTCCGTCGGCATCGGCTGGCTGGCGATCCGCCAGCTGCTCGCGACGCCGCCGCTGCTTGCGCTGCGGGCCGGTGCCTGAGGCGGCAGCGCAAAGTAGAATAGCGATTCCGCAATCGGGCGGGGAGAGAGAAAAATGAACAACAAGACTTGGGCGGCTGCTTTCCTTTTCGCTGCTGTGGCCATGAGCGCCTGCGCAGTCGAAGGCGAAGCCGGAATGATCAAGAACAGCAGCGGCGACGTCAGCATCGTCCGGTCGGGCACGCGCATCCCGGGTGCCGTCGGGACGCCGGTGTTCGCTGCCGACAAGGTGCGCACCGGCGCCGACGGTTCGGTCGGGATGACCTTGCGCGACAGCACGCTGCTCTCGGCCGGACCGAATTCGCTGATCGTGCTCGACAAATTCGTTTTCGATAGCACGACCAACGCCGGCACCTTGTCGGTGAGTGTCAAGAAAGGCACGCTGGCTGTCGCCACCGGCAAGATCGCCAAGGAGACGCCGGAATCGATTGATTTCCGCACGTCGACCGCAGTCATCGGGGTGCGCGGAACGGAATTCGTCATCGACGCGGGGGCCGGCAATGACGATTGATCTCACCGCGCAACGATCGCTGTTGATCTTCTCCGGGCTGCTGCTGACCGCTTGCGTCAGCGAACGGGTCGTCCTGCTCCCGTCACCCGACGGGCGCCAAACGGCAGTCGTCGTGCGCGACGCCAAGGGCGAGACGGTACTCGATACGCCCTATGCAGGCCTCCAGTGGCGCGGCAGGGAGGCGAGCACCTACCGGTCGACGGCTGCGGAAGTTCAGGAACAGTTCGGGTCGGCACTGGCCGCCCAGCCGCCCCGCGCGCGCAGCTTCGTGCTCTATTTCGAGGCCGGCGGTGATGTCCTGACGGCCGAATCCCAGCTCGAGATCAAGGCGATCGAACGCGAGATCGCCAACCGTCCGGCGTCGGAGGTCCTGGTCATCGGTCACACCGATACCGTCGGCAGCCTCGAGGCGAACGACAAGCTGTCGCTGAAGCGTGCCGCCGCGGCACGCGAGTTCCTGATCGCCGTCGGCATTCCGAAGGAAAAGATCGAGGCCGCCGGGCGCGGCGAGCGAGAACCGCTGGTCGCCAGTGGCGACGAAGTCGCCGAGCCTAAGAACCGGCGCGTCGAAATCAGCGTTCGCTAGACGGTCGACCGTACCAGCCGGCGAGGAGCAGGGTCAGGTCGTCAAATGGCGGCTGGCCGGCTTCGAAGCCCCGTACTGCGTCGCGGATGGCGCTGGCGCGATCCGCGAGAGGCAGATTGACAGCGCTGGTCGCCAGCGCGGTGGCGAGACGTTCGCTGCCGAACATCTCCTGCCCGTTGCTCGCCTCGCTGACCCCGTCGGTGAACAGGCAAATGACGTCGCCCGTTTCAAGCTGCATTCTGGCGCTGGCGTAGCGATAGTCAGGCAAGGCACAGAGGGGCGGCCCGGCAATGGCGGCGGTGTCGATGCGCGACACCTTGCCGCGTCGCAGCAGCAGGGGTGCGTCATGTCCGGCGCAGACGTACTCCAGCAGGCCGCTGTCGGCATCGAGAATGCCGATGAAGGTGGTCACGAACTGATACTCGGGGTTCTCGCGATCGAGTTCCTGCTGCAGGTCGCAAATGGCCGCGGCAAGGTCCTGGTGGCTGCGGGTCAAGGTGCCGGCCAGAGTTTTCGAAATGGCCATGAACAGGCTGGCGGGAATCCCCTTGCCGGAAACGTCGCCAATGGCCACGCATAGCCGCTGCGCATCAAGCATGAAACAGTCGTAGTAGTCGCCGCCGATGGCGCGGGCAGGTTCGAGCAGCGCGGCCACGGCAAAGCGCGTTTCGCCGGCGAAACGCGAAGCGGGATCCGGCAGCAGGCCGGTCTGGATGCGCTGCGCTGCATCCAGTTCGCCATCGGTACGCGCGGCCGCTTCGCGGCTCAGCTGTAGGCTGGTCTCGGCGTTGCGGCGCCGGGCATCGGCGGCGATCAGCGTCACGCTGAGCAGGGCCATGAAGACAGGCGCCAGCAGCAGGACGATCGACAAACCGCTGAACAGCCAGCGCCCGATGGCGAAGGCGAGGTAGCCGGACGCGATCATGAGCAGGGCGAAGGCGAGGAAGGTCAGGGTTGCGTAGCGCGGGCGCAGGGCGGGTACGGCGGCGATCAGCAGCAGGCCACCGAGCAGCAGGCTGGCCAGTTCGAGCATCGGCATCCAGCCCGGGCGCTTGAGAGCGGTGCCGCTTAGCAGGCTCTCGAGGATTTGTGCGTGGATGTCGACTCCAGGCAGGAGCTCGCCCAGCGGCGTCACGGTGCTGTCCTGGAGACCTGTACTGTTGAAGCCGATCAACACGAAGCGCGACTTAAAGGTGTCCGGGGGGTGCCTACCGGCCAGGACGTCGGCGGCCGAAACGTAGTAGCTGGATTTCGCTTGGCCGTAATGCAGGATCAGTTCGCCGTTGGCCTGTGTCGGCAGCGAGTAGCCGCCGACGTGGATCGCCATCATGCCTTGCGCGTTGGAGTCGACGGCGACCTTGCCGGCATCGCCGAGCGCGACCCGCACCATCTCCAGCGGCAGCGACAGGAAAGGCTGCTCGCCGATCATCGCCAGCGTCGGAATCCGGCGCAGGACGCCGCGCTCGCTTGTCGAACGCTGGCCGTCCAGCGTCGCGTTGATCATTCCTTCGCCGGCCGCTGCCTGTTCAAGCTCGGGAAGGCTGGCCAGCGCGGATGGAAAACGGGTCAGGAGCAGCGGCGTGGCGGGGTCGCTGTCGGTCAGGGCGGGCAGGGGTTTGTGTGGCTGACGCGATCCCGGCAAGGCGTTGGCGACGCCGACGACAGCCAGTACGGCCGGCCCTGTGGCGAGCGCCCCGGCCAACTGGCGGTCGGGGCCACCCGTGGGATCGGCAGGAAAGCCTGGAAAGCGCTTGGCGAGGGCCTGTGGCGCGAAGCGGTCGGGTTCGGCGAAAACGATATCGATGCCGAGCGCGTGTGGTTCGCCGGCCAGCACCGTGCGCACCAGTTCGGCAACGACATCGCGCGGCCACGGCCACTGTCCGTATTTGACCAGGCTCTGGCTGTCGATCCCGACCACGACCACTGGTTCCTCGTCGCGCGCCCGCGGCATGTGCCGCTGATAGCGGTCGAACTGGGCGTTGCGCAAGGTAGCCAGCGGCGTCGAGTCGAAATCGCCGAGTGCCAGTGCGGCCAGTCCAAGAAACAGCAGGGGCAGGGCACGACCGCGCCCGGCGCGCAGCGTGGCGAGAAGAAAGGATCTCAATCGGGTCAGAATCCGGCGCTCCGTTCGGTACCGGGCGGAAACGCCGCCGCGGTTGCACTGTCCAAGGATTATGCCACGCCGGGAAGGCTGGCCGGGCTCAGGTAAAATACGCCATGAATTCCATTCAGCAAGCTACCCGGCCCTTGTTCGGCCACCGCAAGTTCTGGGCCCATCGCTTCGGCCCGGCACCCTTCCTGCCCATGTCCCGCGCGGAAATGGAGCAGCTTGGCTGGGATTCCTGCGACATTGTCCTGGTCACCGGCGACGCCTACATCGACCATCCGAGCTTCGGGATGGCGCTGATCGGCCGGCTGCTCGAGGCACAGGGCTTTCGCGTCGGCATCATCAGCCAGCCGGACTGGAGTTCGGCTGCGGACTTCCGCAAGCTGGGCAAGCCCAACCTGTTCTTCGGGGTCACTGCCGGCAACATGGATTCGATGGTCAATCGTTACACGTCCGATCGCAAGAGCCGCTCGGACGATTCCTATACCCCCAATGGCGCACCTGACAAGCGTCCGGACCGCGCCGTCACCGTTTACGCCCAGCGCTGCCGCGAGGCCTTTCCCGGCAGCAATGTAGTCATCGGTTCCATCGAGGCCAGCCTGCGCCGCATCGCCCATTACGACTACTGGTCGGACAAGGTGCGGCGCTCGGTACTCCCCGATTCCAAGGCAGATCTGCTGGTGTTCGGCAACGCCGAGCGGGCCATCGTCGAACTGGCGCACCGCCTGGCCAGGGGCGAAAAAATCGGCGAAATCCGCGACCTGCGCGGCACGGCGTTCATGGTCGCCAAGGGCTGGCTGCCCTCGGAGGTCTGGGAGGTCATGGATTCGAGCGAGGTCGATACGCCGGGGCCGCTGGTCAGGCACGCAGACCCTTACGCAATGGAAACGGGCGCTTCGGTGCCGTCGACCGCAGCGGTGCCTTCAGGCGAACACCCCGTGCGCATCGTCGGCCGCGCCGAGCGACTGGCCGCGCTCAAGGAGCGGCGCGCCCACACCGTCGTTCGCCTGCCGTCCTGGGAGCAGGTCAGCGCCGACCCGGTGCTCTACGCCCACGCCTCGCGCACATTCCACCTCGAATCCAACCCCGGCAACGCGCGGGCCCTTGTCCAGGGGCATGGCGAACGTGACGTCTGGCTCAATCCGCCGCCGGTCCCGCTGAGCACCGAGGAACTGGACGGCGTATACGAGTTGCCTTACGCCCGTCGCCCGCATCCGGCCTACGGCGAGGCGAAGATCCCGGCCTGGGAGATGATCCGTTTCTCGGTCAATATCATGCGTGGCTGTTTCGGCGGCTGCACCTTCTGTTCGATCACCGAGCACGAGGGGCGCATCATGCAGAGTCGTTCGGAAGACTCGGTGCTGCGCGAAATCGAGGAAATGCGCGACAAGACGCCGGGCTTCACCGGTATCGTTTCCGACCTCGGCGGGCCGACCGCCAACATGTACCACCTGAAGTGCAAGGATGAGAAGATCGAGGCGGCCTGCCGCCGCCTGTCCTGCGTCTATCCCGATATCTGCGAAAACCTCGGCACCGACCACACACCGCTGATTTCGCTCTACCGCAAGGCAAGGGCGCTGAAGGGCGTCAAGAAGGTGCTGATCGGCTCCGGACTACGCTACGACCTCGCCGTGCGTTCCCCGGAATACATCAGGGAACTGGTCACGCACCACGTCGGCGGCTACCTGAAGATCGCTCCCGAGCATACGGAAGAGGGGCCGCTGTCCAAGATGATGAAGCCGGGCATGGGCGCCTATGACCGCTTCAAGCAACTGTTCGACCGCTTCTCGCGCGAGGCCGGCAAGGAACAGTATCTGATCCCGTACTTCATCGCCGCCCACCCAGGCACCACAGACGAGGACATGCTCCACCTGGCGCTGTGGCTGAAGAAGAACAACTTCCGCCTCGACCAGGTACAGACCTTCCTGCCGACGCCGATGGCACTGGCGACGACCATGTATCACACCGAGAAGAACCCGCTGAAGAAGCTGCAGCGGCAGGGCGGGGAGACGGTCGGCGCGGTGCGCAACGGCCGCCAGCGCAAGCTGCACAAGGCCTTCCTGCGCTACCACGACGCGGAAAACTGGCCGCTGCTGCGTGAAGCCCTCAAGGAAATGGGCCGTGCCGACCTGATCGGCAACGGCAAGAAGCAACTGGTGCCCGCCTGGCAACCGGCCGGCACCGGTGCAACTGCGCAACGGGCTTCCGGTCGCGGTCAACCGGCGAAAACCGGCCAAATCCAGAAAGCTTCGCCTGGCGCGCGCTCCGGCCTGCGTCCCGGGCGGCCGGTCGGCAAGCCGCCGACACCCCGCGCCCGCCCGGTTTCCCGCAAGCCTTGAATACTCCCCGTAACTGAATCATCATGGAAAACACCACCACCTACGAAAAGATCGGCGGCGCCGCCGCTGTCGGCAAGCTCTGCGAGCGCTTCTATGAACTGATGGACACCGTGCCGCAGTTCCAGGGCATCCGCGCCATGCATCCCGCCGACCTCGCCAACTCGCGCGACAAGCTCTACATGTTCCTCTCCGGCTGGCTGGGCGGGCCCGACCTCTTCGTAGAGAAGTTCGGCCACCCGCGCCTGCGCGGCCGCCACATGCCGTTCGAGATCGGTGTTGCCGAGCGCGATCAGTGGGTCGCCTGCATGGTGCTGGCAATGGAGGATGTCGGGCTGGAAGAAGGAATTCGCACGAAATTGCTGGAGAATTTCTTCAATACCGCCGATTTCATGCGCAACAAGCAGGGCTAGGCGCGGGGGAGCGTCCGTCGAGCAGTCGGGGAAGCTTCAGGATTCTGGTGGTTCGCCCGGCTTGCGTGACGCCGGGCGCACCCCAAGGGTACTTCCTGTGGGGCGCATCTGTTCCGGTCGCAGCCTTGGCGTGAAATAAACATCGGCGTCGTCGAGGTCGACCGCGGCCCCGTTCTTGTCGACCAGAGGTTGTTCAAAGTCCTTCCAGCCGCGAACGCCGGTTTTCAGTGAGACGGCGTTGCTGTAGCCGAGCACTTGCATTGAATGGACCGCCAGGATGCTGCGGTAACCCGAGCGGCAGACCACGGCGATCTCCCGGTCGCGCGCCTCGACCAGTTCCGGGACGGTCTCCTCGTAGTCCCATTCGCAGGCGGATTCGAGGATGCCGCGCGGCACGTTGAGCGAACCCGGGATGTGCATGGCGTCGTATTCGTGCGGCTCGCGGACATCGATGATGAGCAGGTCGGGGTTCGACCTGAGGCGGGCGCTCAGGTCCCAGGGCATGATCTCCCTGACATCGCCGAGGTTCTCGCGGATCAGTTCCAGGAAGTTCCTCATGCGCAACTCGCGGCTGAGCGGACCTGCACGGCCGGGATCACTTCTTCTTCGACTCGACGGCCATGCCGCGGTCGCGCTGGCCGGTCATCGAATCCTTGGCTGCCTGGTTCTGGTCAAGCACGACCCCAAGGGTCAAGGTGGTGGCTTGGGCGCCGGCCGAAATCAGAAAGAGCAGGAAGGCAGCCAAACGCGTCATGCAGGTTCCCCGGAAAGCCATTGAATTAACGAAAGCTTATGCAGTATGTCGGGTCATCGGCAAGCGGTCAAATCGTTTGTCGCCTGTGCATTTTCCATGAAGCGACACGACGAAAAGAGTGGCCCGGCGACGAAATCGGATGCTGCGGCGCAGCATCAGTGATAGAATCACGCCTTTGATTTTTCAGGCCTTATCCATGTCCGCTCGCCCGATTCGCAACATCGCCATCATCGCCCACGTTGACCACGGCAAGACCACGCTGGTCGACCAGCTGCTCCGCCAGTCCGGCACCTTCGCTGCCCACCAGCAACTGGTCGAGTGCGTCATGGACTCCAACGACTTGGAGAAGGAACGTGGCATCACGATTCTCTCCAAGAACACCTCGGTCGAGTACGAGGGTGTACACATCAATATCGTCGATACCCCGGGCCACGCCGACTTCGGCGGCGAGGTCGAGCGCGTGCTGGGCATGGTCGATGGCGTGGTGCTGCTGGTCGATGCCGCCGAAGGCCCGATGCCGCAGACGCGCTTTGTCACCAAGAAGGCACTGGCGCTCGGCCTGCGCCCCATCGTGCTGGTCAACAAGGTCGACCGCGATGGCGCCGATCCCGACCAGGCCGTGAATCTGACTTTCGACCTGTTCGACAAGCTGGGCGCGACCGATGAGCAACTCGACTTCCCCATCGTCTACGCGTCCGGCCTCAACGGCTGGGCGGCCATGGAACTGGACCAGCCGCGCGAGAACATGAAGCCGCTGTTCGACACCGTGCTCAAGCACGTGCCGGCGCCGGACACCGACGTCAACGCCCCGCTGCAACTGCAGATCACCGCCCTTGACTACTCGTCCTACGTCGGTCGCATCGGCGTCGGCAAGATCAATCGCGGCAAGGTCAAGACCGGCCAGAACGTGCTGGTCATGTTCGGTACCGAGGAAGAGGCAGCCGAGCATGAGCGCACCCCGATCAAGGCCAAGATTGGCCAGGTGTTCGGCTTCAAGGGCCTGAACAAGGTCGAGCTCGATGAAGGCCACGCCGGCGACATCGTCCAGATCACCGGCATCGAAGACCTGGTCCTCGGTTGCACCGTGACAGACCCCGAGAATCCTGAATCCCTGCCGCTGCTCAAGATCGACGAGCCGACGCTGTCCATGCAGTTCCTGGTCAACACCAGCCCGCTGGCCGGCACCGAAGGCAAGTTTGTCACCAGCCGTCAGATCCGCGACCGCCTGCACAAGGAATTGCTGACCAACATGGCGCTGCGTGTCCATGACACCCCGAACGGTGACGTGTTCGACGTGGCCGGCCGCGGCGAACTGCACCTCGGCATTCTGTTGGAGAACATGCGGCGCGAAGGCTATGAGCTGGCCGTCGGTCGTCCACGCGTCGTCAAGAAGACGATCAACGGGGTCGAGTGCGAGCCTTACGAAATGCTGACGGTCGATGTGGAAGAAGACACCCAGGGCGGCGTCATGGAAAGCCTCGGCCAGCGCAAGGGCGACCTGCAGGACATGGTGCCGGATGGCCGCGGCCGTGTCCGCATCGAATACCGCATCCCGGCGCGCGGCCTGATCGGCTTCCAGGGTGAGTTCATGAACCTGACGCGCGGCAACGGCCTGATGAGCCACGTCTTCGACGAGTACGCGCCGGTCAAGGACGGCAATGTCGCCGAGCGGCGCAATGGCGTGCTGATCTCTCAGGACAACGGCGAAGCCGTGGCCTACGCGCTGTGGAAGCTGCAGGATCGCGGCCGCATGTTCGTCAGCCCCGGCGAAAAGCTCTATGAAGGCATGATTATCGGCATCCACAGCCGCGAGAACGACCTCGTCGTCAATCCGATCAAGGGCAAGCAGCTGACCAACGTCCGCGCTTCGGGAACCGACGAAGCAGTGCGCCTGGTGCCGCCGGTCCAACTGAGCCTGGAGGCGGCGGTCGAGTTCATCGAGGAAGATGAACTGGTCGAGTTGACCCCGAAGTCGATCCGTCTGCGCAAGCGTTTCCTGACCGAAATCGAGCGCAAGCGCGCCCAGCGCGGGCTCTGATCGAGCAGCCGGCCCGTAGCGAAGAAAAGGCGACCCGCGGGTCGCCTTTGTTTTTTTCGCCTGCCGCGGTCGACTGCGGGAAAAGGCTGAAAATCAGCCGCCGGTCATCGACATGAAGCGCACCACCTGCGGGGCGTCCATCTGCTGCGTGAAGTCGTGGCCGAAGGGCTTGATCCCCATGCTGTCCATGATCGCCTGGCGCAGCTGCGCATCCTGGCCGGGAAACTCGCGCAGGATCGGCAGCAGGTGCATTGCGTCGTTCTGCCCGAGGCAGGGGTAGAGCTCGCCCTTAGCGGTGATCCGCACGCGGTTGCAGGTGTCGCAGAAATTGTGGCTATGCGGCGAAATGAAGCCGATCCGCGATTCCGATCCGGGTGTGCGCCAGTAACGCGCCGGGCCGCCGGACGATTCGGTCGACGGAATCAGCTCGAAGCGCCGCGCAAGCTGCTCCCGGGTTTCCTCGGACGAGATGTAGGTTCCGCTGCGCCCGTGGATCTCGCCGAGCGGCATTTCCTCGATGAAGGAAAGATCGAGTTCGTGGTCGAGCGCGAACTGGACGAGGTCGCCGAATTCGTCGTCGTTGATCCCGCGCATCATCACAGCGTTCAGCTTGGTCCGCCGGAAACCGGCGGCCTGCGCCGCCTTGATGCCGTTGAGCACCTTGGACAGGTCGCCGATGCGGGTGATCGCCTTGAAGCGATCGGCCTTCAGCGTATCGAGGCTGATGTTGATGCGCTTGACGCCGGCCGAACGGAGTGCCGGCGCGAAGCGATCGAGCTGCGAACCGTTGGTGGTGATCACCAGGTTGTCGAGGCCGGGCAGGGCGCCCAGGCGTTCGATGAGCCACAGCGCATCCTTGCGCACCAGCGGTTCGCCGCCAGTGATACGCAACTTATTGACGCCGAGGCTGACAAACACCGTAGCAAGTTGCAGGCACTCCTCCAGGCTCATCACCTCGTGGCGCGGCAGGAAAGTCATCTCCTCGGCCATGCAGTAGGTGCAGCGGAAGTCGCAGCGGTCGGTGATCGACAGCCGAACGTAGGTGACGCGCCGGCCGTACTTGTCGACAAGCGTGCCCGGCGCATGGGCAAGGCGAGCGGTGTCAACGCGAGGACTGAAGTCGTCCAGTCCGCTCGGCGTTGATTCGGGCCGCAATGTTTCGTTTTGCATGGCTTGTCAGGTAAGGTGTCAGGGTCCGGAATCGAACCGGTTGTCGGGTCAGGTCGCCGATTATGGTTACTCGTGAGGTTACAAACAAGTGGAGGTATCAAAAATGCAAAAGTTCATTCTGATTGGCGCGCTGGCATCCGCCGGGCTATTGACGGCATGTGCGGGCGGCGTGCCGTCGGGCAAGGCTCCGGCGGCGATGGCTCAGCTGGCGCCGACGCAGGGCAACAAGGTCAGCGGTACGGTCAATTTCGTGCAATCCGGCGACAAGCTGACGGTGCTTGCAGAAGTCAGCGGCCTGACGCCTGGCCTCCATGGCTTCCATATCCATGAAAAAGGCGATTGCAGCGCGCCCGACGGCACCAGCGCCGGTGGCCATTTCAACCCCACCGGCGCGCCGCATGGCAGCCCGGAGCATGCCCAGCATCACGCCGGCGACATGCTGCAGCTGGTTGCCGATGCCAACGGCAATGCCCGCCAGGCGTCTTACATCATGGGGCCGACGATCGGCGACGGGCCGGGCAGCATCATTGGACGCAGCGTGATCATTCATGCCTCGCCCGATGACTACAAGACCCAGCCGACCGGAAACTCCGGCGCACGCCAGGCGTGCGGGGTAATCGTCAAGAAATAGGGCATTCCAGGCGGTTGACCGCAGCCAAGGTGTCGGTTGCGGTCGCGAGCCCGCCCATTTTGAGCCGGCTCAGGGTGCGGTGCGCCGTGCCTGGTCCCAGGCCAGGACCGCCTTTCCCGAGTAGGCAAGCATGTCGCGATAATGGGCCGCCGGCAGATTCTGGCGCAGGGCTGCGAACAGTTGTTGCGTCATTTCCTGCGCCAGCGCACTGTGCGCAGCGGGGTCCGCCAGCAGGCCGATCTGGATACTGGCCAGGGCGTCGGCCAGAAGCCGCCATCCGAGCAGCGGCATGCGACTGGCAAGAGCCAGCATCAGGCTGGCCAGGCACTGGCTGATACGCTGCGCGTCACCCGCCTCGTCGCAGGCCGACATGGCATGCCAGAGCGCGAGATGGATGCTGCGGCGCAGTTCGATCTTGAAGTCGATGGCGTCGCTCTCGATTCGCTCGATCTGCTGGAAATATCCCTGGAAGCGCGCTTCCAGCGACGGGCTCAGGGCGTTGCGCAATGAGCCGAGCAGGGTCGTCAGGGTCGGGATCGCGGCCAGATCGAAGGCCTGGCTGTAAGCCAGTCCCCACTGGTCGAGACCGGCAATCAACAGCGCCGCACGCAGCGCCTGGCCGTTCTCGCCGTCACCGGCAGCACACCAGCGCTGGCAGCGCGTTTCGATTTCGGCCAGCGCCTCGGCGAGTGCGGCAGCATCGCCTTCTATGGTCAGCCGGAACAGGCGCGAAAATGCGTCTTGCGCCATGCGCGCCGCGAGACGCTGGGTATCGGGGGGAAGCAGGGTGGCGAGCTGGTCGCCGGGGATGTCGGGATTCATGATCGAAGCTGGAAAGTGATGGCATTGCGCAGCAAGCAGCGGCAATCCGGAGAAAAGGGTGACAAAATACCGCGTTTCCGGCATTTGACGAAGCGAGGTAGCGAAACAATGGCTGTCCGAAACATTCTGCGCATGGGCGATCCACGTCTGCTGGAACCTGCGGATCCGGTGACTGACTTTTCCAGCCCGGCGCTGTACGCGCTGATCGCGGATCTTCAGGACACCATGCGGGCTGCCGGCGGGGCCGGGCTGGCTGCCACGCAGATCGGCGTCGGCCTGCAGGTCGTCGTCTTCGGATTCGAAAGCAGTCCGCGCTACCCGAATGCCGAAGCGGTGCCGGAGACCATCCTCATCAATCCGCTGATCTCGGCCCTCGACCAGGAAATCGAGGAGGGTTGGGAAGGTTGCCTCTCCGTGCCCGGGATGCGCGGCGTCGTGCCACGCCAGCGCAATATCCGCTATCGCGGCTTCGACGCCGATGGGCGCCTTATCGACCGCACGGTGAGCGGCTTTCATGCGCGGGTAGTGCAACACGAATGCGATCACCTGCACGGGGTGCTTTACCCGATGCGCGTACTGGATTTCACGCGTTTCGGCTTCACCGACGAGCTCTTTCCCGGCCTTGAGTAGGCGAGGTAATCGTGCCAAGTGATTGTTTATGTGTAGTTGGTGCAGTGCACAAAGTTGTTGACTTAGTGGTTTGCTCAGGTAGAATGAAGTTATGTTGCAGCGCAGCAATTGTCGGCGGCAACGAAATCATTCAAACCTGCAGTACCTTTCGGAGAAACCACCATGAACTTCAAGCCCCAGGATCTCGCCAACGCCGGTATCGGTTCCGTTTCCCTTCTGGCCAACGCCACATTTGACGGCATCGAGCGTCTTGCCGCGCTGAATCTGAGCGCCGGCCGTTCCGTCGTCGAGGCCTCCTTCGCCAACGTCAGCGCCTTGCTTGGCGCCACGGACGTCCAGTCCTTCGTGAATCTGCAGCAGAAGCTTGCCGCGCCGACCCTCGAAAAGGGCATGGAGTACTCGCGCAACGTCATCGCCATCGCCAGCGAGACCAAGGACAAGATCGCCAAGGAAGTTGAAAGCCAGGTCGCCGTGGTCAACGCCAACGTGTCGGGTCTGGTCGAGAAGGCCCTGGCCTCCGCCCCGGCCGGTACCGAAGTCGCTGTCGCTGCCGTCAAGACCGCGCTCAAGTCGGCCAACGAAGCCTACGAAGGCCTGAACAAGGCTGCCAAGCAGGCTGCTGAAGTTGCCGAAGCCAGCGTTGCCGCTGCCACCGAAGCCACCCTGAAGGCTGCCAATGTCGCTGCCCCGAAGGCTGTTGCGCCGAAGGCCGTGGCCAAGAAGGCTGCCTGAGCAAGCTACGCTTGATCCAATGAAACTGCCGGCGCCTGCCTGCGGCCATTGACGAAGAAGCCCTTGCTCAGCGAGGGCTTTTTCTTTTTAAGAAAGGTGATCCATCATGCCCCATACCCACGCCCCTTCAAAAGCCGAAGCCATCCACGACGCGCTGGAGGTTTTTCAGGAAGAGCATCATCATGTGCCGGATACCCATGAAAAAGCCCGCCTGGTCTCGGACACGATCAAGGAATGGGAGCACGAGCAGGTTGAAGTGATGCACTCGCCGCACGCCACCGCCTGAACGGTCGTCCGGTCACGCCGGGGTGGGCTGGAGGCCCGCCCCGGCTTGCAATTGGGTCGCCAGCTACTTGCGCGGCGCCTTGAGCGGCTTGCCCTTGCCGCCGCGGTTGCCACGGCACAGGCTGACGCGCTCGCCCCTGAGTTTTCCGGCGGCTCCGTCGATCAGCGGGAGGATTTCCTCGAGGGCGGTCTTGCCTGGCGCCGCATCGATCAGTTTGAGGCCGCGCCCCTTGGGCAACAGGCGGATTTCCTCGATCGCGAACACGAGCGCCCGGCCGTCCCGCGTCAGGCAGGCGACCTCGCCGTCGGGCGCGGGCGCGAAGACCACCGGCGCTTCCCCCTCCGCCAGCGTCATGAAGGCCTTGCCACCCTTGCCGCGCGACAGCAGGTCCTCGCCCCTGCAGCGGAAGCCGTAGCCGCCGCTGGCGGCAACGAGGTAAAGTCTGTCGCCCTGTACCGCCAGCGCCAGGCAGGGCTTGGCACCTTCATGAAAATCGGCCAGCGACGTGGCCGGCACACCATCGCCCTTGCCGCCGGGGATATCCGATGCGGCGATCGAATAGGCGCGGCCTTTGGTGTCGAGCAGGATCAGTTGATCGACGGTACGGCAGGGCAGGCAGGCCATGAGGCTGTCGCCCGAGCGGAAAGCGAGTTGCGCCGGGTCGACGTTGTGGCCCTGGCGCGAACGCAGCCAGCCATGTTTCGATACGATCAGCGTGGTCGGCTCGTCGACGATCGAAACCGTCTTGGCATCGGCCATGGTGACTTTTTCCGAGGTTTCGATCAATGTCCGCCGGGCATCGTCGTATTTCGCCGCATCGGCCTCGATTTCGCCGGCGACGCAGGTGCGCAGGGCCATGTCGGAATCAAGCAGCTTGTTCAGCCCGGCAGCTTCCTTGCGTAACTTGGCCAGTTCCTCGCCGATCTTGATCCCTTCCAGCCGCGCCAACTGGCGCAGGCGGATTTCGAGGATGTCCTCAGCCTGGATGTCAGACAGCTTGAAATGCGCTATCAGGTCGGCCTTGGGGTCGTCCGATTCGCGGATGACCTTGATGACGCGGTCAATGTCGAGCAGGATCGCCTGCCGGCCTTCGAGGATGTGGATGCGCTTTTCGGCGGCGGCCAGGCGGTGGCGCGTGCGGCGCTCGACGGTGGCCAGCCTGAAGCGGCACCATTCGGCGATCATGCTGTACAGGGAGGCCTGGCGCGGCGTGCCATTGACGCCGAGCACCGTCAGGTTGATCGAGGCGTTGGTTTCGAGGCTGGTGTGGGCGAGCAGCATGCGCACCAGATCGTCCTGGCCCTGGCGTGAGGAGGCCGGCTCGATGACGAGGCGCACAGCGTGTTCCTTGCCCGATTCGTCACGCACGCCGCTTTCGGAAATCGAGGAAAGGAAGGCCGCCTTCAGGTTGAGCTGTTCCGGCGTGAACACCTTCTTGCCGGCCTTTTCCTTGGCCACCGGGTTGGAGCAGGCTTCAATTTCCGACAGCACCGTGGCGGTAGAGACGCCCGGCGGCAGTTCGGTGATGACCAGCTTCCATTGCCCACGGGCCAGGTTTTCGATTTTCCACTTGGCGCGCACGCGCAGGCTGCCACGGCCGCTACGGTAGGTGGCGGCGATTTCCTCGGGCGTCGAAATGATCTGCGCGCCGCCCGGGTAATCGGGGCCGGGGATCAGCGCCAGCACGTCGTCTTCGCTGAAATTCGGGTCTTTGATCAGGTTGACCGCAGCAGCCGCCACCTCGCGCAGATTGTGCGCGGGAATTTCCGTCGCCATACCGACGGCGATGCCGGAAGCGCCGTTGAGCAGGCAGAAGGGCAGGCGGGCCGGGAGTAACGCCGGTTCATCGTTGGCCCCGTCGTAGTTCGGCTTCCAGTCGACCGTGCCCTCGTCGATTTCGGCAAGCAGCAGTTCGGCGATCGGCGTCAGGCGAGCTTCGGTGTAACGCATGGCGGCAGCGTTGTCGCCGTCACGCGAGCCGAAGTTGCCCTGGCCATCGACGATCGGATAACGCAGGCTCCAGTCCTGCGCCATGCGCACCATCGCGTCGTAGACCGACGAATCCCCGTGCGGGTGATATTTGCCGATCACATCACCGACGACGCGCGCCGACTTAACATGGCGCGGGCTTTTGTACAGGCCCATGCGGTGCATGGCATAGAGGATGCGCCGCTGCACCGGTTTCTGGCCGTCCGCAGCCGAGGGCAGGGCGCGGCCGGTAACGACGCTCATCGCGTATTCCAGGTAGCGGCGGGCAGCGTAATCGGCGGGCGAGGGAATGTCGTCGGCCGGGCCGCTGGCCGAAGGCGGCAGTTCGGGCGGCAACCTGCCAGCAACCGTCGGCGCAGCCGGTAATTCGACTGTGGCAGGCGTGGCAACGGCGGGCGGGGGGGCAGAAAAGAAATCGAGTTGGTCGGTCATGGCAGTTACGGCGGGAATGTTTGGTCGGACGCGAATTTATCACGGAGCTCCCCTATCTGGCCGCCGATCTCCAGCCAGATGCTCAGGAGCGGAATCCAGACGCCATTCGGTGCACCAGCAATAACCCGTCGATCTCCCGCATGACCTCCCGGAGATGCTGCGAAATTCGGCTATTTTTTCCAGTCGACCGCAGCAGGCATTCGTGCGAGCCATTTAACCGGGAAATCGAACCATACGAGCTATCAAGTTAGGGAAACTTGGAAACACGGATGGCGGAAGTGTCCCCTGAAAAGACAGTCAGCTTTTTCGCCCCATGGTCAGCTACGCAGCGGAAACAGCCACTGACGTCCCAGGAACGCGTGGATCTTGAGTGACCAGTGTCAGGGTAGTCCAGCCGTTCCAGCGAGCAGGATCTGATTCATATGGCGGGCCGGCCCCGGCCTATCTAAGGTAATCGTCCGCGCTCCCATGTGAGCCCCCCATCAAGTGAGCGTACTAGCATCCCCTGACCGCCACCCAGAACGATCAGCTTGTGTCCGTCGGTACAGTTCGCCCACAGCTCGTAATTGCCATCGCGCGGAAGTCCAGAATCGATAAGTTGCCACGACTCGCCCCTATCGGCGGATCTCAGGATCTGACCGTCAGCGACATAGGCAAGCAATACCCCGCCGGGTAGAGTGACGATGGAACGTGAGTAAAGATGACGGCTACCCGGGAGAATCGCAAATCCGGTTGCGTGACCGCGCCAATCATCGCCGCCATTATCCGAAGTCCACGCGACCAGTGACCGGCCATCTAAAGAGATCGCAACCCAGCGCTTGTCGTCGAGAGCGGTCACGAGCTCGAAGGCCCCGTAAACGTAGCGATTGAACCTTCGAGCGTGCCACGTGCGCCCGCCGTCCGCTGAGAAAAAATAAAGCCTGTCACTTCCTGCGCATCCGTAGTTTATGAGCATCGGCCCATCTGGGGTGCCGACGATGCGAGGAACACAATTACCCGTGCCGATTTCGTCCATTGCCACGGACCACGTTTTCCCGCTGTCGTCGGACTGGATGACCACCGTGCGGTACGCCCCAAATGCCTTTAGCGGCGAAGTGGTCCAACCTACGGCGATCAAACGACCGCGGCCATCAGCACTGAGGTCACTAAGGTCATAAATTTCCGGCAACCGCATCTCACTCCAAGTCGTTCCATTGTCATCCGAAGTTAGCAGCGCGGGCGACGGCGCTTTGCGAATTGTTGCCAGACGTCTTTTCTCGTCGACAACCACAAGAGGCGGCGGCCAGCCAATTGGGTCCATCGCGCCCACGGCAGGCAGGCGCGCGGGTATCGATGTCCAGGTTCGTCCTGAGTCCGTGGATTTCTTCCACACCCCAAGCTGATAGGTCCAATGGAATCCACTTTTGTAGCCTGTGACCACCAGTGGCCGATTCGGATCAGATCCGTCGCGGGGATCGCTGAAGAATCTGGGCGTAACGCCTCTTAGATCACCGCCACGTGTAGTGACCGACCAGCTTAACCCCCCATCGGTTGAGTGCAAAAGTGCGCCCTCCGTTTCCAGCATCGCGCCGGGAGCTCTCATCGATGCAGTCGCGACGACAGACTGGTCTGCGTTGCACTGCAGTTCGTGGATTTGAACCTTCTCTCCGGAGATGGGTAGCTGTGGAGTGGCACACGCGGATACCACGCTGGCAATCAACGTTATGACGCTGACTCTTCGGGCAACTTCATGGGTGTGAGATTTTTGCAGTGAGGCCACCTCTTTCTCAACTCGTCAGTCGAGTGTCCGGTCGCAGCCAGGATGGTAACCGAACAGATCGACGATGCATTTCTGGAAAGTATAGAAGCCGATATTAATGCGGGCTCGTGCCCGATGACAGATGTTTCCCGCATAGGTCGATGCAAGATGGCTGACCCGGGATCGAAGGTGGCGGCTCAGCATCCGAGTATGGGCCTACGTACTTACTGCCTTCAATGCAAGTGCAGGGCACGCAAGAGACATCCGATCAAGCCATGCCTGAACGGCAGGACTCAGAGTGGACCAGCCAACGGGTATGCGATTGTCAGCGGGCCGCAGTCAGTCT
>ERZ724517.230-NODE-230-length-34668-cov-5.520700_pt1 | contig 34668 bp, 32 predicted proteins | sample MGYA00376050_ERZ724517 | MGnify/ENA primary metagenome ERZ724517 (study PRJEB28724, sample SAMN07190886) | activated sludge metagenome | isolation source: activated sludge of sewage treatment plant in Hong Hong | place: USA: Christiansburg, Virginia | collected... | reverse complement strand
GCGGCATGAGCTTCTCTTTCCAATTCCTGCATTTTTGCCTTCGTCTGCGCCCGGGTATCAATGGAATAAAGGTTCATCATCCCGTCTGTCAGTGCGCCAGCTGTCTGCGTCATTGAAGGCGTCTGGTATGTCATATCAATGGTTTTTTTCGGCTTGACCTGGGCATTCACAAGAATCACCAGCACATCATCAATCGGGTTTTCAGTCAACCACTGGTCGATATTGGTGTTCAATAATTCCAGGCGTGCCAATACGGTACGCAAGCCAAGATTGTCAGATATGCCACCATCCACCAGATGAATATAGGGTCTTTCAGTAACATCCCGATAACTTCTTGCTGTCATCACCAGATTTTGTGTCCGCGCATCATCAAACAATTTTTTATCCAATAGCTCCGACATATAAGAACCATTTATATCGCACTCTGTTGCATGGTTGTTTAACACCACTGGCGGGAAAGCGATTGGCACACCAGACGATGCTGTCACCGCCCGCGCTATTTTGTACTGGTCCATGTCCGAACATATCAAATCAAAATAGCCTTGTGTAAACGCGAAGTGCGCCCCGGATTGCAAATCTGTCGCGTTGATTTCAATAAATGGGCGTGTGGCTTTCGGAATATCCGCGAAAGTTTTTCCATCGAAAACCGTTCTGTCATAGTATTCAACGGCCATATCTGTGCGATTTATCCCCGAGAACATCGCATGAAACCAGTAGGTTGGGCTTAACAAATTGCTGACCAGCGAGCTCTGTACACTTTTACGTAAAAAGTCACTCTCGTAATTCTTGAACAGGTCATCGCCATACAATCCGTAATACGCCGAGGTAAAACTGCCGCCAGAAACAGAGCTGATCCTGTCAACTTCATCCAGCAAACGCACTGGCTGCCCTTTGGCATTCACCCGGGTATCACGCAGTTCCTGCATCACACCGTAAGATAAAGCGGCCGCACGTGTACCGCCACCTGAAAATGCCAGAATGACATTGTGGCTTCCTAACGGTTTGGTATTTTTCGTCTGAAGCCTGTAACCCTGTGTTGCATCAATTTTTTTGATGGCAACATTGTCAGGCGGCAACAGGCTCACACAGCCTTGCAACAACAAGGCGGCACCCAGTAAAAAATAATATTTGACTGTAATTTTCATCACGGCTTTTTAAGTGGAGGTTCATCATCAGGCAGAATAAAGACCGCCTTGCCAGTTGGTGGGGCGGGTTTTTCAGGTTCTGTTGATTCCAGCGACAACGACAGGCTTGACGCACTAAGGATGGCATCAATCGCACTGGTGTCTGGTTTACCCGGGGTGTTGGCTGGCTTTGTTTCCTCTTCTTCAATAGCGCCGCGCAACCAGGCAGGTAAATCACTGTCCGGGCTATCAATAGGCGCCAAAGCCAGATCCGTTTCCAACTCCAGTGCAAACGCTTTCGCTTTCTCCAGATAATTGTTGGTTGCCACTTCTGCCTTGACTTCATCTTCTGGCAGAAACGCGGTGAAGAAACCACGAATCTCTGCGAGCTGGTCTTCCAGCAACATAGGCACCAGACTGGAATACATATCCAGCAAGGTAATCGCATTTTTGGATGAATCCGAATCGGTAGCGTATTGCAGACGACTGGCGATCGCCTTGTTCAGGATATGAAAGTCTTCATAAATGCTGATCAGGCCATCAAATGCGAATTGGCCTTTCTTGCCATTGTGCGTGAGGAAATATTGCGCCACCAGATACATGCCCGCTACACGGAATACCGTTTCTTCCTCAGAAGCCAGCGGCAAATGGAAACGCGCCATAGGGCGCATGTACGCTGTTTTCGGGCAACCGCAAGTGGGGAAAATCAGGCCCAGCATGGAGCTCAACACGCGTTGCAACGCTGTGGTCTGCACCACGGTACGGTCTTCCGTGATGACTTCCAGCTTCACTTCATCGATAGAACGGGTCTCATGAAACCGCTCAACCACTTTATGTAACTGCAGCGCCATGGGGCAGTGCGTATGCTCTTCAGTTTTCAGCGGGCAATGCGAGCATTGCTTGAACGCCAGCTCAGTCCAGTTTGGCGGATTGGTAATCGGCTCGCTAATCAGCTCAAAGTTCGTAGCATCAAGGTTGAAGTCGAACACTTCCGTTGTTTTTTCATTCAAACCGATACGATACGTAATGCGGACTGGTTCCATGCTGTTGCCCTACTGTTCCGTTATTAATGAAAGTTTAATGTTACTGCGTTGGCAGCCAATATACAGCGGCCATAGACAGGCTTGAGCCAGCAACAATACACCAGCCAGATGGGTGTGCCTGGCAAGATCGGCAAATCCATCACCCGTCACTGCAATAGTGATGACTGCCCACTGCAGTAGTACGAGCAGCACCAAACCAGTGCCAGCATCCCCCAATTCCTGGCGCTGCAGACATCGCCACATGAGCAAACAGCAACACGCAGCCAAGGGAGCGAGGAATAATGCCTTATAAAATCCTGCAGACATCGCTTTCATGGGTTCAGAGAGTGACCATTGGAAGTCGGCTACTTGCCCGCGCCGCTGACCCGCCACCTGGCCTATATAACCGACAACCCACCGCTGGCTGCGCGGTATAGCCTCAGTAATCAACCCTAATGGCAATCCCGGATGGCTGACAAACAGCAATGCCAGCCGGGTATATCGCAGCTCGCCTGCTTCACTGCAAGTGCTCCTGTGTGCAAGATCCAGTGTGCGCCAGTTATTGCCCGCCAGTTGGCGGCAATCGCCAGGCAATCCCAAAGCCTGCAGCAGTGAGTCATGTTGTTCTGGCCGGGTAGTGCCGAGCAGGGCAATCAGCATATTGGTCTTGTTAGCCCAGGCCATGGTGTCATCCCGCATTTCCCACACGTGGCTACCTGCCAGCCCGGAGGGGAATAGCCCGCAAGCCAGAATGCAGGCTGCCAGGAAACATCGTCGACGGCAGATCACTACATAAAGAGCAATGGCACTACCAGCCAGAATAGCCAGCGGTAGATGTTGCGGCTTGGACAGGCCCAGCCCCGCCAACCCGGCCAACACTGGCAAGGCGTAGCGCCACTGCCAATCATTGGTAGATAAAAAAGCCAATCCCAGCAGGGTCAGGTAAAGAAAATAGACTGCTGAAAACTCGCTATAGAACGTATGCAAATACAAGGTGACGCCCGGGTCACACAATACAAGGCTGAATACCAGTGCATGCGCCAGTAACGCGCACCCACGCCGCTGTCGAAGAAAAAAAAGAGCCCCCAGAGTAGATGTGATCAGCAGAACGGCGGCTTTGGCTATACCAATGGCCCGAATGCTGAGCACAGGTTCATCCACTGATTGGATCATCTCGGCCAGCCAGACACCCAGACCAGTGAAAAATAATTCGCTACTGTAGAGGCAGGACGTCTCCACATGCCGGGTTCGTGTATATGACAGGATTGGCGCATCAGGCGTGCCACGATCAACCGCTATCTGAGGATCAGCCGGCCAAATCTGGTGGCAGGCCTGCAGGCGGATCATGTCGTAATTATTGGCATAGGCCAACAGCGGGTCGTGCAGCACGAAAACCAACAGGCGCAAGATCCCAGCCAGCATCAATACCAGGCTGAGCGCACAAACACCCCGGTTGACGGGAAGCCGATCAGCGGGGGTTATCGTCGCGATTCGATTCATACGTCTGCCAGAGTTCGTGCTGGTCAATCAGCGTGCCCAGCAACAATGCGCACAGCATCAGGCAGACAAAACAGTACAAGCCCACGCCAGGCAGGAGTTGCGCAAGATCCTTCAGCTTGACCACAGACACCAGCACCGCCATCAGGAACACCTCCGGCATTGCCCACTCCTGCACGGTGTGGTTCAGGCGCAGCAGGCTGGGCATCCAGGCCGGGTGACTGCGCATCTGCAAGATCAAGCTCACGGTGAACATCAGCCACATGTTCAGTAATGGCGCAATAACGGCACAGATAGACACCAGTATCGCGACTTCCCAGAGTCCACTGCTACCAAGTGACAGAATCGCCTGAGCCAGGGACGCATCATGGCGCAGGCCAGCTGTAGACATGCTCAGCAGCGGCAGCCCGATAGCCGGACCAAACATACACAGCCCGACGATAGAGAGAATCAGGGCGTGGATAACACTATCCGGGCAGCCTTCCCGCAATACATGGCCACAGCGCGGACATAGGGATTCGCCGCCGGCCGGCACATCGATATCCTCAAGCAGCAGGTCACACTCTGCACAAGCCGTGATGTGATTCGAGGCAGTAGCGGGTGTTTCACCTGGTGTCGGAGCGTGCATCGGTGCTGGGCTCTGGCTGGCAATAGAGGCCAATTGTATGCGGGCAGCGTTTCATCCACCACCGGGGACCTGTCAACTTAATCAGCTATCCCGGGTTGACGGTGCAACCCCGGGCACTATCATGGCCACTTCTGCCACCGTACAAGCATGATGCATCACCATGACCCATACCCTCCGCCATGACTGGAACCGCGCCGAGATCCTCGCGCTATTCAACCTGCCATTCAACGACCTGCTGTTTCGCGCGCAGCAGGTACACCGCGAACACTTTGATCCCAACCGGGTGCAGGTGAGTACGTTACTGTCGATCAAGACCGGCGCTTGCCCGGAAGACTGCAAATATTGCCCGCAGAGCGGCCATTACGACACCGGCCTCGACAAGGAAAAACTGCTCGAAGTGGAAAAGGTAATTGAAGAAGCGCGCGCTGCGAAAGCCAACGGCTCGTCACGTTTCTGCATGGGTGCGGCATGGCGCTCACCCGCTGAAAAAGACATGCCTTATGTGCTGCACATGGTGCGCGAAGTGAAAGCGCTTGGCATGGAAACCTGCATGACGCTTGGCATGCTGGACGAAGACAAATCAAAACGACTCGCGGAAGCCGGGCTCGATTACTACAACCACAACCTCGACACATCACCGGAATATTACGGCGAGATCATCACCACCCGCACGTATGCCGACCGTCTGGAAACGCTGGCGAATGTGCGTAGCGCCGGCATGAAAGTGTGCAGTGGCGGCATTGTCGGCATGGGCGAAACACAAAATGATCGCGCAGGATTATTGCAACAGCTGTCCAACCTCAATCCCCATCCCGATTCCGTGCCTATCAACAATCTGGTGAAAGTGGAAGGCACACCGCTGGAAAATGAAGAGGAGCTGGATTCATTTGATTTCCTGCGCACGATTGCTGTCGCAAGAATCCTGATGCCTGCCTCTTATGTACGTTTGTCTGCTGGTCGCGAAACGATGAATGACCAGATGCAGGCACTCGCATTTATGGCAGGCGCGAATTCCATTTTCTACGGTGAAAAATTGCTGACGACCCCGAATCCGGCGGCGCATAAGGATATGCAGCTGTTTGAACGGCTGGGCATCAATGCACACTTGCGCAAGGCGTGCGAGGAAAAACCGGCAGCACAGCAGGAGCATCCCCTGTTCTACAATGCATGCGCATGAAAAACGCGTGTGCATGAACAGCTGGCAACAACATTGGCAGCAGCAACTGGCAGAACGTGAACAGCGCCACCTGCTGCGGCGCGTACGGATTCTTGACAGCGCCCAGGGTGCTGATGTTGAAGTCGATGGCAAACGATACCAATCATTCATCAGCAATGATTATCTCGGCTTCGCCAACCACCCTGCACTGAAAAAAGCCCTGGCAGATGGCGCAGAAAAATACGGTGCCGGCAGCGGCGCTTCCCACCTGCTCGGCGGCCACTCACGTGCGCACCAACAACTCGAAGAAGAACTTGCAGCGTTTACAGGACGGGATCGCGCCCTGTTATTTTCTACCGGCTATATGGCCAATCTCGGCGTGCTGACAGCCTTGGCCGGAAAAGGTGATTGCATACTGCAAGACAAACTTAACCACGCATCACTGCTGGATGGCGGCTTATCGTCAGGTGCAGATTGTCGCCGTTACTTGCACGCCGACACCAACAGCCTCGAACAACACCTTGCGCGAAAAGCAGGCAAGAAAATATTGGTTGCGACTGACGGTGTATTCAGCATGGATGGCGATATAGCGCCGCTACTGGCACTCGCCACATTGTGCAAAAAACATGATGCGCTGTTGATGGTGGATGATGCGCACGGCTTTGGCGTTTTGGGGAAAACCGGCGCCGGCAGCTGCGAACATTTCTCGCTCACGCAAGATGATGTGCCCGTGTTGATGGGCACGCTGGGCAAGGCGCTCGGCAGTTTCGGTGCTTTTGTTGCCGGCTCGCATGAGATGATCGAGATGCTCATCCAGTTTGCGCGCACTTATATTTACACCACAGCAATGCCACCTGCGCAAGCAACGGTTACCTCTGCCGCATTGCAGTTGCTGGGCACAGAAAGTTGGCGGCGTGAAAAACTGCAGGCGAATATCCATTTCTTTCGTGCGCAGGCGCAGCAGCGTTCGCTGCCGTTGATGGATTCACTCACCGCCATACAACCCGTACTGGTCGGCAGCAGCGAAGCTGTCATGCATATTGACCAGCAACTGCGCGCGCGCGGATTTCTGGTGGGCGCTGTGCGGCCACCTACTGTAGCGGAAGGCGCTGCACGCTTGCGTATCACTTTATCTGCAGCACATAAAGACAACAATATCACCCTATTGCTTGATGCGATTGCCGAGGCGTTGCAGGCAATCAAATGAATAATAACCCGATCATTCTGTTGCACGGCTGGGGTTTCAGCAGCTGTATCTGGCGGCCGTTGATGCAGGCGCTACACGCCAGAGGAATAGATAATGTTTATGTAATCGACATGCCAGGTTTCGGTTCTGCCTATCACGAATCTTTTGAATCACTCAATCAGGTTCTGGATTACGTTATAGAACAGCTTCCGGAAAAATCCGTCTTATGTGGCTGGTCGCTGGGCGGTATGCTGGCGCTGGAAATTGCCGAACGCCGACCTGAAAAAATTGCTGGCATCATTACTATCGGCAGCAACCTGCACTTCACTGCCGAAGATAACTGGCCGGGAATGCCGGTCGCAGACTACCAGCAATTCTGCCAGCGCTTTTCTGCACAGCCGGAAAAAACCTGGCAGCGTTTCCTGTCTTTGCAGACGCGCAATGACAGCGAAGTTTTGCCAGCCACCACTGCACTGGAATGTCTGGCCGACTATTCCACCCTGCATCCGGATACAGCAGGAAAAATGCTGGCACTGCTGGGCGACATTGATTGCCGCCCGGCATTCACCGCGCTGACAGTACCGGGCTTGCATATTCTGGGTGAGCAGGATGCTATTACCCCAGCGACAATTGCACCACTATTGCGTGAGCTGAATGCTACGCAACACGTGCAAATCCTGCCGGGCAGCGCACATGCCATGCCGGTTTCACGAACAGAAACACTGGCAACATCGATTGCGGATTTTTTTGTGGATAAAAAGCCGGCCGTGCAAAAGTCCCGCATCTCGCATTCATTTTCCCGCGCAGCAGACAGTTACGATGCAGCTGCCAAACTGCAACGCAGTGTTGGCAAGGCGCTACTGGGCGGGTTACCTGAATCCATGGGCGGTACAGTGATAGATATCGGCTGTGGCACCGGCTTTATCACCGGCGAGCTGTCAAGAAAATACGGCGACCAGATACATTTGCTCGCGCTGGATTTTGCAACAGGCATGCTACAACGCACACGTCAACATCATACCGCTGCTGTCTGTGTACAAGCAGACATGGAGTGCTTGCCATTTGCAGATGACACCAGTGACTGGCTAGTCTCCAGCCTCGCGCTGCAATGGGCTATGAATCCTGCACAATGTTTCCAACAATGGCGCCGCGTATTAAAACCGGGCGGCCATCTTTTTTTCTCAACTTTCCTGCCTGGCACTTTGTGTGAACTGGAACAAAGCTGGTCGCAGGTGGATGATGCTATCCACGTCAACCGGTTTGTGGCAGATGATGCGCTGCTGGCAGCATTGCGCAGTGCCGGATTTTCCCATATGGAAACAGTTCGCGCGACGCATACACTGTACTATCCTGCGCTGCGTGAACTGGCCAGGGAACTGAAAGCGATTGGCGCACACAACATGAATGATGGCCAGCCGACCGGATTGACCAGCAAACAACGCTGGCAACAATTGCAATCCGCGTATGAATCACTGCGCACCGAACGCGGTTTGCCAGCCACCTATGAGGTGCTTTATGTGTCGGCCAGCTGAATGGTTACAAGGCATTGATTCGCGCTGGTGGCTCACCGCTTTCTGGCTGTTCTGGTGTACCTCCACCGCTGTGATGCTGTTGCCTGCACAACAATTACCAGCCATCAACATCTGGGATAAAGCTGAACATGCAGGCACGTTTTTTGTATTGATGCTTCTGGCCTGGCTGGCATATCGCCAACCGTTGCAACGGCTCGCCTGTCTGTTAATTGCTTACGGGATAGCCATCGAGTGCATTCAATTTTTTATTCCTTCACGCAGTTTCAGCGTGCTGGATATCGTGGCAGACACAACCGGTGTATTGCCTGCATGGTGGATAGCCACTCAGGTGCAGCGACCATGAGAGACATATTTTTTATCACCGGCACTGACACAGGCGTGGGGAAAACCTTCGTAGCCTGCCAATTACTGCACGCAGCACAACAGTGCGGTTTGCGCACGCTGGGATTGAAACCGCTGGCCGCCGGTGCAGAAAAAATGGATGGCGAATGGCGCAACGAAGATGCTGTGTTGTTGCAGGAAGCGGCAACCGTAAAATTACCCTACGCCAGCATCAATCCGTTCTGTTTTGAATTGGCTGCCGCACCACATCTTGCTGCAAAAAAAACTGGCGCAACTCTTTCGGCAAAAACTATCGCGCAAAATGTTCGCAAGGTGCTGGATGAATCTGAATTTGATTATTGTGTTATTGAAGGCGCTGGCGGTTGGCGCGTGCCGCTGAATGACACAGAAACAATGACAGATGTAGTGAAGCTTTTACAGATTCCTGTGATTCTGGTTGTGGGAATGAAACTCGGCTGTATCAATCACGCTGTGTTAACGGTAGAAGCGATAAAAGCCGATGGCTTAACTTTGCATGGCTGGATTGCCAATGATCTCGGCCACTCTATGCCATTGCTTGCAGAAAATATCGCGACGCTGGAACGTTTGTTGCCAGCGCCGCGCATCTGTCTTCAGAGCACATAACCCCGTTCGTCGTGGTCGACGATATCAAGGCCTTCATTTTCTTCTTCTGCTGATACGCGCAAACCTTTGGTCAGCAACGCAGTGATTTTCAACACGACAAATGTAATCACGGCTGTGTACACCAGCGTAGCTAATACACCCAATGCCTGCACGCCGAGTTGGCTGGCGATGGTCACGCCGTCTGCAAGCCCTTTCCCGCTAAACATGCCCAGGCCTTTTGATGCAAACAGGCCCGCCAGCAGTGTGCCGATAATGCCGCCCACACCATGCACCGGTGAAACATCCAGTGAATCGTCTATTTTCAGCACACGCTTTACGTATTGCGTGGCAAAGAAACAGATCACGCCAGCTGTCAGGCCGATCACCAGCGCGCCGCCGGCATCCACATACCCTGAAGCGGGTGTAATAGTGCCAAGACCCGCCACCATGCCAGTGACAATGCCGAGCACGGAAGGCTTGCCGAACTTGATCCACTCCAGCGTCATCCACGCCAGTGCACCACACGCAGCAGACAAGTGTGTCACCAGCATTGCCATACCAGCATCGCTGTTGGCGGCCAGTGCAGAGCCTGCATTAAATCCGAACCATCCAACCCACAACATGCCGGCACCTGTCACTGTCATGGTGAGGTTGTGTGGCGGCATGGCAGTTGTAGGGAAACCGCGTCTCGGGCCGAGCACGAGTGCGCAAACCAGTGCCGCAGTACCGGCTGTGATATGCACTACTGTGCCGCCGGCAAAATCGAGCAAACCCAGTTTGAATAACCAACCGCCGCCCCAGACCCAATGCGTTACCGGCACGTACACCAGCATCAGCCACAAGGCCGAGAAAATCATCACTGCACTGAACTTCATGCGCTCGGCAAAGCCACCGATAATCAGCGCCGGGGTGATAATGGCAAACGTCATCTGGAACATGGCGAATACGGATTCCGGCAACGCGCTGACCACGTTGTCACGCGCTCCCATCAACAACGCCTTGTCAAAATTGCCGATAAAGGCGTTCATGCTTTCACTGGTGCCAAAGGCAAGGCTGTAACCACAGACCATCCATAGCACGGATGCCATACAAGCAATACCGAAGCACTGCGACAATATAGACAGTACATTCTTGCTGCGCACCAGTCCGCCATAGAACAACGCCAGACCGGGCAATGTCATGAACAGGACTAACGCAGTGGCAGTAAGTATCCAGGCGGTATTGGCTCCATCCACACTCATGCTGCTATCCCCTTACAACGCTTCAGCGCCGGTTTCACCGGTGCGGATGCGGATAACCTGTTCAATGGCCGTCACGAAAATCTTGCCGTCGCCGATCTTGCCGGTATTGGCTGCGCTGATGATGGCTTCCACTGCCTGATCCACCTGGTCGTCTTTCACAGCCAGTTGCAGTTTCACCTTGGGCAGGAAATCGACCACGTATTCCGCGCCGCGATACAGCTCGGTATGGCCTTTCTGGCGGCCGAAGCCTTTGACTTCCTCGATGGTCATGCCCTGGATGCCGATTTCACCCAATGCATGGCGAACATCGTCGAGCTTGAAGGGTTTGATGATCGCAGTGATCATTTTCATGGTGGATGCTCCCGGTGGTTAATCAGATCGGGGCACAGGCCAACGCCTGCGCACAAAACCGGTGCAGCCTATGCAATGGGGGGCTAAAATGCAATCCAGCGAACCGGAGACAATGCCCATGGGCTTCTACGAACGTTACGTCCTGCCCGGCTTTATCAATCTGGCCTGTGGCACAAGCGTGTTCCGCGACAAGCGGGCGAAGCTGGTCACAATGGCACGGGGCGTGGTACTCGATGTCGGTGCCGGCTCTGGCCACAACTTCCCCTATTACGATCCCTCGCGCATCGAGAAACTGTATGCACTGGAACCGTCCGAGGGGATGCGGCGCCTGGCCAGAAAACGCGAGCAACAAGTTCCCTTTCCGCTGGAATGGCTGGCGCTACCCGGCGAACAGATTCCGCTGCCAGATGCGAGTGTGGATACCGTAGTGCTGACTTTCACGTTGTGCACCATTCCCGACTGGCAAGCAGCACTGGCGCAAATAAAACGCGTGCTGAAACCGGACGGGAAATTATTGTTTTGTGAACACGGGCTGGCACCAGAACCGGGCGTGCAAAAATGGCAGCACCGCATCAATCCCGGCTGGAAAAAATGTGCAGGCGGTTGCCATCTCAATCGCCCGATTGCTGATTACCTGCGCGAGGCAGGTTTCCACATCCAGGAATTGAACGCGGGATACTTACCTTCTACACCGCGCATTGCCGGTTTTGTTTCGTCCGGCATTGCAACGGTTCCAGACAATACTCATTCTACCGGTTCGTCGCAGTCTGGCTCATAGCAATCGAGAATATCGCGCACCAGACCACTGCGAACAATGTCACTGCGTTCAAACTCATGCACATAGACATTGCGCAACCCGGATAAACGCTCCACCGCATCGGCCAGGCCATTCGGCCCGCGAATATCGCTTTGCTTCACATCGCCGTTCACCACGACCTGGCAATTTTCACCAATGCGCGTGAGGAACATTTTCATCTGCGCGATGGACGTATTTTGTGCCTCATCGAGAATCACAAAATTCTTGCTGCTGAATGTCTTGCCGCGCATGAAGGCAAGCGGTGCTGCAACAATACGGCCATGGCGGATACAGTAATCCACCGTGCCTGCACCCAGCCGTTCGTTGAGAATATCGCGGAATGCTTCTATATAAACCGCAAATTTCTCATCCACTGCACCCGGTAAAAACCCGAGTTGTTCCCCGGCTTCCACAGCAGGGCGCGTGAGGATAATCCGCTCGATTTGCCCTGCTTCCAGCGCTTCTGCCGCCAATGCCGCTGCACAATAACTCTTGCCCGTACCGGCAGGACCGATACCGAAAGTGAGACAGTGATTGCGGATAGCGGAGATGTAGCGTTGCTGGGCGGGTGTACGGGCCATCAATGGCTGAAGAATGCGTTGAGCGGCGTAAGCGGTATCAAGATGTTGCTGGGCGGGATTTATTTCTACTACGTCTGCACTTCGTCGGTGCTTGCGGGGTTGTCGTCGACCCTCTTGCCTCCTGCCCTCCCTGTAGGCTTTGTCCCCTGAATCTTTATGTGAGCTACTGTGATGCCTTGCGCCAGATTTCTTTGCCATGGATAACGAACCCCCCGGTTCAGTTAAAAATGTCGTGAAAATCTTTTCATGTTGCATATTTTTTCTATTAGGCTTACTAGACTCCCTTGCTTGATTTATGTCAACAACAATTTTGTGCGGATGCACAATTTTTTCAGCGCCCTTATTTATTCGTGCTGAACATCGCCGGATGACGGGCTCACCGCCAACGCCTGATAACGCTGCACGCCATCAGCGCCTAGAGATTGTATGACTGCACCGCGCGACAATAACAAGTGCAAGTGCGCCAGGCACTCACCCATGGCCATCATCAATTGCTCATTGTGCAACTCGCGATGGAACAATGCGGGCAATAATTCATAGGCCGTTTTGGGTGCCACCAATTCAATTTCCAGACCTGCCAGTTGCTGCTCATGGTGTGCCAGCAACTCCCGGAGCCTGGTGTGCAGCCCGAAAAATGGCGCGTTGTGGGCAGGGCATACCAATGCATCATCCGGCAATTCCAGCATGCGCTGTAATGACTGCATCCACTCCTGTAGCGGATTGGCATCCGGCTCGGTACTGGTGACGCTCACATTCGATGTGATCTGCGGCAACACCTGGTCGCCGGAGATCAGGATGTTCAGCGCGGCGTTATACAGGCAGGCGTGTTCCGGCGAATGCCCACGCCCGATAATCACCTGCCAGCGCTGGTCACCCAGTGTGAGAATCTGCCCGTCCTGCAAGCGCTTGAAGCTGCGTGGCAACGGCTCGACGATACTGCCAAAACCCGCCGTGCCCTTGCGCATTTTCTCCACGTATTCCCGTGGCATGCCGGTGCGCACAGCATAGGTGTCGTGCTGCCATTCTTCAGGGATATCCTGCGCCGGAGCGGTGTAGGCGCGGGCAGTGAAGTACTCGCTGGCGGTCATATAGAACGGCACGTTCCAGTGGCCGACCAGCCAGCCAGCCTGTCCGATATGGTCCGGGTGCATGTGGGTGGATAACACCGCATTGATGGGCTTGCCTTCCAGCTCCGTTTCAAACACCTGCTGCCATAACTGGCGGGTAATCCCGCCTTTCATCCCGCAATCGACCACCATCCAGCCATCACCATTGGCGAGCAGGTAGAGATTGATATGGTCCAGCGCCAACGGCAGCGGCATGCGCAACCATTTCACGCCCGGTGCGACGGTGACGGTTTTACCCCCTTCAGGCACATCATCCATCAGGTAACGCATAGGGGAGGTGAGACCTTGTTTCATGCGGGGCAGCTCCTGTTCATTCCAGTCATTGTGACCGCCACCCGGCGCGCTGGCTGCCTGTATGTCTACTTATAGTCGGCTCCCGCAGGTATCATGGCGACCCTGTTTCCACACGACGTAAACTGGCATGACACTGCTGGATCACCCATCGACAGCCCTGCGGACCGGTATGCGCCGGCTCGCCGCCAGCGTGTGCGTCATCACCGCCATCGATAGCAGTGGGCAGCGCCACGCCATGACGGCTACCGCTGTCACCTCGGTATCCGACGACCCTGCTTCCCTGCTGGTATGCGTGAACCGCCACACCACTTTGCACGATATCCTTGCCCAGGGGCGTCGCTTCGCAGTGAATGTGTTATCGGCAGACCAGGCCGATATCTCCATACTCTGCGCCAGCGGTGAATCCGGCGAATCACGGTTTGCGCAAGGCAACTGGGGCGATGCCAATGGCTTGCCGTATTTGCGCGATGCCCAGACTGTTTTCTTTTGCAATACCGCGCGCCAGCTGACACATGGCACCCATCTGATTGCCATCGGTGAAGTGGATAAAGCACTGGTGTCGGATAATGCCGTCAATCCACTGCTCTATGCAGACGGCCAGTACAGACGTTTGAACGAGGAATAATTTTGTATGGGTTTTTCTAACATGAACTGGTCTGAACTCACCATTCCACAATTGGTAAAAAATGCCGCAACGCAGTTTGCTGATCGCAACGCAATCGAAGACGGCGATATACATCTCACCTATGCACAACTGGATGAACAGCGCGTGCAAGCAGCCAAGGCATTTATCGCGGCTGGGATCCAGCACGGTGACCGTATTGCAGTGTGGGCGCCGAATATAGCAGAGTGGATTATTGCCTCCATTGGCTTGCAATCTGTTGGCGCGATTCTTGTGCCCATCAATACACGTATGAAAGGCGCAGAAGCCGGTTATGTATTGCGCGCCAGCGGCGCAAAATTACTGCTGACCGTTTCCGGTTTTCTTGATCTCGATTATCCGGCGATGCTGAAAAACGAATCACTGCCGGATGTACAACAGATGATTTGTCTGCGCGGGCAATCCGACCTGTGCATCAGCTGGTCTGACTTCCTTGCAAAAGGCAAGAATATTCCTGATGCAGATGTTGCTGTGCGCACTGCACAAGTCAAACCGGCTGATGTATCCGACCTGATTTTCACATCGGGCACCACCGGCAACCCCAAGGGCGTAAAAACCGGCCACGGACAAAACATCAAAGTTTTTGCCGTGTGGTCTGAACTGGTTGGCCTCACCGAAAATGATCGCTACCTGATCGTGAATCCGTTTTTTCATTCTTTCGGTTACAAGGCAGGCTGGTTAGCATGCCTGATTCGGGGCACTGCCATTTTACCGATGGCGGTATTTGATGCTGCAAAAATTCTCGAACGCATCGGCACAGATAAAATTTCCGTATTACCGGGACCGCCGACACTGTATCAAACCATTCTCGCGTTCCCGAATCTGAAAGATTACGACATCAGCAATTTGCGTCTGGCTGTTACCGGCGCAGCGGCAATTCCTGTGTCGCTCATTCACCAGATGCGCAACGAGATGGGTTTCAAAACTGTGCTCACCGCGTATGGTCTCACCGAAAGTTGCGGCGTAGTCAGCATGTGCCGAGACGGGGACGATGCAGAAATTATCGCCACCACCTCAGGCCGCGCGATTCCGGATGTGGAAGTGCGCTGCATCAATGAAGACGGAAAAGAAGTGGCGCGCGGCGAACCGGGCGAAATTGTGGTGCGCGGTTACAACGTGATGCAGGGTTATTTCAACAATGATGAAGAAACCGCGAAAGCGATTGATAAAGATGGCTGGATGCACACCGGTGATATCGGCGTGATGGACGCCAACGGCTACCTGAAAATTACCGACCGCATGAAAGACATGTTTATCGTCGGCGGCTTCAATTGTTACCCGGCAGAAATTGAAAACATGCTCTCCACCTGTGAAGGCGTTGCACAATCTGCCGTCATCGGGATTCCCGACGAGCGCATGGGTGAAGTCGCGATGGCCTACATCGTGGCTAAAGCCGGTAGCGATCTGACGGCAGAAAAAGTCGTGGCGTGGTGCAAACAGAATATGGCGAACTATAAAGTGCCGCGGCGCGTGGAAATTATTGACGCATTCCCGCTGAATGCCACGGGCAAGGTGATGAAGTTTGTGTTGCGTGATCGTGCATTGGGCAAAGCCTGACATTCAATTAAGGTTAATACTCACATGGCCATTACACGCATCAGCAATACGCCACGCATGACAACGGCTAAATGGATTGGCCTGGGTTTGCTCGCGTTATTTTTTATTGGCGGCGGCATCGCCCATTTTATGTACACCGATGACTTCGCATCGATCGTGCCACCATGGATGCCATATCCGCGCGAAACGGTCCTGGCCACCGGCGTGCTGGAACTGGTGTTTGCAGTGTTGCTGTTTGTGCCTGCTGCACGCCAGCGTACTGGCTTGTGGATTGCCGTTTATTGTCTGGCTGTGTTACCCGCGAATATTTATATGCTGCAACACAATATTCCGATGTTTGGCTATCAGGCGCCGCCCGCAATTTTGTATTTGCGTCTGGTGTTGCAGGCTGGCGTGATTGCACTGGCTATCTGGAGCACGAATGCGCAGCAGCACCTGGTGCGTTATGGATTGTCGGGGTTGTTCAGGGGGTAGGGGATTGCGGCTGGTTCGATTGCAAACAAGCCGCCATCTTTCCAGTCAAATCGCGCATAAACTGCATATAAGCATTTACACCAGCTGGCACGTTTTCACCCAGCGGATCCAGCTCCACCATTTTTACTTTGCTTGCCGCGCTGCCTAGCCAACTGTTTACTGCATCACGCCCGTGTTCCGGTTCATAAAATAAACACGCCACTTCTCCGCTGTTTAACAAGGCCAGCAACCCAGCGCGTTCACGTGCGCCGGCCGGGATGCTTTCGTGATGCCACACCGCTGCGCGCTGGTTCAGGTGGTAGCGCTGCACGATGCGCTGGTAGCCGTCGTGGTACACCACAAAACCCACTTGTGATAACGGGCTGAATTGTGCGGCGATTTCCTTGTCCAGGGCCGTCATGTTGTGCTGGAACTGCGTGAGACGCTGATTGATTTCATTTGCGCTGGCGGGATACATGTTTACCAGTGTCTGTGCGAGCAGAGTAGATTGTTCGCGCAAAGCGACCGGATCCAGCCAGATGTGTGGATCAACGCCCTTCGAATCATCCGCGTGTTTATGCTCATGAAAAGAGTACGGCAACAGCGCCAGTTGCCTGGCAGGCGGCAAGCGATCAGCGATCTGGTCGAGCCACGGCTCCAATCCCGGCCCCACCCATACCAGCAATGCACTGTTTTGTATGCGCACCACATCAGCAGGGCGCAGTGGGTAATCATGTGGTGACCGCCCATCCGGGATCAGTGTCTGCACGTTTGTTCCCGCAGGGGCCAGCGCCTGTACCAGCCAGGCGAGTGGTTTGATGGTTACCAATACAACAGGGGCATCGGCATTCAACGGCATGGAAAAGAGCAGGCACAACAACAATGGACACAGGGTTTTCATAACGGTGAGGCATTCCGCAGCGCAGGCCTTTCGGCAATTGCGTTATTATCGCCACTTTCCTGATTGTTGCCATTGCCATGCCTGCTGAGTCCATACCCGTTATCGCTGAATCTGCTGACCGCTTGTTGCTGTCAGCACGCGGGTTGTGTGTGCAGGCAGACAATCGCCTGCTACTTGATCACATTGACATTGACCTGCACGAAGGCGAGGTCGTCACCGTCATAGGCCCGAACGGTGCCGGCAAAACCACGCTGCTGAAAACGCTGCTCGGTTTGATTGTTCCCAGCGCAGGTTCCGTCACACGGGCAGCTACGCTGCGTATCGGTTATATGCCGCAAAAACTTTCACTGAACCCTTTGCTGCCAATGACGGTGCAGCGCTTCCTGCGCCAGACCAACACCAGTGATGATGCCATTGTGGGTGCATTGGCAGAAACAGGCGTCTCAGGTTTGTTGCAGCAATCGTTACATAACGTGTCTGGTGGTGAACTGCAGCGCGTGTTACTGGCGCGTGCCTTGCTACGCAAGCCACAACTGCTCGTATTGGATGAACCGGCGCAAGGCGTGGATGTTTGCGGGCAAGCGGATCTCTATCAGCTGATTGCAGAATTGCGTAATCGCTACCATTGCGGCGTGTTGCTGGTGTCACATGATTTGCATCTGGTGATGGCCGCCACCGACACCGTGATTTGTCTCAACCAGCACATCTGCTGTCAGGGTCATCCGGAACACGTTGGCCAGCATCCTGAATATTTGCAATTATTCGGCAAGCAAATTGCTGATGGCATTGCTGTATACACCCATCATCATGACCACGATCACGATTTGCATGGCAATGTGCATAAAGGGTGTGCGCATGACTGATTTTTTTCTCGGCATGGCAGATTTGCATATTTTATTGTTGCCATTGCTGGCTGGTATCGGCACAGCATTACTCGCTGGACCACTCGGGTGTTTTGTGGTGTGGCAGCGCATGGCGTATTTTGGCGAAAGCCTGTCACACAGCGCATTGCTCGGTGTTGCCCTTGGTTTGTGGTTAAAATTACCACCGACACTCACCGTGATAGGCGCCGGCATCCTGCTTGCACTGCTGCTCGCAGGCTTGCAGCAGCGTTCGCATTTTTCTTCCGACACATTGCTCGGCATCCTGTCGCACACGCTGCTGGCGGCGGGTCTTGTATTGCTGGCTGCACTGCCGGATCTGCGCGTCGATCTTGACGCACTGTTGTTCGGCGACCTGCTTGCAGTTTCGACAAGCGATGTGGTTATGCTGTCGGTATTATTGGCAGTATTGTCGGTTTGTTTATGGCGCTTGTGGCAACCACTGATCGCTATCACTGTGCATGAAGAGTTGGCAAGCGCAGAAGGCGTGAATGTGCCACGTGTGCGCACTGCGCTGATGTTGATGATGGCATTGACGGTTGCCGTTGCCATGAAAGTAGTCGGCGTGTTGTTGATGACATCGTTATTGATTATTCCAGCCGCTATTGCCCAGCGTTATGCGCGCTCACCGGAACAGATGGCCTGGATCGCGAGCGCCACGGGCGTATTGGCCGTGATCGGCGGCTTGCTGCTGTCGTGGTTTGCCAATAGCCCTGTCGGCCCGTCGATTGTATTATTGGCAGGAATATTTTTTCTTAACGCGGTAGTTGTTCATACTATGCGCGAACATTTTTCCAATTCCCAACCAGGCACGCGAGTATGACGACCTATTCCACCCTGCTGTTTACGATTGACGCAGGTATTGCACAGATCACCTTGAACCGCGTTGAATCCGCCAACAGCATGAACATGGAGATGGGGCGTGAGTTACTGGCTGTTGCACAGCACTGCGCGCAGGATGAAAGCATCCGCGCGGTGATCCTGACCGGCGCAGGCCAGTTTTTTTCTGCCGGCGGCGACCTGAAAGCCTTTGCCGGCTTCGGCGATGCCATCAGTGAGCGCCTGCAAGAATTGACCGACTACCTGCATGCTGCCGTGAGTATTTTTATCCGTATGCCAGCGCCCATGATTGTGGCGGTGAATGGTGCGGCGGTGGGAGCGGGTTTCAGTCTGGCGATGGCCGGTGATTTTGTGCTGGCATCAGACACCGCAAAATTTGCGATGGCCTACACGACAGCCGGCCTCAGCCCGGATGGCGGCGCCAGCTATTTCCTGCCGCGCCTTGTAGGGTTACGGCGCGCGCAAGAGTTGATGATTGGCAACCGGAAGCTATCCGCTGCTGAAGCGCTGGACTGGGGATTGGTTACGCGGGTCTGTGCCGCGGACCAGCTGGCTGATGAAGTCAACGCGCTGGCCAGGCAACTGGCTGATGCCGCCACACAAGCTATCGGCACGGTAAAAAAACAGCTGCTGGTCAGCTTTGGTAACAGCCCGGAGACGCAAATGGCCCTTGAAGGCAAAGCCATTGCCCATCTTGCTGCCTGCCGTGACGGGCAGGAAGGAATACACGCTTTTCTGCATAAACGCCGGCCGGTATTTATCGGCAAATGATCCAGATGAGGGGCACTACGAAATGAGCGGCAACGATTTCACTGGCAAGACCGTCATTGTCACGGGCGGGGGCAAGGGCGTGGGCCTTGGTATCACCCACTGCTTTCTTGCACAGGGAGCGACTGTCATTATCTGCAGCCGCAGCGAACTGGCATCACTGCCGGAAGTGGATGGCAACCGGGCGCATTTTGTCGCTGCTGATGTCCGGGACGTGGAGCAGATCAACAAAGCGGTTGATCATGTTGTGGGCACGTTTGGCCGGCTGGATGTGCTGGTCAACAACGCCGGCGGCGCACCCCATACGGATGCCGCCACCGCCAGCCCGCGCTTCTCAGAGAAAATCATTGCCCTGAACCTGCTGGCACCGCTCAACTTTGCCCAGGCAGCCAACCGCATCATGCAACAGCAAACCGATGGCGGTGTCATCATCAACATAGCCAGCGTCTCGGGTGAACGCCCCTCGCCCGGCACAGCAGCCTACGGCGCTGCCAAGGCCGGGCTGCTCAACCTGACCAAATCCCTTGCGGTGGAATGGGCACCAAAAGTTCGCGTCGTCGGGATAACTTGTGGCATGATTCGTACTGAACAGGCTCACCTGCATTATGGTGATGAGGCCGGCATTGCGTCGGTTGAGGCGACAGTGCCCCTTAATCGCCTGGCAACGCCAGCCGATATCGGGAATGCCTGTGTTTTTATGGCATCGCCATTGGCATCCTATATCAGCGGAAGCAGCTTGCTGGTACATGGCGGCGGCGAAAAGCCCGCTTTCCTTGACGCGGGCAATGCACATAAAAGCTAGTCATGCTCTTGGCATGTACACATTTTCCACCCCAATCCATTGAGGATGCTTTACATGGAAAAGTTCTTGAAACCGCTGGTCATTGCCCTGGCTATCACCACAGGCTCAGTAGCCGTTGCCGCTGGCAACAGTGATCTTGAAACACTGCGTAACCGTATGACCAGCGGCGACACACAAGCCGCATGGAAACAAGCCCAACAGATGCGCGGGCAGTGGGAATCCGATCCTGAATTCGACTATCTGTATGGCTTGCTGGCGTATGACCAAGGAATGTACAACGATGCGCAATTTTCGCTTGAGCGCGTTACCGTGGCAGAGCCAGGCAATGTGCAGGCGCGTCTTGCATTGGCTAAGTCTTACTACAAACTGGGCGATGAACACAGCGCCGCGCGCCACTTTGAAGTGGTTAAAAAATCCAACCCACCCGCCAATGTCATGCGTGACGTGAACCATTACATGGCAGAAATGGGGCACAGCCGCAGCGGCAGCTTGACCGGTTTTGTCGAGGCAGGCCTGGGGCATGATGACAATGTAAATTCCACTACGGGTGATAGCTCCATCGCCAACCCGTCGTATAACCCCTTGCTGGCGACTTCTGATCCGCTCATCCTGCTGAGCCCGGACTCCGGTCGGGAATCCAGCAACTACAACTTCCTGCAAGGCGGACTGGATTATTACCAGCCGCTGGATTCCGATACCGGTATCGAAGCGTCAGGACGTGTCGGCATGCGCCATAATTTCGACAGTAACGATTACGACAACAATCTGTACCGCGGTAGCGTCAGCGTCGTGCAAGCCATTGGCAAAGACCAATTGCGCGGAACATTCACTGCACTGAACAATCGCACCAGTGATTCCGACAACCAGAACTATTACAGCCTTTCTGCAGATTGGACTCACTACACCTACGGTGGATGGAGCCTGTCTAGCGCTGTATTTTTTAATGAGATTTTCTATCCGGATGACGACTTGCGTGATATCTACCAATACATTGGCAACTTTGCAGCACAGCGCCGGTTTGGCAGACTTTCCAATACGTTTGGCCTGATTATTGGCGATGAAAGCGCACGGAATAATGGCGGCGACCAGAATGCCCGCTCGTTCACTGGCGCATACTATGACGTGAATTATGATTTGTCCGGCGGTCACCTCGTGTACGGGCAGATTTACTATCAGGACGCCCACTATGATGGTGCTGATCCATTCTTTAACCAGACACAAGACACACAGTTCGGCCAATACACACTCGGCTGGGACTGGCATTTGAGCAAACCGTTGCGTTTACGTACCGAAGTGATTTACGGCAATAACGATAGCGATATCGACTACTACTCCTACGAACGCACTCGCGTGCAAACTGGCTTGCGTTACAGCTTCTGATGATCAGGGAGATACACCACATGAAATTACTGAAACGTTACAGTGTTCTGGTTTCCGCCCTGCTGCTCGGCGGAATGGCATTAGCTTTACAGGCTGCCAACCGACCGGCTGGTGTTGTTTTGCTGGTGTCAGGGCAAGCCAATGCCCAGGTAACGGGTGAGCCTGCACGTGCATTGAATCGCCGCGCTGAAATCTACGTCGGCGACCGCATCAATACATCGGCAGATAGCCAGCTGCAATTGCGCATGAAAGATGGCGCGATGATTGCACTCGGCGCCAATGCAGAGTTCACCGTGAAAGCCTATAGCGATGACGCAGCCGGTGACAAAAAGGATGAAGCGGTTCTGTCACTGGTAAAAGGTGGCTTGCGCACTATCTCCGGCCAGATTGATAAATCTGCCTACTCACTGGAAACACCGACAGCTACATTGGGCATTCGTGGCACAGTATTCGATGTCTTTGTGAAAGCTGACGGCACGACTGTCGTTATCCTGCGTGACGGCGTTGTAATGGTGAACGGCGAATCGGGTGGCTCGCAGCAACTCACAAAACCCGGTCTGGCCAGCGTCATCCAACCGGGCAAGGCACCTACCGAACCCGCTACGCCACCTGAAGATGTGCTGGACTATCTGCGCGGTATTCTCGGCGGTTTGCCGGATGACGTCACCTGGCAAGCCGATGGCGAAGGCGGCATCACTTTCAAAGCCGGTGAAGACATCATCAACATCATCAATGATTACCCACCGGGTATGACAGGTGACGGTGACGTACCGGGCGTACCTGCAGGCGGTGCCTCGTGCGGACCAAATGATTTCAGTTGCCAGTGCCGCCTGAATCCTTACGGCTGCTGATATTTTATTTCTCGGTATGCTGCCAGACACCACACCAGTCGTCTGGCAGCTGTTCCGTCCGGTAATGTTTTATACGTTCTTTATAGATTTCACATAATTTCCTGAAATCTTCTGCCTCTACTGCCAACCCTGAAAAAAGACTGTGTGCTTCCTCCCAGTGTCTGGCCAGATAAGCCTGGCGCGCCAGATGGTACTGCTGCACGTGGCGTATCAACATCTCATCGGCTTCATCACTTAACACCAACGGCTCGTACACATGGATCGGCTCCTTCTTGCCTTTCACCTGCATGTAGTCCACTTCGCGCCAGATGAAATCCTCTTGCACCGCCGCGTACGTTGATTCACTCACGAGAATTTCGGCACCATAAAATTTGGTAATACTCTCCAGTCGCGAACCCAGGTTGACCGCATCGCCCAGCACGGTATACGCGCGTCGATAGGTTGAACCCATGTCGCCAACATTCATTTGTCCCGTGTTGACGCCGATACCGGTATATATCGGCGGCAAGCCTATCTCGCGAAATGCTTCACGCAATTCCGCCTGTTTTTTCTGCATCAGCAATGCCGCCATCACCGCGTGTTTTTCATGCTGGGGATCGTCCAGTGGCGCGCCCCAGAACGCCATGATCATGTCGCCCACATATTTATCGATTGTGCCTTGCTGCTCAAAAATCACTTCCGTCATGGGTGTGAAATATCGGTTCAGCAAACTTTTCAGATCACCGGCTGACAATGTTTCCGACATATTGGTGAAGCTGCGGATATCTGAAAACAGCACCGTCATTTTTTTACTTTCACCCTCAAAACTGAGTGCGGCCGGATCATCCAGCAAACGGTCGATATGGGCGGGCGCTACATACTGGCCAAACATGCCCTTGATCTGGTCTTTCTGTTGCGCCGCGGCAAAAAAACCGAACGATATATTGATGACGTAAGTGATCATTACCGTCAGCAATGGGCCAGATACCGGCATGTCCAAGCCCTTCACTTGCCACAACCAGACGTTGCCGGCAGCCACTATGATCAGGCTCCCCAATCCCAGCAGACTCATCACAGTCGGCCCAAGAAACGGCATGATCACCGCCAGTAACCCGCCCAGTAACAGTATCGACACCATATTGATGCCGAGCGCGGTATCAGGCTTGTAAGGCACATCCCCACTCAACAAGGCATCAACAATGGTGGCCTGGGTTTCAATACCCGGAAACATTGCCCCTACAGGCGTGGTCCGCAGATCCACCAAACCGATAGCGGATGTCCCCACCATCGCGATGCTGCCTGATAACTGCGCAGGGTCTGCCTTGCCCTGCAACACATCAACAGCAGGAATATAGGGAAAGCTGCCACGATGTCCGCGATAGGGCACCAGCATCTGCCCTTTGCCATCGGTGTGGATCAGCTTGTCACCCAGCTCAATACTTTGCACATACACAGCCGAGCCGTCGTTGATGACAGTGGGGGTGACCGAATCCAGCAGCAAGTACGTCATGGCCGTCTGCAATGCGAGGCTTGGAAACAGCTGGTCACCGTAGCGCAGCATAAGTGGCGCACGGCGCACGATGCCATCAGAGTCGGGCGGGCCATTGATAAAACCCTGCCCGCGCGCAGTTTGCTGCAGAACAGGAATATTGGTGGTGTGACCCACCATATGCTCTACCGAGCTGCGCTGGACCAGCTCCGGCGCCAGATCAACATGGCTGGCTGGCATCTCCCCCGTACGAAAGCCTTCCCCGTGCAGGATGTACCCCAGCGTGACATCAATCTTGCTGATGCTCTCGGCCATGCGCCTGTCATAGTCAAATTGTGGTGCCAGCTGTCGCAAGTCAGCGGCGATGGGGATCGCCGCGTGTACTGCAGCAATCTCCGTGGCCATGTTTGGCTCGGGCTCAGAAAACACGACATCAAATGTGATGCTGACCACGCCGGCGGCAGCCAGCTTGTCGACCAGTTCGGCCACTGTCTTGCGGCTCCAGGGCCAGTGCCCCACTTCCTTCAGGCTGCGTTCGTCGATATCGATGATCACTATCCGCTGTGCTGCAGCTGTCTTATGGCTGTAGGGCAGCAGCAAGTTAAAGCGCAGGTCATAGATCAGCAAATCCAGCCTGTCCAGTAATTGCCGGGCATAGCCACTGGAAAATTGCGTGCCGGCGACCAACAGGGTGAGGAAAACACCCAGCATGATGATCGGCCGGACTTCGCGCATTTTTTTCTGCGAAAATAAACGCATGGGTAATAGGGCTTCCTCACACTCCAGGCAGCCAGTATAGAAGCTTGCCTCCCGCATCGACAGACCTACCACCCGGACAAGCAAGCGCTGCTAGAATGCAGCGGATGACCACACTCCCATGAACACGCTCCCGGGTAACCGCCATGATCAGTAGCACACCGCCTGCAGATATGCCCATCGAGTTGTATCGCCGCCTGTTACAAACGGCACAAAAAATTGCCGCTGAGAAAGATGTCTACCGCCTGTGCGAAATCATCCTGTCCGAAGCAAAAGACATAACTGGCGCCGACGGTGGCACGTTTTATCTCGTACGACAGGACGATAACGGGCGCGATGATCACCTCGACTTTGTGATCGTGCGCAATAAATCACTCGGCATTACATCGGAAACCCATAACAGGCAGCCATCTACATTTCCTGCAGTGCCATTATTTGACTCTGCACGTAAGGCAAACGAACACAATATTGCGACGTGCGCCTATCACCACCGAAAACTAATCAATGTAGCTGATGCATACACCGACGCACGTTTTGACTTTTCAGGCACACGGGCTTTTGATGAGCAGGCCGGTTACCACTCACAATCCTTTCTTGCCGTTCCGTTGATAGGCGACAGTGGCCGTGTAATAGGCGTATTCCAGCTGATCAATGCAATAGATCCTGCCACCGGGAAAATTTCAACTTTTGCACCAGCGATGGAACCTGCTATCCAGGCTTTGTCGGTATTTGCTGCTGTAGCACTGGACAACCAGATGCTCGCAGAACAGCAAAAAGATTTATTGATAGAGTTATCTTGTGAGCCTAATACACGCGCGCTGATCGAGCGCATTCTGCACGAAGCCAAGCTGTTGACCAATGCCGATGGCGGCACGCTCTATCTCCTGAAAGATGATTTGCAGGCGCCTCGCCTGGAATTTGCGCTCGTGCTGAACGACACACTGAAAATCAATATGGGCGGCAGCAATGGCGATGCGGTTACGCTGCCACCCGTGCCGTTGTATCTGGAAGATGGCAGCAACAACCACAACAATGTTGCCACCTGTGCCGCCTTGCAGCGCAGGGTCATCAACATTGAAGATGCCTACAGCGACGATGAATTTGATTTTTCCGGCACCCGGGCTTTTGACCAGAAAACAGGTTACCGGTCGCGTTCTTTTCTGGCCGTGCCGTTACTGAACCATGAAAATGATGTGGTTGGTGTATTGCAACTGATTAACTCCCGCGATCCCAACACTAACGAGGTGATCAGTTTTTCCGGACGCACCGAGTCACTGATATCCGCCTTGGCATCTTATGCAGCCATAGCACTCACCAACCTGATTCTGGTACAGGAACTGAAAAACCTTCTGGATGCCTTTATTCGTTGTATTGCGCAGGCGATTGATGCCAAATCGCGCCATACGTCGGCACACTGCCAGAAAGTGCCTGTGTTGATGGAAATGATCGCACAAGCGGCAAACGACGATGACACCGTATTTCGTGAATTCAGCCTCAACGAAGACGAGTGGTACGAGCTACGGGTATCTGCGTGGTTGCATGATTGTGGAAAACTGTCCACGCCCGATTCGGTACTGGATAAAGCGACCAAGCTGCATTTGATGCAGGATGGCATCGAAACTATCAATGTGCGATTCTCATCGTTAAAGCAACAAAAACTGGCAGCGTTCTATCAATCGCTGGCAGAAAACCCGTCTGCTCGCCAATCACTCCAGGAAACCCTGGATGCCGAGATTGCCCAGCTTGATGCTGATCGGGAATTTATTGTCACTGCCAACAAAGGCGGTGAATTCATGGCGCCTGAAGCCAAGGATCGTGTGCGTGCTATTGCTGCACAACACTGGCTGGATGCGGAAGGACAATCTCAGCCATTACTCACGGAAGAGGAAATCTACAACCTGTGTATTGAACGCGGAACATTGACCGCTGAAGAGCGCGGCGTGATCAATAACCATATGGCTGTGACTATCAACATGCTGGAATCCCTGCCATTTCCGAAAAAATTACGGCGCGTGCCGGAATACGCAGGCGGTCATCATGAGAAAATGGATGGCAGCGGCTTTCCGCGCGGGTTGAAACGTGAAGAAATGTCATTACCTGCGCGCATGATGGCGATCGCCGATATTTTTGAAGCGCTGACTGCACGGGACAGGCCTTACAAACCGCCCATGAAAATCAGTCAGGCACTCGGCATCCTGAAAAAAATGCGGCAGGACAACCATATCGACCCCGATCTGTTTGAACTGTTTGTGCGCAGCAGGGTGTGGGAAAAATATGCCCGGAGTTCCTTGTTGCCTGACCAGCTGGATGTTGAGGATGCCAGCGCCTTTATCTGATGTGGTGCAACAAGCGCGCGCGGTATTCTGAAGAAGGTTTGTGTGGATGATTAAGACCAGGCCTTGCCGGTAATTTTTCTACCAGCAACCGCGACAGCCAGAAACGGGTTGCTGCCAGTTGCAAAATTGCTCGCCAGTGTTCACGTTCCAGTGCTGTGAGTGGTCTGTGTGCGTTATAGGCAGCCAACAAGGTTTGTACGCGCTGCTCGTCCAGGCCACCATCCGGCAATGCACACCAGTCATTGATAACAATGGCAAGATCCAGCGCCAGCATGTCTGTGCATGCATTATAGAAATCAATCACGCCACTCAGTCTTTCGTTTTCAAATAATGCGTTGTCGTGAAATAAATCACCATGGATTAACCCCTGCGGCAAAGACAATGTGCGCAAGCGAGTGGCATTTGCCACTTGCGCGGCCAGCAGTGCTGCATCTTCTTCATCGAGTAAACTGCCAAGCCGCGTGATTGACTGCTCCATCCAACCGGTACCGCGTGGGTTGTCACGTTGCTCAGGGTATGCGCAACTGACGGCGTGCATACGGCCCAAAAAATCACCTATCGCAATACAGTGGCCCGATGTCATCTCACGAGGATGCTGGCCAGACAAACGGGGAAACAAGAGCGCAGGTTTGTCTGATAGCTGCTGCAATGTCATTCCATTTGCATCGGCCAGCGGGCATGCTACTGGCAAGCCGTGATCATGCAACCACGTCATCAGGCGCGCAAAAAACGGCAACTCTGCTGCCGACAAATCTTCAAACAATGTCAGTATCCAGTGACTGGAACCATCGTCAAGAATATATGTGCTGTTCTCTATGCCATCGCTGACACCGGTACAAGATGACAGCTGGCCAATGCCATAACGCTTCAACAGCGCCAGCAACTCGTTTTCATCCAGTACAGTATAAAAAGCCATTAACAAAAGTCTCCCCAACGGTATTGCAACACACTGATCGCAGCCAGCGGGGCGGTTTCTGTGCGCAACACGCGCGGGCCGAGCGTCAGCGCCGCACAGGACGACTGTTTTGCCCGCTGGATTTCATCATCCGACAAACCACCTTCCGGACCGACCAGCAGCAACACACTCGCTGGCTTTTCCTCACGCTGCGCCAGCGTGCTGTCACTGCGATGATGCAGGACAAAACGCTGTTCACTGCTATCTGCCGCCAGACAAGCATCCAGCATTGACGGTGAGTGCAACATCGGCAGGCGGGTGCGACCACTCTGTTCACACGCGCCAATTATAATCTTTTGCCATTGCTCCATTTTTTTCTGCAAGCGTTCTTCAGATAGTTTTACTTCTGTGCGCTCACAAAACAACGGCGTGATGGCATGCACACCGAGCTCAGTGCTTTTTTGCAAGACAAAATCCATACGCTCACCGCGCGAGATACCGATCGCCAGATGGATTTTTAACGGTGATTCACGTTCAATCGATTGCACAGCACCAACGCTAACGTCAACTTTCTTCTTGTCAACGCGCGCAATAGTGGCCTGCGCTTCAATGCCGGCGTTGTTGAACAGGATTACAGGCTGGCCAGCCTTGACACGCAACACCACAGCCAGATGGTGTGACGCGTCAGCAGGCAGTGATATTTCACTGCCTGCTTGCAACGCAAGGTCAATGTAGATCCTGCTGGTGCGCATGCAATCAGATCAGTACTTGTACGTTTCCGGCTTGTAAGGGCCTTCAACCGGTGCGCCGATATACTTCGCCTGTTCTTTCGTCATACGCGTGATCACACCGCCAAAACCGCGAACCATGTGTGCCGCTACTTCTTCGTCCAGTTTTTTCGGCAATACAGTCACTGTGATTTCAGAAGGTTTCAGGGCAGCTTCCAGATTGGCAAATTTGCGCTCGTACAGATAGATCTGTGCGAGAACCTGGTTGGAGAATGAACCATCCATGATGCGTGACGGGTGGCCAGTCGCATTGCCAAGATTTACCAAGCGGCCTTCGGACAATAGCAACAGGAAGTCAGACTTGTTCTTGCTGCGGTATACCTTGTGCACTTGCGGCTTCACTTCTTCCCACTTCCAGTTCTTCCGCATGAACGCTGTATCGATTTCATTGTCAAAGTGACCGATGTTGCACACTACTGCACCTTTCTTCAGTGCCTTCAGCATGTGTTTATCGCACACGTCAATATTGCCCGTGGTGGTCACTACAAGATCCAGCGTGCCAAGTAACGTGTTATCTACACAATCTGCTTTGCCAGTGTTTTCACCATTTTTGTATGGGGAAACAATTTCATAACCATCCATGCAGGCCTGCATAGCGCAGATCGGATCGATTTCACTGATTTTGACAATCATGCCTTCCTGACGCAGTGATTGCGCAGAACCTTTACCTACGTCGCCATAACCCAGCACCAGCGCTTTTTTGCCCGCCAGCAAATGGTCAGTGCCGCGCTTGATGGCATCATTCAATGAATGGCGGCAACCGTACTTGTTGTCATTTTTGGATTTGGTGACCGCATCATTAACATTGATGGCAGGTACTTTCAGTTTTCCGGCTGCCAGCATTTCCTGCAGACGGTGAACGCCTGTCGTGGTTTCTTCTGTGATGCCATGAATTTTATCGAGCATCTGCGGATATTTCTGGTGCAGCATCAGCGTCAGGTCGCCGCCGTCGTCAAGGATCATGTTCGCATCCCACGGCTTGCCATCTTTCAGGATGGTTTGCTCCAGGCACCAGTCATATTCCTGCTCGGTTTCGCCTTTCCAGGCAAATACCGGAATGCCGGCAGCAGCAATGGCAGCAGCAGCATGATCCTGGGTAGAGAAAATATTGCATGAGGACCAGCGGACTTCTGCGCCCAGCTCAACCAATGTCTCTATAAGCACGGCTGTCTGGATGGTCATATGGATACAGCCAAGAATTTTTGCGCCTTTCAACGGTTTTTTCTTGCCGTATTTTTCACGCATCGCCATCAGCGCCGGCATTTCCGTTTCAGCGATATCCATTTCCATGCGACCCCAGGCAGCAAGGGAAATATCAGCGACTTTGTAATCGTTTTTCAGTTTCGATGCGGCCGGTTTTTTGGCTGCGGATTTTTTCTCAACAGTTTTTTTTGCATCAGACATGCGTCATTCTCCGGTTGTCGCTCAAGGGCGACAGGTGAGTCAGAAAAATAACGCGGTGGAGAAAGCACTATTCCAGAGAAGGAGCACTCGCCAACCGCGAACAGGTTTAGCGAGCGCAGTTTTGACGGCGGTATTGATGCCGATGAACCCGAGCCTGGCGCGGTGGGCAAGCCACCTCGTCGCAGCGCTCCTCAGGATGGCCTTATTGTAGTAGCATTGGTGTCAATATGAAAACAGCTGTATAGAATATCTTTCAGGCATGCTTGGCAAGTATTTTACTGCTAGGCATTCTGGAAGCAGTCTTTAGTGCGGCGGGGCACCGCATTGTGGCCGAGCAAACAGCCAGCTTTTATCAGAACACTCTCTCACTGCAACAATCACATAGTACACCGTAGAAACGCTTATGATGAAGCTCCCCGCCGTCAACTCATCACTAAATTTCTTAACAGCATGCCTGTTATCCGTATCAGGAATTGCTGTCGTACTGCTATTTTTCTCACGCGGCACCTCAGATATGGATGTCTACTGGCTCAAGTGGCTTGAGTTAGCTCGCAGCCTGGGGCCTGTAGATGCCTATGCAGCCGCCGACTCTGATTATCCCCCCTTGACCATGGCTATATTGTGGTTGGGCGAGCGAATACTCTCATCGGTTACCACTGACGCCATCATTCAAATCAAGTTACTGCTGCTGTTTGCACTGGCTGCTGGCACCGGCCTCTATTGGTATTTGTCGCGCCATGCTTTGCTAACTGCCGTGTTTCTCGCCTCACAGGTAATTGGCGCCATAGGGCTGGCTTATCTGGATATTTTTGCGGGATTGTGGATTCTTGCAGCTGCGCTGCTGTTGATGCGCGGGCACTCTGAAGGATTTGTCATTCTGTTTGCATGCGCCATGCTGACAAAATGGCAGCCGTTAATTATGGCACCTGTAGTGGCGCTTTATCTTTTACGGGTAAAAAATATTCGCCAAATTACTCCTTTGCTAATTTGGCTAACCGTGTTTTTAGGTGTCGTTTATCTGTTTGATACGGAACAGGTATTGGCTGCATGGCTCAAGCTACAGCAAGCTATCAACGGCTCAAATTTCAATGCTTGCGCGCTTGGACTACAAGGAATGCTGGATTCACTTGCAAAAATTTGCGCTATGTTTAGCACTATATTGCTGAATGATGAAATACAGATACAGAATTTTTATCAGACTGTGGATAATTTTACCCTAATTAATACTGGAATATTGTCATCTGCCAGATTATGGATTTCAAATATATTTTTTACCTCATTTTTTATTTGTACTTTATGGGGATTTATTCGCGGCGATAGAAAAATTGACGATCTTCTTCGATGCTCAGTACAGGTCTATGTGATCTATTTTATATTTCGTCACGGAGTGCATGAAAATCACCTCTACTTGCCTGCATTACTGGCATTGATCCTGGCTGCCCGGCAACGCGCTTATCTGCGCGATGCCGTCATTCTTAACCTGCTGCACAACCTTAATATAATTTACTTTTTCGGTATTAACGGCACTTCGCCAGGAGACAGCTGGGTCAGCCCCTCCGATTCACTGACTCTGCCTCTGTCTGTGTTTTACTGCATATGGCTGCTACTGCTATGGAAACGCTGGCTGCTTCCTGTGCCAGCGTCTCACCATCAACCCGCGCAGATAAATTCCACGTAATTGCCGTCAGGATCCTGCACCTGGCAGCAGCGTACGCCGGGGCGCAGATCACGGATATCCACTGCAATATTGCAGCCAAAGGTTTTACAGTCCGCCACCACTTCATCGAGATTCGTGATGTTGATCGTTATATAGCGAATGCCGTTGCGCGAAGCAAATACGCCACCCGCAACATTTTCCACCGCATTATCAGATGCCACGATACGCAGGATGCTGTTACCGCACACCAGACGGTGAATGGTGCCGAGACCGGGAAACGGTATCGACGGTTCCTGCGGCAAGCCCAATACACCGTGATAAAAAGCCAACATCTTTTCGCCATTGCTGGTAATGATGCCTACATCAAGTGCTTCTTTGGCGAGGGTAACGGCCATGGCGGAACTCCTGTCTGGGTGCAATTCGGGGTTAGGTAAAGGTGCCAGTGTAACGCCGGGGCCGGCAGGGGATAAACTGGCGTTTTATGGTGCAGGCAGGATCATCCACGTGCAACTGGCTTATTTTGAAGACCTCACGACCGATTTTATCGCCCACGCCAGCGGGTATACGGTGACGGAGGCTGAAATCATGGAATTCGGGCGACGCTTCGATCCGCAACCCTTTCATATTGATCCCGTAGCCGCAAAGGATTCTGTGTTTGGCGGGCTGGTGGCTCCCGGCACCCTGATTGTCTGCGCGCGCTCCTGGCTGGTGAACCATCTGGATCGGTGCCCGGCCTATTCTGCCGGCCTTGGCGTAGAAAACATGAACCTGCTGAAGCCTGTCCGCCCGGGGGATACCCTGCGGCTGGAAGTGCGGGTGTTGTCAGCCCGCTTGTCACAGTCACGCCCGGATCACGGTGTCGTAGTCTGCAAGAACCTGATCTATAACCAGAATGACGAACTGGTGATGGAGCTCGCACCCAAGATGCTGGTGCGGCGCAATCCCGATACTGTATCCTGCAAACATATCTGATATCAGCCTTCTGGATACAGCAACAAACTACACGGACTTCATCAAGAATATGAGTGGATCACTTTTTCCAGAGTTTTTTGCACAGTGCTGCGATGCTGGCGACTATATCGGGCTCGGCATACAATGCGCCACTGAAAATATATGCTACGGGGATGTCCGGCCTGGCGGTGCCTATTACTGGTTCAGCTGGCCTGTTCGGCTTGGTCTGTCTAATGAAGCGCTCATCTTTGCCAATCTATTACTACTGGTTGTTTCATCCCTGCTTTCTTCCCGGTTATTGCTACTGATTTGTAAAGTTACAATCAGTTTTTCGTTCTCGCCAAGCGGCCTGTCAAAAACAGCAACAATCATTGCATCCCTGCTGATCCATCTGTTTTTTTTCTGGCCAACTATTTTCACTTCCCTGTCAGATCCTCCTTCTTCACTCTTGCTACTAAATGGTTTGTGGCTACTGTTATTTTCTTGCCTTCTATCCGGTTTCCGTCAGCCACTACTATTAATTTTTTCCTGTCTGCTTCTGGGCTGGGCGGCCTGGATAAGGGCATTTTATTTCTATCCGGTTCTTGTTGGCATAATCGCTGGCTGTATTGCCATACTTGTAAGTCCGCGCCGAAAATACTGGCACGTACTTTTGCTTTTCGCCCTAATCCCTCCAGGATGCCAGTTTGCAAATACCTACCAGCAAAGTGGAGCGCTGGCTTACCTGAACAGCGGCTCATCCAATAGTTGGACTAAAACACACCTGACTTCTAGTGTTGTTGGTTATGATACGGTATTCCAGAATCAGGGCTACTATTTTATGGCTCAACACTGCACGGTAAACGCAGGACTACTTCCCAGTTTGCAGCAGGGGGACTATTCATCATTATTTTGCCTGATGAGTAACCGGGCCGCCTTTTATCTCGCTACCTATCGCCCAATTAACTACATCTATCCGCATATCAAAAACCAACTGTTTACTACCACTATTGAAAATGTCGGCGATGAAAGTTTCTGGCTAAGACAAAATCTTGACAGGCAAGCTGATGTGGCGCTTGATCCTCACGGCGGCATGACGGCAGATAAAATGATTGCTCAGTCAGCAAGCCCCACTGGCGGCACCTATATTGCGCAATGGGTGGCGCTCCCAGGCAACACAGACTACACGTTCAGTGTTTGGTTATGGTCCGATAAGCCGACCAGCATTCCACTAACACTGACACGACATTCTGATGACAAGTTGGTCGCCAGTACTAATGCTGCTGTTACCCGTCAACCCCAACGATTTTCTGTCAGTGGAAAGACTCTGAAATTTGACGAATACAGTGTGATCATCGGCACACTGCCCTCAACCACAGATGTCTCATTCGGTTCCTCCCCGACGGATTCATTTTACGCCTGGGGCGCCCAACTTGAGGAAGGATCCAGCATGACGGAATACGCCGGCATTGAACCACTTGTTGGCAGCGATATACGGCGTTGGTACCCATGGCTATTAGCTGCCAATGTCATGGTGATGGCTCTGGCTTTGCTGTTTGTAATCCGCTCCTGGAAGATACTACTGCTCGAGCCGGCAGGGCTTGCGGCGACCGCCACCGTGGGGGCTGTATTTGCTGAGGCGCTGGTCATTATTCCCGAACAACGCTTTTGCATAGCGTTCATGGTCGTCATCTGGCTCTTTGCACTGGGGTTTATACTCTTGACCATGGCTAGCCCTTCCAGGTCTCCCATTTCGGTAAATTCGTAAATTTCAGCTGTTCTCCTCCCGTTTTATGCTGCTCTTGCGGATATAAGCCCCTCTCGCCCCGTGGTATCATTTGTGCCCGTTTTTCAGCCCGA
>ERZ724517.227-NODE-227-length-34916-cov-14.890938_pt1 | contig 34916 bp, 26 predicted proteins | sample MGYA00376050_ERZ724517 | MGnify/ENA primary metagenome ERZ724517 (study PRJEB28724, sample SAMN07190886) | activated sludge metagenome | isolation source: activated sludge of sewage treatment plant in Hong Hong | place: USA: Christiansburg, Virginia | collected... | reverse complement strand
ACCGGACGGGACTCGAACCCGCGACCTCCGCCGTGACAGGGCGGCATTCTAACCAACTGAACTACCGATCCATTCCGTTGTTCGGGTTGCAAATATAAGGGCAAGTTTTTTTCAAAAACAAATATTTCTTGAAAAAATTATTTCGATAATAAAATTTCTTTCAGCTGATTGTAATCATTTGCCATGAAAGTGCTTTGTTTACTACCACTGAACAACAATTTTTGCTCTTTTTCTGCCAAAATATTTTCACCTAAAAAATCTATAATTACTGGATTAAACTTTACAGGATGTGCTGTTTCTAAAATCATTCCTTTGAAGGATGTATTTTTTTGCAGTTCTTTTTCTAAAGCATTGTATGCTACAGCTCCATGTGGATCTAACAGATAATTGTACTGTTGATACACTTTTTTAATAGTTTTTTTTGTTTCATCATCGGTTATGCTGTAACTGCTTAGCTTGCTTTTTAAAGAAGTAAACTGTTGATGAAATATTTCTAGTATACGAACAAAATTGCTTGGGTTGCCAACATCCATAGCATTTGAAATAGTTGCCACCGATGGTTTAGGCTCATATTTTTCTGTTAACAAGAAGTCTGGTACAACTTTATTGGCATTACAAGCTGCAACAAAATGATGCACTGGCAAACCTGAATCGTGTGCCAATATACCAGCACAAATGTTCCCAAAATTGCCACTTGGCACACAAATAATAGGTTCTATTTTATTGTGTAACTTCCATTGTTTGTAAGCAAAGAAATAATAAAATTGTTGTGGTAACCAACGTGCAACATTTATAGAGTTTGCTGAGGTAAGAAACATTCGACTATTCAATTCAGCATCAGTAAAAGCTTGTTTAACCATTTGCTGACAATCGTCAAAAGTGCCATCAACTTCTAAAGCATGAATATTTTTACCCAAAGTTGCAATTTGTGCTTCTTGAACTGCACTTACTTTTTTACTAGGATATAACACAACCACTTCTACCCCATCCACATTATAAAAACCATTGGCCACTGCACCTCCTGTATCCCCAGAAGTTGCAACAAGGACTGTTACTTTTTTGGTACTGAGCTTAGTCGAAGTATCCTGTTTTAAGAAGTAACCTAAGCAACGACTCATAAACCTTGCACCAATATCTTTAAATGCCAACGTTGGCCCATGAAACAATTCAAGCGATGAAATAGTATCATTAATTGGAACTAATGGTATTTCAAAGTTGACTGTTTCTGAAACAATGCGTTTGAGTTCATCATCTGGAATGCAATTACCAACATAAGGTTTGATGACTTTAAAAGCAATTTCTTCATTGCTATATTGCTCTATATTGTCAAAGAATTCCTTTTCAATTTGAGGAATAGATTCTGGGAAATACAAACCTTTATCAGGTGCTTGTCCTGCAATGGTTGCTTGTTTAAAATCTACTGTTGGAGATTGTTTGTTGAGACTATAGTAAAGCATGATTGAGTTGTTCTTAAAACGTTAATAATTATTGGATGTCAGATTGAGCTTGTCAAAACCGATTTGTTTATTAACCGCCTTCAACATGCTCAGGCTGACAGCTTCATTTTTAATGTTGAATAATGTTATATAGTACAAGTGTGCGACGCAACTGAAGCTCAATTATATTCTTCTGTTGGTTACATAAAACCACCCCTCCTGAAGGCAACCCTCCAAAGTAGGGGAACTTTAGCTTACACAATTTTTACTCCACCTTTACCAATTGTTGTTACATAAGTTTTATAATCGATGCCCAATTTTTCGTAAATATTTTTCATAATTACTTCAACCGCCTTTGCAGTTGACTCATGCTCACTCAACATGAAAATAGATGGACCACTACCACTAATTCCACCTCCCAATGCTCCAGCTTCTTTGCAACTATTTTTAACTGCATCGAAACCTGGAATTAAAATACTACGAACAGGTTCTATAATTACATCTTCTAACGAACGACCAATAAGTTGATAATCATGTTTCATAAAACCTGCTACCAAGCCTGCAATATTTCCCCATTGTTTAATGGCATCTTTCAACAATACTTCTTTACGTAAAATTTGACGAGCATCGCTGGTTTTTACTTCTATTTGTGGATGAACAACTGTAACAAACAATGGAGGTGCGTCAAGGGTAACAATATCTAAAGGAAAAATTGAACGAATTAATGTTACTCCACCATAAATACAAGGTGTAATATTATCGGCATGTTTTACTCCACTTGCTACCTTTTCACCATTCATGGCAAATCGTACCAAATCTTCGTTACTAAAAATGTTTCCCAATAAATGATTGGCTGCAACAACAGCACCTGCACTACTAGCAGCACTGCTACCTAAGCCACTTCCTGGTTTAATTTGTTTATCAATGTGTACGTGAAACCCAACAGGTTTTTCGTAGGCTTCCATTAAAGCCAACAATGATGCACCTGCAACATTATCTTCAGGAATTGTTGGTAAATTATACGCTGCTGAGCTACTTAATGTTATACCAGGTTCATCTTTAAAACTTACTTCCATTATATCGTAAGGAGCTTCTAAAGCCAACCCTAAAATATCGAACCCACAAACAAGGTTTGCAATAGTTGCTGGACAATGAACTACACAACCCCTATTATCACTCCTATCCCCTAAAGGGGGATGAGGAGAAGATTGTTGTGAAGATTTGTTTTGAGAATTATTCATTTTTAATTACTAATTATTAATTACACAGCCCTCATAATATCTGCAAAAACACCACTTGCTGTTACTTCTGTACCTGCACCAGCACCTTTAATAACCAATGGTTGATCTTTATAGCGATCTGTATAAAACAACACAATGTTGTCTTTACCATACAAATGATACAAATTGTGCTGTGGATCGATATGTTGTAAACCAACTGACGCAACTCCATTATCGAACTGAGCTACAAATTTTAAAATACATTTTTTTGCTTTTGCTTCATCCAACAATTGTTTAAAATGGGCTTCATGTTTTTTCATACTTTCATAAAAATCTTCAACAGTCCCTTGCATACATTCTTCAGGCATAAATGAATTGTTGCTGATGTCTTGCATTTCAATTTTATGTCCTGCTTCTCTAGCTAGAATCATAATCTTACGCATTACATCGGAACCATTCAAATCAAGCCTTGGATCTGGTTCTGTATATCCTTCTTCTTGAGCTTGCTTCACCACGTCTGCAAAGGTTTTTGTACCATCATAATTGTTAAAAACAAAGTTTAATGTACCACTTAAAACCGCTTGCATTTTGTTTACAACATCACCTGTTTTTGTTAAATCACTCAATGTGCCGATGATGGGTAAACCTGCACCAACATTGGTTTCGAATAAGAAAGAAGTGTTGTATTCTCTTGCCAAGCTTTTTAACTTTTTATAATAACCGTATTCAGATGAAGCAGCAATTTTATTGCATGCAACAACAGCAATACTTTTTTCTAATAACTGATCGTAAACTTTTGCAACATCGCCATTTGCAGTAATATCTGCAAACACAGTATTGCGTAAATTTTTGTGAATGAGTTGTTGAATAAATTCTTGAATGGTTGAATTGGGAGCTGCTTGTAAAGTTTCTTTCCAGTTGTTTAAATCAATCCCATCTTCATTAATAATAGATTGCTTGCTATTGGCTAAACCAACAACATTTACAATAAGTTGAGCATGTTCTTTTAAATACTGTTGCTGTTGTTTTAATTGTTCTACAAATCGTCCTCCAACATTGCCAACCCCAGCAATAAATAAATTGATTTGTTTATAGGTTGCTTCAAAAAATTCTTCATGCAAAACATTTACCGCTTTACGAACATCTTTGGTTGCAATAACAGCCGAAATATTTCTTTCGCTGCTACCTTGTGCAATGGCACGAATGTTAACCCCATTTCTTCCTAAAACGCCAAACATCTTGCCACTAATGCCTTGGTGAGATTTCATGTTCTCTCCTACCAATGCAATAATTGACAATTCAGCTTCTACTATAAGCGGTTGAACTTTTTGCAAAGCAATTTCATTGGCAAAAGCCAAATCAACAGAATTCTTGGCTTTAATTGCTGAAGATGCTTCTACACCTACACAAATTGAATGTTCACTAGAGCCTTGTGTAATTAGAATAACATTGATACCATCGCTACTTAAAGCTTCAAACAAACGTTTACTAAAGCCAGGAACACCAACCATTCCACTGCCTTCTAAACTAATTAGAGCAATATTGTTGATGCTTGTTATTCCACGAATTAAATGTTCACTTGGTGCTGCATTGGGTTCTATTATAGTTCCATAATCGTTTGGAGCAAATGTATTTTTCACCCATATTGGAATTAATTTACTCAACACTGGCTGTATGGTTGGAGGATAAATTATTTTAGCACCAAAATGCGATAATTCCATAGCTTCTTGATATGAAATTGAAGGAATCACTTTTACATTTTGTACAAACCGTGGATCAGCAGTCATCATTCCACTTACGTCAGTCCAAATTTCTACACTTTTTGCATCGAGTGCAGCAGCAACAATTGCAGCAGTATAATCACTTCCCCCACGACCTAAAGTTGTGTTGACGTTTTGATTATCAGATGAAATAAAACCTGGCAACAATACCACACTTGCTGTATTTGCAGAAAAATAGGTTTGAATATTTTGATTGGTAGTTTCAAAATTTACTTGTGCATTGGTAAAGTTGGAATTTGTTTTGATGAGTTCTCTACTATCTTTCCAAGCAGTTGATAAACCATGAGCATTGAACGATGCTGCCATCATTTGAGAACTCATTAATTCGCCATAGCTAACCAATTTATCTTTTGTTCTGTTCGACAATTCACCTAATAAAAAAATGCCATTGCACAAATCTTCAATTTCGTTGCTCAATTTTTTTATTAAGCTCAATGTACTGCTTTGTGTTTGCACAGGCACCAACTCTTTTACAGTTTCAAGATGACGCAACTCTACTTGCTTAATTAAATCTTTATACGTTTCATCGCCAGTGGCAGCATAATTTCCAGCATTTAACAACACATCTGTTGTGCCGCCCATTGCACTTACAACTATGATTAACTTATTTTCTTTTACTTGTTGTTGAGCAATATTAAAAACCTGTTGTATGGCTTTAACACTACCTACAGAAGTGCCACCAAATTTTAAGACCTTCATTGAAATATGTTTGTTTGAATAAAAAATTAAATAAAACTATTCTTGTAAAATACAGCTTACGCCCAAGATTTAATATAATGATATTCAACCCTTACGGGTTGTTGTTGTATTAGTAATAATAGTAGTAGTGGCAGGCGTTCCACTTGTAAGGAGATTTGTTACTATTGATAATACTAAATTCATTGGGCTAAAAATAGAAGGCATTTTTTTATTAGCCAAAAAAATTAAACTAACACTAGTTATTTTAGGAAGATATTTTATTTAATCACCAAAAGAACCATTGTTACACTTCTGTTGCGTCATTGTTAAATCCTGCTTTAGCAGTGCATACTTGTACAATTGGATAAAGGATGGTCTTTATCAGAGCTGAGAATCTATATTCATTTTTAAAAATGAAGAATAAAAACTATACTAAACGTTGGTGGGTTTAAATTATAAGTCTTTTATCATTTGATGTTTCTAAAAAACGTAAATTCGTTTAGTAAAACTATTTTATGAATACAGCAACAATTAGAGAAAAATTAACTCAATACATACAAACTGCTGACGATAAAAAAATAGAAGCAATTTATACTATTATTGAAGATGAAATTGATACTGAATCTGCAAGAAAAGCTTTAATATTTGCTGAAAGAAACAATTATTTGAATAATGAAGGAAAGTCTTTTTCTTGGGATGAAGTAAAATCAATGGCAATCAATAAAGATAAAAGGAATGGCTTATAAAATTGAAGTTCGTCCTCTAGCAACTATTGAAATTATTGAGGCTTATGATTGGTATGAAATTCAAAAAGAAGGTTTAGGTTTAGATTTTTTAAATGAGTTAGATAACTTTTTTGATAGTCTTTTAAGAAATCCCAACACCTAAGGTTTCTACGAAAAAACAGTTAGAGAAGGTAAAGTTTACAGGTTTCCATACACTGTTATTTATGAAGTCTTTGATAACACAATTGTTGTATACAGTGTATTTATGGCTAAACAAAGCCCCAATAAAAAAAGATTGTTTTAAAAATTTTGTTGGCGTAAGTCTAAATAAACTGCTTGATTTTTTTAAAATTTACAAATAACTTAAATATCCCATCAACATTTCCACATACTAACACTCATTCATTATTAGATGTACTCAATGTTTACCTTTACGGCGATAAATTAAATTGCTGAATTAATAACAGAACGTTGAAGAGTGCGACGCAACGATGATGCCATGAAATACTAAAAGCTGGTATCAACATAAAAAAACACTTTTTGGCTACTATCATAAATTATTTTGTATGTTAAAAGTTGGTGTGTTTGGCGTTGGCCATTTAGGAAAATTTCATTTAAACAATTGGAAAGAAATTGAAGGTGTAAAAATTATTGGTTTTTTTGATCCCAATAACGATAATGCAAAAGCTGTAATTGCCGAATATGGTATTAAACGCTTTATGGATGAAGACAAATTAATGGATGCTTGCGACATTATTGATGTTGTTGTACCTACGGATTGGCATTTTGAAATTTGTATGAAAGCTGTACGAAAAGGTAAACATGTTTTTGTTGAAAAGCCTTTGTGCAACACCATTCCAGAGGCTAAGGATTTGGTTGATATGGTACGTGAAGCCAATGTGAAAGTACAAGTTGGACATGTTGAACGCTTTAATCCTGCATATTTAGCAGTGAAAGATTTGAACTTAAACCCTATGTTTATTGAAGTGCATCGTTTGGCACAATTTAATCCGAGAGGCACTGAAGTAAGTGTAATATTGGATTTAATGATTCATGATTTAGACATTATTTTGAGTTTAGTAAAAAGTGATGTAAAAAATATTAGTGCCAATGGTGTTGCTGTAATGACCGATACACCAGATATTGCCAACGTTAGAATTGAATTTAACAATGGTTGTGTTGCCAATTTAACCAGCAGTAGAATTAGCATGAAGAAAATGCGTAAAATGCGTTTGTTTCAAAAAGACAGCTACATTGGTATAGATTTTTTAGAGAAAAAAGCTGAAGTAATTAAACTAAAAGAAGACAGCGATAAAAATGTTTTTTCGTTTGATTTAGATACACCCAAAGGTAAAAAAACAATTGCTGTTGCCAATCCTGTTATTCCACCTGCCAATGCTATTAAACTAGAGTTAGAAGCTTTTGTAGATAGCATTGTAAACAATAAACCAACTATTGTTAGTGAAATTGATGGTTATTTAGCCATGGAAGTTGCTCATAAAATTTTAGATAAAATTAATAGTACCAGCCTTTTGGGTGCATAATTAACACATACAACAACAAGCAATATTTTTATATATTGATTTTGTTGTTGAATGGTATAAAATTGATTGAACCTATTTAATTATCTTCAACACAAAATTTTGATTTGTGAAATATTTGTTGAGTGTTTTTATTTTGTTGATGAACTTGCATGTGGCTTTGGGTCAGGATATGTATTGGCAACAACAAGTGAATTATCAAATTCAAGTTACTTTAAACGATACAGCCAAAACCTTAGATGGTTTTGAGAAGATTACTTATTACAACAATTCTCCTGATACGTTAACGTTTATTTGGTTTCATATTTGGTCCAATGCTTATAGAAACGATAGAACAGCTTTTTCTGAACAAACCATTGCCAACGGAAGTACGAAATTTTATTTTAGCAATGATGATGAGAAAGGCTATATCAATCAATTAAACTTTAGGGTTAATGGAACTGCTGCTGGTATAGAAGCTCACCCAACACATATTGATATCGTTAAACTGGTTTTACCTACACCCCTTGCTCCCAAAAGTTCTATCACGATTTCTACACCATTTTTTGTGAAGTTGCCTTTTAATTTTTCGAGAGGTGGATTTACAAAAAACGGTTTTCAAGTAACACAATGGTATCCTAAACCTGCAGTGTACGATCAACAAGGTTGGCACGAAATGCCTTATGTAGATCAAGGAGAATTTTATAGTGAATTTGGTAATTACACTGTACAAATTACCTTGCCAGAAAACTATATTGTTGCTTCAACAGGTGTTTTACAAAATAGTATTGCTTTAGAAAAGTTGAAGCAATTGGGAAAACAAAAAATTACAACTCAAGCAAATTATATTACTTATCAAGCACAGCAACAAAAGCAAAAAATTGTTGCAAAAGCATACGCTCCAAAATCTAAAAAAATTACTCCTGTTGTAGCTGTTAAAAAGCCAACTTACAACTTGGTTAGCTATACGTATAAACAAGAAAACTGTCATGATTTTGCTTGGTTTGCAAGCAAAGATTTTATTGTACAATATGATACTGTTGCTTTACAAAATAAAACAGTTGATGTATTTAGTTTTTATCATCCAACACAAATAAACAGTTGGAGTAAAAGCATTGAGTTTGCAAAAGATGGATTGAGGAAATATAGCCATTGGATTGGCACTTATCCTTATGAAACTGCAAGCTTAGTTGCAGGTGATGATAATGACAACAGCAGTGGTATGGAATACCCAACTATTGCTTTAATTACTACACAAAGTGATGAGGAGAATTTAGATGCAACCATTGTACATGAGCTTGGACACAATTGGTTTTATGCTGCATTGGCCAACAATGAAAGACAATATCCTTGGATGGATGAAAGCATAAACAGCTATTATCAAAAAAGATACGAAGACGAAAAATATTCAGCTGTTAACAAAACATCGGGCATTGAAAAATGGATTGAAAATAAATTGCCTAAAGATTTTGAAGGCCTTTTGTACAAAACTTTAGTTGGCATAAACAAAGCACAACCCATAGACACAGTTTCTACTGCATACACTCCTTTAAATTATTATTTTAGTGTTTATTACAATGGAGCAGAATGGATGAAATTGTTAGAACAGAAATTGGGCAAAGCCCAATTAGATGCAAGCATGCAGCAATATTATAAACAATGGAAATTTAAACACCCACAACCTGCAGATTTTAAACAAAGTATTGAGCAAAGCAGTAATCAAAATTTAACAACAACTTTCAACAGATTAAAATCTACCACTCTTGTTGATACAGTTGTTCAACGCAGAACTTTAAAACCTGTGTTGTTCTTCTCTTTAAAAGAAACCAACAAATACAATTACATTAGCATTGCTCCAATACTTAGTGGTAATTATTACGATAAACTTTCGTTGGGTTTATTAATACACAACTACCAATTACCCATTAATAAATTTAATTTTTTTGTTGCACCACAATATGCAATAGGCAGTAAACAAATTAATTTAAGTAGCGGAGTTTCGTTTAATCAATTTAAGAAAAATACTTGGCTAGAAATTTCTGCAAGTGCCTTAAAATATTCAATGGATGAATTTACACCCGTAAACCAAAATCAAATTTTTCAGCAAGTAGTTCGTATTAATCCTTCTATTAAATATACGGTATACAACAAAGATTTAAGAAGTAACCAACGTTGGATTTTTCAAGCAAGAAGTTTCTTTATACAAGAAAATGGCTTGTTGTTTACAACCATCAACACCCCTTCTGGCCCAATAGATAAAGTTGATAAAACCACAGAGAATTCAACCATCAATCAAATAAAAATTATTACTGCCAACAATAGAGTATTGTATCCTTATGAATTAAACTTAACCATAGATCAAGGGAAAAACTTTATTAGAGCTGGTTTTACAGCCAACTATTTTTTAAATTATGCTCATCAAAAAGGTGGAATTAATGCAAGATTTTTTGCAGGAAAATTTATTTATACAACAGATAAAACATTTATACAACAATACGAAACCGATCGATACCATTTAAACATGAGTGGTGCTAAAGGCTATGAAGATTATACGTATAGTGGATACTTTATTGGAAGAAATGAATTTGATGGTTACCAAAGCCAACAAATAATGGAACGTGATGGTTTTTTTAAAGTAAGAACCGATTTATTGAGCAATAAAATTGGTAAAACCGATGATTGGTTAATGGCTGTAAATTTTAATGGAGCAATTCCCGATGCCATTAATCCGTTGAACATTTTACCATTTAAAATTCCTTTACATTTTTTTGTAGATATTGGAACTTATTCTGATGCTTGGAAAGACAATGCAGCTAGTGGAAAATTTTTATACGATGCAGGCATACAAGTGCCCCTATTTAAAGGGTTAGCCAATATTTATGTACCCATTTTATACAGTAAAGTATATGGCAATTATTTCAAAAGCACTTTAGGAGAAAAACGTTTCTGGAAAACAATTTCTTTTTCAATTGATATTCAAAAACTACAAATTCATAAGCTTAGCAGAACCCTTCCTTTGTAAATATGCAACACATAAGCATTATACCTTCAACACAAATTGATACCACAAAATGGAATGCTTGCGTTGCCAATAATGCTAATGGACTTATTTATGCCAACAGTTTTTACTTAAATCACTTTTGTAAAAATTGGTTTGGTTTGGTAGTAAACAATTACGAATTAATTTTTCCTATTCCAACAAAAAAAAAATTGGGCATTCAGTATGCTTATATGCCAGCATTTACACAACAACTTGGCTTTATTGGCAACTTAAATTTAATTACTACAAACGTTGTAAATGCCATTCAAAATTTTATACAATATGCATCGCCTTACTTAAATTTTAGCAATGTACAATTTGCACAATTGCACAATTGCCATGCAAAAAATAATTTTATTCTACACTTAAATCAACCTTATAAAAACATACAAAATGGGTATACAAAAACATTGGGTTATAGTTTAAATAAAGCCAATAAGTTTAGTTTAACTTATACAATTGAAACCAATTTTGCAGCAGCAATCAACGCATATTCTATTTACAATAAAAAGAATATGCAACATGTTACCGATAACGATTATAAGCAATTGAATTTGCTTATGCAATATTTAGAAAAACATGAACAAGTTTTGGTTAGATCCATTGCAAATACCCAAAACGAAGTTTTGAGCACTGTAATTTTATTAAAAGACAATAAACGATACTACAATATTATCAATGTAACCAACGAAGAAGGCAGAAAAAAAGAGGCCAATTATTTATTGTACGATTCCTTGTTTAAAGAATTGGCCAATCAAGAAATGCTGTTCGATTTTGAAGGAAGCGATTTACAAGGCGTACAAAAATTTTATGAAAAATTTGGTGCAATCAATCAACCCTATTTTCATTGGCATTACAATTTATTACCCAAACCAATTAAGTGGTTAAAGAAATAATTTTTATGAGCCAACTGCATTGCTACTATCATCGCCTGTTGTGTCACTCACTTCAAGGTTCTGTTCTATATTCAGGAAGTAAAAAACTTGTCTACTTCATAATGTCTCGAAGAGCAGAGTTATTTATTCAGTAATTCTTGAACTTCCTTAAATGTTTTCCCCTTTGCATTTTCCCATTCAGTAAAACCATTTGAATTCCTTCCTAATACCATATTTGAAGCTGAACTTGGGCTATTAAAAACTGTGTCTTCTGCGAAAATTAATTTATCGCCTGATTCAATCAAAATGTTTGTCTCGAGCAATTTTCTTCTTAGGTTTCTATAAGTTTCTGTTGTGGATGGTGACAATTCTTTCTTGCTTTCACTTCCTTTCAAAACTATATAACCTTTATCTGTTTCAATCATTGTGGCATTAAATGATTTGGTTTTAATTTTATACACTGTTTCATTTAGGGTTAATTCAGATTTTAGATTCAATTCGGAATGCGAAACAGTTGATGAAATTAGGAACCTAAAACCCATTACAGGAAGCATTAATTTTATTTGTTCAAGAAAATATTCCATATCAGAAATGTCAGCTTCATGAAGTGTTGGTAGACTTGGTGAATTTCCGTTTTCAATTTGAGCCGACTTTGCTTCAATTGCAATTTGAATAAGTCTAGATTCTAAATATTTGATTTGTGTTTTAGTTAAAAGCTCGTCCTTGCTAATAAAAAATATCAACTCTTTAAAATCTTTATTGGGATCACTCAAATGTTGTTTTAGCCTTGTTCTAATATTTTCGGCTTCGCCAATATAAATTTTATCATCAAATGCTTCATCAGTAGGATCGCCTTTAAGACAGTATATTCCAGGGTTGTCAAATTCTGGCCTGGAAATAATCTTGTTTACTGAAGATCTTGGGCTATAAATCGCCTTACCAACCCAATTTCCTATTTCACTTAAACGAGGACCATATTCTGTTCCATCAATCATATATACTGTAAGCTTCTTTCCCATATGTACATTTTTATAATTTCTGCTAAGAACTAAATTGCATTGGTTTTAAACAAAAGAATGTCGTTTAAAATCATCTTCAGAGAAAACACACAAATCCTGAAATATGAAGAGCTTTAGTAAGTATATTTTTATTTAAAACAAAATGTTTGGAATAAAATAAGCTTACTCAAAATAAGTAACTTTTACAGAAAACTTGGCATCTGTAATTCTTAGAACAGATGCAGCTGCATTGCTTAAACGAATCAATAAATTTTTGTTCTCTTTCATTTCTGGCAATGCACCCAACACTTTGGCACAAATACTTTTGCTGTTTGGTGCAGTAATACGAACAATTGTTCCTGGAGTTATATTGTTTATCAATACATAATATTTTCTATCGTTCCAACCACTGGTTGTTTTAAAAGTTGCACAATCGCCTTCTAACACTTGATTTTTTCCTTTGGTGATAAATTGGCTTACAAAAAAACCTTCATCATCTGTACCATTGGTTACAGCAACAGGTGTTGGTTCTTCTTGTGTTTGTGTAGTTTTTGTAGTACCAGGTTTTGAGGTTTCATTTACTCCATAACCTTGAGTCAATTCTTCCTCTGCAGTTGTAGTTCTGTCAACCACTTCAGCAGTTTTTTGCTTATCTACTTTTAGATGCCCAATTACAATTTTTTGACCTTGCTGAATTACGTCATTGTTTAAATCGTTCCACTCACGTAAAAAATCAATTCTTATTTTGCCATAGGTTTGACTTATTCTATACAAGTTTTCACCTTTTTGTACTATATGGTGTATTGGAACTAGAGATTCAGATTCTGCACTTTGTCCATCTTGTGTAAAGTTTTGAGGCGTTAAATTAATTTTCATCACCTTATCAATTGCCAACATTGCATTTTCATTCAATCCATTTTGTTGAGACAATTGGGCTGCAGTAAAATGATACAACTTACCAATGCTGTATAAAGTTTCTCCAGAAACTACTTTGTGCTGAATAAAAATATTGGGGTATATGCCTTGTACCAATACTTTTTTTTGAGCTATGGATACAAAAAAACAAAATAGGAATGCAACAAACAATGCTTTTCTTTTCATAAAATTGGGTACAAAAAGTAAAAATTAAGCTTTCAATATTCGCCATTCTTGAGGATAGTAATTGTTAAAACGATTGGGCAAAATTTTCATCCATCCTAAACCAACCCCTTCATAAACTGCCAATGCCCAGCCTGTTGTTTTTAATTCTATCGCTATTTCTTGCTTTCGCAAATATTGTAAAGCTTGTTCTTTCGTAAATAAGATACTTGCAATATTACTTAAATTGAAGGTACTAACAGCCAATTCGTGGTGCGGAACAAAATCTTTACCTTTTATTTCACCTAAACATATACCAGCTTTTTTAATGTATAAATAGTTGGCCAACGTTTTTATATCATTCAAATAACCATATTGAATGGCTCTAATTTGGTTGTTGTGTTTAAATAAATCCACCTCAGGTAAATGTGGAATGAATGTTTGAATTACACTTACTTCTTGTTTGTTGGTAGTAAGAATATTTTGTTGCTGTAATTTTATTTCGTTAACCACCGTTTTCTTTTGTAATACTGCAACAAAAAAACCTTCACCCTCTATATTGTATGGATAAAAACGATATCCAAATGCATTTGAAACATCACTTGTAGTTTCTACAATACCATCATCTTTTTCAATTTGAATATTGATTGATTTTAGCTGAAACGTTTTTATCAACCAATCTACCACATCTTCATTTTCTTCTTTTGAATAAGAGCAAGTAGAATACACCAAAAAACCATCTTCTTTTAAAGCTTCAAAAACATCGGCAACAATGCGTTGTTGTCTTGAGCTACATAAATTAACATTGTTTAAACTCCATTCATTAATTGCTGTTGTATCTTTTCTAAACATTCCACTACCACTACATGGAGCATCAACCACAATTGCATCAAAAAAACCTTTCAATGCAGCAAAGTCTTTAGGATCGTTGTTGGTTACAACAACATTATTGGTTCCCCATTTGCAAATGTTTTCAACCAATACTGCAGCTCTGGGTTTTATTACTTCATTACTTACCACCAATCCATTGCTAAAATAACTGGATAGTAAAGTAGATTTTCCACCAGGAGCAGCACAAACATCCAATACTTTTTTTGCTGTATTTGAGGGAAATATTTGTTGCATAATTTTCCACAAAAACATACTACTTGCTTCTTGTACATAATAAGTACCTGCATGAAATAATGGATCTAATGTAAACGATGGACGATGTGTTAAATAATAACCATTGTTACACCAAGGCAAAGCACTTTCTATTGGTAAATGCTGAACAATATTTTTTTTTTCTGGATTAATTCTTATGCTTGTAACCTGCTGCTCTGTGGTATGTACTTGTATAAAAGCTTCCTCATTAAAGCCTTTAACCTGTTGTATGGATTGAATAAATTGCTTAGGTAATTCCATTCTTTTATTAAAGACGGCGAAGATAAGCTTATTGAAAAAAATGAGTTATCCGTTTTTACCTGCCAACATTGGCACAAAAGAAAAATGTTCAAATGTTTCTTCCATCATTGTTCCATCGGCTTGTTTGGTTAAACGCAACATACGCTGTACGTCACCCTCATCAACAGGAATAACCATCATTCCACCAACTTTCATTTGAGCCACTAATTTTGGAGGAATAAAAGGTGCTGCAGCTGTAATAATTACTTTATCAAATGGGGCAAATGTTGGCAAACCTTCAAAACCATCACCATAAAAAAACTTAATGTTCGGATATTTTAGTTTAAAGTAGTAGCCTTTATTTTTTTCGTATAATTTTTTTTGCCTTTCAATTGTGTACACCCGAGCTCCCAACTCTGCCAATACTGTTGCTTGATATATACTTCCTGTTCCAATTTCTAACACTTTATCGCCTCTTTTAATTTGCAATAATTGAGATTGATAAGCCACCGTAAATGGTTGAGAAATGGTTTGATCCTCTCCTATTGGAAATGCTCTATCCTCATAAGCAATTTTATCAAAAGCCGAATCTAAAAAAAAGTGTCGTGGAATGGCATTAATAGCGTTCAATACTTTTTCATCGGTAATGCCTTTATCGTTTCTTAAAAAATCTACTAATTTTTTTCTTAATCCTTTGTGTTGGTATGTATCTTCAAACTTATTCATATACTGTGCAAATGTAAGTGTATGTGTAAAAGGAAAGGTTGAATACGATTGATTGGGGAAAGAAATTGCTTTGTTAAAAATTACTCACACCGTTTAATTAAAACAAATCAATTGAATGGTTCATCATTGTAAATTTGCACACATTAAAAATTTAGTTTGAAACAGATTTGGCAAAAAATATTTAATTGGGAACTGTGGCCATTTTATTTAATTTATACACCATTGGTTTTTGTTTGGCTGTATTATTTTTTGCGTACCAAAACATTTTGGTATTTTTCTAGTGTTAACCCAACCCTACAGTTTTCTGGGTTCGAGGGTGAAACAAAAAAAGAAATGTTTGATCAATTGCCCATTGAAAGTTTTCCTACAACAATTTATATAAATCCTACTCAAAAAATAAGCGATGTAATGGCTTTAATGCAAGCCAACAATTTACATTTTCCTGTTGCTGTTAAACCAGATATTGGTAGCAAAGGTTTGTGTTTTAGAAAAGTAGACAATGCTGCAGCATTAGAAAAATATCATACAACATTGCCTTTTGAATACCTTATACAAACAATGATAGAATGGCCAGTTGAAGTAAGTGTTTTTTATGTACGTTATCCCAATTCCACTAAAGGGAAAGTTACAGGATTTATTGCTAAAGAATATTTACAAGTTAAAGGCAATGGCAGTTCTACTTTATTACAACTTATTCACAATCATCCAAAAGCAAAGCATCGTTTAGATGAACTTTCCATTAAACATGCCGAACATTTAAGTGATATTATTCCTGTAAACGAAATCTACTTTTTAAGCATTACTGGCAACCATAACAGAGGTGCAAAATTTAGTAATTTGCACAAAGAAATTGACGAAAATCTTACTGCTGTTTTTGATAAATTAAGTAATTATAGTAAACATTTTTATTATGGAAGATTTGATGTTAAAACAACATCTATTGCCGATTTAAAAGCAGGCAAAAACTTTTCCATTTTAGAGTTTAATGGCACAGGTGCAGAACCCAATCATATTTACGATTGTAATATGAGTTATTTTACAGCAATCAAAACAATTGCAACACATTGGAAGTATATGTATGAAATTGGAAAATTGAATAGCAAAAACGGAACTTCCTACACATCATTTAAAGATGGAAAGAAATATTTAAGTGATGCTTTTAAGCGTTATGCAGCATTAGAAAAATATGATTTGCAAATAGATTAATTACAACACATGGCCATTCTTTCTATTTTGTTTATTGCATTTGGCATCAGCTTTTTAGGGCAAATTGTGCTAAGCAATATGAACATGACTGCAACACAATTGAGTGTACAAGAAGGTCATAAAAAAGCTTGGCTTTTTGGTTTGGGCGTTGCCATTGTAGAAATTATTTACTTACGTTTTGCACTAACAGGCATGGATTGGGTTGCCCAACATAAAGTAGTTTTTAAAATTTTGGGTTGGGCAACGGTGTTTATATTTTTATTGTTGGGCATACTTGCATTTGTAACTGCCAGAAAACAAACCATTGAAAAAAAAGGTGTTTTACTCAACAATAAATTGCATCGCTTTTTATTGGGTGCAAGTATTAGTGCATTAAATCCTTTACAAATTCCTTTTTGGTTTTTATGGAGTACACAGTTAATTCAAAACAATGTTTTGCAAACTACCAATTTACATTTTAATATTTTTTGCATTGGTGCAGGTTTAGGCACTTTAACAGGCATTGGTATTTATATTCATGGTGGTAATTGGGCAATTACAAAAATGAAAACCAGCAATAAAACTCTTAATCTTATTATGGGTTGTGTGTTTTTAATTACTGCATTAATTCAACTGTATAGAGTTATTTATAAACCTTGGATTTAGTTTTTTGTACCCAGAAAAACAACAAAATGCTCGAAGAGCAGATCATTCTTTTTTCAAAAGTACAAGTGTGCCCTGCTAAAGCAGAATTTATCAACGACGCAACAGTTGTTCAATAAATATTCTACAGTTGATTTCATAAAAAAATCAAACAAAAGAAAAGCTACACAAAACACAGTTGCTTACTATTCACCCCTTATTTTTGTGCTAACGTTTGTTCATATATTATTATGTGTTCATGTTTTATTTATTAGGCAAAAACAAAATTTACCGTCATGGCAGTTAGAGCAGATTTATTTCAAAGTCCAGATTATTTTTTAGTAGATGATTTATTAACCGAAGAACATAAACTCATTCGTGAATCGGTTCGTAGTTATGTAAAAAAAGAAATTAGTCCAATTATTGAAGACTATGCTCAACGTGCCGAATTTCCTGAACAAATTGTAAAACAAATGGGCGACTTGGGTTGCTTTGGTCCTACTGTTCCTATTGAATATGGTGGTGGTGGATTAGACTATATTTCTTATGGTTTAATGATGCAAGAATTAGAACGTGGTGATAGTGGTGTACGCAGTACTGCAAGTGTACAAGGCAGTTTGGTTATGTTTCCTATTCATGCTTTTGGAAGTGAAGATCAAAAAATGAAATACTTACCAAAGTTGGCAAGTGGCGAATGGTTGGGTTGTTTTGGTTTAACAGAACCCAACCATGGTAGCGATCCTGCAGGAATGTTGACAAATATTAAAGATGCTGGCGATCATGTAATTTTAAATGGTGCAAAAATGTGGATTAGCAATGCTCCATTTGCACAAGTTGCAGTTGTTTGGGCTAAAGATGAACAAGGTATTGTTAGAGGCGTAATTGTAGAACGTGGAATGCAAGGTTTTACAACACCAACAACACATGGCAAATGGAGTTTAAGGGCAAGTGCTACTGGTGAATTGGTATTTGATAATGTGAAAGTGCCTAAAGAAAATATATTGCCCAATGTTCAAGGATTAAAAGGTCCGTTGAGTTGTTTATCAAAAGCTCGTTTTGGTATTGCTTGGGGAGCTTTGGGTGCTGCAATGGATTGCTATGATACTGCATTGCGTTATACCAAAGAAAGAGAACAATTTGGTAAACCCATTGCTGGCTTTCAGTTACAACAAAAAAAGTTGGCAGAAATGATTACCGAAATTACCAAAGGACAATTGTTGGTTTGGCGTTTAGGCGTATTAATGAATGAAGGAAAAGCTACACCTGCACAAGTAAGTATGGCTAAAAGAAATAGTTGTGAAATTGCTACAAATATTGCTAGAGAAGCAAGACAAATGCTGGGTGGAATGGGCATTACTGGCGAATACAGTATTATGAGACACATGATGAATTTAGAAAGTGTAATTACTTACGAGGGCACACACGATATTCATTTATTGATTACAGGAATGGATGTTACAGGAATTAATGCGTTTAAGTAAAATAAACTTTCTGTAGATTAATACTACTTATAAAATTTAAACAAAAAAGCAATGAAATAATTTCATTGCTTTTTTTATTTAAGTAATTGGTCTATCTGTTAATATTTCAACAGTAGCCCCAATTTTGTAACAACTACTAAAAAACATTTTCGTACTTTTGTTTAATAATTTTTAAAGAAGATAAACATTTAGTGAAACGCATTATAGTTATAGCAATATTAATTTCTTATTCCATTGCATCTTTTGGAGTAAGCCTTAATTATTTCTATTGCTGTGGCAAATTAAAAACTGTTTCATTTACTGTAAATACCCAAGAAATAAATTGCAAACCTAAACCAACCAAAAAAGGTTGTTGCAAAAATGAAACAGTAACAATAAAATTAAAGACTGACCAAAAAAACAGCGACCAAATTACATTTCAATATACTGCTCCCCTTGCTCCAGCAATTCTTTACACAACTAATTATACAGTTGCAGCTATTGCCAATATTGGCAATATAAATTATTATTACAAAAGCCCTCCAACAGAAAATCTTCCTTCTAAGCAAGTTCTATTCTGCATATTTAGAATATGATATTTCATTAGCATGCATTTTTATTTGCTGATACTTTAGCAATTGTATTGTCTATTCAATTAATTATTATAATAGTATTCAACACATTAGTCGCAACAATTATTGTATTGGTAACATTCAGAAATGTTACCAATACAATAATAACATCTTATTCCTTTTAATCATTCATAAAATATACAAAATGAAATCAATTAAAGTACTGATGATAGTAGTTATAACTATCGTTTCTGTTTCTGCGTTTTCTCAAACACAAAGTAAAAAACAACAAAGTACAGCAACATCAACTGTTTACACTTGTTCTATGCACCCAGAAGTATGTAGTAACAAAGCAGGTAAATGTAGCAAGTGTGGTATGGATTTAACAAAAATAAAAACCTATGCTTGCCCAATGCACCCTGAAGTTACTAGTAACAAAGCAGATAATTGCAGCAAATGCAGCATGGCATTAACTAAAGTATATGCTTGCTCTATGCACCCAGAAGAATGTAGTACTACAAAAGACAAGTGCAGTAAATGTGGTATGGATATAACTGAGAAAAAAGCTATGAAGCAGAAAAAAAATTAAACTAAATAAGTATTGAGAGAATGTAGAACTTCTCTCAATACTTTATTAAAATTTATGATGATGAAAAAGATAAAATATTTATTACTACTTTGGTTTGCAATTACTAGTATAACTGTTTATGCACAAAGCAACAAACAAGCAACTAAAGACACTGCTGTTACTTTTAAAGTTCATGGAGAATGTATACAATGTAAAACCAGGATTGAAGATGCATTAAAAACGAAAGGTGTAAAATCTGCTATTTGGAATATTGATACAAAAATACTTTCCTTAGTTTATAATCCAGCTCAAATTTCTTTAGATAAAATTGAAAATAAAATTGTAGCCGTTGGGCATGATGTAGGCAATAAAAAAGCAAAAACTTCGGTATATAATAACTTGCCAAAATGCTGTTATTATCGTGAGAATGAAACGCAAGAAAATGAAGCAAAGGTTGATACCACAAAAGCTATTCACCATGATAGTACAACAAAAATAGATACTGCAAAAAAGGAAATTGTAACAGAATCAACATCCAATTTACACTTTATTAAAGGAGTTGTTTTAGAAGAAGATAAAAAAGGAAGTTACAAACCATTGGCAAATGCAAGTGTTTTTTGGCTAGGAACATCCATTGGAGTTGTAACAAATGACATTGGTATTTTTACCATTCAATACAATGGAGAAAATAGTCGTTTAATTGTAAGTTATACAGGTTACAAACCAGACACAATTGTTGTTTCGGATATTAACGAATTAAAAATAGTATTGGCTGCAAATAAACAATTGAAAGAAGTAATCGTAACCTCAAAGCAACGCTCCACTTATCTTTCAGCTATTGATCCCATTAGAACTCAAGTAATGACAGGCAAAGAATTATTAAAAGCTGCTTGTTGCAATCTAAGTGAAAGTTTTGAAACAAATCCTTCTGTTGATGTTACTTACAACGATGCAGTAACAGGTTCAAAACAAATTCAGTTATTGGGTCTTAGTGGAAATTATACACAACTTACTGTAGAGAATTTGCCAGGTCCAAGAGGCATTGCAACTCCTTTGGGTTTAAATTCTATTGCTGGACCTTGGATAGAAAGTATTCAGTTAACAAAAGGTGTTGGTTCTGTTGCAAACGGTTTTGAAAGTATTGCAGGACAAATAAATGTGGAATTAAAAAAGCCAGAAAATAGCGAAAAATTATTAGCCAATATTTATCAGAGCGAAAGTGGTAAAACTGATTTAAACCTAAACTTATCACAAAAAATAAATACAAAATGGACTACCGCATTGTTGTTACATGATGATTTTAGTAGCAATAAAAATTTAGATTTCAACACAGATGGTTTCAGAGATTTGCCAACAGGCAATCTATTTAGTTTAGTTAACAGGTATAAATTTGATAATAGCAAGGGCTTTTTAGCACAGTTTGGCGTAAAGGTTTTAAATGATAAAAAAGTTGGTGGAGAAACTGCATTTAATCCAAGTGCCGACAAAAACACAACAAATCATTATGGCTTAGGCATCAATACAGAACGCTATGAAGCTTTTGGAAAAATTGGTTATGTTTTTCCTCAAAAAAAGTATAAAAGTATTGGTTTACAATTGGCAGCTATCAACCACAATCAACATTCATATTTTGGACTAACAACTTACAATGCAAAGCAACAAAGCATTTACAGCAATTTAATTTATCAATCTATTATCAGTACAACTGAACATAAATTTAGAACAGGATTAAGTTTTCAGTACGACAAATACAACGAAAATTTTAAAACTGTTAATTACAAAAGAACCGAAATGGTATCAGGTGCTTTTATAGAATATACCTATACACCCAATACAAAATTCAGTGCTGTTGTAGGTTTGAGAACAGACTACAATAATTTATTTGGTGTTTTTGTAACACCTCGTTTAAACATAAGGTATGAACCAATACAAGGAACAACCATAAGAGCAAGTGCTGGACGAGGGCAAAGAACAGCCAATATTTTTGCAGAAAATACGAGTGTTTTTGTAAGTGCAAGACAAGTAAACATCTTTACACCAAACACATTGGATGCTTATGGATTAAAACCAGAAGTAGCATGGAACAAAGGCATAACTTTTGATCAAAAATTTAAACTATTTCATAATGCCGCAATGCTAAGTTTAGATTATTTCAGAAACGATTTTACAAACCAAGTAGTAGTTGATGTTGAAGATGCAAGACAAGTAAAATTCTACAATCTACAAGACAAATCATTCTCAAATAGCTTACAAGCTGAATTGAGTTTTGAGCCAATAAAAAAATTAGATGTTCGTGTAGCGTACAGATACTTTGATGTAAAAACTACTTATGGTGGTCAATTACTAGATCGTCCTTTCATATCTAAAAACAGAGCATTTTTAAATTTAGATTATACTATTAATGGATGGAAATTTGATTATACTATTACTTATAATGGTAAAAAAAGAATACCGAATACAACTGCAAATCCAACACAATATCAGTTGGAAAAATATTCGCCCAGCTTTGTGTTAATGAATGCACAGATTTCAAAAACCATTGGCAACAAAAATCCAATGGATATATATATTGGAGCTGAAAACTTGACAAACTATTTTCAACAAAATGTAATCATTGCAAATAGTCAGCCTTTCAGCCAATATTTTGATGCCTCTTTAGTTTGGGGTCCAGTAACAAACAGAATGTTTTATGCTGGTTGGAGACTTAAAATAAAATAATTTTTCGAGGAGAAACAATTAAAGACAACTACTAATTAAAAAAAGCTAACAATACTATTGTTAGCTTTTTAATTTAAACTGAATATGTTTTTCACAATAGTTAATTATAAAAATTATGTGATAGCAGTATATTTTAGTGAATTCAAGCTTACGATTATACTACTTCTCCTTCAATATCGTAATCGTAAGCTTTGGTAATTTTTACATTTACAAATTCGCCAATTGGTAGTTTTTTTGTTGATTGAATCACCACTTCATTGTCTACTTCCACACTATCAAATTCTGTTCTGCCTAAATATCTCCCAGCTTCTTTTTTATCAATGATTACTTTAAAAGTTTTACCCACTTTTTCTTGATTTTTTTCAAGGCTAATTTCTTGCTGCACTTCCATTATTTCTTGAGCCCTAGCTTCTTTTTCTTCTTGTGGAATATTATCTACCAAATCATGAGCAGATGTATTTTCTTCATGGCTGTAACTAAAAATTCCAACTCTATCAAAACGATGTTCTTGCAAAAATTCTTTTACATCTTCAACATCTTTTTCAGTTTCGCCGGGGAAACCAGCAATTAAAGTTGTACGTAAACAAATACCTGGAACAGTTTCTCGTATTTGATGAATGATATCATTCATTTCACTTCTAGTAATATTTCTACGCATGGCCTTTAACATATTGTCGCTTGCATGTTGTAAAGGCATATCTAAATAGTTACAAATATTTTCTCTCTCTTTCATGGCATCTAGAATTTCCATAGGAAATTTTGATGGATAAGCATAATGCAAACGAATCCACTCCAACCCTTTTACATCGGCCAAAGCATGCAACAATTTGGGCAATTCACGTTTTTTGTAAATATCTAATCCGTAGTAAGTTAATTCTTGTGCAATTAGCATTACCTCTTTAACGCCTTTCTTTACAAGGCTTTCAGCTTCTCTAACCAATTCATCAATTGGTTTGCTTACATGCTGACCTCTCATTAAAGGAATGGCACAAAAGCTACAAGTTCTGTTACAACCTTCACTAATTTTCATGTAAGCATAATGTTTAGGAGTGCTCAACAACCTCTCTCCTAGCAATTCTGTTTTATAATCGGCATTAAATTGTTTTAGCATTAATGGTAATTCCATTGTACCAAACCATGCATCCACTTCTTTAATTTCTTCAGCTAAATCTTCTCTATAACGTTCACTTAAACAACCTGTAACGTACACTTTATCAAGCTTTCCTCTACGTTTTAACTCAAGTTGATCGAGAATTGTATTGATACTTTCTTCTTTGGCTTTATCAATAAAACCACAAGTATTTACCACCACAATATTGTGATCTAACTTTTTATTTTCATGCACCACATCAATATTATTGGCCATTAACTGACCACTAAATACTTCACTATCTACCAAATTTTTGCTACAACCTAAGGTAATAATGTTTACTTTATCTTGTTTTAATGTTCTTGCTTTCATAAACTGGTTGCAAATATAGCAGATATGAAAGAAGTAGTGATGAAGAGTAAGATTCAGAGAAAGGAACTTTAGAAGTTTGGGTAATTTTGAATAAACTCATCAGTCATAAAAATTCTAATTCCTAAAATTTGTTCAAGAGACTTCACCGCATCGTAAAGTTTTCTATCTGTAGTTATGAATACTTTATCTGTAGTTTGTAAACACATTTTTACCAAGTACACATCATGTCTTGGTAATTGTAGCTCAATCGATTCATCTAATACAAGGTCATTATCAATCCAATGAACTTTATTTGAATTTTGTAGAAATAATCTTAGCAAGGCTTGAACAGCTTGTCGTTGTTTAGGAGGATATAAAATTGAAGTTTCAACAAGTTCATGAAATTTTTTGGCTAAAGGAGTACCTCGTTGTAATACAATTTTATCACATACTTCAAAAATATTAAAGAATAGTTTAGTTGTTACAGGAAGTAATTCTTCGTGATTAAAATGATAATAAAACCATTCATCTATTGTTAAGTGTAAACCTCTAGCCATAATTACACCCCTAATAAAGTTTTCAAATTAGCTAACTCTGTTTCCATAAAATTCATTAAACCACCTTCAATTTGACCTTTATCATTAACTTCTTGAGGAATAATTTTGGTTTCACCATCTTCAAATTTGGCTAGGTAAAACTGTACATCATTTTTATCTAATTCGCCTGCTGCAATTTTTGCAAGTACAGATGAAACAATATTTTCGCTATGTGTTGTAAGGAATATTTGTTTGTCTTCTTTTTGAATAATTTCAGTAAAAGCATCAACCAATTTTGCTTGTGCAGTTGGATGCAAATGTATCTCTGGTTCTTCTATGAAAGCTAAGGAAGTGCTTTTCTTTAGAAGTTTTGCTAACATATACACTGTTTGATTTACACCAAAACCTTCATTTACTAAATCGGTTGTGTGACCTTTTGAATTTTGTGTTTTTAAATAGAAAGAAGTTGAACCTGGGATAGCTACAAATCGAAAGTTTTTATCAAAGATATTTTTGAAATAATGATCTATTTTACTTTCAAAATTTAGACCTTCATTTCTTATTTGCATTGCAAATAAGGATTCTTCTGTTGCTTGTTCAGTAGAAAAGATTGGGTTGAAGAAACCACGACGAACTGAAATTACATCGATATTTTTTATTACTTGGAAAAAAGCGTTCAATTGAGCCACAGAAATTCGTTTTGTGGACTTTGGATGATTATCAAAAGCAAAACCGTTCCATAACACTAAGATTCCATGTCCGAAATCTAATTCTAAATTTTGTGAAAGATTATATGGGAAATCAAAAATAATACCTCCGTTTCCTATACCATCAATTGAAAGAAGTATTGACGAACTTGATTCTGCAATACTAAAAGTAAATTTCAATATACTTTTTTCATCTCTTAGAGTTAGTTCATTATGAAATTGAAATAACGGTAAAACAAAAGATATTGTAATATCAATTGAATTTTTATTCATATCAATCCCTTTTATGGCTTCGAAACTGCCGAGATTAATGAATCCTAAGTTAAATAAACTATTTAATCTTTGGTTTGGATTCACATAAAAATTTCTAAACACATAAGGAGCATATCCAACACTACTTTTACCACTTCCATTAGTACCATATAAAATATTAAACTTTTTAAGTGGAATGCTTTGTTGTTTAATACTTCGGAAATTAGATATGTCTATCTGTGTTATCATTGCTCTAAAATAAATCTTTTTAAAAGTAAACTTACCATTTACTTTCTTTTACTTATGTATTTCACTTGTAAAATGAAATTCAATATCTGGATTATTGGTAATTTCTGTATTTAAGAACCACTCACTCTGGGCTAAATAAATTGGGTTACCATCTTTGTCTTCTCCACTGTTTTGTTGTTTAAAACGTAAGAAATCTTCTAATTTACTTTCATCTTTACTGGTTAACCAACAAGCCTTATAATAAGGTAAAGTTCTAAACTCACAAGCTGCACCATATTCATGTAATAGACGATATTGAATTACTTCAAACTGTAAATCTCCCACACAACCAATAATTTTTCTATTGCCCCCAAACTGAGTAAACAATTGAGCTACACCTTCATCGGTTAACTGTTGAACACCTTTTTCTAACTGCTTGGTTTTCATTGGATCTTTATTAACCAATTCTTTAAAAATTTCAGGTGAAAAAGTTGGAATTCCTGTATAAAAGAAATTCTCTCCTTCAGTTAAAGTATCACCAATTTTAAAGTTTCCAGTATCAAACAAACCAATTACATCGCCAGGATAAGCATCGTCAATTACATCTTTACTTCTAGCTAAAAAAGAATATGGATTGCTAAAACGAACATCTTTATCTATACGAACATGATGGTAATATTTATTTCTTTCGAACCTACCACTACAAACCCTCATAAATGCAATTCTATCTCTATGTTTGGGATCTAAATTGGCATGAATTTTAAAAATGAATCCACTAAACTTATCTTCTCCAGGATTTACTTGACGTACACTTGTTTCTCTTGGCAAAGGTGTTGGAGCAATGGTAATAAAAGTGTCTAACATTTCTCTAACTCCAAAATTATTTACAGCACTACCAAAAAATACAGGGCAAATTTTGCCACTTAAATAATCTTGTAATGGCAAATCACCATAAACTCCTTCAAGTAATTCTGCATCTTCACGTAATTGATCAGCATCTCTATCGCCAACTTTTAAATCTAAAATAGTATCAGTTAAATCATTGATAGACAATGTATCTTCATCATCTGCTTTTGTACTAGCAGCAAACAAACACAAATCTTTTGTACGTAAATTATACACTCCTTTAAAATCTTTTCCGCTATTAATTGGCCATGTCATAGGGTGTAAACTCAACTTTAGTTCTTTCTCTACTTCTTCCAATAAATCGAAACGGTTTTTACCATCTCTATCCATTTTGTTAATGAATACAATAATTGGCGTATCTCTCATTCTACATACTTCAACCAATCTTCTTGTTTGATCCTCAACTCCATTTACACTATCAATTACTAAAACAACACTATCAACAGCCGTTAAAGTTCTATAAGTGTCTTCAGCAAAATCTTTATGGCCGGGTGTATCCAATAAATTAATTAAATGGTTTTTGTATTCAAATGTCATTACCGATGTTGCCACACTAATACCACGTTGGCGTTCAATTTCCATGAAATCGCTGGTAGCATGTTTCTTTATTTTGTTGCTTTTTACTGCACCTGCAGTTTGAATAGCTCCACCAAATAACAACAACTTTTCGGTTAATGTAGTTTTACCTGCATCGGGATGCGATATAATTGCAAATGTTTTACGACGATTAATTTCTTTTTCAAACTTCATAATGGCGGCAAAGGTAAGGGTTGAAAGAATGATTATGTAAGGCTTTAATTGCTATAAATGGATAAAAAAACTCCGCTCAAAAGAGCGGAGTTTTGAAAACTTGCACTATGCTGAATATTAAAATTTATATACAGCTGCTAAAATAAAAGAAGAATAAGATTTAGTTGCAATACCAGATGATTTCATAAAAGCATTGGTAGAAGCATTGTCTAATCTTACTTCTGGAATAATGACTAAATTATCAATTGTAAAGTTTGCTGACAAAGTTGATGCAAAAACATTACCACCAATACCTGCAGCAGTTACTGCATCTTTATCGTTAAAAATTTCATTTCTCCAGTTTAAACCAAATTTATCACTAAAGCTATATCCTAAATAAACTGCAGTTCCCCACCAACTTTTAGCACTCTCCCATTTGTCAGAAATTTTTGCTTGTACAGATTGGGTTGTAGCGTTTAAGCCAACACTAAACTTGTCGGTTGCTGCATAAGTTGCAACAACATCAACTTGACTTAATCTTGTAACACCATCTGCATTACCTCCTTGATAGTTTACATATAATTTCAATTTGTCATTAGCTGTTCCAGTTGCAAATTGCCCTATTACAAACTTATTAGCACCTGTTGCACTTTTTAAATCAGTGGGATTTGCAAGACCTATCATTAACACACTTTTTTTACCAGTAGTAATTTCGGCTTTTAAACCAGTATGAAAAAATGGCCCATAAGAAAACATATAACTCATGCTATAATTTTTATTTGCAGCAGCATCAACCAATTCGTAACCAACATGAGTTGCCCAACTACCTGCAGTTAATTTAACCTTTGGTGAAATGGCATAACTAATATACAATTGCTTAATTGCCAACATTGTATTGGCATCGTTGTAAGAAAATTCTTCGGCACGACGACCAAAGCCTAAATCGGCTACCATACTTACTTTTCCAATTGAATGTTCAGCTTTTAATGAAGCCATTCCCAATTCAAATGAATTTTGAGAATTGGTAAAACTTGTACGATTATTGGTTACATCTTTACTAAAATCATAACGATAATAAAAGTCGCCAGAGCCCGATAATGTAAATGAAGAGGCTTTTGTTGAATCACTTTGAGCAATAACTGAGGCAATAGATAATACCCCAACAGAAGTTGATAAAATTTTCTTTAACATTGTAATAGTTTTTTAATGAAGGAAAGGGTATAGTCTTAGTAGGTGTACGAAACCTGCTATATAACGGCTATACCTTTTCTGATTTTATGAATTTAATTGAATAAAAAAATGAAGTAATTGATTATTTAATTGGTTCTAATTTTTCTACTAGAATTCCACCCTCTTTAACCAATAATGTACCTTGTACATAATTTTCGTTGTGTTGACTAGCATCTAAACCTTCTAATTCATCTTCTTCACTTACTCTTACCGGAACAATAAAATTGATGAATTTAAAAATTAGAAAAGAAACAACAAAACTATAAGTTACCACAATTACTAAAGCTTTTACTTGTGTAAAAAAGAAAGCTGAATTGCCATAAGCTAAGCCATTGTTACCTGCACTATTTACTGTAGTTGTTGCAAAAACACCTGTTAATAACATACCAACCATACCACCTATTCCATGACAAGGAAATACATCTAAAGTATCGTCTAATTTTGTTTTTGATTTTAGCATAACAGCAGCATTTGAAATTACCGCAGCAAATACGCCAATAAAAATACTTTGTGGAATTGCAACAAAACCAGCACCCGGGGTAATTGCAACTAAGCCTACAACTGCTCCAATACAAAAACCAATTACAGATGGTTTTTTACCTTTTAACACTTCAAAAAACATCCAACTTAAACCTGCTGCTGCTGCTGCTGTATTGGTAGTTGCAAAAGCTGCAACTGAAAGTGCATTTGCACCTAATGCAGAACCTGCATTAAAACCAAACCAACCAAACCACAATAAACCAGTACCAATCAATACATAAGGAATATTTGCTGGAACAGTTTCTTTAGATTCAAACCAAGATTTTCTTGGCTTTAATACCAATGCACCAGCTAAAGCTGCACAACCTGCAGAAATATGCACTACTGTACCACCTGCAAAATCTAAAGCTCCCATTTTATATAGGAAACCATTTGGATGCCAACTCCAATGTGCCAAAGGAGCATATACCAATAGTGAAAACAATACTGTAAATAAAATATAAGCCGTAAAACGAATTCTTTCTGCTATTGCACCAACCACCAAACCTGGTGTAATTATGGCAAACATTAACTGAAATAGAGAAAATAAAAGCAAAGGAATTGTTAGTGGAGTTCCACCTTGTAAAGTTGGTGCACCAGAAATTACATTCTTGAAGAATAAAAATGTTGTAGGGTTTCCAATAAAACCACCAACAGTATCTCCAAAACATAAACTAAAACCTACTACTACCCAAAGTATACTTACAATACCAGCAGCAACCACACTTTTCATCATAGTTGAAAGCACATTTTTTCGATGCACCATTCCACCATAAAAAAATGCCAAGCCTGGCGTCATTAAGAATACTAAAGCAGTTGCAACAAGAATCCAAGCAATGTCGGCTGAAACATATTGTTTTGTTCCATCAAAAATGGAAACACTTGGAATAAATAAAGCAAGAATGGCAACAAGAGCCAATACAAGAAATGGAGCAACATTTTTAGCTGTTTTTGTACTCATAAGGTTTAGTTTTTTAATAATTAAAAAAATGTTAATATTAACTTTACTGGCACAAAATAGATAAAAAACTAACAAAATAACAAAAATATATTACATTTAATTTTTTATAATGTATAAAATATAAAAATAAAAATAGAAATTTGTTAGTTTTAATTGTAAAAAACGTGTAAAATTTACTTGATAGTGCTTTTTCTAGGCTTAAGAGTTCAAAAAAACGATACATGCAATATTTTAACATATTACATACTAACCTTGTTTGGTTAAATGACTTGATCGGCAGAAATAAAAAAAGTAGCTAAAAATGTTAAGCTGAATTTCTTCCAGCATTAATAATTCCGAAAGAACAACGCATGGCTAGTTTTTGATATGAATCTTTTGTTTTACTTACTTCAAATTCTTCTTCTTGAATTCTCACCTTGGTTAAGGCATATTGTTGTATAGATAAAAGCGGTAGCACAATTCTTTCTCTCATTTGAATTGAAAGCTGATCTACGGGATAATTAGACATTAAATCGTTGTGCCCACTAACTAAAGCCACATACTTTTTTGTTCGTTCAAATTCTTCAAACATCATAGTCCACATTGATCCATATTGTGGATGTGATGCAATAAAAGCAGTTAATGGGAAGAAACATTTTTTCATAGACATTTCACAATTGTCCATTAAGGTTCTAAAGAACAATGAATTTTTATATAAATTTTTTACGTCATTCCACTTTCCTTCGTTGGCCATTTGCTCCAATGCCAAACCAACTCCATAATAACCAGTAACATTTTGTTTTAATTGGCTCCAAGCTCCAACAAAAGGAATTGCTCGTAATTCAGACAAACTAATCTTACTACTTGCTCCTCTTTTTGCAGGACGAGAACCAATATTTGTTTCTGCATAAAATTTTAGTGGACTAATATTTAATAGATATTCAGTAAAATAAGGATGCTCTTTTAATTCTTTATATGATTGATAACCAATTTCGGCTAAATTGACAATTAACGCTTCTTCATTTTGAGTTAAACTGGCATTTTGATTGTCGAAAATTTGATTGGTTATTCCTGCATGTAACAATTGTTCAATATTAAATTGTGCCGAATCAATTGTACCAAAGTTTGAACTTACTGTTTGCCCTTGTATGGTTAATTGAATTTCTTTGTTGGCAATTGTTTTGCCTTGAGATGCATAATAGTTGTGTGTTTTTCCACCACCTCTTGCTGGTGGGCCTCCTCTTCCATCAAAAAATACAACATCAATTTCATTTTGTAAAGAGATTGCTGTTAATGCTTCTTTAGCTTTATAAATACTCCAGTTTGCCATTAAATAACCTCCATCTTTTGTTCCATCGCTAAAGCCCAACATAATTGTTTGCTTATTGCCTCTACGTTTTAAATGTGTTTTATACGTTTCATTTGTATACAATGTTTGCATAATTTCAGCAGCATTTTTTAAATCGTCGATGGTTTCAAAAAGTGGAATAATATCTACCGTTAAGGTTTCTTTTTCCCAGCCAGCGATTAAAAACATTCCCAATACTTCAAACATATTTACAGCACTATTACACTGGCTAATAATGTAACGATTGCAACCCAATTCTCCATTGCTTAGTTGAATTGCTTTTACTGCAAGCATTACTTCCAATACATCTTTTTCAACATCATTGTTCCAGGATACAGCAGAAGTATCTGTTACAGTTAATTGGGTGAGAGCTTCAATTTTTTGACTATCAGAATAGTCAATATAGTCTTTTGATAATCCTACAGAATTTGCAGCTAAGGTTTGAATTGTTTTGGTATGAATACTACTATCTTGACGGATGTCTAATGATGCGAAATACAAACCAAATACTTCTATCTTATTAATGAGAGCATCTACTTGCGATACAAATAAACTATTATGATCGTACACCAACTGATGGCGAATGTTTTGTAATGAAGTAAGTATTTCTTGTTTACTTATGTCACACAATCTTCCAGGAATAAACAAATTGTCGTATAATTTTTTCTCTAGCTGTGTTAATGCTACATCAACACCTTTAAAAGTTAATCGTCTTTTTAATTTTCTTACATCTAAATAATAACATTTTATAGCAGAACCTCTTAAAGCATGTGCAACTTGTAACGATGTTGCTGCATTTACAAATGGATTTCCATCTCTATCGCCTCCTGGCCAAAAACCCATTTTAATAATTGGATTATTGGGGTTTAAAACTGCATCAAAATTATTTTTAAGAAAGCCAATAATTCTACCTGCGGCAGGATAAAAAGTGTTTTCTAAATACCAAATTAAACTTACAGCTTCATCGTAAGGTGTTGGCTTTTGTTTTTGAAAAAAAGGTGTTCGCCCTAACTGTTGTAAGTAGGTATAAATTTGATTTTCGTTGTTGTTGTTAATGGCACTTGATAAATCGTGAATAATACCTAAAACAGCACCTCTATAAAATTGTGTTGGATGTGCAGTTAATACCAATTGAATACTAAAATCTTTTAGTTTTTCTTCTAACTCAATTGATTTGTTTTTGGTTGCAACCTCTATAGCTAAATGCTTTAAAGTTCCTGCTCCACTTAAATCACGTACATCTTTAAATGCTGCATCTTCTAAAGCATCAAACAATACAACTTGTCTTTCTACATATTGTACCAGTCTAAACAATAAATCTAATTTTTCTTCTTCTTTTGTATAAGCTGTTTGCTTTGCAAAAAAATCGTCAATAATTTCAACTGGGCTTTTTTGTTTTTTGTATCCATCTTCACAATTCAACAACAACAATGAAACGAGTATTCCAGTTTTTTCAATGGTATGAAATGGTAGAGAAGTAAATAAACTGTTGTATAACTGAAATTTAATGCCAACCTGATTTTTGTACTGTTGTAAAGCACCACTGTTTGAGTTCATCATAATAAATTAATTTTTAGGCAGGCAAAACAACAACGTGAAAATAAGAAAAGTTGATTGTTTATTACTTAAAAAATTCAACTTACAAAAAAGGTTTCAACATTTTTTGCTGAAACCTTTTTAAAGTAGATATTGTGGAGATTAGAAACTTTGTCTTGGACACCAATCGCCATATTTATTTCCTAAAATAAAGCCCAATACAATTTCGTGGGTCCCTTTACTTACTGTATTTAAACGAGATGTAGTTAAATCATAAGAATATCCAACATTGAAAGAATTGCTGATGTTGATACCTACCATTCCTGCAAAACCATCTTGATATCTATAAGAAGCACCAGCCCAAACAAAATCTTGATATTGAATTTTAGCATTCAAATCGAAACCCATTGGCAATGGACTTACATATCTTACCACAGCAGATGGCAAGAAGGTTACGTCATCTGTTATAAACAAACGATATCCAGCACTTAAGAATAAATGTGGTACCAATTTACCTTCCTCTAAACCTACATTGTTGTTGTTGTAAACTACTCTTTGTGGTACAATTTGCTGAGCAGATAATCCAATAAAATAGTCTCTATTGTATAACCAAACACCAGCACTAATATCTGGACGAATATTGTTTAAATATCCACTTCCCGCAACAGCAGGATCTTGTGTTCCATTTGCAAATTGCAACTTAGAAGCATCTAAACGCAAGTTTGAAATACCTGCACTTACACCCATACTTAAAGATGTATGAGGACCAATACCTAAATGATAAGCATAAGTACCAGTTGCAATAAAATTATTGAGTGGTCCAGTTCTATCGTTAATGATTGTTAAACCAATACCACCATGATTGGCTGGTGCAGTATAATCTGCAACAAAGTTTTTACCTCTGGGGTTTTGTCCTCTTGCATGAATACTTGTAGCAGTTTCTCTTTCATATTCATCTTTTTTTGTTGGAGCATGAATGGTGAAATATGTAGTTACAGGTGCATCTTGCAAACCTACCCATTGCATACGATGGCTAATTTTTACATCTGTATAATTTTCAATACCAGCAACCGCAGGATTAACTATAAAGTTGTTTAAAATGTACTGTGTGTAGTAAGGTCTTTGTTGAGCATTTACTGAATAAACAGTTAATGCTGAAAAAATTGTTAGTAGCAATAAGTTCTTTTTCATACTCTTCAAAAATAAAGGAAACAATTAAATAAAATTGATAACAATTTTAAGGATTGAATAAATTCTATGCAAACGATTGTTTACTTAAGAATTGTAACCGATCCACTCATAATCTTTCTTCCGTTTTTAGGGTTAATAATATAATAATATGTGCCAACATTTAATGATTTTCCATTGGTTGTTCCATCCCAATTTTTAGGATAATTGGTAGATTGATAGACCAATTGCCCACCTCTGTCATAAATTTCTATGGTGGCACCAGGATAACTTTCTAAATATTTAATTGCCCAAGTATCGTTAATTCCATCTCCATTTGGTGAGAACGCATTTGGAATTAATGGAGCTCTTAAAACTGTAATTTTTACATCATCAAATACACTACAACCTCCAATACCCGTTAATTTTACGATATAAGTAATATCAAACAATGGGGTTGTTTTTGGGTTAGCTATTGTTGGTGTATCTAAATAAGTCATTGGTAACCAACTAAATACAGGATTTGTTGCATAATAAATAGGTTTTATTGGAATAGTTCCACCTTCTAATACAACTAAATCGCTACCAGCATCTAATTTTGGATATGGATGAATTACCATAGCTTTAGACAACGTGTCACTAACACAACCTTGTGTATTAAAGATGAACAATTTTACCAAAAAGCTTCCTGTATCTGAATATTTTTTTATTGGATTTTGAGTGGTAACTGAAGAATTATCTCCAAAATTCCAACGCCAAGAATTCACTGCACT
>ERZ724517.223-NODE-223-length-35146-cov-6.397253_pt1 | contig 35146 bp, 22 predicted proteins | sample MGYA00376050_ERZ724517 | MGnify/ENA primary metagenome ERZ724517 (study PRJEB28724, sample SAMN07190886) | activated sludge metagenome | isolation source: activated sludge of sewage treatment plant in Hong Hong | place: USA: Christiansburg, Virginia | collected... | reverse complement strand
AATCAGCGATCTTGAAACTCATGGACCTAAGAATTGGGACAAGGAAAAAAAGAAAATGCAAACTGAAGAATACTTAAGCAAATTATATAAACTACAAACCATTTTTCATGCACAAAAAAAACATGCCATTCTGGTGATATTCCAATGACTGGATGCAAGTGGTAAAGATGGAGTGATCAAGTCAGTGTTTGGTAAGTTAAACCCTCTGACTATCAATTTTATGTCGTGGAAGGCGCCAAATGAATTAGAGAAAGCACATGATTATTTGTGGAGAATACATAGCAAGTTACCTCAAAAAGGTGAAATACAAGTTTTCAATAGAAGTTATTATGAAGATATATTAGTTCCTACGGTTTTGGAAACACACAGTAAAGATGAGATAAAAAATAGGTATGATCAAATTAACTGGTTTGAAAAATACATGAAAGAGAATAATATTAAAATTATAAAATTCTTCTTCCATGTCTCTAGGAAAGTTCAAGAAGAAAGAATGGAAGAAAGACTTGAAGATATAACAAAAATGCGAAAACATAATGATGGAGATCGAGAAACATTGGAAGTAAGACAAAAATATCTGGAAGTTTACGAAAACGTTATCAATAAATGTAATAATCCTGAATGGAAATTTGTACCAGCTGATCATAACTGGGAAAAAAATTATGTAGTAGCTAAAGAATTATACGAAGAAATTAAAGAAATGGACCTTGAATGGCCAACTCTTGAAACAAATCGAACATTGGATGAATATTTAGAAAACGTAGAACAAATTGATACTATTAAAGACTTTACAAAATTAAAAGAGAAATTAGAGGAAAAAGAAAAGAATAATAATAAGAAAAACGATAAATAGATAAAAATTACCATATAAAAACCTGCAAGCACTAGTTAGATTCGGCTACTGCTTGCATTTTTTCTGAATCAAAATTTGAAATATCTGAAATAATAATCATGTCATCTATTGATAAACCATCGGTCACAATAATATACTGCCCTGCAAGCGATCATAAACTTACAGTGGTCGGTATTATTTTTCATGACTTCCATAATTGAACTACTCACCTTCCGTTATCAACAATAGACACACTATTGAGTGGTATTACTATGTTTTCTCCGAGTGATCAAGTAAATTGAATTGCTACACTAGATCCAATATCAAAGCTCCCTTCTGTTATAATAACTACAACCTTATAGCCAAAGTTACGATCTGCGACTTCACTAACAGACTCAACAATTCCTTTTCCTATTATTCCTCATTGATTTATTTCAACAGCCTGTCCGGGAATGATAAGTTCTTTTTCTCCTGCAGTAATATCTAGATCAATTTGTCTAAGATTAGTATTTACGACTGTAAAGAGCGGAGTACCGGGATTTACTTCTTGTCCTTTTGTAACTAAGACATCAGTGATAGTTCCTCAGATTGGTGACTCTACTGTAAACTTAGAGAGTCAAAAAGTTGCTTCCTCATATGATATTTGAGCATTTGCCACAGCATTATTCAGATTATCTAATGTTGTTTTAGCGTTTTGAACCAAATAATCAGCTGTATAATCATTAGATTTATCAGTTAAATCTTGATTTTTAATCGTACTTTCCAAGTTTGAAAGTTGTCTATCAGAACTAAGTTTAGTATTATATTGAGTATCATTTACACCTTTTGTGCTAAGTTCAATTTGTTGTTTTAAACTTTCAATTCACTTTAATGCAGATTCTTGATTTTGTTTGTAAGTAGCAAAGAAAGTATTGATTCCATTGAGTTGAGCGTTTACACTGGAACTTATGCCTGAAGCCTTACTTTTATAGCCATCAAATTGTGCTTTGTATCCGTTATATAAACTCTCTGGGAGTGGTCCACCAGGTTGAGTCATGATAAGTAATGTATTTATAGAAGTAAGTAATGCATTCACAGATTCAATCCCCTTCTGGTACGATTTCAACAAAGGGTTTATTGTATCAGCATTGATATCGCTTACTATCATTTTAAAATTATCATAAGCTGATAGTGCAGTTCCTAGAGCTGCTTCTGCGCGAGCCTTAGAATAAAAATCTTTATTTCCAAGCATTGATTCAAAACCATCATTAGCATTTCTATTCGCAGAAGTATAACCCAATAATAGATCACTAGCCTGAATAGTATCTGCAAATAAATTATTTAAATCTGTTCATATAAGTTTTACTGAACCAAAGAAATTTAAGATAGTCTGAACATCGGAATCAAGTTTTGTTTGATAATCCAATTGTGCTTTTTCTAGATCATTTTGTAATTTTTTAAGCTGAAGCGAAAGGTTACTTCAAGTAACATTTAGATCATTATCATTCAAATTTTTTTGAATTTGCTCTTCTTGTTTATCTACATCAAATCTTGTAGCAATGGATGTAATTTTATTTCTTTGTAGCCCAATTTGGTTATCAAATAATGATTTTTCAAAATTAAGATTTTGAATAGCGCGGTTATCTTGAGCTGATTCAAGCCCTACCCCTGCTTTTCTTACAGCAAAACTAATAGTTCAATTAGTGTCTTCCATGGCGAGAACCTGTTGTCCAATATTTATTTTGTTACCAATTTTTTTATCAATTTGAGTTATCCTACCTCAAGCTTGTGCGCTTACTGTCACTTGCTCTGTGCTTGAAACTATTCAAGATTTTTTGAAACCTCATTTCATACCAAAACTTGCAACAGCACTTACCTTGATTTTAAATGGATTGGGCTCGATATTCTCAGCACCAGGCGTCAGATTAGCACATCCAGTCAAAGTTATTAACGATATAATAAGTAATATTCTTAGAGATAATTTATACATTAATGACAAAATATGATAATTAAATATGATACTGAATATAAACATAGATCTAATAGATTCAAGGAAAAAACAAGCCTCATTTTATTAGATATAAGGCTTGTTTTTTGATTTCATTACGACTCTGTATTCAATTGTTATTTTTTATAAGCACTCAATTCCTTAGTAAATTCATCAAGTCCTGGAGCTGGTTCCGTGAATAACCTATCGTTAGATTTAATAAGTACTGATGCTCAGTTAACAATAGCATCTTTTTTATTCCCTTTCATGAACCATCCTTCAAGAGTTGATCTTCTTTTTGAAACAAGATCTTGTATAGAGGATCCCACTAGAAGTCCTCTTACAGTAAGATTTCCCGCTTCACACCAATTATTTGAAAGATTATTGTTAATGTAGTTTTTATCAGAAACTATTGATCCTTTTGTAAGATAGATTCCTAATATAGTTTGTGGCACATTACAGTTGTCAGTACCAATAATTATATCACCTTTCGGCACTACAAACAATGTATTCTGACTCACGTTCCCTACAATATTCAAGTTACCTTCCGAAACAATTATAGTCTTTGGTTTACCGCTTGTGAAACTTGATTCATTGTAAGTATAATTACCTTTGAAAATATAGATTTCTTTACCTGGTACTTTAAGTGTATTTGCTCCTAAATTAATATTCTCTACAGCTAAAAGTGTATATTTTTTAGCAAAATCATCCATGAGATAATTTATATTTTGAGATCATACAAATTCGTTTAATCAAACATTTTGGAGTTTTATGCTATACTGAGTAAGAATGCTCTGAGTCCCAGCATTACTTGAGAATCCATAGAAGTTATTCAGACTATCTGTAGCATTACTTGAAAGTAATCAACCTTCTTGCATCAAATATGGTCTTGATACAGTAAAGTTATATTCACAAATAGTCTCATCATAACTATCATTGAAAGTATTGAATGGAGCTATACTACCATTAACAGTAGAAGATCAAATTCCTGAACATACCTGATAATTAATTTTCTTAAGTCTAAGCTTATATTCTCAGTATTTATTAGCAATTTTTGCTGGGTCTAATAAGAATGAATGTCTTCCATATTTTGATGCAGCAGATGCGTTAAATCAATCTAATAAGTTATTTTGAAACTGATTAGTATTATAACAATTTGTTTCAATACTTTGAATAGGATTATTTGTCCCTGCTTCACCAGCGTATAAATCAAAGTAACATCTCATACTATCTCTCAAAACTTGACCAGACTGCGTACAACTCGTTACTACATTATCATCAGCAATATCCCACCAGAATGGGAAATATTCACCTTCCATAGCACTTGGTGGATCTATTTCAGTACAGCTTGGTGGTTCATAGCTCAAGATAACTTCACCTATTTTATTTACTACATTACAACTCGCAGTACATTTTTTACCAGCATATACTCCTGTTGGAATAGGGGTATTAGTGCCATTAGATGCACCCAAATCACAAGCTTCTCCAAGTTCCTGTCTTCCATTTCAACAGTTAGCAAGTGAGTTTGGTACCTCAATACATCAAATACATTGATATCCAGGTTTTGCTGGAGTATTGATATCACATTCTTCATATCCTCCTTGTTCCTTACCAGTTACTTTACCATCACCACATACAGAATTTGTAGTGAGTTTACAGTTGTAACAAGTCTTACCATTTGGTACATCTCATACTTCACAATCCTCTCCTGGTTCTCTAACGCTATTTCCACATATTGCTAAAGAATTTTTAATAATCTGACAATTTTGACAAACTGAATCAGCTGCAACAGTGTTACCATCGCATTGTTCGTCATGTTGTGGTTCTATGATCTTATTACCACAGAATGGATTTTGTGGAGGAATTGTAGGATCTACAAATAATCCTGCATCAATATCAAATTTAATCTGACCATTTGTAATAGAGAAACATTCTGTTACATTCGTGAGCGGATCAAGATTACTATCTTTATCAAAGCTACCTACATTTCTAGGTGAAACTCTATAGGTATCAGGAACTTGTACCATTACTCTATAACTTCCAGATCCAATTTGGATAAATTGGTAGAATCCATTAGCATCAGTTTTAGTGATAAGTTTTGGTGATACATCATTACAACCTATAAGCTGAATTTGTAAATCTTTAATACCTTTTTCAGTATCATCTTTTATACCATTCTTATTTATATCCAACCATACCAAATCACCAATCTTAGCTTCTCCTTGTTTTCCGATAGTTAAGTTAGTTGTGTTATTAGCGTAGTTACTTTCAAATCCAGTTGCCACAAGAGTAGTAGCTGTATTCGAAATTTGTTCAATATTTGCATTGAGCAGTTTCACAGTATATTTGAACTGTATATTCTGACCTGGGTTAAGTATTGTACTGGTATAATCCCAATAAAAATTTGTATAATCAGCTAAAGTGTTTGAAGTAGTAGCTGCATTTGTAGGATATCATTCTATTTTAAATGATCAGATTATTTTATCTTCCAATTTTACACCCTTTGCTACCCCACTTCCAATATTTCTTACATCAATAGTGTAGGTAATAGATTCTCCAGTAGCAAACCCAGCTTTATCAGCAGATTTTGTAACTAGCAAATCAGGTAAATCATAAGATACTAATTTTTCACAAGTATCATAATTTTTAATCAACATTGCTGAGACGTTGCCAACTACACAAGTAGAAGTTGATTTTTCTTGAGCAGTGCAGTATTCAATAGGATCAGGGAGTTGTGCAATGATACCTGGGCTAAATGCAGGCACTTTTAACGGAGCTGTAAATGTTTGAATAGCACAAATTTTACCATCAGATTTATTTTTATATGCACATTCAAATTGGTTATTTGAACCATTGTATGGTGTTATCTTATCGAGTCCATAATTAATTCCACTATTGATTGTACATGTAAATTTATAATTGAGTTGTTGATTGTTTCGTGGGAAAGTAAAGTTTCCTTGGCTTGTATTAATTACTCCATTTGGAGCTTGTACCCAAGTTTTATTAGCTCCTGTAGTCTCGTAAAACATTTGAAGTTTATACTGATTAGCATAATTTCCTTGACACACTACATTGTAGCTCGTATCACTTATCTTTGTAGTAGCAAGATTCGTACATTCTGCAAGACTTTTCACTATTACTGGTCTAATACACTGTCCAGTAGTTGGAGGAGTTGATCCAGTATAATATTCAATATAGTAGATTCCTGGATTCAAAATATTGAATGATCCATTCAATAGTTGTGAAGATCAAATCGAATTTTGTTCTGAATCAAGCAATCTTATAGTTCCTGGATTTGCAGGAACGATTGAATAATTTAACATAAATGGCGCATTTCCAGCATCACCACTTAATTTGATAAGGTCACATAGTGGAAGTGGATACACTAATACATTAGCTGAATTATTCGCAGTATTAGTTTCATCTTGAACTGCAGAAACAACTATACTATTGTTGAGTTGTGCTCCATTAGCTGCAGTAACTTTTGCTTTGATAGTATATACACATTTTTGTCCTGCTTGGATGTTTGCGGCCGACATATTACCAACTATTGAAGTATTTCCATTGATAGTAGTAGATTTCCATCCATCGCTTGGAGAACCACACATTGCTACAGACCCTGAGGTAAGAGCAATTTTATCATTGGTATTGAGACCCTCAAGACTAAGGCCGCTTGCTAAAGTATCAGTAAATACGTATTTATTTACCGTTCATGAACCAATATTTTCTAAAGTAACAGTATAAACTGCAGTATCTCATACATTAACATACATATTTTTTACTGTCTTTGTTACTTTAATATCAGGAGTTGCTAGAATCAGACCAAAATCTATTGAAGTATCCGAAATTCATCCACTTACAGTTATACAATCAGTAATATTACCATTCAATAGTCCATTACTATCTTTAGTTTTATCAGTTCCTTGGAGCGGAGCAGTTAAACTATACTTAGAATTTACTCCAGTAAGTACTATTTTTATCTTATATTGTCATACAGCAATATTTTGGAATTTATATAAACCATTAGAATCAGTTTTTGCAGATGCAATTTTTGTGGTAGTGTTCGTACATGTATAAAGCTCTAGATCAATATCCTTAGCGCCTTTTTCACCAATTGATTGAAGACCATTTACGTTTGAGTCTATCCATACAAAATCTCCAAGGTTTCCTGCTATAGTAGATCCACTAACGATATCATCATCAGGTTCATTCATACTATTATTACAAGGTTTATTTGGATAAGGTGGTTTTTGAAGTTCTTTGGAAGCAGTGTAGTTACAAAGTTGAGCATAATTACTAAATGCTCAGCTTATTAAGGTTCATTCTACATAGATAATGACTTGATTAGCTCCGCTTGCACCAAGTATAAGTCCTCCTGTAGTTCCTGTACCTCCCAATGTCATACCAGATCGAATAACCAAATCATTACCAGGAGTAATAATTGAAGTCAAATTATTTGAACTTAATCACACTTTTATTCCTGTCAATCCAAGCCATTTATCTTTGATTTGAACTCCAGATTGTCCATACACCCCATCATTTGTTGCAGTAATTTTGAAGAGTAATTTTGATCCACTCGTCATAGCTTCACCAGAACTCATAAGTTCTTTGGATAAACTCAATTGAGAAAGTCCACTTGCATTACTTACTATTCCTAAATCATGACCAAGATATGATTGCCCTCCTGTGAGTGTAATACATTCAGAAAGAGCATATTTACCATCTATTTTATCACTATCGCTATCGATACTATCATCAGTACCTACATTTTTAGCTGTAAGAGTAAATCCTGCAGGAAGTGTAGTAAGATCAAATCTGATGGCATATTTACCTGGTATCATATTATTGAAAACATAGTTTCCATCACCATTAGTTTTTACTCATGAACCCACAACCACATCAGTACCACACATGATAAGCTGTACCACCAAGTCATTTACTCATTTTTCACCTGAAGTTTGTAATCCATCTTCATTAGTATCATACCATATCCTATCTCCCAAAGCAGATGTATTAATCCCTCCTGAAACGATACTACTATCATCTTCAAGTTTATCATATCCATTACAAGAGTCACTATCAGGATCAGAAGCATCATCATATCCACAGGCTTGTACCATATTTACAAATTCATTACCTGATAGTACTGAATCTACTACAATAGAAATAGTCTGACCCGAAGTTAAAGTAATTCCACTTGCTATATTAAATTCTCCTGAGATAGCATTTGTAAAATACCCTGCCACAATACCACTCGCTGCAGAAGTAATTCTTACAGTAGCTAGTCCGCTAAATTGATCTTTGATAACCAGACCTGTTACTGTTTTGAAACCTTCATTTCTTACTGTAATCTCAAACTTGAGAGATTTTCCAACTTCTATTTTTTCACTCAATATTTTTTTAGTAACACTTATATCATACAATGTAGGAATACATAATAAGTTTTCATTACCACCTGTAGAGATTTTACCTGCGTTAGCACCAGTACCAGCTCCAGGTAAAGGTGATGATTGCGTAGGAAGACCTCCAGTTCCTCCTACCATATTTTCAGCTCCACCACCTGCTTCATTTGCTGGTTTACTATTACCACCCGCCGGAGGATTATTGTTGCCAGTGTTATTCCCACCCGATTGAGTTGCATTATCTTCGCATTCAAATAAGCCAGCTGCAGGATTTATAAATGTTCAGAAATTATAACCTGAATCTATTTTCGTGTTATAATGTATTACGAGCATTTTTCCAGAAGGAATAGTTACTCCCACCAAATCTGGTGTAAGCTCTACTCTACCTTTAGCTCCATTTTTATTTCCTTGTTTCACGATCTGATCATCGATACTCGCTTTCCATTCGTACATACTCATTCCAGCTGGCAAATTATCCCAGAAAGTTATTCCTTCCATTGCGGTATCAGGATCAGTATTTTCAATACCTAATTCATAAGGAACAGTTGCTCCTTCAGAGAAATCACTCGCTTGAGGTTCTTTTGGTTTTTTCTCACAAGGTCCTTTGGGTTCACATTTTTTTGGGCTTGAATCACCACCTTTTGGTGGAGTTGATTCGCCAATAGGAGGTGGCCCAGTAGGCTGAGTTCCTGTACTAGGAATCGTTTGAGTACAAGAACCAGTACCATTAGTCCCTGAATATGTACATGTTACCACTATGTTTTGAACTGCCCCTCCTCATGGACTTCCATTATTACCCACTCCCATAAGTATTCCAGCAAAGCTATTTTGTGAAGTATTTGTTATTCCTGTATTAACATTTCCATCAGTAATATTGAATCAGAAAGGACCATTTACTGCAGCATTTGCTGTACAGTTAAAGTTTAATGCACTACCGCTACTTCCAGTTCCAGATCATCATCCTAATATACTTGCAGTAAGTGTACATTTATTTCCACTAAGTGAAGAACCTGATGCAATAATACTTACTGCACTACATCCTCATCAAGTTAGTTGTCCATTGACCGCAATTATACACCCAGTATTAGTAGCTGTACCTGTGCTGATACCTACAACATAGTCTGTTCTAATTGTACAGGCACCCGTCGAAGAAAGATAGAAAACGCCTCCACCTCACAACCCCGGATCTGGAATAGGATCACCTGGATTAGCTGATGGATTGCTAGTTGTAGTAGCACATCCTGCTGGTAAAACAGTATATCAAGAGTAATGTAGACCAACAAAGCTATCTTCTATGGTCACATTACCACTAAATCCTTCATTTTCCCCCGAACCACTAATAGTGATGTCAAATTTCACTCATGAACCTTCCATATAGGTAAGTCCTGTGGCACCAACAAGTGTTTTAGTAATCTTTGGTGTACCAAGTTTTTTACCACTAAAATATCATGTAGCACTTGCATCTTTGACTTCATCAGATCACACAAATTTAATATTATTTGTGAACATAGCTGCAGTTCACGTATTTACAGTTCATGTTATTAAAATATAGCCACTTGTTCCGCCCGTAAGATCGCCTAAAGTCCGTGGTGCAATATAACCATCACCAGGGTTGATAGGCGATCCACCAATTGTTGGGCCTGTTTTCCATTCTACACCTGACATAGAATCTTGCAATATAACATTACGTAATACGAATGTATCATTTGGCGTATCATCTTCATGACCCAATGTTGGGTCTATTTTCATATTCCATTTTATTAACCGAATAAGATTATCACCTTCGTAAAAAGGTTCAGTTGTACTTGAATTAACAGAGTTATAATCTGAGGATCAAGTGTTTAGAACAAATTTCTCTAGTGTTAGATTATCAAGCCCAGTACTACATACAGTAGCTCCACTACCTACCAATGGAATATTAGTAGAATCCAGAGTGCGATAGTGATTTTTTACAGCATCCATATCGTTCGCAAAACAACCATATCCTGTAAATATTGTATTGATCACAATCTGACATTTATTTTCTTCTCCTGTGAGAATTCATCAAGAAAGAACAACAGTTAATACATCTCCTTCAATTTGACCACTTTTAATTATACAAGTATCTGTATTTCCACTAATAGTTGCCACCAAAAGAGGGTCTGTATTTGCCCATTCAAGTACACCTCCACTCAAAGTATCTACAATAAACAGATCACGAGTGCTCGTATCTCCACTAGCAACCACATCAATAATAAATGACGCTTCATCACCTATTGAATATCCAGTAGTGATATCGCCACTTACAGATTTAGTAATTTCAAAAGTTGTAGTACCCGTAGTTAGATCAAAATTATGAAATGCAGCAACTAGAATTCCATTTGGTGAAGCGTTTGAAATTGTGTTAGTAATTAAATCTTCAGTAGTGTCTGAATCAATATTTCCTTCCAGTACTGCATAATAATTGAGACGGTTTTGATAAACAGTTACTGATTGTCCACCAGCATTTGCAGTTCCTTCTAGTAGAATACAATAGTCTCCTTCATATACATTTTTATTATCAAGTGTAATATCATCAACAATATTTGTGTATCCATTACTATTTACATCTCCTTCGTACAACGCAGCACCAGCACAAGTCGCATTTCCATAAACACTATAAGAGTCAAAATCACTCAAATCTCCTTCAAAACCTCCAAGTACATACCCAGGATCAATAGTTCCATTTACTTGGTAACTAGAGTTGTTATTAATATTATTTGTTTTAGGATAAATCCATACTCATTTCAACGCAGGGCTATCAAAGTTATTTCAAATATATATGATATATCAATTAGTTACTCAATTTGCTATTCAAGCAACATTTCCAAATAATTGAGTATTATGATTTGAATCAACATGTCGAGTGTCGTTAGTCCCTGTGGATACATCAACAGTATTTCATCATAATACATAGTATTGATTACTTTCAGTTAAGTTAAGGTTAGAATCAAGTTTCGCATTATCACTTAATCAGTATTTTATTACTATACAATCCTCAAGTTGATTATTAATTATTTTACATCTATTGGTATTGAGGCCTAAGAAAGGTTCTGAAGCAATACCTTGTGCTACAACATAAGGAACTCCAGTATTATCAAATTCTAAGTCACTAATGTTTCAATAATAATCATTTCAAAGATCTAGAATTTGTGATTCAGATCATCAATCTAAACTAATTTTTGCAAAGTTAAATGGATCATTTTGATTAAGCTTATAATTTCTTACATACCCTCGCGTACTTAAGGTATGATTTGATCAAACAACAGAATTAGTCGGTATAGATGCAATTGTGGACTTACTTGCATTTCAGTCATCTAAATTAAAATCATACTGAAAAATATTTTTTCAAGGTTGCAGTAAATAAATTTTTATAATATTTCAATTTTTTTGAGCATAGATTTTATCTAATCCATTTGCTCATTCTGTAATTGAATTGTCTATACTTTGAACATCATCAAAATCAAAAGTATAACCTCAATTGCTCTCCACTGTTTTATTTTCAAATGTTTGTAAGTCCTCGTTAAATAATATTTGTTCTGATACTGGTTCACAAGATGAAGAATTTTGAATAATCTGACTAGAATCACCAAAAGGATTTTCGATAACATGAAGATTACAAATTCCACTTCCTACACTGTCCGTAATAGAAATACCAGCCGTAGAAAGACCTGGAACAAATCCTTGCGTATCCTTTCCTGATAGGTTTACTTCTATAAGATATTTTATTTCATCACCTGGATTTGCATGGCACGATTCACTGACATCATCAGCTCCTATGCTCGCACAGTATTCTGTGCTAGTGCCTGTTAATCCACCTTTGTATACTCCACGTTTTGAAGTTAGCTGAGGTAAATACACAGGTTCGTTTGATTGTGCATAAGCTGCGGGAATTATAGCAGCTCCTAAGTTATCCGAAGGCATCAATGGGAAAAGCTGAGTAACCACTCAACTCGTCAGGAAGTCAGCCATCATGGCGATAGTTAGTACTACTGAAAGTAATTTTTTTATCTTGATCATTCGCATCCAGGAAACAATAAAATAAAACTTGTATATCATATTAAGGGGTCTATTCCAAACGCGCTTTTGTTCAACTCAGTATGGATTAGACTTTAATACAAAATGTATCCCTATTGTGATAACTATTAGTTATCGCATGACAAGGTTTTTCAAGTAGTTTAGTAGTGTTTAAAGGAAAGATTTATTTGACATAATCTGATTATTTATCACTTCGTATTTTTATATTTGGTATAATAGGTATATAACTGTTATTTGTCTGACTTGTCTGACACTCCTTCATGATATTCTTCTTCGGTGTTTACATTCCAGAGTACTGATCTATCTATAGTATTATCGATAAGCATATCTGCAAGCATCATTGCTGATAACATACTATGATCTTGATTATTATATCTATGTGCTCCATTTCTTCAGATACAGAAAAGATTATCCACACCATCTAAGTATTTCTTGAGTGAATCAAATTGTTCATACCCCTCTCCAAAGTAACAAGGATAGGTATTTTCCATCCTGCGCACTACCCCATCAAGAAGGTCATTCATATCTAGTAGCTCCATCTTGATAAGTTCATCCACAGCAAATTGTATCATATCTTCATCAGACTTATTCCATATTTCATCACCCTTAGCACAGAAGTATTCTAGTCCAATCCAGATGTTTTTGGGATCAGCAACCATATAAGGAGATCGATTATTGAATATCTGTATTCTTCCTACCGTAGTTCCTTCATCGTGGATATAGATTCGATTGTCAGGAATAATATTATCAATAGTCTGATAATTTGAAGTATTGGAAACAAGGAGCTTATCAGCTAGAATTCATACAGTAATAAAATCTCTATATTCCAAAGTATTTCCTAAAGATTGAATATTAAGATCAGCTCACTTCATAGTATTGAGAAGGAATTTTATAGGAGCTGTAGATATTACGAGGTCTGGAGAAAAACTTTTTACTTCACCTTTTTGTGAATAAGATACACTATCAATGATAGTTTTTCCATCTTTGAGCCCAATATGAGATTCCAAAAATTCTGTTTCCAAAAGTATCGTTCCACCCATCTGTCTAATTTTTTCACTTACGATTTCTCGCATCTGTCCTGGCCCAAGTTTGGGATAATAAAATTTCCCAATAAGACTCGTTTCTGTATTTGTCGACTGCTTGTCTCAGATTATAATTTTTTTAAAATAATCTCGTACAGCTTTAGCAAGATTGAGACCCTTTACTCTTTGTGCTCACCATGCAGAACTAATCTGTGATGGTTGCTTCCCCCATACCTTAAAAGTATAGGCATCAAAGAATCTGTGATAGAGTCTCGTACCAAATCTTGACTTATAAAATCCTTCCAAGTTAGACATGTCGTACTTCTTAAGTTTTGCTGTCATGTACGACCATCCACACAAGAACAAATCAACAAACCCAAATTTTTTCAAAGTGTCTCGCGTAATGGAAAGCGGATAATCAAAAAATTTTCTATCCCAAAATATTCTTGATAATCTTCTTCTTGCAAGCATTACAAGATCTTCTTTATCTGGATCTGGACCTCCAGTCTTTACTTCACTCTGGATACCGAGTTGTTTATAATCTGAAGCTCATTCACCCTGTAAAGGCATTTGAGAAAACCATCGATCCATTACTCTTTTATTTTTACTGAAAAATCTATGTCCTCCTATATCAATACGATTCCCTTTATGATTATAAGTTTGCGCTAATCCTCAGACTATTATATCCTTATCAACAATAATGATTTCATATGCGTCAGGCGCTCTGGAGAGCAACTCAAATCATAATGTCAGACCCGCGGGTCCTGCTCAGATTATTAATATTTTTTCTTTCATGTGGTATAAAATTATATTCTAAAAATAAGGAGGTAGAGAAAAATAGATGCTATAAGCAAGAAATATAATTATTGCCAATCATAAAATGACATGTTTCAATCTTATGTCCTCTCATTTTTTGAGATCCAGCAATCCATAAATAATAAAGTATACTACAAATATCAACATTGGGTAGACATATCTAAAATGCATACTTGTGGCAAGTGGATAGATAATTCTATACGCCATCATTGATGCTAGAGGTATTAGCAGACCTGCACCCACAAAGATATCCTTTCTTCTTATATTGAATATATTTAAAAACATAAACAGAATAAGTAGTAGACCAGGTATTGTTAACAAATAAAAATAAGGATGTTTCGCATCATTTTCAATATTCTCACCCAATATCATCCCCTTTAAGAAAACGTTCCAGAATGATTTGTAAGATATATTAGTACTACTCACCCATAAGAATTTTTCATTTATAAATTCACTTGGGTAAAAAGTAAAGAATGAATCTGTCAAAGATATACCATCTAATTCTGTACCTGATTGTAGTCTATCAGCATTATCAACAATACCTTGTACTCATTTGATATAACTTAATCACAAAACACCGGCAGCTCCAATCACAGTGATCAATAATAATCTAAGGATAAGTTTTTTGAATAGTAATAAATTTCTTCCAAAATGTCATTTAAATAGTCTAACAATGAAAGGTATAAGTGTCACTGGAAGTCGTACAATACTATTTGATTTCATAAATATTCCTATCATATTCCATAAGAAAGCAAGAACTGTAAACTTTCATAATTTTTTATCATCCTGCCCATCTGATATAAACCAAGCATTGAGTCCATAAAATAAACCAATGTAGGTGCACATATAATGGAAGGTATCGTTACTTATCCTTGCTCAAATATAAAATTGCAATGGCCAATAATAGAATAAAGCCAAAGCCACAAAGAATATTCGAGAATTTTGGACTACTCTTGTTTTATTTTGATATAATAAAAGATATAAGAATCTGCTTGCGTAGCCAACACCAATCCACCACCCCATCCATGTTACTACTCTAATTAGCTCTATAGGTTCCATCCATCACAATATTTTTCCGAATTCATAAACATACTTAGAAAACCAATAATAAGGATTTGGGTGATAACACTGCCAGCATGCATCAGAAATAGGTATTCGTTCACCTCTGAGAAGCAATTTGATATAGTCAAGATGTCCTGTAATATCTGCAGACCATCTGAATAATTCTGAATGAATCATATATCACAGACTCAATGCAAACATCAGAGCAAACATGCCCAGCATTATTTTCCCATGTTTCTTATTCTCTCGTACAAAATATCTTGAAAACCAAAATACCAGGATACAAAACCATCCTATTCCCATGCTTATCATAGTCAACATTCTGACAGAGTCAGACACAGAAGGTTTGATATAAAAAGATCTTTTGTATTGTTTTTCTTGAACCTCAACTTGAATGATATTTTCTCCTTTTACAAGATAGTCTTTAGCATCTATTTTCACCCCCACCCAAGCATTGCACAAATCTCCTTGTAGTCCAGTAAATTCTTTATGGTTAATGATAACGCTTCTGATGCAATCATTTGGATAGATTTGAAAAACTCTATTTGTAGTAAGATAAATTGGCATCGTAAATACATATTTATCTATTGCCGTTCCGTTTGATCGATAAAAACGATAATCTGAACTACGTTCTTGATCATTAGCATCGTAAATTTTTCATTGTATAGTACCTCCTGTGAATGTAGGTATTAATAATCAAAATAAGAAAAAAAATAATCCGACTCCCAAAAGCCAAGATAATTTTTCAGATATTAAATTCTTAATAGCAATAGAAATCTTACTCATGGAAATTCTGTTATATAAAGTCCCTAATTAAATAATCTTTATGGCGGAACTTACAACAATGAATACGGATAGCTATAATAAATAATTGACAAGAAGTTTTAAGTAGCTCTAAATTGTTATAAAACTTTGTTATGCTGAGATAAGTTTTTATGAGGAATCGAGTATTATATGAGAGTGAATCTAATTTTTAGTTTAGAAAAAAGGAGGGGATAATCCTCTCCTTCATGTGTATTAGAATCACAGGAAGGAGCAGGCCCGAAGGGCTTTTGAGAATGTGTTATAATCTTAACAACACGTTTTCAAAAATCTTTCAGATAAAAATGCAAATCTCCTTCCCATGACATAAGTGAATACATCACCACGAGTGTGATAATTATATTCGTTTTGATGGAATACCACCTTTAACCAATTAGCAGGATTCCTGTGTGGAGTGACCTATTGCTAGTTAGCTTCAATCATAGTACTGAGAAATAATTAAATTACAAGTTTAGCATACAAATTTCAACTCAAATCACTCTCAGCTTGTTTACTTATCTCAAAAAACCATTGGCAGTATTGACAAATATAGAAGATACTATAACTATTAGTTATACCAAGAACTATTTTATCAAATTGGCGATATATATTTTAAATAACCTGTTGGAAATGATTTTTATTTTGTTATAACTCATATATAGGAAACAATATTTAATCAGCTTACACTCAATCCAATGTTTAGATTCATTAAGAATAAAAATTCTCAATCTCTAACTCTCAAAACAATACTAGGTCTTTGCCTCAGTCTGATTATTTTCTGAAGTATATATACTTATTCTAGCTCTTACTTACTAGATAATTTAGCAATAACTTCTCGTAAGTTACGATGAGCAAACGAGTCGTGGAGAATCTATGTTCCTAAGCCGGTTGATAAAACAGTAGAGTATAAGCCTAGTGAAAAGACAGAAGCGCAAAGAAAGGTACAAGTTGCAGAAGCTTATGTAGTAAAAAAATTTCCACAAGAATATAAAGTAGAAAAAGTAGTAAAAAAAGATTTAAATTGATCTTGGTTAAAATGGCCTATCAGCACTAAAAGTGCAAAGAAAAAAATTGTCATTCATCATACAGCTGAATCAAATGAAAAAATTAAGACCACAGGGGATGAATTAATAGTTCTACAAGGAATCTACAAATATCACACTTTATCAAACGGCTGGGGTGATATTGGATACAATTATATTATAGGACCCTCAGGCATAATTTATGATGGTAGAACTTGATGACCAGATGCAATTTGAGCGCATGCTAGTCGGAATAATTCTGAATCAATTGGCATATCGTTAATGGGAAATTTTGTAATTGAAGAACCTACTCCAGAACAAATTGCTTCTCTAGAAAAATTGCTTGTAGCAGTATCTCATAAATACAAAATAGATCCTTATGCTGACGTAACCTTTCATAAATTTAATGCGAAATTAGCAAGTCCTTATGTGCAAGACCTACACTTAGATAGCATTGTTGGTCATACAGACGTAGGAAGCACAGCCTGCCCATGAAAGAATTTATATGCACTTTTACCGAGTATTAAAGAATATGTTGCTGTACAATTATGATACATAAAACCCACTTTACCAGTAGTAAAACCTAGCACAATTTCTCCACTGCCCTCAGTAACAGACTGAAACAACTTAATACATCGTCGTAATGAATACAAAGTAGGAAGTGGTCCTCGTATTATCAATACAAATAAAAGCAAAATTGATGATATTTTCTTACGATAATTTTTCATTCTCCAACATAATATTTAAACAATGAAAAAAAAAATAATTGCTTTAGCGCCAATGGATTGAATAACAAATAATGCATATAGAATGATATGTCAGAAGGTTTGGGATAATCCAAAAAATGAATACAAAGAACACTATGATTTTTATAGATTTACTGAATTTATGTCTGTGGAATGATATGTACGCCACCCCGAAAGACTAAGTAAACATTTACTTACAACTACAAACTCAACTCTCACAGTAGCACAAATTTATGGGTGAAATCATGACAATCTATTACAATCTGCAATTGATATAGATAATAAATATTCTGATTCATTTAGTGGAATAGAACTCAATATCTGATGTCCAAGTCCCAAAATTATGTCTTGTGAGGCAGGTTCTGGAATGCTCAAATGTCGTCCCAAGACACTTCAGATTATTAAAAAAATTTCTGAATCCATTAAAAAACCTTTTTCAATAAAAACTCGTAGAGGATTAACTGAGGATGATACAGAAGAACAATTCAATTTTATTATTGATGCAGCGCCTTATTGCACTATGATCACTATTCATGGTCGCACTTATAAGCAGTCTCACAATGGAGACGTAGATCGGAAATATATTCTTAGAATCAAAAAAGAACTCACAAAACGTGGTCTCAATCATGTCAAAGTAATCTGAAATGGAGGATTGAAATCAGCAACAGATTGATTATGATACCTATGATCTGATGGAATTGATGGCATAATGCTAGGACAAGCTGCAATGTGTAATCCTTGGTCTTTAGTGAGTTATACACCTAAAATTAAAGAAATTTACCAACTCACTTTGGATCACCTTCATCTCAATCTAGCAAATGAATTTTACTTTAATGAAATAACATCATTTGATAAAAAAAACAATCTTTTGATACAGCCCACAGCTAAACAACTAGAAGATTTAGCTAAAAAAATTGAAGATTGAAGCATCACATCTGAAAAATGGCACTCTCTTCTGGAGTTTAGAAAACATTTATTTTGGTATGTTAATTGAATGGTCGCTTGTAATGAATTCAAAAGAACTGTCGCTACTATCCTTGATTATCCTACATTATTATCAACTATTCATTCATATTTTCAACAGTCATTGTCATGAGAATAAATTCTAAAAGATACTTAATAATCTGACTTTGTTGCACTTTGCTTTTATTTTTTGGAATTCAAAAAATGTTTGGCCAAAGCCAAATGAATAATGACTGTAATTTACTTATACATCAAAGTTCGCTTATTCCTGAGAGTTTTTGATTCTTCACAAGAGAAGATATTCTTAAATCATATGCAAATTTGAAGACTAATTGTCCCCCGAATAAAGCTGATGGAAAAATTATAAGTTCAACCTATTTATTTGATCATCTTGTAGATATTTGAATAAAAAAACTTGAATGAAAAGCAGAATCAATAGGTTTGAGTAGCGACCCTTCTGGGCTAGCACTTCAAGAGCTCTATAAAAAGTCAATTGCAGCGTCAAATGATGATAAAGTAAATAGCATTCCTAAAAGTCTTCAGGCAGAAATTGATGCAATACGGCAATCTAAGACACCATATTCTCATTACTATAACATACCCAAAGCAAAAAGCTTCTGAATATATGAATGATCTACAGGTCTCTTTGCAAAGTATAATGCTGTATGTGATCTTGCAAGGTGAATATATTTTAACAACCAAGTTAGCATTGTAAAAGGTTGAACAACAACCACAACCATTGACAGTAAACTTATAAATTGTAAAGATAATATTACAGCAATAATTCAAAATGAATATAATAAACAGGATGCAGTGCTCGCAAATACACAAACCAATGTAACAAGAAAAATAATTGAATCTATAAATGTTAATACTAAAAATAATCTTGATGAAATAAGTGATACTACTCAAAAAGCCAGTAACGATACTACAGATATTCTCAAAAAAATTGATAAACCTCTACAAAATTGTAATCTTACTGACGTATAATACCCAACTCCAATTTATAATTGAAAAATAAATACATGTATAAGCGTTATGATTACGAACAATTACAAACTTTTGGAGGTAGTTTCTTTTATAATTTGAAAAAAATTCTTAAACAAGAGAATGCTCGACAGATTCAGGACTTCCTAAAGAATCAATTTACTTTTGGTGATGAAACATATTATCGAGAAGGTTCTGACGCACTATTTAGATTTAAAAAAAATCAAAATGATGACGGAGTGAGCTATGTTTTTATTGATGAAAAAGAGAAAATCGAACTATTGGTAGATACTAATGTTATTAAGAAGATTAATTCATTTCTAAAATCAAAAAATAGTCATATCAAAGGAGACAACGTAATGGATGTTCTTTTCCAAGAATACCAGGAAGAAAAATATAGGACAATTAACAATAAACCTTATATAGTTTATGATGTAGAGACGTTATATGCTACCGCAAGCTTAAAAGGCTTAGCATTTGAACTAGGATATACTATTACTTCTTCAGAATCAAACGAAATTTTTGACAAACAATTCAAATATGTAGATAAAGAATCAATAAAAAAATATGTAGATTATTTATTAGATTTTGACGGCTACATTATTGGATTTAATAATATTGGATTTGATAATATAGTAATAGCTTACAATGCAGATTATGGACAAGATGTGATTGATAAACTAAATAGTAAAACTATCGATATTTTTTATTATTTACGAAATTTGACCAACAAAAGAATGTGACTTAATAAGATAGCTACCGCACTTATTGGTTTGCAAAAAACACTTACTTGAGGCGGTGTAGAGGGAGTAGAACTACTCAAAGATTGGTTGAGTACTGGGAACAAAGATGCACTCAAAAAAGTAAAAGACTATTGTAAATGAGATGTTAAAATGACTTTATGAGTATTATTATATCTGTATAAATTTGGTGAATTTTTTATCGACGACAAACAATTTAACTTTAATGAAGAAGAATTTATCGCTTTAAGTAGAGATATTAAAAAAAACGACTCAAAAACAAAAAACATTGAGAACAAAGTTTGACTTTTTTAGTAAATTAAACATATATTAAGATTCTAATTTATATGTTTTTAATACCCACACCAATTATGAGAGAAATTATTGCAAATCTTTTACCGTACGAATGATATCTTCGGCTTATTACATGATTTTGAAGCATATTATGGGCGTTGATAATGATTTATAAAAAAGCTGACACCCTTCTTACCAACAAACATCAAGAAACATTGGTGGCGAGTTCACCACAAGAAGATATTAGTGAAGAAATAATCACTAATGAGGTTACACAAAATCCAGAAGAAGATAGCCTAGTCCAAAAATTATTACAACAGACAGAAACAGAGAATGAAGAAGAAATAGAGTTTGTAAATAGAGTTGAAGAATTGGAAAGAGATTTAAATCTTGAAGAAGATAGTGAAATTATAATTGAAGAAATAGAGATCATAATTGAAAAGAAAGAAGAAAAGGATCCGCTTATTGAGGAATTTAGATTAATACAAGAATCATGAATAGAAATAAGTGAGCATGATAATGAAAAATTAAATACCAAATCCCAAGATATTGAATTCAATGAAATCGAAGAAGATGTGTTTATATGAGACAATGAAACAGATATAATCGTAGAAGAAAATAATAAACAAGATGAAATTATAATCAGCGAAGCAATAATCAGCGAAGCAATAATGATTACTCCAGAAATATATAATAGCAATAGCAATATAGAGACAATAAATAAGCAAAAACTTCAATTTGAAAGTTTAAAAAGCGAAATAGAACATCTAGGTAAAAGAGGTATGTCTATTGAATATGAAAAAAAACTTATTGAAGCTACAATTGATTTCTCAGATGATGTCTATTTCAACACATTGCTTTGAGATTATTACATGGAAAACAATGATTTTAAAAAGGCTCAAACAATATATAAAAAACTCTATCTACAAGATGCGCTCAATGACAACGCTCTGTACAAATTATGAATTATTAATCTTGAACTATGAGATATACCTGTCGCAGAATATTTATTAACGAAAGCTAAAGATCTTAAACCCGAAAATCCTAAATATTATCAAATACTTGCTGAAGTAAAATATAATTTAGAAAAAATTGATGAATCTGTAGAACTTATGGAAAAAGCAGTGGACCTAAGACCTACAAAATTTGAATATATGGAGATACTAGGTAAACTCTACAAAGAAACAAATAATATTAAATTATATTACAAGACGCTTCTAAAGATGAATGTTATAGAGCCACTCAATCAAAAAATAAAATTAGAACTCATCAAATTTCAAGAATGAAATTATTAAAATAAAATCCTTATGCTAAATTCTATTCTTATTGTTTTGCTAATTATTTCTGGAAATATATTTTCAGCTTATTTCTGGGTTTGGCTATATAAAGAATTATTTCATACTAAAATTACATTAAAAGTTCTCATAACTCAAGGCTTCATCTCTGCACTTAGTGCTTTAGGAATACTTCGCTTTACGGGCATCCAAACCTTAATCTCAAAGGTTATTGTTGAAGAATCAACAAAGACACTCACTAGCGAAATTAGTAATAAGCATGTATTAGCAAGCGATCATATTGTGACTTGAGTATTGGCGGGAATAGGATTTGCAGTCATTGAAAATATAATATATATATATTATCTGATAGACCAGAACTTATTACAAGTAAGTATAATGAGAATATTGACCAATAGTATTTTACATGCCTTATTTACTGGCTGTATCGGATTCTGAATATATCAGTTTATTAAAAATAAAAATATATTAAAAAAATATAGTAATGGTTTGATTTTCATATCCATGGGACTAATATCTCATATCTTATACAATCACTTTCTTCAATCTTCCGTGGCAATTAGCTTACTCTTTGTTATAGTATGATACTTTTTTCTTTCTTATTTTCTTTATAAATCAGATAGATTATTTTTAGATTAAATTATCAAACCAATGTTAGTTGAAAAATGTCAGAATATTATCACAGAGTATCTCACTATACAGGATAGATTATATGATTCTGAGGTAACTTCAAATATAAAAGAACTCACTAAAGTGAATCGCCAGCTTAATCGTGACAAGAAATTGTATGATCTTAGTTTGCAGTATCTCGCCGCTTATAATGAAAATGCAGAAGCAAAGCAGATTTTGGAATCTGAATCGGATCAGGATATGATAGATCTTGCTAAGTCACAACTCTCAGAATCTGCACAAAAATTAGTATCTATAGAAGAAGATCTCACTGAAGAAATGCTACCTAAAGACCCAAATGATGACAAAGATTGTTTTGTGGAAATTAGACCAGCCGCAGGAGGAGATGAAGCAGGATTATTTGGTGCTGCTTTATTCAAATGTTATTGCTTGTATGCAGATCAGATGGGGTGGAAGTATGAAATTATGGATCAGCAGCTTTCTGATATTGGTGGAGTAAAACTAATAATTATGAAAATAGGCTGAGATAGAGTATATTCAAGGATGAAATTTGAATCAGGAGTACATAGAGTACAAAGAATACCGGAAACAGAATCACAAGGAAGAGTGCACACCTCTACGGTAACAGTAGCAATTATGCCTGAAGTTGAAGAAGTAGACTTCCAAATCAATCCCAATGAAGTAGAAATGGATACTTACGCTGCAAGTTCTGCAGGAGGACAAAATGCGAACAAGAATCAAACAGGAGTAAGACTCAGACATCTACCATCAGGACTTATAGTGACTATTGGAGACAGTAAATCACAATTACATAATAAAGATAAAGCATGGACAGTACTCAGATCGAGACTCTATCAGATTGAAAATCAGAAAACTCAAGATGCAGAAAAAGCTGCAAGAGGAGCACAAATAGGAACGGGTGAAAGATCTGAAAAAATAAAGACATACAACTATCCTCAGGATCGTATTACCGACCATCGTATCAAACAATCTTGGTCAAATCTACCAACTATTTTACTTGGCAATATAGGTCCGCTTATCGATGCTTGTATTATCGCTGCACAAAAAGGTGTGCTTGGAACTGGAGATAACGATTAATTTATTATGTATGTACATAATATGCTGAAGAAATTAGATTCATTTTTCAAAAATATTGCTCTGTGAGTAATAAAGATATATCAATACACCCTCTCGCCTGATAAAGGTCTTCCAAGTTTTTGGTTAAAATGAAAAGTGTGCAGACATGAACCTCACTGCTCACAGTATGCAGTAGAACATCTTCAAGAGCATGGTTTTGTAAAATCTATCATTCCTATCATGGATAGAGTAAGTAACTGTACAGCTGGTCATGGTATTATTATTGATCCAGTTCCTAAGAATACAACATCACCTTCTCACAATAAACTCAAAGTAGTATTTTTTTCTTCAGCTCCTATTGGGATTTCATTCCTAGAAGAACTTCACAATGATAAGGATTTTGAAATAATCTGAGTAGTTACTCAACCAGATCAAAGCTCTGGCAGAGGCATGAAGATGAAAGCTAATATTATCAAAACTAAAGCCCTAGAACTGCTCGGAGCAAAGGCTACAAGCCTCATCCAAACTCCTCATACACTCAAGCTCAGAAGCAAGCAATATCCTTGAGAAGGGCAAGAATTTTATAATTGGATCAAAGATATTCACCCAGATTATCTGGTAGTTATTGCTTATTGAAAAATAATTCCTCAGACTATTTTAGGTATTCCCACTATTGCACCTATAAACATTCATGGCTCTTTGCTCCCACATTATAGAGGCGCGAGTCCGATTCAGACTGCTCTACTCAACGGGGATAAGGAGACAGGCATTACAATCATGAAAATGTCGGCTGGTCTTGATGAGGGCGACAGTATTGCTCAACTTCCAATCACTCTTGATCCGACCGTTACTACCCTAAAACTTATTGATTTGTTTATTGAAAAAGGTCCCCAGTTTACTGTCGATACTCTCAAGAAATACCATCAAGGTGGCTTGAAGACTAGTCCTCAGGATAATTCAAAAGCCACATTTACTTACAAAATCACGAAGGAGCAGTGAGAGATAAATCCTTTTACAGAGAGCCTAGATGAAGTGGTGAGAAAGTATAATGCTTATTACCTACGACCAAAGATTTACTTTTACCACAATAATAAAAGGTTTATTATTGAAGAAATTACCTTAGATCTCAAGAAATATAAAGATCATAAAGATGAAGTATCTGTAGATAAAAAATATAATCTGAATCCTGCAGCGCAAGATATGATGATTAAAGCAGAGTGAAAAAAATCCATTCATCGAGAAGAATGGAAAAAAGGATATGTAAAATAATAAGTTTTCAATTACATACTTGATAAGGTATCGATAAGATTTTCATCAAGTCTATCTGTAGTAATAGCGATATGATCCCAAGGATAATTTCGTCATTGCGTATCAAAGAAGCCTAGCAATTCTTGTTTAATTAAAGACTTAGCCACGAACAATCATTGTTTGCCCTTTGGTTTCATATAAAAGAACATTGTTAATGTATATCAAGAATGAAATATGCTAGATACAATTACTTTTGTAGATTGTTTTTCTAAAATAAAGTCTTTTTCATTAAGATAATTTTTTATAATTTCACAAGCTGATTGAGGATCATCTTGAAAACCAATATCTATATCAATATTTACTTTGATGATTTGTTCAGCACTAAATGTCTTCACGAAATTACTGACAAGCATTGTATTTGGAATAAATACTTTTCTTTGATCAAAGGTTTGAACAATGGTATGACGAATACTTATTTCTATAATTCTACCAAAATAGCTGAGACCGCCTTCAAACTGCACTATATCGCCAATTGCAAATTTTTTATTTGTAAGAATCATCAAGCCAGCAAACATGTTTCCCAATATTTCCTTAATAGCAAAACCAATTCCAAAAGTTAATCCAGTTATCAAAAAACCAATATTAATTCACATCATCTGGAAAAAAATCATGATTGCAAATGTCAACATTCATCGATAACTTACAGCACTCATGAGCTCAGCAAGTCTTTCGTTGTAAGCACTTTGTGTGATATCAGAATTATTGATAGAACTTTTAATTTTTTTGGAAACAAAACCAGCTACAAAAATCAAGAATGTGATAAATCACAAACTGAAAGCAAGTTTAATAACGAAGGGTATAACTCGTGAGAAATTAAGTTCCATATTCTATTATACTTACAATGCATTTTTAATGCAAATTTTTATTATTCAGATTATATATTTCCTCCAGCTAAATCTTGCTCATCTCAAGGAATATTAGTTTGAATTGCCTGTAATCTTACTTGGGTATTGTGGTAAGCACCAATGCTATCAATGACTTCATGAAATCAGGGAAGCTTCACATTCCCTTGGTAAGAAAAACATACACTTCCTTCATATTTTAAATCGTTAATAACCTTTACTCTTATTTGTTGAATTTCTGGATCTCACAATGCTTTCGTAAAGAAATCACTATAATCTATCAAACGAATTGTATCTTGTGAGTTTATTTCAATAATTTTATCATATTGACTTGGTTCTCATTCTTTATTGGTCGCCTGTAAAGCAATTTTATAAGTTTTGAGTCCATAGGTATGAAGTGTAATATACTCATAGCTTGTCAAAGTTTTGTAAGTTTTTGATGATGTCAGTTTTCATTCTGATTCAGCATTGGATTGGTCATCTTTAAAAAAGAATAAACTTGAGATGAGTTTATTGGAATTGGTAATATACCCAACATTTTCATTACATTCAATAATGTTTGATGTAATTTGTTCTGTTTGACCCACTATAGTACTATGAGTCTTGAGGTCTGAAGCAAAGTAACATGTATCAGCAATACAATTGAGATTTTTAGTGACAGTTGTGCTTCCTGATCACTGAGTATCTTCAAATCCAAAACCATGATTCTTGGCTTTTACTAATTGTAATTCAAGTCCTGCATTTGCTAGATAGAAAGCTTGTTGATAATCATGAAAAGTATTGGTAAAAGCTAACATCGATTTTATATAAATCATTACTATAAGTCCTATCAATCCAGTAATGATTAACAAAAATAAAGTAATAATAAGTATTGATCATTTTGGCTTTTGCATTGCGAATATAACAAAAATAATCAGAAATTATAAAATTATGGAGTAAGTCTATTTCTATCTCTTGGGAATAATTCTGCTTCTTTGATGTTGTTCAAACCTATCATTTTTTGTACTAGTCTTGCGATACCAAAACCAAAGCCTCCTTCCATAGGCATACCATATTTGAATGAATCAAGATAGTCTGTGAGACCTGGATTTTCTGGATCGTAGCCCTGATCTTTTATTTGTTGAATAAGCTTATCATAGTTTGTTTGTCTCATAGGAACTGTAGCAACTTCTACCCCACGGAAGAGTAAATCTGCTCTTTGAGCGATTTCTGGATCTTTAGGGTCTTGAATATGGTAAAATTTAGCTTCAGACCAAGGGAATTCTGTTACGATAACCGCTTGTGAACCTCGATGAGTTTCACTATACGCACAGATGAATTTTTCCTCTGCTGAATTGAGATCGCCTTCATTTCTATAATCCTCTCCCGTCTCTTTAAACATCAGCTCATGTAAATCTTTTACTGTAATTTGAGGTGTAGTTTCACTCAATAAAGGCTTTGTAGCTCATAAAGAATTTAAATGATCTGATCATTTTTCTCGTACATCAGATACTACTGTATTCAAGAAGTTCCCAATGAATGATAGTAAGTACTCGAAGTCGATAAATCACATTTCCACATCAAGCATGAGAATCTCTGTAAGATGTCTAGCGCTATTACTTTTTTCTGCTCTATATGCTTTTCCTATTTCATATACTCTTTCAAACACTGGTACCATCATTTGTTTGTAAAACTGAGGGCTTTGGGCAAGATATGCTTTCTTCTCAAAATAATCCAATGAGAATACTTCTGCTCCTCCTTCAGTAGGGAATCCAATAAGTTTTGGAGTCGTAATTTGAGTAAAATCATGAGCATCAAAAAATGATCTGATACTTTTTTCTACAAGCGCAGATATTTTGAAAATAGCTTGTTGTTTGGGATGACGTAAGGTTACTACCCTATTATCGATCATAGTATCCATCTCCAAAGCTAAATCTTCTTTACTGATATCAATTCCATGAACATGATGGCAGGCTTCCAGAACATTTAAAGTAGCATACTGTACTTCTTTACCAAACTTCTTGTTACCAGCTGCCTCGGTAGGAATACCTTCTACCTCAATTACAGTTCCTGTATAACATCCATCAAGTTTAGCAATTTCATCAGCTTGATCCAAAATAATCTGACACAAACCAGATCTATCTCTTAAGATTAAAAACGCAATTTTACCCAAATTTCTAAAATCATGTAAAAATCATTGTAAAACAATTTTATTTCAATAGTGTTGATCAATCTGTGATATAAGAGTACGAGTCATGGAAAAATTACTTTAAATTTAAATCTCTCAATACATAACAATATAAAGTGATTTTACAAGAAAGATTAGAAATTATCATAAGAAAAATTATACACAAAAGGATTACAATGTTGTAGTAGAATCATCAATCAAAAAGCAAATATTTTTATATTATAAGATCAGATTATTGTGAATATTATTTCTATAGATTACGGGACTAAGCAGGTAGGTTTGGCTTATTGTAAAGGAGAAGGCATTCCTTTGCCATTGGGAAATCTTGATAATGATGGGGATTTATGGTTTAGTATTATGGGTCAAATTGCTCAAAAACAAGCCAAAATAGTATTGGTAGGCTACCCTAAAGATGAAGGCATGAGAGCTAAGATAGACAAGTTTATACAGACTTTGCTGATCATGGATGCAGAATTAGAAGTAATCAAAATCGATGAAAACTACACTTCTGTACAAGCGCAAGCTATCACGGGAGAAGTTAAAAAACATGTTGCTCACGATACATTAGCTGCCATGGAACTCATCAATAGATATCAAAATAAGACTGGAATAATTAGTTAATAAGCATGATTTCAACAATCAATTTTAGTTTTTCATAGTAAAATTTGAAACTTGAACTCACTTCATGAATCCAATCCTACCTAAAATGACTATCCGATAAAACAATAGTGATTTGATTTTCTGGATGACCAGATAGCATAGCAACATATAATCTGATTTTAAAATATTATCAAGAACAAACTCGAGATACGAGTAAGATTTTTTTAGCACATTTTAATCATAAAGCACGCGAAGAAAGCAATCAAGAAGCAGATTTTATCAAAGAAAATTATAAAAATACTTTACTGGGAGAATATAGTAAAAAAAGTAATAAAGAAGCAGATTATAGAAAAGAAAGACATGATTTTTTTCGTAAATGTTTGATCGATAAAGATACTAAAACTTTAATTTTGGGACATAATCTCACGGATAGATTGGAAACCACCCTACTCAATATTGAGCGTGGCGCCTGACCCAATGGTATAGGGAATATGGAAGAGATAGGACAAAAAGAATATCTTTTGGATTCTCAATATACGATACTCAGACCATTGTTAAGCTTTCCTAAATTTCAGATTATTAAATATTGCGAAGCTCATGATCTCAAATATTTTATTGATAAAACAAACGATGATATTACCGTTTCCAAAAGGAATAAAATCAGAGCTGAAATTATCAAACCCTTAGAACAAGGAGATAAAGCTCCTCTCAAGAATCGGATAGATAAGTATACTTCCAACGCTCCTTGGGAAGAACAGATAGAAATTTATGAACTTTTTCAAGTTCCAAATGTAGAGTTTCGGGAGCAACTTCAAGAGTGGTATACTTTATTTTATACTCACCCAAACTCTCTTAGATTCTATCACAAAAGGATACATTTAGCAGATTACTTTGGTTTTGAATATCTTTATAAGATTAATAATGTGTTGTCGCTTGATGATCTTATTGAACTCCTCAAAGCAATTCATGAATATGGAAATACTACGAGTGCACGTTTGCAGGAATATCTGCGTTTTATCCGCAACTCCAAATCAGGTTATAAAATGATCTGAAAACGAAAATTTTTTCATTGTCATGGATGGATGTATCTTATTTTAGAAAATTCAAAAGAAAATATTGGACAAGCACTACAGTTTTGGTTACAATGAGAGTATAAGAATAATTTGGATCAAATAAGAACAATTGACTTAGATCTTGATTATTACAAAGGAAAACCGATAAATAAATACTTAATCAACAATAAAGTACCTATCTTTGTGAGAAAGTTTGTACCCGTACAGATAGATAATACTGGAAAGATAATAAAAACCTTGATTCAACCCGTACTCGACAAAATTCATGAATGATTGAATGGCAAGCTTTAGTGGATGATATAGCAGCGGATCAACTCCAGCACGACTTTTACGTAAACAAAAAAAAGCTATAAAACTTGCAGGGCAAAAGCTTCAAGAAATTGATAAAAAATATAGTAGCAAGATACTTAAAGATGATATACAAGCAGAGAATTTGTTGAACGAAATTTCAGAAATAAAAATAATCTGAGGAACAACCGTGTGATCTATTATCGTGAATTGAGATAGTAAAGTAATATTAGTGCAAACTAAAGATGAAATTTGGGGCTTACCTAAAGGAGGAATTGGTAATAATGAAACTGAAGAGGAATGTATGCGAAGAGTAACTCAAGAAGAAACTGGATTAAAAAAAGAAGATCTAAAACTAATACAAAGATTGGGCCAGTATGTAGGATATTCCACAAACCACAATATACATAAAAACTATATTTGGTACCTTGTTTTAGATCCTAATCCTAGTAGCGCACTTATGAGTGAAGATAATAAAATCATCAAGGTGGAAAAATTTGACACAGAAACAGTTTTGGATATAATGAAGAGTGAACATCAGAAAATATTCTTAGGCCAAAATAAAGCGATCATTGACTCTTTGATTAGTTCTGAATAGTAAATCATTTAAACTTTCATCCAAAATAAATGTCAGCCACTACACAACAACTCGATTTCATCAAAAAATATCTTTCTGAAGACCTTTGGGATACTGCAGGTCAATATGATATTCCTGTAAATTTTATACAAAACATGAAAGAACTTGTGGAGCTAATTCTCAATTCCAAAAGCATTGATACACCTCAAGAAAAACAATCATGGTTTAGTTTATTACCATTGATGAATGATGAACAAATAGGAAGACTCAACGATATTATGACAAAAGAGAAAGCTAAATTTCAAGAAATTCAACAAAATTATGATGAAAAGAAAGTAGAAATCAAAAAGAAATACCTTATGAAACGACAACAAATAAACCAACAAATGGAAACGACTGAAATTAAAAAAGAAGAAAATGCTAAAGCTGATGAAGAAAATGCTCAAGCAGACGCTTTACTATGAGGATTAAGTTAGTAAAATTTATAATTATTTACTAACATGAAATATTATTTTCACAAATTAATCATATGAAGTCTCATTGGGATATTTGGTCTCTTGGCTTTTTTTAGTACTACCCATGCTGTAAATGACTTATTAAATAAAGCATTTGATGAAGCTAAAAAATATGATTATATCATCAATCCAGGAAATACTAAAGAAGCGGTCGGATGACAAGTATTTAATCCCACTGTAGATATAAATATCCTTTCAGGAGGTAAGCTTAATGATAAAGATAATATAATAAATATTAAAGAGCCTTACTATATCAGAATTACTAAATTGATTCTCAGAGTAATGATTGCTATTTCAGTTTCTATAATTATTTTTGCTTGAATTTCCTATGCTCTTGCATTTGGAGAAGGAGCTAAACAAAAAAAGGCTCAAGACATGGTTATTTACGCATTGCTTGGAGTGCTACTAGGCTTATGAGCGCTCGCAATCATCCAACTCACCTTGACCATCACTAAGAGCACCTTATCTATATAATTTTCTGAACATTCTGATTACAAAAAACCTTCATCAATCAGAAGGTTTTTTATTAGTTTTTTATGTAAAGTTTATTATACTATTTCAGAATACAAAAAGATAGTGTTAATGGTTAGCACAATAGTTTCCGAAACTATTAGTCAGGGTTCGATCCCCTGTCTTTTTGATTACAGAAATTACTTTTTCTTAGCATCAAATAATCCAACAACAAGTCATAATACAGAAGAAAAACTATTTTGAAGTACGTTATTTACCATAAATGTAGTTTCTTTTACCGCTCAAGCAGTTTTATTTACAGTTAACATCAATTTTACTGTCATAATTAATACTACCACACAAATGATTAGAATCAAAGGAGTGAGAAGAGTAGTGATATCCTGAGCAATAGTTAGAACTGTTTCCATATTATAAAAATTAGAAAATAATGAATTACTTTATTCAGATTATATAATAATCAGATACATTCAATTGATTAGTATCATATAAATTAAGTTTGGTTGACAATAACTATATTAGTTTCATCAAATATTAAAATACTTGGTAAAATACTATTTAAAAATTTATAAGTTTGTTTTCTTGACTCGAGCTAAAATCTACAAATGCATTATTAATAAAATAACTTATATCTCAAAAATACCCTACTCTATTACCCAAATTCATATACTGCCATTGATCCAGTCCATAATTATTTCGTTCGTTACCATAATATTGATTATTTAACTTTAGATAATTAATAATCTGAGTTTTGTAATCTTTGCTACTTATTTCACTAATTCCAGATGTAGCATTTATAGAAAGTTTTTTGAGACCTGCGAAAGTAGTATCGTAAGTATAGTTTGGGTAACAATATTCTTGACCATAATAATCTTTACTACATGTTTTTTTCTCTATTTCATTTTGAGTGATAATTGGTAATAAGAGTTGTTTTGTTTTTTCATTCCAAACGAAAACTCTCGGATTATCAATTGCTTCTGTATAACTATTTTTTCCACCCAAGGTCTTAGTGAACAATTGTTTTATACCTATTTCATTTTTAGTTACCATATTATAATCTACTTCATACAAATCAAGCTTTACTCCATTAGTTGTAGTTCTTCCATCTTTTTCGATAGTATCTACTCCCAATCATATCAATAATTGTTTACCGTTTTTCATAGCAGAATATGGATGCAAGTATTGACTAAATCATGGTATCTTAAGCTCACCCAAGATTTTTGGTTTTCCTACAAGATCAATCACAAACAAAGGATCAATCTGTTTGAAGGTAACAAGATAAAGTTTGTCTCCAATAAATCTGCTTGATTTAAATTCTTCACCTGGTTCAATATTCAATAACTGACTTTGTAAATTCAAACTAGGATCAAACTTCCATAGATGAGTACTCAGTTCTGGTGACCAGCTTCTTGTGAGTATTCTAAATTCTCCACTTTCATTTTCATCCATACTATATTGATTGAGTAAGGATCATCTTATTACTGCAGAATTCTGGTAAGTTGGTTTACCTTTTATCAGATTATATTTATGAATCAATGAAAATTCGTCAGGAGCTCTCCAGATAAGAGGCATAATACATTTTGCATTTGGAGGACAACTATTATAATTGTAAGTGTTCAAATTTATAGAATTTACTATATATAATGATTTATCAGTCAAATGAATCTGACCAGCATTACCATAAAATAAGTTAGTTTGAGTAGGAACATCAGAATTGAGATCTATTGTATGTACCATAGCAATATTGGGATTGAAGTTATTAAGTTTTTCAGGAAGAATATATTGAAGATTTGAACATCCAGGATTAGAAGCAAACTTATCAATTTTCCCTGAAGATTTTATAATAGCTTCCATTCCGCTTGGAATAATATTTGAAACGGTAGGTATAGTATCAATTGGTTTTTTTTCTTGTAAGGCTCGATAAATTGGTCCTCGGCTAAAGTACAAGTTACTTACGATGTACAATTTACCATCATTGAGTCTTGCATCTTGGAGCTGTCCAGGAAAATCAAATAATCTGATTATTTTTGGCTGAGTTTTGTTAGCAATATTGAGAACATATACATTTGTTTTTGTATTTGTATCAAAAAAAGAAGTGCGATCATCAAAATTATTCTCTGTATATCTTGTAGAAACGAGAGCTAAAGTATTATTACTAATGAGTAAGTCAGTTGCATTGAAAGATTTAGGAAGTCTCATAATCTTGACTACATTTGGTCCTGTAAGATCAAGTTTTGAGTTTTGATAAGGTCCTTTAACGATATATAAAAGTTTCTTCGTGTTGTTTACATAATAGATAAAGTCTCCATCATTTTTTACAATATCTGGTTCATCTATTCCTGCTTTTTGAACATTCGTTGAAGAAAAATCAACATCGGCACCTGGATTTGCTTTTGTCTCATTCGCAACTGATGCGGTAGGAGCAGGATTACTTACAGCCATATCTTCTTGCACACTCATTATTCCGCCGCCACGTCGGTAAGTAGGATAAGGATTAACAAATTGATCTTTATTTTTCTTAATCCATTCTGTAAGAATAGTATCAAAATTTTCACAACTTGTTACAGACTTGAGGGTGAGACTTTTCTTTGCGTCGGCAAGCTGAGCAAGGAGTTCTGCTTCTGTCTGATTATTATATTCTTCTACCAATAAATTATCAATAGTCCCAACATTTCCTGGACTCATCTTAGTATCAGAAGGAGGAGTAGCTGGAGAAACAGAAGGCAAAGACATAGCAAAAGTACTTGAAGTTAATAGCGCTAATGTCAATAAAATACTCAGAAATTTCATAAGTAGATTCAAAAAAATTATAAATAAACAAAAAAAGCGTATATATTGGTGTATACGACTTTTAAAGTAGGTTTGTGACAAAAAATTAATTAATTGTAGGGACTGAATAATAAGCAGTTAGAAAATATTTTCCAGTTTTAGGATCAATACTCACTCCAAAACCAGCATCTGTATACTGTTTACTTACTATACTACGATAATGAGCGCCATTGTATTTCTTTTCTCCTATAAAAAATTTCCAAGTAGATTCAGCGGCAGCAATAATCTGGGTAGTACAGTCACTATTGTTTTCTTTTGGGCATTTCACATATCATCGTCAGATATTTTCGACAACTTTAGTACCAGACTTTTTAGAGAAACGAACTCCCAGAGATTCTGCATATTTTTGGATAAGTTTATAATCATAGTATGCCTTGGATCAATATTTATTATGAACAATATAACCAACTCATTTACTAACATTTGACCACGCTTGAGCGCTGCTATTGAGTCCTGTGTTGGAATCGTAAGTAGGGAGTTTTAGTGCAGTTCTAGTGGTATTAACTTTATCAAGTCGATTCTTTTGGAATAAATTGAGATCCACAGTAACAGTTTTATTTGAAGATGAGAAACTTGCTTGATCAGCATAAACTAAACTTGTAGTAGCTAATATAAGTCCTAGACACAGAAATAAGATTATTTTTTTCATAATCATCTTTTTATTAATGCTAAAATATTTAGTATAGATAAAGTATATTTTAAGTAGTCAAGAATAAATAGTAATTTTTATAATAATTATATCAACAAAATTTATGAGCGGACAAAGTATCT
>ERZ724517.220-NODE-220-length-35339-cov-3.971659_pt1 | contig 35339 bp, 24 predicted proteins | sample MGYA00376050_ERZ724517 | MGnify/ENA primary metagenome ERZ724517 (study PRJEB28724, sample SAMN07190886) | activated sludge metagenome | isolation source: activated sludge of sewage treatment plant in Hong Hong | place: USA: Christiansburg, Virginia | collected... | reverse complement strand
CCCGGCAGCCATTTTCCTGGGGCGCCTTGGCGAGCGAAGACAGCACCGCGTTGCCGAGTCCCCCGCCCACCAAGCACACGTCGTCGTGACGCGGAATCTCGGTCGGTGCCCCGGTCGGCCCCATCACCATCACCGGCTCGCCCGGACGCAGCCGCGCACATAGGCTGGAGCTACCGCCCATTTCCAGCACGATCAGAGACAGGATCCCTGTTTCGGGGTCCGCCGCTGCTCCGGTGAGCGCCAGCCCTTCCATGGTCAGCTTGGTGCCCGCCACGGTTTCGGCCTGCGATTCCAGGTTTTGCAGCCGATAGAACTGTCCGGGCTGAAACTTTCGCGCCGCCAGCGGAGCGCGCACCTTCACATCCACGATCGTCGGGGTCAGTCGCTCCACCGCCACCACCTCGGCTTGTAGCTCGTGGCGCAGCTTACTTCGCAGCGCGTGCCAGGCGGCGTCACGCTCGGCCTGCGCGGGACTTGGCGTCGCCGATTCGAGCAGCTCGTTTGCGGCGCGCAGAATTTCGGTGGGAAACAGCGCCGACACCTGCGGATAGCCGGTCTTGGCCGAGGCCATCGCTCGCACCACCGAGCCCGCAAAGCGCGGATGGTTGTCGCCATAGTACGACACCAACCGTCCGCCACGCAGATACGCGGTGAAAAACCTACTTGGGTCCGGCGACAGCCGAAGCTCCCCCGACGCATCGCGCTCGGCCCGATGCGGCGCAAAGTAGCCACCCCGTCCAAGCAGCGCCGTCCCCGGATGCTCCTTTTCGTACATCGTGTTCGGGCTGGTTCCCGCCGCCACGCACAGGGTCTTGGCGGCCAGCTCGATCACCTCGCCGGTGCCGACAAATCGCTCGCCCACCTGCTGTTGCCGCTCGAACGTCACCGCCCGCAGCGCGCCAAATTCATCCGTGAGCGCCGCTTTCGGGGACATTTTTTCCAGGTAGCGGATGCCTTCCTCCAGGCTCTTGCTCACCTCTTCGTGGTTCAGCCGATATGCGAGCGAGTCTTGCAGGCTCTCGCGATAGCACAGCGTCACCCCGCCCCAGCGATCGACAAGGGGCGCAAACAGCGGGGCCCGACCCTCGGCGGCTGCCGCTTGTCGCTCGGCCCGCACCGCTCGGCCATGTTCGAGCAGCTCTTGCAGAATCTGCCGCTCCTCGCGATCGAACCGTGCCAAGAGCTGCGCCTCGCGGTGTTGCTCTGGTCCCGCCGCACCCAGCAGCGCTTCCCACCGCGCCAGCATCTTTTCGACCTGCACGATGTAATAGGCGAGTAGCTCGGTCGCGGTGTCGATCGCGGTCAGTCCTCCGCCAATCACGAGCGCCGGGAGTCGCACCTGCAAGTTGGCCAGTGAGTCCCGCTTGAACGCACCGGTTAGCTGGAGTCCCATCAAAAAGTCGCTCGCCTGGCGGATGCCCCGACACAGGTTGCCTTCCAGATCGACCAGGGTAGGTTTGCCCGCCCCGGTGGCAATCGCGACATGATGGAAACCAAGCTGCCACGCATCGTCCAGCGTCAGCGTTCCGCCAAACCGCACCCCGCCAAACATCTGGAGCAGCGGCTGCCTGGCCAGCGTGACGTACAGGAGCTGCAAAAAGTTTTTGTCCCAGCGGACGGTGATGCCGTACTCCGACACGCCGCCAAAGCCGCTCAGCACCCGCTCATCGAGCGGCGCTTTCAGGCTCTCGAAGTCGCGAATCGGCGCGGGGAGCACTCCGGCTGGCCAGTCTCCGGTCAGCGAGTGGGGCAGCGGCTCCAGCTTCAGACCATCGACCGCGAGGACGCCGAAGCCTTCGCGGGTCAGGTGATGACACAGCGTGTAGCCCGCCGGACCGAGCCCGACCACCAGCACGTTTTTCCCGGTATAGGGCAGAGGATACGGACGCGTCGGGTGCAGCGGGTTCCAGCGGGTGAGCAGGCCGTAGATCTCGACCCCCCACGGCAGCGCGAGCACATCGGTCAGCACCGAGGTCTCGATCTCCGGGATGTTCACCGGATCTTGCTTCTGAAAGATGCACGACTTCATGCAGTCGTTGCAGATGCGGTGCCCGGTGCCCGCGCACATCGGGTTGTCGATCGTGACCAGGGCCAGCGCACCCAGCGAGTCGCCGCGCCGCCGCAGCGTGTGCATCTCCGAGATTTTCTCGCCGAGCGGACAGCCGGTGAGCGGGGCCCCGAGCGGGTTTTGCTTCACCGCGCCGCTCTTGTCGTGAAAACCCTTGCTGCACGAGTCTTTGTTGCGCTCGTGGCAGTACAGGCAGTAGTCGACTTCGGCCAGCACCTCGAGGCGCGGCTTGCGCGGGTCGGTCAGGGCAAAGCCGTCGCGCCGCCTCTGATGTTCCGGGGCACCGGTGATTTGTTCGGGCAGGGCAGGGTTTCCGCGACGCAGCGGAACCAGGTTTTGGTAGTCGGTCGGATGCGGCAGCCGCCACGACAGAAACCCAGCCCGCTCTAGATCGGGGCGCTTTTGGACCAGCCAGTCGAGCAGAACCGACAGCTCCGCTCGTGCTTCCCGCAGCGCCCGCTCATCGGTCGCGGTCGACGCCTTCTGCGCCGCCGTCTCGGCATCGAGCAGCCGCAGTCCAAGCTGGGCAAGCTGCCGTTCGGTATGGTGCTGGTGGAGCCCATGCCGCTTTAGCAGCGCGTCACCTTGCGCGATCACCTGTGCTGCTCGTTCCGGTGGGATGGAGCGCTTGCTCGCCCGGCGCTTGACCACTTCCTCTTTGAAGCGGAACAGCTCCAGATCGGCGGTCGTCTCGGCCTGCTGCTGGCGGCGCTGTTCGGCAGTGTCCGGGAATAGCTGCTCGATAAACCGCGACACGGTACCGGCCAGGTCCACGAGCAGCGCCGACAACGTCAGCTCATCCAGCGGCTCACCCGCCCGGTACGCATCGTAGCGAGCGGCCAGCGCCGGATCGCCCAGCGTAAGCCGCCAGCGATCATGCAGCCGCTTCAGGCCATGGGGTGAAAACAGGTCCGCATACACAAAGCCATCGAGCCCCAGCGCCAAGCGGCCCGGGGTTTCTACGGTCATGCGATCCGACATCTGGTTCCTATTTCGTCTTGCGGGTCACGGTGAGCTTTTGGATGACGATCGGAGTCTTCGGTGCGTCGTTCGGATAGGTCTCGACCTGGCTCAGCTTTTCCAGAAGTGGCAGGTTGTCGCAGGTTCCGAAGATGGTGTGATGACCACTTAGCCAGGGGGCCGGGCGGAGCGTGATGAAGAACTGGGAACCACCGGTTCCCGGCCCTTTGTTCGACAGGGCGAGCAGCCCACCTTGGTCGAAGCGCTGATCCGGGCGCGCTTCATCGGGTATCGCAAAGCCAGGATCTCCCGTACCGGGATTGAACATGCACTGCGCGTCGCCATTGCACTTGGGATCGCCGCCCTGGATCAGAAAATCGGCAATCACTCGGTGAAGCGGTGTCCCATCGTAGAGCGGCTTTTTTTTCCACTCCCCGTTGTGCGGATCTTTCCAGGCCACAAGACCTCGGGCCAGGCCCACGAACGCCGCCACCGCTTGCGGGGCTTTGTCGGGCCACAGATCGCAGCGCACCACGCCGAGCGGCTTGCTGTCACTCACCAGCTCCAGCGTCGCCTGGAGCGGACCGGTTCCTTTGAGCCCAGCGACAGAGGCCTCCAAGCTGAGCGGCGGCGTGGTCGGTAACGTGGCCACAGGAGCAGTCGGCGTGCCGGGCTTCCCCGGAGCTTGCGGGAGCGTCCCCGGAGGCTGCGCCACACCCAACCACACCGGCAAAACCAACAAAGCAAACGGCGGCGTCATTTATGGGGCTCCCTCTAGCTGGAGAAACTCGGCGCGAGAACCAACGGTCAGGCCATGGCGGCGCGCTTCCCCGGCCAGCACTTCGACCACGTACTGCGCCGGCTGATCGGGTCCACGACTGGTTTCATCGAGTGGCACGGTGTTTTCCTCGATGCCGACCACCACTTTGCGCTCGTTCAGAAAGATCATGTCGAGCGGCAGGTAGGTATTGCGCATCCAGAAGCGGCGAATCTCCGGCCCTTCGAACACAAACAGCATGCCGGTGTTTGGGGCCAGCTCGCGGCGATACATCAGGCCTTTGGCGCGGTCGGCGTCATTTTTGGCCAGCTCCACTTTGACCGGCCACGGCGGACTCCCCGAGGACGGGTAGAACGCGACGGTCGGCTGCTGGCCACTTTGGGCAGTGGTCGAGGTCGGAGGAGGCGGTTTGTTACAGCCGGAGCCTAGGCCCAGCCAAGCTGGCACAAGCAGCGCGAATACAAGCGAGAACGTCGATCGCATGAGGAAAGGTTAGTGCGTGGGACTCGGGGTGGTCGGCGGAGGAGGACTGGGGGCTGCGGGCTTCTTCGCGGGTGGTGTCGGAAGCTGGGGCTTGGTGGCCCGCAACGCCGCTTGCACCATCCGCTTGGCAGCCACCGGATCGGTGTTGGCGTCGATGCCCTTTTGCGCATTTTCGCGCATCAGGTTGGCCAGGTAGCCGAGCCGAATCTGCGTCACTTCCGGGCAAGTGGTGCCCATTGACTCGCACGCTTTGAGTCCCGCCTCGGCTTCGGCCAGTCCCAGATCGAAGCGCAGGATCGTCGCATACGCGGTCGCCAGCACCTGATGGACTTGGTAGTGATGGGTCGCCAGATACGGCTTGAGCGCCGCAATCGCCCATACCGGCTGCTCAATGCGCAGGTAGGCGCGGGCTAGCTCGACGGCAACCTCGGCATCGTCCGGCTTCCGAAACAGCGAGTCTTCGAGTACCGCAATCCGATCCAGGTCACTCTTGTCGCCACCAAGGCCGGGCGCGAGCACGACCGTGGGCTGCGGCAGAAGAAGCAGGAACGCAACAATCGCAAGGGCAAACAGGTCGATCAGCCTAGCCACGAGGAGCCACTCCTTGGCGTCAATCTATCGCTCGGCGAGCGCTCGCGTCAAATACCGCGAGGGGTTTCCGTTCCGCTTCTCGAAGCTGGCGTTACACTCTGAGGCATGTCTGTGTTTCTGCGATGGCCGCTGCGCGGGCTCCGTGCGAGTCGTCGGCTGGCGCTGGTTCTGCTGCTTCCCACCATGATCCCGACGCGGGCGTTGGCGGATGACTGGCAGGTGGTGCGCTCCGAGTTCGATCCGCGCTTGATTGGTGAACTCAAGGAACAGGTCCGTAAGAATCCTGATGACGCTGCGCTGTGGAAGCGGCTCGTCGGTCTGTATCGGCGACATAGCACGCTCGACAAGTTGCAGTCGGAGCTGGCTGCTCAGGCACAGAAGTCCGGGTCGGCAACCGATGTCTATCTCACGGCCTTGATGGCACGGGAACGCGGGCAGCTCGATGAAGCGGCGCGATTGGTGGAGCAAGCGACGCACAAGGGCGGGCTCGAGGAGGCCAAAGCGGCGCTGCTCTTGTCGGAGCTGGCGCAAAAGAAGACGCCGGTTGATCTCGCCGAGGCGCGCAAGCAACAGGCGAGGGCGCTTGCCGCGATGAAGCCGGGCGACCCGCGACGGAAGACGGCGCTCCGCAAGCAGGTCGATCTCGCGCTGCAAGCGGGCGATCACGGGGCCGCCGAGGAGCAGCTCCGCCTGCTGGCTCAGTCCGCACAAGGTGGCGACGCGCTCCGGCTCGCTCAAGAACTCGCGGAACTCCTCTCGCGCACTGGTAAGCACAAGGAAGCCCTGGCCGAGTGGCGAGCGCTGGTTGACAAGCTGGGCGGGGAGTCCAAAGCCCAGGCCCTGCTGCGCTGTGGCGAGCTAGAGGAATCGCTGCACGATGACAACGCAGCTATCGCAACGTATCGTCAAAGCCAGAAGCTCTTGCCCGCAGGCCACCACCTGCTCCGCGAGGTGAGCGAACATCTGATTGCGCTGTCGCGAAAGCGCGAAGAGCTGCCGCAGTTCATCAAGCAATTCGAAGCCGAGTATCCCCAAGCAACCCGGGGTTTTGGCGAGTGGGAGCTGCTGGGTCGACTCTATGACGAGCGCGGGGATACCTCGGCGGCGCTGCTGGCGTATCGCGGGGCCTTGCGCAAAGACCCGCACAACATCGACGTGCGACGACGGCTGATTGCCATTCTGGAGCGCGGCGGCGTGACTCCCGAGGTACTGGCCGAGTACGAGCTGTTGATTGCCCAGGCCCCCGGCGACTCTCGCGGCTATCTGGAGCTGGCGGAGCGACAGTGGAAAGTCGGTCAAAAACCCAAGGCGCTGACGACCCTGCGAAGAGCGGCGGCGCGATTTGCAGCCGATCCCTCATTACACAGTGCCTTGGCAGACCTGTACTCGCGGTGGGGCGAGGCGGACCTAGCACTCCAAGAATCCGAGCTGCTGGTTCGGCTCGACCCGCACGAGGAGAGCTATGTCGTAAACCTCGGGGAGCTGTACTGGGCGCGAGGCAAAAAAGATCGTGCCGACGAGACTTGGAAGCGACTACTGACGATGGGCAACAGTCGGGCGCAGGGACAAGCGCGGCTCGCGGACATCTACGCGGAGCACAGCCTGATGTCGCAAGCGCTCGACCTGTACCAAAAAGCGGTATCACTGGAGCCGAGCAATCTGCAGTTGCGGCGAGGTCTGGCGCAGGCCTATGAGCGGCTGTCGCGTGGTCGCGATGCCGTCACCACCTGGGAACAGATTTATTTTGCTGCCAAAGGACCGGCGGAAAGACTGCTACAGCTCGAAGCGCGCAAGCGGCTGGCTTCGCTGGTGGCCAAAGAGTCACGACTGCAAGCCACGCTGTATACCTGGCAGCGTCGTTTGAGTGCGGCGCTGTTGCCCCAAGGTGCCATTTCCCCGGAGACGCTCCAGCTTGGACTGCTCGTGGCCGAGGTCGAGCAACAGCTCGGTAAGCCCGGAGACGCCGAACAGATCCTGAGCCGACTACGGGTTCGCCTGCCCGATGGACCGGCACTGGCGGAATTGTTGTTGTCGCTGGCCTTGGTGCTCAAGGCGCAGCGCAAGCTGGAAGAGGCGATAGCGGTGCTCAAGCAGGCAGCGACGCTGCTTCCCGATCGGCAGCGGGAGCTGTATGCCCAACTGGCCGAACTATCGATGCAAAGCTATCGGGACGGCGACGCGATTCGCTACGCCGAGCAAGCGGTGGCCGATGCCAGCGGAGAGCTGGCGCTCGGTGAAATCCTCGAGCGACGCGACGAAATTGTGCGGGCGATGGCAGCCTACAAGCGAGCCATCGAGCGCGATCCTCGACTGTTTCGGGCGCACATGGCCCTGGCGCGACTCTATGTTCAGCGCGGGGAGTTGCCGGAAGCTGCAGCGCTGTATCGCGATGTGGTGCGCCGGACGCCGCAAGAAGAGCTGGTGCTGGAAGCAGGTCGCAAGGCCATCGACCTTCATGAGTTCCTGGGTTCACTCGGCGAGCTACTCAAGGAACTGTCTCCGCTCGCGTACTCGGTGGTGCCAAAGCCGGTCTATCGTCGACTCCTGCTGATGCTCTATGAACGCTATGCGTCACCCCTGGCTGCCCTGGCGAGGAGCGGCGATGGGGCGGCCCAGGCGGAGCTGCAGCGGCTGGGGCAGGGCGGTCTCAAGCCACTGACCGAAACACTGACAGAGGGCGATGCCATGGAGCAACGGGTCGCGGTGTCACTGCTCGGCGAGCTGCGCAATCCGAGCGCCGTGCCATCCCTTCTGAACCTGGCGATGTCCGGCATGCCATTGCCTGGCCAAGAGTCACGGATCGTCCTTGGTGCGGGAAATCTGTCGGGATCAAGTGGCGTGCGGGCCGGGGTCGAAATCGATCTCCGCGTGGATGCCTTGTTGGCGGTGGCGCGGCTCGCTGATCCCCAGAGCATCTCTGGCTTGCTGCGATTGACCAAGAGTCGTGAAAAGCAGCTCCGACTGGCCGCGTATTACGGACTGTTTCGGCAGGCCGACAAGCTCGATCGGGCGACGCTTGTTCAGTTGGAGGGCGCGCTCACGGATCCCGCGTCGGCAGGGCGGGCACTGGTGGCCTTGATACTTTCGCGAGCCAGTGAGCTACAAAACCAACCGCTGTCCGCGAAAGTACGGAGTCTGCTGGTGAGTACGCTCGAGAAACGGCGGATTCGCAGCGAGGAATCGGACGAGTTGTTTGTGGCTGCGGCGGTGGAGGCGCTCGGTCGTGCGCGGGACAAAACGGCGGTGCCACTGCTGATCGAGCTGCTACGTCTGGGCAACGATGAAACCGAGCGACAAGCAGCGTGGGCACTCGGTCGGATTGGCGATGTTCGTGCGGTGGCTCCGCTGCTGCGCGCCGTGTTCATCAAAGGGCTTGCGATTCGGAATACCGCAGTGACCGCCTTGTCACGCATCAGCTCTTCCCCGCAGTCGGTTGTTGGGCCGGACCCACTGCCGCTGGAACGGCGAGGACTGGATGGAATCGATGTGGCGCGACTGCTTTCGGATGTAGCCGCCCAGCCCGTGAATCCCGTGGCAAAACCAGCGTGGCTCGAAAGCTCTGGTGAGGTGGTGGCGGCGATCCGTGATGCGCTCGAAGAATCGCCGGAGATTGCGCTGCGGACGCTCGAAGATCTATTGCTTCCACGACAGGGATTGCATGACAAGCGTGGACCGTTGCGACTGGGGCCGCTTTCGACGGCTGCACCCGGTGGTGAGATTCCGACCGCAGTGACTCAGTCGGTTCTGACGGCGCTTCTGCCGAATCTGCGGAAGCTGGCGTTGCCTGGGCTGGGAGACGTTGCACAGGTTCAAGCGGCTTCGCTGCGGGTGCTGGGACAACTGGCTCTGTCCGATGCACCAGAGGCGAACCAAGCGGCCGGGGTGCTGCGTGAGGTGATTGAGTCAAACGCTGCGCCCCATGTGCTGTTGCTCGCGGCGAGCCTTTACTCCACTGTTCCCTCCTCGCATCGGGGCTCTCAGCCGGTGTTCGATCGACTGCTCGCGCACTCCGATCGCTGGGTTCGGCTACAGACCTTGACGATGGTTGGTGATGCAGCAGCGCGTTCCTTGCTGTCCTCTGGCGCGCTGGCAAAAGCAGCCCAAGACAACGATGGCTTCGTCCGCGAGGCAGCACAGCGACTCAAGTAGCGCTCAGATGTTCCACGTGGAACATGAAGACGCGCTATCCCTTGCAATGTTCCACGTGGAACATTGTGGATACGACCCTAGGGCCTGGCAATGTAGTGTCATCCATGGTCAGCGCTGGCAGCTCGCGCAGAAGTAGGTGGCGCGGGCGGCTTGGACGGTGCGAGCGATCGTGCCACGACAGCCTCTCTGTCGACATGGTTGCCCTTCGCGATCGTACACGGCGAACAGGTTTTGGAAGCCACCCAGCTCGCCGTCTGCTTGTACGTAGTCACGGAGCGTGGAACCGCCGGCATTGATTGCCTTGCGAAGAATCGCGGGGATGCTGGTACAGAGCGCCTTCAGCTCTTCCGAACGGAGCCCGGATGCCGGTCGCTGCGGGGCAATGTGTGCGCGATGGAGGATCTCACTCGCGTAGATGTTGCCGATGCCAACGATGATCGATTGGTCGAGCAGAGCGACCTTGATCGGCACATGCCGGGTGCGGAGCGCGTTGCGTACAAACTGCGGCGTGAGAGCGTCAGACAGCGGCTCGATCCCCAGCGCTTTGAGCAGCGGATGTTCGTGGAGCAGGGCAACGGAAACCAGCGTCATCAGACCAAAGCGGCGCGGGTCGTTGTAGCAGACCAGGGTTCCTCGGTCGGTGTGGAGCCAGACGTGGTCGTGTTTTTCAGCCGCAGTCGGTCGCTTTGGATCGTCCGGGCGATAGCCGAACAGCCGACCCGACATTCCCAGGTGCGCGATCAGCACATCCTCGCTATCGAGAAACCCGAGGATGTACTTGGCGCGCCGTTCCAGTCGCAGCACGGTTCGTCCGGTAAGCCGTAGCTCGAAGTCGTTTGGGATGGGAACTCGAAGATCGCGGCGACGCACCACGACCTCGACCAGCTTGTGATCTTGGACCAGGCCGCGCAGTCCACGGCAGACGGTTTCAACTTCGGGGAGTTCCGGCACGCGCCGATTCTATGCAGCGTGCCAGAGAGAAGGACAAGCAGGGATTACTTGCGCGTGGCGACGCGACGACGGAATCCAGCGGCGAGCAGCATCAGCGAGGCAAACAGGCTCATACCACCGGCGAGGTTTCTCGGCGACTCGCCCGGAGCCACTGCGCAGCCAGGGCCACCCGCGACACCCGGCTGACACGCATCACCGATGCCATCCCCGTTGGTGTCTTTCTGGTCCGTATTCTTGTCCGCGAAGCAGTTGTCGCAGGCGTCGCCAATGCCATCGCCGTCCGTGTCCTTTTGATCGGCATTGGGCGCGTCGATGCAGTTGTCACACGCATCGGGAGTTCCGTCTCCATCGCGATCCTTGCGGTTGTCGCCGACGCACTTGTCGCACGAGTCGCCGATGCCATCGCCATCCCCATCCTTCTGATCGGGATTCTTTACGGTCGGGCAGTTGTCGCAGGCATCGGGCTTGCCATCGCCATCGGTGTCGGGCTGCATGGCGTTTGGCATACCGGTGAGGCAAGCGTCGCAAGCATCACCAATGCCATCGCCGTTGGAGTCTTTCTGATCCGGATTGGGCGTCGCCGGGCAGTTGTCACAGACATCGCCCACGCCGTCATTGTCGGCATCGGCCTGATCGAGGTTGGGCTTGTCCGGGCAGTTGTCGCACGAGTCGCCGCGACCGTCGCCATCGCGATCGGAAGCCAGCATGCTGCTACAGCGAGCGTTGGTGCCCGGTCCGGGGGCCACGTAGTCATCGCAGGGACGCTTTGGGGGAAACTCGTCGATCGGGGTGCAGCTATTGCCGTTGGCGAAGTAGTCGATGCAGTAACCCTCGAACGGACGGGGAACGCCGTTGCAGTTGACGTCCTTGTCGGCGGCGAGCGCGAGGCCCGAGGAAAGGCTCATCGTCAGCAGAATTCCAGCGAACAGAGAACGGCTCACGGTCTTGGCAGACGGCGCGAAACCCTGGCGAGTTGTACGGATGGTCATGTTTTCAGGCTCCTATTGGTTCGTCGCGTAGTTAGCGGGAGATGAGCGAGAGCGGACACTTCGGGGGGTCCAGCGTGACGCCCTCTTGCTCTGTAATGATGAAGTCTACGCGACGATTCTGTGCACGCCGGTCAGACGTGTCGTTTGGCATGATTGGACAGCGCAGACCAAAACCCGACGAGCTCAGGCGCCATGGCTCGACGCCATGCTCGGCCAAGTACACCATCACCGACTGTGCCCGTCGGCGCGACAGATCGAGATTGTACTGGTCGGTGCCCTTGTTATCGGTATGGCCTTCGACGCGCATCCGCTTGATGTCGGGGCGCGCTTTGAGTACACGAACCACCTCGTCCAGCACGGGGAAGCTGATCGGTTTGATGGTGTCGCGATCGAAGTCGAAGAAGATTCGCTCCGACAGCACCAGCTTCTGGCCCTTGATCTCGACGTGGGCTGGGCGGCGCTGCTGATCGGGACAGTCCTCGCCCTCACAGCTCGGTGGCAGGTCAGGGAGCGGCGGAGGTGGCGGCGGCGGCTCCACCTTACGCGGCGGAGGTGGCGGCGGCGGAGGTGGCGGCGGAGGTGGTGGCGGTGGCGGCCGTTTGACGTAGATCCCCGCATAGCTCATGCCCAAATAGGCGCGACCATCGGGGACACCCACGCCAGGGCTTAAACCCGGTCCACCACCGAGGAAAAAGGTAAAGCCGTGATAGCGCGCTTTGAACGCGGCCGTCAGCTCGGCGGGCGTGTTGGTGAGGCGATCGCTGACGACGTAGGGCGTGGCACCCCAGACCTCGGTGACAAAGTAAATCGGTGCAGTCGGCGAGTGACGCAGCGCAACTTGAAGTCCCAGCCCAAACAGGAAGCTGTGCGCTGTCTCGGCGTTGTAAAAGCGCTCGGTGGACGAAAAGATGCTGCCCACAAACGCCGCCACTTGCAGCCGCTGCCAGTCGATATGGGCCAAGATCCGAGGTGCAAAGGTCGGCAGCCGCGAGCCCATGAAGCTGTCGGCATTTCCGGTCGGCACCGTCAAGTCTCCTGCCACACCGAGCTGAAACCCGATCTTGCTCGCGTCGTGGTCCTTGCGATAGCGATACAGCACCGCTTTCACCGCAAAGCGCAGGTCTTCCTGTCCCGCTTGGGTCAGCCCATCCTTCGCAAACGCCGGAGTCACCCGCCGTCCCGAGGTTGGATCTTTGGGATCGAGGAACCCATTTTCCGGCAGCTCACCGGTCTGGTAGAACGTCACCGGTAGCGCCAGCGACACTTGAATCCGATTGAGCAGCGACAGCGACAGCGAGATGTCTCCCGTGAGCCGGTTCTGCACCAGATCCGCCGCCGGAACGCCTCCGAGCGTGTAGGTGAGCGGCGTGCGTGCGTAGTGCAGAAAGAGCTGCGGCACGAACTCCATGTGCGGACCGACCTCGGCGAGATCGAGCGTGACGAGCTTCGCAGTACCCGGTGCCGGATGGAACTTGTTGATGTCGATCGGGGCCGATTCCCCGATGGCCCACGCAAAAGAGGTCGCCGACAGAGCGGTCCAAGCGCCAAGGGCGACCAGGGCTTTTTTGCTGGCTGCGTGAAGGGGCGACTTGGTCATAGCGGTCCTACCCGCGTAGGCACCTAGCCAGCGTCGAGCAGCCAGAGCCCATCATGCGGAGTGGGACTACTTTGACACAAAAGGAATCATACGGATAGCCCGTTTTCAGTCGGTAGCGGCGTCTATCCCCAAGTCCTACCATCTCGCTCTTCGACGACAAATTTGCTGGGAGGGCGCGCTGTGTGGTAGTGGCAGCCTATGAATCCGTCTTCCACCGACGCTACGCCGACCTCCTTACCTGAAAAGTACGACCCTCAGCAGGTCGAGCCGCGCTGGCAGTCCGCGTGGCAGTCTGCCGGAGCGTTCCGGGCACCTCCCGCTGTTACCGCCAATGGTCAGCCCGATCCCCGGCCCAAGTACTTCATCATGGAGATGTTTCCGTATCCCTCGGGACGGCTCCACATGGGCCACGTTCGCAATTACTCGATTGGCGATGTGCTGGCCCGCGCCCACCGCATGAAGGGACACCGCGTCCTGTATCCGATGGGCTGGGATGCGTTCGGTCTGCCTGCCGAAAACGCCGCCATCAAAGCCAAGGTTCATCCTCGCGACTGGACCGTCAAGAACATCGAGTCGATGAAGGGACCGCTCCACCGCATCGGCCAGTCCTACGACTGGTCCCACGAGCTGTCGACCTGCGAGCCCGAGTATTTCATCCACGAGCAGCGCATCTTCATCGAGATGTTCAAAAAGGGCCTCGCCTATCGCAAAGGTGCCCTCGTCAACTGGTGTGCGTCCTGTGCCACGGTGCTCGCCAATGAGCAGGTCGAAGACGGCCTGTGCTGGCGCTGTCAGTCGGTGGTGCATCAGCGCGAGCTGACCCAGTGGTTCCTGCGGATTACCGAGTACGCCCAGCAGATCCTCGACGATAGCAAGCAGCTCCAAGGCAAGTGGCCCGACAAAGTCCTGCACATGCAGGAAAACTGGATCGGTCGCTCCGAGGGGGCCCGCATTCGCTTTGCCCTGACCGAGCCGCTCGCCGACGTGTCCGAGATCGAGGTCTTTACCACCCGGCCCGACACCCTGTTTGGCGCGACGTTCATGTCGATTGCCGCCGAGCACCCGCTCGCGCTCCGCCTGTGTGCCGGTTCCCCGCGAGAGGCCGAGGTCACGTCCTTTGTCCAAAAAGTGCGTGCCGAAGACAAGACCCGACGCGGCGCCGAGGACTACGTCAAAGAAGGCGTCTTCACCGGGGCCTACGTCGTAAATCCCACAAATGGCCGCCGCATCCCCGTCTACATCGCCAACTTCGTGCTGATGGACTACGGCACCGGCGCGGTCATGGCGGTTCCGGCCCACGATCAGCGCGACTTCGAGTTTGCGAAAAAGTACAACCTGCCGATCGAGATCGTGATTCAGCCGGCGGGCGAGACGCTTGATGAGAGCGCGCTGACAGCGGCCTATACCGAGCGCGGCACGCTGGTGAACTCGGGTGCCTTTAACGGCCAAGACAACGAAGCGGCCAAGTCTGCGATCACTGCCTGGCTCGCGGAAAAAGGGCAGGGCGGACAGACCGTTTCGTTCCGGCTGCGCGACTGGCTGGTGTCCAGGCAGCGCTACTGGGGCTGTCCGATCCCGATGGTCGAGTGCAAGGAGCACGGCTATCAGCCGGTCCCCGAGTCCGAGCTGCCCGTTCTTCTGCCCACCGACATCGAGTTCGTGCCGAGCGGTCAGTCGCCGCTCGCGACCCACCCGACCTGGAAGAACGCCACCTGCCCAATTTGCAAAGGCCCGGCGCGACGCGAGACCGACACCATGGACGGGTTCATGGAGTCGTCGTGGTACTTCCTGCGCTACACCGCGCCCCACTACGCGGGCGGCATCCTCGATGAGGCGGGCAAGACCTTTCTGCCGGTCGACCAGTACGTCGGTGGCAGCGAGCACGCGACCAAGCACCTCATCTATTCGCGTTTCTTTACCAAGATGCTGTCCGACTGGGGCGTCCTGCCCGCCACCCTGCGCGAGCCGTTTACCCGGCTGCTCACCCAGGGCATGGTTCTCAAGGACGCCTACCGCTGCGCCGAGCACGACTACCTGTACCCAGAGGAAGTGCAAGACGGGCGCTGCATCAAGTGCGGCAAGGAAGCGCAGTATCTGCGGCAGATGAAGATGTCGAAGACGTTCCGCAACGTCGTCGAACCGATGGCGCTCGTCGAAAAGTACGGCGCCGACACCGCCCGCCTGTTCTGCCTGTTCGCCGCGCCACCCGACTCGGTCCTCGAATGGAACGAAGCCGGCGTCGAGGGTTGCAGCCGCTTCCTCGGTCGTCTCTACCGCCTGGTCCAGCGCTTTCTGGCCTTGCCGCAGACGGGCGAGCCGCCGAGCGACACCGCCCAGGCGGATCTGCGGCGCATCACCCACAAGACGATTCGCCGGGTCAGCACCGACATCTTCGAGCGGCAGCAGTTCAACACTGCCATCGCCGCGATCATGGAGCTGTCGAACGCCATCTCCGACTTCCTGACCACCCAGACCGCCCAGTCGCCCGCGCTGCGTGAGTCGATCGAAACCGCCGTGCTCCTCCTCGGTCCGATGGCCCCCCACATCACCGAGGAGCTGTGGCACGCCCTCGGTCACACCGACCTGCTCGCCCTTCACGCCTGGCCGGTCTTCGACGAAGCCGCCGCCCGCGACGATCAGCTCACCATCGTCGTCCAGGTCAACGGCAAAAAGCGCGCCGAGCTACTCGTCGCCGCCGAAGCCGACGAAGCGAGCATCCAGAAACTGGCCCTGCAAGACCCCGGCGTCAAACAGTTCACCGAGGGCAAAACCATCAAAAAGTCGATCTTCGTAAAAGGCCGCCTCCTCAACCTGGTAGTCGGCTAACGCTTGATGCGTAAGCGAAGTGGACCTTCCGAGGCGACGCCGTGTTTGGTGCTGCGGGTGGTCGATTATGGCGATGCCGACCGGATCGTGACCCTGCTGACGGCGGCGCACGGCAAGATCTCGGCGCTCGCCAAGGGGGCTCGTTCGAGTCGGCGACGCTACGGCGCGGCTCTGTCCTCGTTTGGGTTTGGCGAAGCGATGCTGGAGGAGCGACGCGGCCAGGATCTGTGGTCTTTGTCCGACCTCCATGTGACGCGCGGCTTTCCCAATCTGCCCCTGGAGCTGTCCCGCTTCGGCCATGCCGCCTACGCCTGCGAGCTGTGCCTGCACCTGTGCCCGCCCCACGTTCCCGAGCCCGAGGTCTTGCGCCTCCTTGTGACCCTGCTTGATTACCTGGATGGTTTGCCGATCTCCGAAAAGCCCTCGCCCTTGGCGCTGCGGATCTTTGAGCTGCGCCTGCTGACGGCAGTGGGTCTGGCGCTCCAACTGTATGACTGTGCGGCGTGCGGTGGCCCGGTTCCGGCGGCGGACGTGGTGCCCCTGGATGTGCGGCGCGGCGGCGTGCTCTGTGAGAGCTGCTTCCTTGGCCCCGTGCCCAGTCAGCTTGGACCGCAAGGTGGGGGTCTGACCGCGTCCCTACGTGACCTGCTCGCCCAGCTTGAGACGCGTACGCTCGACCCCGCGTCCTTTGCCGACCTGTCCGTGGACCCGGTCAGCCAGCGCCAGGTTCGCGAACTCTTGCAGTCGCTCATCCAAAACCACCTCGGCCACGGCCTGCGAGCGGTCGAGTTCATCTCCAAGATGAACGCCTTTTCGTTTGATTCGTAAGACGGCAGCGGGGACGCGTGCGCAGACCGTCTTGGCTTGGCTAGCGCGGGGCGGCGATCAGCCCGTGATGGGGACTCTTTTCGAGTTCTTCTTTGAGGGCGGCGAGCTTGTGGTCGGCTTCGGCTTTGACCCGCTCTAGCTCTTTGACTTCCTGCTCTTTTTTGTGGCGTTCGGCTTCGGCGGCGTCGCTCTTGGCCTTGTCCGCTTGGAGTGCCGCCTGCTGCTCTTTGAGCTGGGCCAGCTCAAGCTCGGTCTGGGTGATCTCGTCTTGCACGGCTCGCAGCGTGGTGGGCCGGGCCGCTTGGCTGCGCTCGCTGGTTCGGAACAGCCCTTCGCCCGAGTCGCGGCCCGAGGTCGTGAAGGCTTGCTTTTTGGCCTCGCCACCGAGCGCCTGCCGCTCGCCGTTGACCTTGTCGAACAGCGGTGCCAGCGTCTTGACCCGGTAGGCGTTCACCGCTGACAGCGCATCGCTATAGGTCTTCTCGGCAGCGTCGCAGCGCTTGACCACCGTGTCGACCACCGCCTTTTGCGCGACGATCTTGGCGAGCGGCGCACTGGCCAGCACATCCGGCCAGGTTCGCACCAGCTTCAGCTCTTCGCCGAGCTTGGGCTTGATCACATCACTGGGTCGCTCGGGGCCAAACAGGGCCTTGAGCAGCGTCGCTTTGGGTCCGCCCGACAGGTCGGTCCGCACCATCTGGCCGGTGTACAGCACCACCCGGTCGAGATCGAGATCGGACTCGTCGCGTTCTGCTTCGGCATCTTCGAGCGTGTCCATCAGCTTGCGCCAAGCGACTTCGACCGTCTCGGCTTCTTTGAGCAGCCCTTCAAACACGGTCACCCAGGTCTTGGTCCACGACCGCTGCCGCAGCCGAACCAGGGTGTAGCGCAGCTCGCGCCGCAGGGAAGCAATCGGAAGGCGAGAATCAAGGACAGGGATTCGCATAGGGTCTCCAAAACAATGAGTTGTGAACGGCTCAAAAGTTCTAGCCCTGGGTAACGATTTCGCCAGCAAAACGGCCAGTTTGCCGTCGCAAAAAATATTTCGAGCGCGCTTTGCAGCCGTCCTTGGGGCGTCCAAATCGTGCAAACGCTGCGCGGGAGCGTCCCTGGCCGGATTTGAAAAGTTTGCGGACTGCGCGGGCGTCCCTGGCGACGTTTCCATGTGTCGCGAGGCGCGGGGGAGGCTCCCTGGGAGCGTTTGAAAAGTTTCAAGCGTGCCGGGGAGGCTCCCTGGGAGCGTTTGAAAAGTTACAAAAGTGTCAGGGAGGCTCCCTGGGGGTGTTTGAAAAGTTACAAAAGTGTCGGGGAGGCTCCCTGGCGGCGTTTGCATGCTGTTCCGCTGCGCAGGATGGCCCCGGCAGCGTGCGACAAGTTCGAGCGGCGCAAGGGTGCGTCCCTGGGGGTGTTTGAAAAGTTGGCAAGGAGTCGGGGAGGCTCCCTGGCGCGGTGCGGCGAGCTTGGGCGGCGGCGGGGTTAGGCCCGGCCCAGCAGGAAATAGGTGGCGAGCAGGCCTTTGCCCTTGATCGGGATTTTGCCGCGATGCTCGAAGCGGAAGCGGTCGCGGAGGCACTCGTAGGTAGAGTCGGCGACCTGGATGCGACCGGGTTCGCCGGAGGACTCCATGCGGCTGGCGACGTTGACGGTGTCGCCCCACAGGTCGTAGACGAACTTGCGAAAGCCGATGACGCCCGCGACGACTGGGCCGGTGCAGATGCCGATGCGCAGGGTGAGCGGCTGGCGACCAGGAAAGGCGAACTGCGAGATCGCGGCCAGCATGGCCAGCGCCATGTCGGCGATGGCCTCGGCGTGGTTGGGGGTGGGCAGCGGGACGCCCCCAACGACCATGTAGGCGTCCCCGATGGTCTTGATCTTTTCGAGACCCAGGCGGTCGGCGATGCAGTCGAAGGCCGAAAAAATCTCGTTGAGCGTGGCGACCACGTCCCCGGGCGGCAGGGTGGAAGTGGCGGCGGTGAAGCCGACGATATCGGCGAACAGCACGGTGGCCGACTCGAAGCGGTGCGAGATGCTGCCGCTTGAGCGCTTCAGCTCATCGACGATCGCCCGAGGCAGGATGTTGAGTAGGATCTGCTCGGAGCACTCTTTTTCGACGCGCAGCGCTTCCTCGGCAAGATGGCGGGTCGAGACGTCGCGCACCACCATCACCACTTCGTCGGGGCCGCTCGGAACGACCCGTGCTTCGTAGTAGCCCGTGCGACCGCCGATGTGAAGCTGATAGCCGAAGGTCTGGGTCGACGAAGTGGTGAGTGCGGCCAAGGTCGCGTGCTCGTAGGCCTCGGCAATCGCGGCGGGGAGCACCTCACGAACGCGGCGACCGATGCGCTCTCCACGCGGGATGAGTACCGGAATGTCCTTGGCCCCCACAAAGTCGAGGTACGTGCCATCGCGATGCAGCCGGATGATCAGATCGGGAACGGCACAAACCAGCGCCTGAAGCCGTGCCGCTTCTGCGGTGAGTGCGGCATTTTCGACGACAAGCTTGTCAATTCGGGCCTGTAGGGCCGCTAAGTCATCCGAGCGATTGCCCATCCATCCATGGTACGAGCCACGCCCAAATCCGGGGGCCAAAAAGCAAAAAGGCCGGTCCAGCGAACTGGAACCAGCCTTGTTAACTTTTCGTCCCCTCGGGCGTCGTCTGGCCTTTGAACTGGTTGGGCGCGTCGAGTGGAATGCCCAAGACCCGCTCCACGATCAGTTGGCAGATATACATCCCCGGTGCCAGTGCAACAGCGTTGGGACCGAGGTTGATGATTTCTAACGTGATAGGGCCCTCAAAGCCTGCGTGGATCGTCGGTGCTGTAAAATGGATGAGGAGCCCGCATCGTGCCAGGGAGCTTTTCCCTTCCACTCGGGCGCTCAGGCAGTTTCCGTCGCTGCCAATCGGGAAAGCCACTCGTTCAGTAGTCTGAGCAAGGATGAACTGCCCTGGTCGGAGCTGATAGGGCTGATGTTCCGTCGCAACATATCGTTCCGAATTGCTGGCGAGGAAAGATGCAATCGAACCGTTTCGAAGGTCGAGCGCCACCGCCTGCTTTTTTGGAACCGACACATTTGGTCCCAGGCGTAGATCCACGGAGGTTGTGTTAAACGGCGGGCGGGTGGGATCGGTGCCTGCAATGCCCTCAATGCGCAGCGTTCCTTGCTTGATCGCGCTGATTAGCTCGACGTTCGAGAGGATCATGCGGCTGCTCCGCGAACCTGCTCAGCGGGGACACGCGCCCATCTGCTTCCATTTTCAAATGCCTCGATGGGCAAGAGCACCGTTCGCTCATTGCTCGGTGAATCAGAAGGCACGAGGGTCACGCGAAGCTGCCCTTCGGTTGCTTCTGGTCCTGCGACTTGGATGAGAGCGCGGTCTACAAAGAAAGAGACTCGCTGTCCGCTCGCCAGGTTGATCTCGGCTGCATATTCGCTTTCGAACATGCCGGGGGACACTGCACAAGGGATCCAGACATAGTGCTCTGCTCGCATCGTTCATTCCTCCGTTTGAGATTGCACGGACGCGTGCGGCGTCGTTGGGAGGCGTACCACGGTTTCCTGTGCGGCTGTCAAATTCGGAGGAAATCCGGGGGCCAAAAAGCAAAAAGGCCGGTCCAGCGAACTGGAACCAGCCTTTTGAAGTGGAGCGGGAGAAGGGATTTGAACCCTCGACGTCCACCTTGGCAAGGTGGCACTCTACCACTGAGTTACTCCCGCGAAAGACGGAAGGCAGTCTATCGCCCTGCCGATCCAAGTCAACACAAAATTTTTGAAAATGTGCCAAGCCCGGTGCCCGGTTCGTGGGGGCTTGTCGCGATCCATGAGGGTTGGGACTGGTTTACGCCCGATTGCCGGCGTACTTTGATCTTTGCGGGAGCCAGAAAAGGGCGCTTTTTCTGGGCTCGATACCCGTCCGGCACGGCGGTACGGTGCAGTTGCCGTCTGCGGGATGTTGTGTGGGGAAGTCGTCATGCGATTACAGAGGCTGGCAAACAACCTGGCGATGGGTTTTTTGGGCGTGGCTTTGTGCTGCTGGGGGTCGGGACGGGCTTATGCGGTGTCGCCTCGGCTGCCGCAGGATGCGCTTCCGGTGCCGCTGGTCCGGCAGACCTCGGACTATAGCTGCGGCCCTGCGGTGCTGGTCGCGGTGCTGCGCTACTTCCAAGTGTGGGCCGGTCCAGAGACCAAGCTCCATCGGCTGCTCGGCACCTCGGTCGAGCAGGGCACACTTCCCGAGGCGCTGGCCATCGGAGCGCGGCGGTTTGGGCTGCAAGCCTCGGTGGAGCAGCCGATGACGCTGGCGCAGCTTCAGGCGTCCCTGCGGGCGGGCAAGCCGGTGATCTTGGAGCTGCAAGCGTGGCGCGATCCCAAGGGTCGTCGTGAGTCGTGGCTGAACAACTGGGACGACGGACACTACGTGGTGCTGATGGGGATGGACAACCAGTACGCGTACTTTATGGACCCCTCGACGCCGGATGCCTATACCTACGTACCTTTGCAGGAGCTGTTGTCGCGCTGGCACGATCTAAACCCGCAGCGGGGACCGCGCAGCCAGCATGACTACCACCTGGGGGTGGTGATCTCGGCCCCCGCATCGATGGCACACCGTCGCGGACTGCATACGCGCAGCGTGCGATCGATTGATCGATTGATTCACCTGGATTAGACCCCAAAGCGCGCCTGTCGTAGGCAACGCCGGAACCGACTTGGCAAAGGACCGAGGATGGGCATACCCTACGAGCACATGGCTCAAGACCTGACCGCAATCCTTGTGCCGCAGCCACCGCGCGGCCTGAACCCCGATACCATCGTCAACATCGTCGCCCAGAACGTCCCGCCGACTGCGTGGGTGCGCCTGTCGCCGCTTGAGAAGCTGGACATCCAGCAGCTCGAGGTCATGGACGGACAGACGGGTCTGCCGGCGGTGTCTCCTGCGCTGCTCGTTGCGCTGTCGCAAAACGGCGGCAAGGCGATGTTTGTCCACGTCAACCACCAGGGCAAGCAGTCGCTTCTGCACGCGTTCGAAGACGGCATCGAAGTCGCCAGCTATACCGGCGAGCCGGGCGCCGGATTCGAAGCCGAGGCGCTCAAGCTGATCGGCCACTCGATCGACGATGTGGTGGCAGCGGACGACGGCACCCGCGTCGGATTTGGTCAAGCGGCGACCCGAACCGCCGCGCTGGTGCGGGGACGACTGCTGATGGTGCCGCCGGGGACTCCAACGGGGCTGGGCACCTTTGTGTTCCACGATCGCGGCTTCGATACCCCCTCGAACCTGATCATCCCCGGTGATGCGCCTGCCGACACCACCCGGGCCGCGTTCTTTGCGTTCGACGGCAACCTCATCCACCAGGCGTTCAATCAGGTGCCGGGGCAGCAGCTCAGCCAGGTGATAAGTGGCGCTCCCGAGGAAGTCCTGGGACCGCTGATGGAGCTGCGCGAACCAACGGCCAAGGCGCTGTCGGGACACCAGCAACCCCTCGGACAAGCCAAAGATCACCCGGCGTGGCACACCCATGCCTTTGAACTTTTGGCGCTGTCGCACGCGGGCGTGTTTGCCGGTGGCGATACCCTGAAGTTTCTCGATGGCAAGCTGCTGTCGATCCTGAGCATTGGCGATGCAACGCCGATCATTGACGCCGACGACGCCGAGGATCTCGAAGAGATGGCGAGCGTGCTCGATGCCATGATCGAAGTGCTGCCGTGCCCGAAGCCGCCGGGTGGCTACGGTCCGCTGTTCGAAAACATCGGTCCGGAAGAGATCGGCGCGCTGGTGCCGTGGGCCAAGCCCGGTCAGCCCTACGATGGCGCGGTGTTTTTGCTCAAGCCGGATCGCATCCTCGAGCTGGCGCGGAGCTTTGACGCCAATCGCCTGGGGCAGCGGCTCGAAAAGTTCTGCCGGGCGCTCTATTCGGCCAAGGTCGGCGACGACGTGGTCGAGGAGGAGTACCTCAAGTGGCGCAGTGAGTGGGAGCAGAAGAGCCAGAAGGACATCGAGCGCCTGCTCCTGTCCTGGGCCGAGCTGCGCGTCGTCTGCGAGATCGCCGCCCAAAACCGCCTCAACGTCGGCCTCGCCGTCTACGGCTGATCGGTTCCGCTCCTACGGGAGCGTCCGCGCTGCCCCGACCTCTTTTGCAAAGATCTGCTCGTGCTTGAAGAGATCGTTCGCTCGTTGGCGGACGAAGTCGGCGTAGCGCTGCTCTTGATAAGCGACCGCTGCGGCTTCGCTGATGAGGTGGCTGCGCAGGAACGGCGAGCTGGCTGGGTCATGAGTACGGAGTGCTTCTTCCATTGCACCAACGTGCTCTGGAAGGGCGATCCAGCGATTGCCAGGGCTCTCGGAGAGATCGTCATCGCTTGGCTGACGAACTAGGTGGCTCGTCGGTACAATTTTGGGAATCGCGGCTGCCCCTTCCAATGCCACTCGCTCCGCAAGATCGCCCTGCAACGTTCTCTTGGGCCGCTGCTGGGGTTGCTGGCGCAGAAGTAGAAGCACCAGGGCTCGGCAACGAGCGGAGTTTAGGTGGAAGCGGCGGATGCGTCGCAGTGGGGCCAGCTTGAACGGGTTTATCGCTGCCTCTTTTTGACCTTTTGCCAAAGCCCGAACCTGGATGGCTGCTTCTTGGATCTGTCGATCCATGGCCCCACCAAAATACTCTTGATAGGTCGTAGCCCAAAACCACTGCTCGAGTCGCTTGTTGGCAGCGGTGGCATCGGCTTGTTGCGAGGTCTCCGCTGCAGCAGCGATCAAGCAGGCGAGCTGATAGCGATAGGGCAACAGCTTTGGGCCTGCGATGCCACACTGCTTACGAAGGAACGATACGGCTTGTTTCAAGCAGTCCGTGAACCGCGCCATCCGCGGCGCGTCCTTGACGATGGCGGAGAGATCGTTTGCTTCGGTTGCGTAGACACTGAGATCAAAAAAGACCTTCAGGGCATCCAGCAGCTCTTGCTGTTCCAGCTCTCCCCATCCGAGAGGGGTGAGCTGCTCGTCGATGATCTGCTTCAGATGCAAACCCAGATCAAACTCGGTGCTCCAAGTCAGGGCACGCACCATGGAGAGCTCGGACATCTTTGTGCCCTGACTGTTGATGCGGCGGAAGCTCTCGATGACCAGTGGCAGATCTTCAGAGATGATCGGAACGACGGGAATTTGGTAGTCGGTAAATGTCTCAGCCAGCGCCCGTGCGCGACGGGCCAGGTCAGACTGACCAGTCTCTCGGAGAGGAGTGAGTGCTTCCCACAGCGCTTCTCCATCAAACAGCGCAGACAACCTCAGCCAGGTTGGCGGAAAGTTGCGTTGCTTGCGGCGAGCGAGCAGAAACTCCTCCGCTTCTAGGTCGAAGAAGATCGGCCAGCGGACCTCATCGTCAGAGATCATCTCGTCGTCGGCCTTGGCGAGCGGCTTGGAATACAGTGCGCCGTATAGGGTCGACACACGCTGATGTCCATCCAGAAGATAGGTCCGCTGCGTGTCCTCATTGGACGGATGCAGTGCGAAAGGCCCGAGTCGCTCGTACGACGCCAACTTGTGAGTGCTGGTTTTCCAGGTGAGCAGGCTTCCAATCGGAAGTCCTTGCCTGATGCTTTTGAGCAGGGTTAGGCGCTGCTCATCGTTCCACTCGAAGGGCCGCTGGAAGCGAGGAATCTGGATGCCGCCCGACTCAATCTCTTTGATTAGGATCGGGAGCCGGACAATCACAGGGTTTGACGCGAAAGGGGATCGGGACATGGTCACAGCCTGTTCAAGATGCTCTGGATCAGGTCGAATCGCTCACCATGAGGAACCTCGCTCTGGAGCCACGATTCCTGAAACTGTTCGTCGGAAAACAGCGAGCTAAGGTCGTCTCCTAGTCCAGCTTGCAGCATGGGTAGGAAGTCTTTGTCGCGATGGAGTTTTTCGAGCGTGGTTTTTTCTTCGGGTGTTTGTGGGGCCAGGGCGTGGTTCAGCTCCGCCTTGGTAATTTTCGCGAGCGGCTTGTTTTTCAACTCCGACTTCCGCTCCTTGGGGAGGCCCCACAGGAAACCCTGTTTCATTTCAAAGCGCTCGCGAAGGCTGCCTGGCAGTTTGGCCCAAGCCGCGAGCTTGGCTTTGCGGCGCTGGCGTTCGTCTGGATCGTTGGTCTTTTCCGCCCATAGCTTCAGTGCAGCTTCCGGCAGATAGTTCTCGATCATCCGGCGCTTGAGCGGCCCATAGGGCAGCGCTGGCTGGAACTTCTTCCTGGTCGCTTCCACTTTCTTCGCTGGCTTGGAAAAGTCGTCCGGTTCGTTGCTGTCACGATCGCACAGACACCACCAGCGCAGGTGGCACAGGGGAGCGTCTCTTTTTGGTGCCGAAGGACTTTCTTCCTGCGCATGCTGGTCCTCGAGACGCTTGGCGAGCTCGGTGATTCCGCCACTGCTCTCGAAGCATAGCCAGCCGTTTGCGACTGCCTTTTGTAGGGCCGGGCGGTGCTCCGGTAGCGTGATGGCTTCGAGGAAGGCTCGATCGCTCCGTCGGTTTTCAAGAACAGCCGTGAGCGGGGTTCGCAGAAGTCTCAGTCCATCGACGAGAGAAACCTGCGGCCATCCCGTTGCGAGCTGTGGCTGGGAATCAGAACCAACGACGATCCGAAGGGTACCCGCAGCCACGTGCTCTTCAGCACCGAACTCGAGTACTTCCTCTACCGACTTCTGAATGGGTGCAGGTAGACTACCGAGCCAGCCATCGATGGATGAAGGTGCGCTGGGGTCACGGAGCGGTTTGGTCCAGATGATGTGACGGCCTTCCATTCCAAGCTGAAAGATCGCCAGGAGCGGCAGGGTGTTCACTTCCGAGAACAGATCCTCTGTGAGGATGACGATCATCGTCGCTAGGCTCCCAGCTTTTCCCGGAGTAGCTCACGAGACAGTGCCAGCTTGTCGGCAAACGCGTGGGGCCACTTACCTTCAGGCTCACCCTGTTGGTTAAGCGTGACCGGCTCGGCGTAGCCTCGGCCATCCTCAGTCGTGGATACCCAGTAAATCCGTACTCTGTCTCGGGGCAGGGTTCCTTTCGCGACCGCGAGCTGGACTGCCAACATCAAGATCTGTGAGTGGGTTTCGAGGATGACGGACGGCGGATTGGGTTCGCTCGCGATCTTGCATAAGTGTTCACCAAGCCAGCGCTGGGCGTTGTCATGCAGATTGGCGTCCGGCTCTTCAATCGCCACGATGGGTGGACCACCGCTCTCTTGCCGACGGGCCATTTCGAGGGACACCAGCACTGGCAAGACTTGCTGAAGACCTTGACCAGAGTCCACCAGGTCGACGCCAAATGAAGCGTGCGTTGTGGATTCGAGCACCAGCCGCAACAGTCGGTCGGCTTCCTGCACTTTCAACCGACGACCGACGTGATCCTCGTACCACCGCGAAACGGCTTTCGTGATGTCTGGATGGTGCTTTAGGACTTGCTCGACCTCAGTGCCATTCGATGGCAGCAGCCTGGGTGGTGCCCCTTGGTCGGGGTAACGGCGCTCTATGGGTCCGCGTTGTGACCCTAGCCAGAGAACGGAGTCACGCAGAGCGAGAAGCTGTTTCCTGAGCTGAGTCCATGGCTCCTTGGATGTGGCAGATGGGACGAGTCCTTGAAATTCTATCGCCTCAGTCCGTACCGTAGACTTGGCGGTCTTGGTCTTGCCTGGTCGTTCGACAGTGTAGTTTTGGGCGGTTTCCCAGGTTTCTTTGGCAGAGCTGGGTTTGTGAACTGCCTTGAGCAGGACATTCTGAGCGGAGTCGGTAAGGACTACTTCGCGAAGCAGCGGACGATTTGTCGGACTCTCGAATCCAACGGTGAATCGGACACAGTGAATTTTCTGTCCATCTGGAAAGCTGAACTCGACAGTGGTCTCTGCGACTGCCGCTCCCCTCCAGACCAGATCCCGCAGGGTGATTTTGTCGTCAAAAACGCGACGCGGCTCAAGGGGCAGAGAGGCTGATTCAGCAACGGAATAGATCAGCAGTGGCAGGAGCCTGAGCAGCGAGCTTTTCCCGGAGTTATTCCACCCGTACAGAAGCGTTAACGGGGCCAGTGTAAGCGTCGTTCGCTCTGCGAAGCAGCGATATCCTTCGACGGTGACAGCGGTGATCGGTGGCATGAGTGCGTCGCATCGTAGCTCAGCTTATAGGCGTTGAGCCGCTCAATCTGAGTGCTACTGATGAGATGATTCGCGGCGGAGGGATCTCGACAGTCCCCAAGTCGACAGCCCGATTCCCAGCACCAACAACCCGTAGATCGCGAAGCCGTACCGTTTGTGCGGGCCGTAGAGCCAGTCGCGGGTCCACAGATCGATGCGCAGGCGGGCAAACTCGTCGCGCAGATCGAGCTGGGCGGGCAGGAGCTGTTTCCAGGGCGCGTCGCGGTGCAGGTCAGGATCGTGGCCGAGCAGGTGGCGCAGCAGCCACAGGTGGCCCGAGATCGGCGAAAACTGCGGGATGTAGTAGCCGAAGGCGTGGTGGTCTTCGCTCCACCTGGGGGACAGCGCTTGATGCTGTACGGCGGCGAGCACTCGGCAGTAGTGATCCCAGTACAGCGCACTGCCCAGTCCTGCTACGCCCGCACCGAGCGTTCCGGTGAGCGCGACCGCGAGTACCACGCGGCTGCGCTGGGTCTGCCACAGGTGCGAAAGCCATGGAACGGCCAGCAGCATCACGAGCGGAATCAGCGGCACCAAGTAGCGCGGCCCAAAACAGTAGCCGCCGTGCCACACCGGATACTTGGCCGAGATCGCGGCCACGCTCGCCACGGTGCCAAGCACCATCCACGTCAGGCGGCGCTGCGTCCGCAAGGCGTGACCGATTCCGAGCAGGCTCAGCACAAGTGGCGGCGCGTAGAAGAACAGGCCTCGACCCGGTGACAACAAGAGGCCATGCAGCCCGGCGAGCAAGTTGCCATCGAACAGGCCAAGCTGCCCGGACTGATAGCCGGTGCGCAGCGGGTGGCCGGTCTTGACGTAGTTGTGCCAAAGCAGCAGCGCCAAGCCGGGCAGGGCCCCCAGGCTCGCGAGCAATAGGTCACGGACGAGTGGACCCAGTCCCCGCCTGTGCTGAGCGAGCAGGTAGCAGCCAAGGCCGATGAGGATCACCGGCCCATAGACCAGCTTGGCGTTCAGGAGCAGGCCCGCGCACAGCCCGGTGAAGAGCAGGCGGCGGCGCGAGGGTTGCTCACTGACTTGCAGGGTCAGATCGACAAACCAGGTGAGAAGCAGGGTCTGGAGCGCTTCTCCGTACGAGCTGCGGGCATAGACCAGGCACAGCGTGGCAAAGGCGAGCAGCAGCGACAGCCCAACCGCCAGGCGGGGCGAAGCGCCGTACCGCTGCGCCAGGCGGGCAAACAGCGCGATCGCCAGGGCCATCCACAGCGCCGACGAAAGATGCGAGGCAAACGCAAACCACGGGGCCTGCGGCAGACCGGGCAGCCGCCGCAGCGCTTTGTAGGTCAGGTAGCTTGGCACCTGCCCGAGCGCGGTCCCGAGCGTCGCAAAGCCGTACTTTTTGCCCGCCCGCTCGACAAAAAAGTACGAGGGCGCATTCAGGGAGATCGACAGCTCGTGGCGATCGACGATCGACTGCGTGGTCTGGTACGCGATGTTGGCATCAGCCCACGGCGGCTCGCGGCCCGAGAGCAGCAGAAACGCGCAGAACAGAAGCACCGTCAGACGGGCGAACATGCGCGGAGGGTAACACTTTTGCAGCCGGCCTCGCTTACGGCATAGTGGAGAACCATGTTTGGCTCGCTTGCCTTTGGGCTCGCTTCGGCTGCTGCTCCTGTGGTGGCCCAGTCGTTCAATCGGCCGCGCATGGGGGTGATTCCACTTGTGGCGGTGGCGCTGTTTGCGCTGTGGGTGGTGCTGCTGCGCTGGGCCCTGCCGGGGTTTGGTCGCAAGCTGCTGCGGGTGTTTGTGCTGCTGGCGGCGGCGACGGTGCTGCTGATGCTGCCAAGGGTGCTGTGGCGGTGGGCGGGGGCACCTCCAGGCTGGGTGACGGCGCTGCATGGGCTGTTTTTGGGGCCGTCAACGGTGGTGCAGGTGGCGATGCTGGCGGGGATTGTGACCGCGCCGCTGTGGGTGCCGCTGGGGCTGTGGGTGCAGCGATGGCTGCGCAAACAGCCGGTGGTGCCGAAGGCGGAGACGGCGCTTGCGAAGGTTCCGTTTGTGCCTCGGCGGGTGGTGCAGACGGTGCAGCCCCTGCTTTCGCGGCGTGGGCTCTTGCAGACGCTGCCGTGGGTGCTGCCGGGTGGGGCGATGGTGGCGGCCAGCTACGGCGTGCTGTACGAGGCGGGGCATATCGCGCTGCGGCGGGTGCGGATCGCGATTCCGGGTCTGCCGAAGGAGCTGTGGGGCTTTCGCATCGGGCAGGTGACGGACATTCATATCTCGCGGTTTCAGACGCAGCTAAGGCACCTGGAGCGCGGGATGGAGCTGCTCGCGGGCGAGAAGCTGGATCTGCTGTGTCCGACCGGCGATCTGTGTGACGAGCCGAGGCTGCACCTGGATACGCTGCGGCTGATCAAGCAGGTGCCGACGCGACTTGGGCACATTGCCTGTGTCGGCAACCACGAGCTGTACCTGGCGGACCGGGGGACGATCTCGCGGGCCTACGAAAAAGCGCAGATTCAGCTTCTGGAAGAAGAGTCGGCGCTGATCGGTGGGATTCGGCTGGCCGGGATTGGCTTTGCGCACTCGGGGCGGGTGCCTCGGCTCGATGAAAGCCTGGTGCCGGGGCAGCTTGAGTCGGCGCTCAAAGACCGTCGCCAAGGGGAGCCGACGATTCTGCTCGCGCACCACCCGCATGTCTTTCCCCACGTCGAAGGCAAGGGCGTGGCGCTCCAGCTTTCGGGTCACACCCACGGCGGGCAGGTTGGTTTTCTGGGCAAGTCGGTGTTGGAGCCGGTCTATCCGCTCATCCGGGGCCATTACCGGGGGCAGCACGATCCCTCGCAGCTCTTTGTGTCGGCCGGGCTTGGGCACTGGCTCCAGTTTCGCTTTGGCTGTCCGCCGGAAGTGGTGGTGATCGAGCTGGTGCCGGCGTAGCGCGGACGGAGCGAGCCTCCCCCCAGGCCCGATCGTTACGACCAGGTGTCGTATTTGGAGAAGGTCATGACGAAGTCGGCGCGGCCTTGGGTGGCGGAGCGGACGGCGGTGGAGTAGCCAAACAGGGCGCGCAGCGGCAGCTCGGCGATGACACAGCGGCGGTTGCCCCGAATGCCGACGTCGAGGATTTGGGCCCGTCGCTGGTTGAGATCGCCGAGGACATCGCCGACGAACTCGTCAGGAACCACCACTTCGAGGTGCATGATCGGCTCGAGCAGGGCGGTGGTGGCAGCTTCACAGGCTTTGATGAGCGCCCGCGAACCGGCAATGCGCCAGCCGACGTCGGCAGCGACATCAAGCTTGGGCTCGACTGCGACCAGCACGGCTTCGATGTCGACGAGCTTGTTGCCTTTGGGACCGGAGCCCATCGCCTCGCGAATGCCACTGAGTGCGGCTTCGACACAGCCAGCCAGGGCGCGCTGAAGCGCCGGAATCCAGTCGGGCGACGGTGGTGGCACCTCGCTGCGGACGAGCAGACCCGCCCCTCGTGCACGCGGCGAGACGCGAACCGTGGCGCGGCCAAAGAGCTGCTCGTCGTCACCGAGTCGCTCGAACAGGTGCTCGGCTTCGCCGGACCCGAGGACGGTTTCGTGATAGACGACCTGCGGCCTGCCGGTGCGAGCAACGACGTTGTATTCACTGGCGAGCCGGTCGCGGGCAATCTCTAGGTGCAGCTCGCCCATGCCCGAGATCAGCGTCTGGCCGGTATCGACATCCTCGCGAACGTGGAAGGTGGGATCTTCGTCGGCAATCTTTTGCAGCGCCGACAGCATCTTTTCGGCATCGACGCTGGTGGCGGCCTCGACGGCCTGCGAGATCACCGGCTGATAGGTATCGATCTGCTCTAGGACAATCTGCGCCCTGGGATCACAGAGCGTGTCGCCGGTGGCGGTGTCCTTTAGGCCGAGCGCCAGGACAATGTGACCGGCACTGGCCTGCTCGATCTTGTCGCGGCTGGCGGCGTGCACGCTGAACAGGCGCGAGATTTTTTCGACCCGACCGAGCGGCTTTTTGTCTTGGGACTCGTGCTTTTTATAGTCCTTGCCCTCTTTTTGCGGCGGACCGAGTCGCGGGTTGAAGACATCGTCGCCGGACTTGAGGATGCCGGAGTAGATGCGCAGATAGACCGCCTTGCGACCGTCGAGCATGAAGATTTTGAAGGCCAGCGCACACAGCGGCGCTTTGTCATCGGACGGACGCGTCTCGGGTTCGCCGGTGCGGGGATTGATGCCCGCAATCGCCGGAACTTCGGTCGGGGCCGGCAGAAAGTCGATCACCGAATCGAGGAGCGGCTGCACGCCCCGGTTGCGCAGCGCCGAGCCACACAGCACCGGGACGGCCTTGCGAGCGAGGGTGACCCGGCGAATCGCGGCCCGCAGGGTGGGCCCATCGACGGGGGAACCGGACAGGAACAGCTCGGCGATCGCATCATCGACTTCGCCGACGCGCTCGATGAGCTGCTCGCGAGCGGGGCCGATGATCGCCAGATCCTCTTCGGTGGGGTCGCTGATCTCGGGCGGCTCATCTTCGTCGCCACTGTAGGTGACGCGCTTTTGCTCGATCAGGTCGTAGGCCCCGAGGAAGGTGTCCTCGGCCCCGATCGGTTCTTGGATGGGAATCGGGTAGGCGTCGAAGGTCTTCCGAATGTCCGCAACCACCGAATCGAAGTTGGCCCCGACGCGGTCCATCTTGTTGACGAAGACGATGCGCGGGACGTGGAACTTGTCGGCTTGGTGCCAGACGGTCTCGGTCTGCGGCTCGACGCCATCGACGGCGGACATGACGACGACGGCCCCATCGAGGACGCGCAGCGAGCGCTCGACTTCGATGGTGAAATCGACGTGACCCGGCGTGTCGATGAGGTGGATGTCGTGGTTGCGCCAAGTAAACGAGGTGGCCGCAGCGGTGATGGTGATGCCGCGCTTGCGCTCCTCGGGCATCCAGTCCATCTGGGTGTTGCCGTCGTCTACGTCGCCGACTTTGTGGATGCGTCCTGAGTAAAACAGGAAGCGCTCGCTGACGGTGGTCTTGCCAGCATCGATGTGCGCGATGATTCCGATGTTGCGAACGCGGTCGAGCTTCTTGCTCTTTTGGCCCGAGGAGGAGGCTTTGGGCTCGCTCGTGGCGGGGGGAGGTGCCGAAGACATGTCGCGCAGTGTAGAGAGAAGTCGCTTGTCTGGCTAGGTGGTCGAAGTTGTCGAGTTGTCGCTGTCGTCTTCGCCGAGCTTGCGCAGGGTCACCAGGAAGCGCTTTTGGGCGGCGCTGTCCCGCACCGCGACAAACACGGTGTCGTCGCCCGCGATGGTGCCGACGACCTCGGAATAGGCGAGGCGGTCGATGGCGGAACCGACGCGGCTGGCTTCTCCGGGCGGGGTGTGCAGAACGATCAGTGCGTCACCAGCGGGCGCACTATCGAGGATCGACTCGCTGAGGATGGCGGTGAGCGCGTGACCACCAGCCTGACCGGGGTGTAGCGTGCGTTGCGTAGGCCTGACGTAGACGCCGCCTTCTTTGCTGAGCCGCAGCGCGGCAATGTCTCGGCTGACCGAGGACTGGGTGACTTGCCAGCCTTCGGCGATGAGCGCGTCTTTGACTTCCTCTTGAGTGCGCAGCTCACGAGAACTGACCAGCTCGAGCAGCTTGCGCAGTCGCAGGGCGCGGCGACTTTTCATGACTGCGCCTCGGGAACTACCAGCGGGGCTCTCAGTGTATCGAGCGCATCGACAAACCGGGTTCGGGCGTGGCTGGTCGCTTTTTGACAGCGACGCAGGCGGGCATGCAGCTTGGTGAGTCCCAGGTTGCCGATGCCTCCGGTGGAGCGGCGGCGACGGATCAAGTCCTTGGCGATCGGTGGGGGAGTGTGCAGGGTGTCTTGCTTTAGCTCGGCGGCGACGTTGCGATAGGCGGTGCGGAAGGGCTCGCCGGACTCGACGCGGCGAATCACTTCATCGGTCACGAGCAGGTTGCCGCTTACCGCCGCCAAGCAGCGCTCTTTGTCGACGCCAAGCTTGGGTACCGCGAGCGCCATGATGTCGAGCATCTCGGCGGTGCGCTGGACGCCGCGCAGCAGCGGCTCTTTGAGTAGTTGAAAGTCGCGGTGATAGCCGGAGGTGAGCTTGCTACCCAGAAAGCGGAGCTGCGCGAGATCGCCGTCGAGCGCAGCGGCCCGGGCGCGGGTCAGCTCGAACACGTCGGGGTTGCGCTTGTGCGGCATCAGGCTCGATCCGGTGGCCAGGTCGGCAGGCAGGATCAGAAAACCAAACTCCTCGGCGGAATACAGGCAGACATCGCTGGCGAGCCGCGACAGCTCATGCGCAAGCTGGGTACAGAAGAACAGCAGCGCCGACTCGAGCTTGCCGCGTCCGTTTTGAACCGCCGTCACGGTCTGTACGACGTCCGCAAAGCCGAGCGCTCGAGCAGTGGCCTCGCGGTTGAGCGCCAGGGGCACGCCATAGCCCGCCGCGCTACCGAGTGGCGAGCGATCGAACTGGGTGAGCAGCGATGGTCCGGTTTCCAGCGTGTCGATCAGTCCTTCGGCAAACGCTGCCGCCCACAGACCCAGGGAGGACGGCATGGCGCGGCGCTGGTGAGTGAAGCCGGGCCACAGCACCAGCCGATGTTGCGAGGCAAAGCCCAGCAGGGCCGCCGCGAGCCGCGTCCCGAGTTCCAGAAGCCCAAGCAGCGCATCTTTGCCAAACAAGCGCACATCGCAGGCGATTTGATCGTTGCGCGAGCGTCCGGTGTGCAGTCGTGCCCCCAGCTCGGGATCGCGCTGGGACAGCCACAGCTCGACGGCGGTGTGTCCGTCTTCGTGTTCGCGAGCGATCGACAGCTCGCCGCGATGAATCGCCGCCAGCGCCTCGACCAGATGGTTATGGAGCTGGGCATGATCGCGTGGGGTCAGCAGCTCGGCACTGCGTAGACCGGCGATGTGACCGAGGCTGCCGAGCACATCCCAGGTGAGCAGACGGCTGTCCCAGTGCGGATCGTCGCCGATGGTGTAGGACAGGGCGCGCTCGTTGGGTGGGGCGGACGGAGACCACAGGGTTGTCGGCGAAGGGGCTTGGCTCATGACTCGGCTCCGAGAGAATCTACTCCGAGGAAGGTCTAGTGGTGGCGAGATAGCGCGTCGCCAGTGCGGCATAGAAAAGGCGGGCGGCGCGAACTTGATCGAGGGCGACCCACTCATCGGCGGTGTGCGAGACGCGACTGTCGCCGGGACCGCACTTGATGGCATCGAGGTGGCGCAAAAAGACCCAGTCTGAACAGGTGGGGCTGCCATAGAGACGGGCAGTTGGACTGAGTGCGAGCGCGGCGGCCAACAGCGGTGATCCTTCAGGCGTCTCACACGGCTGTAGTCGCGATGAGGTCACCACGACCTGACTGCGCAGGGCGGCCTGAAGGTGCGCTCCCAGCTCGGCGTGATCCCAGCTTGGCGTCGTGCGCAGGTCGAGTACGGCCTTGGCCGTCGGTGGAGTTACGTTGCGGGCGACGCCAGCTTCCAGCACCGTTGGGGTAATGGTCGGCTGTCCAAGCAGTGGATGCGGCCTTTCGGTACACAGATTCGGTAGCTTGAGTAGATCAGCGGCCAGCGTCAGCACGGCGGAGTGAGCCCCGCGCTCGGCGGCATAAGCGGCATGGCACTGATCCCCGTGCGCAATGAGATCAATCATCATCAGCCCGCGCTGCGCGACGGCTAGATCCAGCGAGGTGGGCTCTCCCACGATGGCGGCATCGAGTGTTCCCAGCCGAGGCACGGCGCGGGGCATGCTGGTGTCGCGGGTCTCCTCGCAAAAGCACAGCACGACCAGCAGCCGGCAACTCGGTGGACCACCAGCTCTTTGGACATCCAGCGCCGCCCCAATCATGGCCGCGACGCTGGCTTTGGCATCATTTGCGCCGCGACCCCACAGCCTGCCGTCTTCAATGGTGGGTTCAAACGGCGCACGGGTCCAGCCTTGACCAACGGGGACGGTGTCCAGATGCGAGACCAGCGCGAGGCTTTTACCGGGTTTGTCGCTGGAAAGCTCAATCGCGACCATCGCATCGTCGCGACGAACCGGTAGGCCAAAGCGTGCGGCAACTTGCTCGACGAGGGTGGCGACAGCCGCTTCATCCCCTGACACAGACGGCGTGCGCACCAGGTCGGCGAGCAGCGCGATCTCGTCGAGAGCCCCGGATGCTGCGCTAGCCAAGGAGTGCGGCAAGATCGACTCCCAGATAGGTCGCCTTTTCTTTCCGTCCGACGATCATCGTGCCGCAACCGGCACCGGTGAAGACCTCGAACAGCAGCGAATCGGGCGCAGCACCATCGATGATGTGGGTGCGTTCGACACCACCGGTGGCGGCGCGAATGCAGGCTTCGACCTTGGGACGCATGCCTCCAGCAATGGACCCGCTGGCGAGCAGGCTGGCCAGATCGTCGGGGTCAGCGAAGGTGACGAGTGTCGCCGGATCGTTGCGATCACGAAGGACACCGGGGGAGCTGGTCAAAAAGATGAGCTTCTGGGCGCGTAGAGCGACGGCCAGGCTTTCAGCAAGGGTGTCGGCGTTGACGTTAAAGACGCTGCCGTGCTCGTCGCCGGCCAGGCACGATACCACCGGTATGTAACCCGCTTGCAGCAGCGTTTCCAACACTCGCGGGTCGACGCGCTCGACATCCCCGACGTGTCCAAAATCGACCAACTGTTCGTGGCCGTGGTCATCCACGACTTGAACGGGCGGGCGCTTGTGGGCGGAGACTAGCTCGGCGTCGACTCCCGATAGACCGACAGCGCGCACGTGATGGGCACGCAGCGCCGACAGCACCGCGACGTTGAGCTGACCGGCTACCGACATCACCACTGCTTCGAGAGCGATGTCATCGGTGACGCGGCGACCTGCGATGATCTTGGGCTCGCTGCCGAGCCGACGGGACAGGGCGCTGGCTTGAGGACCGCCACCATGGACGATCACCAGACGCACGCCGAGCGACGACAGCAGTGACACCTGGGCGGCCACGCCAGCGAGC